>Ga0207667_10000289_pt1 | contig 69596 bp, 69 predicted proteins | sample KBSCornC52_FD_184301 | JGI IMG/M metagenome (GOLD analysis project Ga0207667, IMG submission 184301) | Corn rhizosphere microbial communities from Kellogg Biological Station, Michigan, USA - KBS Corn C5-2 (SPAdes) (version 2) | ecosystem: Host-associated > Plants > Roots > Rhizosphere > Soil ... | reverse complement strand
GCAACGCGCACCAGCTGAGAACGGGTCCTCACCCCGGTTTTTGAGAACAGCTGCTGGAGAACGGCCTTTACCAGAGGTTCGGAAACCCCCAGCTTGAATGCGATCTCTTTGTTGCTCTGGCCCGCGAACACGGCGCGCAACACCTGGCGCTCGCGGGATGTGAAGGAAGGCAGGGCTTCGGGTTCGGCGACGCCAGGCAATTCAGGCGGCGAAACTCCCCGTACTCCAGGCTCTCCGGTGATCTCGCGGATTCGTCGGATTAAGACTTCAGGATGCTCCTGCTTGAGAACGATTCCGGCACATCCGCGCTCCACTAAGCGTCCGGCTTCGAGCTTGCTGACTCCGGCCGTCACCACCAGGACTTTGCCCTGGAAGCCGGCATCGCGGGCCAAAGGCAGGAATGCTCCGCCCTGCTGCAGGCCGAGATTAATATCGAGCAGGACGACGTCCACAGCGAAGGCCTTCAGCACCACAATGCCTTCGTCCACGGTGGCACACTCCCCCACGATCTCGAAATCGCCCTCGCGCCCCAGCAACCTGGCGATGGCTTCGCGGAACAACGTGTGGTCGTCGATCAGCAGGATACGGGTCAAGAGTCGGCTCTCATTGGTTGGTCTTCACACCGGGAAGTTCCACAATGAACGAGCATTCCCCCATCTGCTGGGTCTGATGCAACTCGCCGCCAAAGGTTCGAATAATGGCCCGTGACACGAACAGGCCCAAGCCGGTGGAGGACGCACCGGCTTGAAAAGGCTGGAACAGCCGGTCTGCCGCGGCGATACCCGGACCGTTGTCGGAAACCCGGATCACCACGGCGCCCTCCAGCACGTAGGCGGTGATGCGTAACCGCGCTTCCGGCCGTCCACGCAGAGCGCTGATGCTGTTCTTGGCCAGGTTGAGGAACACCTGCAGGAGGCCCGAGCGCTCCACCAGAACCCGCGGCAGTCCGCGGTGAATTTCCCACTCCACGGCAATTCCGGCTTCCTCCAAGCCGGTCGAAATGATGGCGCGAAGATCCTCCAGCAGCTCGCCGACGTCCAATCCTTCCAGGGCCTCCTCCATGGTGTCGGAGAGTTCGGTGGACGCCAGCTTCAAGGCGCTTTCGACCACGGTCCCGAGCGCACGGAAATCCGCATTGTCGTTCAAGCCCGGCGTCTTGGTCAGATTAAGATGCAGAACCGAGGCAGCCGCTGCCAGATTCCTCAGCTCATGAGAGACGGCGCCGGCGACAATACGCGAGTTGCTCAGCAACTGTTTCAACCCGCCCTCCTCGCGATCTCGCACCTGTTCGGTCACGTCCAGCAGGATTACGGCCAGGCAGGGGCCAGAGGCCGCACTGTAAGCGGACACCCAAGCCTGCCCGAAAAACGTCTCGCCGTTGCGGCGGCGTCCGCTCGCCTCGACCATGGTCCGCATCAGAAGCGCGGCCTGCGGCGATTCCTGCAGACGGGCGAGCAAAGGAATGTAGCGCTCCACCGGTTCCCCTTCCGGAGAGCCCTCACTGAAGCCCAGCATTCGGCAGGCAGCGTTATTGGCACGGGCGATCCGGCTGCGGGAATCCACCGTCAATACTCCCGCCGGGCTGGTTTCCACCAGCGCGCGGGCTTCCTGCTCGGCGTCGGAACGCAGGCGAAGTTCCTGCTCGCTTTTTCGGAGCAGGGCAAGAGACATGCGGCGGTTGCGGACGAATTCTCCGGCAAAAAGAGCGCCGCCGGCAAACGCCACAGCGGTCAACGCCAGCCGTTGAGGCGCGCCATCCCCGAAACCAAAGGGACCGAACTCTTCTCGCGCCAAGGAGGTGCCAAGTGCGATCAGAAAGGTAGCCCAGCGCGGAACATACGTGGCCGCCACAATCAGCGGCAGCAGGTACAATCCGGCCAGCTGTACATCGCGGCCCAAAAAACTTTCCAAAGTAATCAAGCCGGCGATGGTGAGGATGCATGCACTGACCAGCGCGGCGAGCTTCCATCCGGAAAGGATATCTGTGACTCGAATTGCCATGCGTGCGTTCTTGATCATAGTCCCCGAAGGTCTGTTTTGCCAAGATTGGAACTGAAGGCAAAGGAGTTGATTTTGACAGGCATGGCCATGATGATGAGATAGCCGAAAGATAGCTTGTAGCGATGTGGGCGATATGGTCTACTCAAGTTGCGACGTTCAAGATTTCGCTTGGAGGCAACCCAGGCGAAGGACCTTTATCTTCTGTCTGCTAACGCACCTCCGAACGTTGGCTGGCCAAGTGGGGTTAAGTTGTGAACGTCGCACTACTCCTTTGCTGTGAAAAAGGCGGGATTCCAAAATCCCGCTTCTTTTAATATCGACCGCCAGGTGTGCGGTATCGCGAGCGCTCCGCTATCGCGAATAGACTGACAGTACTTTGCCGTCCTCCACGCGGATAACGGTCACGTCGCGACCACTTCTTCTGGCATAGACCAGAGTTTCCATTACGCGGCCGTCACCGGATGTAGTGGTGGTGGCAAGCGATGGCTCGCCAAACCTTTCCGCGATGTTGTCGCGCTCAATACCAATGGAAATGTCGTTTGCCAAAGGAAATTGTTTGGGCGCGGGAGCAGGAACCGGAGGAGCGATTACCGCTACCGGCGCTGCAATCACCGGTTCGGGGGGAGCTTCGACAAACGGCGCCGCCGGCTTCGCTTTCGCCGCCTTGCCAACCGTCTTTTTCACCGGCTTGGCAGCCTCGGCTTGCTTGGCGGCCTCTGCTTTCACGTCGTCCGGTTGAGCGTCGCTGGCAGGCTGAAGCGTTGCAGGTTGATAGCTGGAGAAGGGGAGCGCACCACCAGTTGCGAGCCAGATTCCGACTCCGCCCACGATCAGGACGGAAAGCCATACTAGAACAGGGGCTTCCTTCATACATCCTCCGAGGTGCAACAGCACCGGCAATTACCATCTACCGGGACAACTTGTAGTTAAGATTCTATAACATTCCTCGCAACACTTAGGGGTAGCCCGCAGACGGAGGAGTCCTAGCTTAGACGCCCAGAAGTACTAGGCCATTTCCGCGAGCGTTTCGAATTTGATCTAGCCGAGTGCCGCAAGGGCTCCAATTACAACGAACGTTGTATACTTTCTTGAGACCGTGAGGCTGTACTCGTAGTCAAGAGGGAGCCGGGGGTCTGTTCAGAATCAGGAGAAAAAACCGAATGAGTGAAGCACTCAGTGGTGCGGAGTTTAAGAAGCAACTGCGGGAGGGAAAGCCCAAGCTGGGCCTTTTCGTGAACTCGCATAGCCCGACGGTTGCCGAACAACTGGCGCACAGCGGCTACGATTGGCTGCTGGTGGATACACAACACGGGCCGATGGGGCATGAGACGCTTTCCGCCATGCTGGCGGGCATCGCCTCGGGCGGAGCGAAATCTTTTGTGCGGGTAGCAGGCTATCAGGATCGCGCCGGGATTCAACAGACGCTCGACATGGGAGCCGACGGCGTGCTGATCCCGTACATCAACAACGCGGACGAAGCGCGACAGGCAGTGAGCTGCGCGCGCTATCCCACCGCGGGAACGCGATCCGTCTATTTTCCGCAACGCAGCATGAACAAAGCGGGACTCCTGGGCTACGCCGGAGCTGCCAACGACAATACGATTGTCGCGCTACAGGTGGAGACGGCCGATTGCATCAAGAACATGGACGAGATCGCGGCCGTCCCGGGAGTCGATCTGCTTTTTCTAGGTCAAAACGACTTGTGTATGTCGATGGGTTTGTTCGAGAAGTACAAGTTCCCGGACATGTACACCTCGCCGGAGCTGGCTGCCGCCACCGACAAGCTTCGCGCCGCCGCCAAGAAAAATAACGTCATCCTGGGGCTATTCCTGTTCGGAACGGCACGGGTAGGCGAGTTCCTGGACAAAGGATTCCCGTTCATCAGCCTGGGCAACGATCTGCACCACATCCTGACGCAGACCACCGCCTATGTAAAGGACGTGGAGGCGGTCTCCAAGGACAAAGGCGCGGCCTGGACCCGCCGGTCCACGGCCTTGATGTAGGAAGCCGCTCGATAACTCTCGCGGTTCGGAATTCATACATGCAACTTGTCAAAGCGATGTCCCGCATAGGGGTGGAGTCTGCCTTCGAGGTCCTGGTCAAAGCCAGGGCGCTCGAAAAGCAGGGGAAGAGCGTCATCCACCTGGAGATTGGCGAGCCGGATTTCCCCACCCCCAAGCACGTAGTCGAAGCCGGAAAACGCGCCTTGGATGAGGGCTGGACCAAGTACGGTCCGACGCAGGGGCTGCCCGAACTGCGGGAGTCCATCGCGGCATATATTTCGCGCACCCGAAACATCAAGGTGGATCCGCAGCACGTGTGCGTGGTACCGGGCGGGAAACCGGTGATGTATTTCGCGCTCGTCGCGCTGCTCGAAGCAGGCGACGAAGCGATTTACCCCAATCCGGGCTTCCCAATCTACGAATCGATGGTCAAGTTCCAGGGCGCCAAGCCGGTGCCCATTCCGCTGGAGGAAAAGCGGGGATTTTCATTTGATTTGGATGTGTTCGAGCGCAGCCTGACGAACAAGACCAAACTGGTGATCCTGAATTCGCCGGCGAATCCGACCGGCGGGATCATGCCGGCGGACGACGTCAAGCGGTTGGCGGATATCCTGCGCGACCGGGACATCATGGTCCTGAGCGACGAGATCTACTCGCGGATCGTCTATACGGGCGAGCCGGTTTCAATCGCCAGTTTCCCGGGGATGCAGGAGAAGACCATCATTCTGGACGGCTTCTCGAAAACTTATTCGATGACCGGCTGGCGGCTGGGCTACGGCGTGATGCCGGAATGGCTGGCCGACGCGGTGGTGAAGCTGATGGTTAACTCCAACTCGTGTACGGCGAGCTTCACGCAGCGGGCGGGCATCGCAGCGCTTGACGGCCCGCAAGATGATGTCGATAAGATGGTGGCCGAGTTCCGCAGGCGGCGCGACGTGATCGTGAAGGGATTGAACGAGATCCCGGGAATCCGCTGCTCCGTGCCTGCGGGCGCGTTTTACGCGTTCCCCAACGTGACCGGTACAGGGTTGCCTTCGAAGCAGCTAGCCGATATGCTGCTCAATGACGCTGGAGTGGCGTGCCTGGATGGCGGCTGCTTCGGATCGCACGGGAATGGATATCTAAGATTCAGTTATGCGAACTCGCTCGAAAATATTCAGGAAGCTCTTGACCGTATCCGCAAGATCTCGACTCGCTGGGCTCATTAGCACGGTCGTTTTGCTGGCCGCGGGTGCGTCGGCGCAGACCGCCGAGCCAGCCATCCCGCGCATGCCGGACGGCAAGCCGAGCTTTGTCGGCTACTGGAACCTGCCTTACACTCCGAACAATGCCGCCAAGGGCGGCGAAGCCAATATCCCCTACACCGACGCCGGACGGGCGGCGTTCAAGAATCACGACGCGAAGGACGATCCGACGTCCCGATGCCTGTATCCGGGCATGCCGCGCATCATGCAATCGCCCTACCCGGTGCAGATCCTGCAGACGCAGGAATACGTCATCCTGCTGTTCGAATACATGCGTCAGTGGCGGGCCATCCCTACCGATGGCCGCAAGCATCCCGAAAATCTTCCGCCGTCCTTCATGGGAGACTCGGTCGGCAAATGGGAAGGCGATACCTTTGTGATCGACACGATCGGGTTGAACGACCAGACCTGGCTCGACACTGCCGGCCATCAGCATACCGACGAAATGCACTTGACGGAGCGCATGCAGCGCACGCCCACCACGATCACGCTGGAATATACGATCGATGATCCGAAGATGTACTCGAAGCCGTGGGTACAGGAACGGGTTATCCGGCCGCTACCACCGGCCCAGCACGGCCTGCCCGAACTGATCGAGTACTCCTGCGAGGAAAACAACAAGGACCTGCAGCACCTGATCACCACCAAACCTGCTGCGGATCGATAATTCCTTCCAGACGGCGGTAACTTCCTCGAAAGTATGCCAGCGGCTCGCCGCCGGGCGCGTCCCCATTCACCGCGTCTCCGACGATGATGGTGTGGTCTCCCCCGGGGTGGACCGCATTCACGGTGCATTCGATAAAAGCGATCGCCCCTTCGAGAACAGGGGATCCCGTATGCTCCACGCGGTGGGACAAAGCGGCAAATCGATCCTCGCCGCGGCGGGCGAACGCGGTCGACAAATGCTCCTGGTCCTGGCGTAAGTAGTTGATACAGAAGTGGCCGCTGGCGACGATCGCCGCGAGGGTCCGGGCGCGATTGTCGACACAAATCAGAAACCGCGGCGGCTCCAACGAGAGCGACGTTACTGCACTCATGGTCATTCCTACCGGTAGGCCGTTTGGATCGAGCGTGGTCACCACGGAAACTCCGGTGAGCCAGTGGCCGGCAAGCTTGCGAAAGATCTCGGGCTGCATGACGATTCGATCAGTCTAACAGACTGAGTTTGCGGCAATTAATTTGGAACGGGATACCGCGCTCAGTGCGGCTCCGCCGGTTGGAAACAGACTTGCACGATGTGCTCCCATGAAAACTCACTTTATCCCGAAGACAAGCGTTCTGGCGCTGGCTTTGCTGTCAGGCGCGGCCTGGCTTCCAATCCACGCGCAAGTCCAACCCGACAACACCAAGGTAAACCAACGGGACAGGGCTCCCGGAGCGGTTACCGCCGGTCAACAGAAAGCGAATGCTGCGGACCGCGATCTCACCGCCAAGATCCGAAAGGCTGTAATGGCTGATAAGTCGCTCTCCACGTACGCCCATAATGTAAAGATTGTCAGTCAAAACGGCACTGTCACCTTAAAAGGGCCGGTGAGGTCCGAGACTGAGGTTAACACCATCGTTTCCAAAGCCACGGAGATCGCCGGCGGCTCCTATAAGATCGACAATCAACTGTCGGTTAAACCGTAGCCCCTTTGAATAAGCGCAGATTTTGCGCAAACTACTGATTCTTAGCGGTGCCAGGCGCTCTTTTGCCGGGTCGTTCAAGGCGACCCGGTTCCCCTAATCCCTCACGCCAATCACTGCAACCCCGATCCCACTCCGATCATCTAAACGTGCAGATTGCTTTCATCTCCCCTAATGTTGACGGGGATTGGGGAGATTAATATACAATCGGAAGAGCCATTTCATGCCACTAGCCTTCCCTAAACCCAGCACGGCCATCCGGCCGGCCGCGTCTCTCCTTGAGCAGATCGGCAATACGCCGCTCCTGCGGCTGGCGAAGCTGGATGCGGAGTTTCGAGGTGTCGAAATCTACGCCAAAGCGGAATTCTTCAATCCCGGGGGATCGGTCAAGGATCGAGCCGGGCTAAACATGATTCTGGACGGCGAGCGGACTGGCCGCCTGACCAAGGAGCGGATTCTGCTGGATGCCACCAGCGGCAACACCGGCATCGCCTATGCCATGATCTCGGCAATCAAGGGCTATCGGGTGAAGCTATGCCTGCCCGAGAACGCCTCGCATGAGCGCAAGCAGATCATGAAGAATTACGGCGCCGAGATGGTCTTCTCCGACCCCGGCGAAGGCTCCGACGGAGCGATCCGGCTGTGCAAGAAGATCTATGAATCCGATCCGGACGCTTATTTCTATCCCGACCAGTACAACAATCCGGCGAACTGGAAAGCGCATTTCGAAGGCACGGCGGTCGAGATCATGGAGCAGACCAAAGGGGCGATCACGCACTTCGTGGCTTGTATGGGCACCAGCGGAACGTTCATGGGGAACTCGAAACGATTCAAGCGCGACATGCCGAATGTAAAGTGCATCTCGGCGCAGCCTTCCTCCGGATTCCATGGTCTGGAAGGGCTGAAACACATGCCGACGAACATCGTGCCGGGCATTTACGACCCGACTTTGGCCGACGATAACCTCTGGATCGAAACCGAAGACGCCTACGCCATGACGCGCTGGCTGGGCCGCAATGAGGGTTTACTGGCGGGTATGAGTTCGGGCGCGAATCTACACGCCGCGCGCGAGGTCGCCAAGCAGCTGGCCAAGGAAGGCCGCGAAGGAGTGATCGTCACGATCGTGGCCGACGGCGCGACCAAATACTTAAGCGAGCCTTTCTGGAATGAAGACCAGCCGCAAAACGAATGATTAAAGTGGATCCGCAGGCGTGGCAGGTAATGGTTGCCCACGCCGAAGCTAAATTTCCGAACGAATGCTGCGGGGCGATGATTGGCCGCATCGATGGCGATATGAAGAACGTCGTCTCGGCGGAGCCGATGGAGAACGCTTATGCTGGCGCGCAGGGCGCTCGCTACGAGCTGCGTCCCGAGGATTTACTGGAGGCTGATAGGCGGGCGCGGGCGGCGGGACTGGATCTGATCGGTATTTTCCATTCGCATCCGGACTGCGACGCGTACTTCTCGAAAACCGATCTGGAGAACTCCTGTCCGTGGTATTCGTTCGTCGTACTATCAATCAAGGGCGGCAAGTTCGATCATGCCAATAGCTTCTTGCCGAACGCTGAACAAACCGCCGCGGAGAAAGAAGATTTGATATGGCCAAAGTCCTGATTCCTACACCACTCCGCCAGTACTCGGAGAAACAAGACTCCGTGGAGCTCACCGGATCAACGGTGGGCGAGGTGCTGGGCGCGCTGACCGCCAAGTTCCCCGACATGCGCAAGCAGCTCTTCAACGATGAAGGCAAGCTGCGCAGCTTCGTCAACGTGTACCTGAACGACGAAGATATCCGCTACCTGAAAAAAGATGCCACGCCGGTGGCCGCGGCCGACACTTTGTCGATCGTGCCGAGCATCGCGGGCGGATCCGCGGGAGTTGCGCCGCCTCCGCTGGCGTCGCTTTCAAACGACGAGATCATGCGGTACTCGCGGCACCTGATCATGCCCGAGGTCGGCATGGAGGGGCAGCTCAAGTTGAAGAACGCGAGCGTGCTGCTGGTGGGTACGGGGGGCCTGGGCGCGCCGCTGGGAATGTATCTCGCGGCCGCCGGCATCGGTCGCATCGGTCTGGTCGATTTCGATGTGGTGGACTTCACCAATCTGCATCGCCAGATCATCCACGGGACGAAAGATGTGGGGCGCAAAAAGCTCGACTCGGCTGCCGACACGATTGCGGACATCAATCCCAACGTCAAGATCGAGAAGTACGACACGATGCTCTCGAGCGAAAACGCGCTGGAAATTTGCGCCAACTACGATCTGATCATCGATGGCACGGACAACTTTCCGACGCGCTACCTGGTCAACGACGCATGCGTGCTGTTGAAGAAACCAAACGTCTACGGATCGATTTTCCGCTTCGAGGGTCAGGCGACCGTGTTCTCGTACCCGGGCGGGCCTTGCTACCGGTGCCTATATCCCGAGCCTCCACCTCCTGGGCTGGTCCCGAGCTGCGCCGAAGGCGGTGTCCTGGGAATCCTGCCGGGCACCATAGGGCTAATCCAGGCTACCGAAGCTATCAAGCTGATCCTTGGAGTGGGTGAGCCTCTGGTGGGCCGCCTGGTGCTGTACGATGCCCTGGCGATGCGCTTCCGCGAGCTGAAGCTGCGCCGTAATCCGGAATGCCCGGCCTGCGGCGATCATCCGACCATCACGAAGCTGATCGATTATCAGGAATTCTGCGGGATTCCGCACCACGAGCCTCCTCCGGCGCCCGGTCTCAAGGACGGCGAGATCGATCCGGTGGAAGTGAAGGAGATGATGGATCGCGGATCGCCCTTCCTGCTGCTAGATGTGCGCGAGCCGCACGAATACCTGATCTGCAGCATCCCGACATCGAAGCTGATCCCGCTGGGCGATCTGCCCAAGCGAGTGAACGAGCTCGACACGGCGACGGAGATCGTGGCGCACTGCAAGAGCGGCGTGCGCAGCGCCAAAGCGGTCGACTTCCTGAAGCAGGCCGGCTTCAAGAAGGTGAAGAACATGAAGGGCGGAATCCTGGCGTGGAGCGACAAGGTCGACCCGAAGGTTCCGAAATACTGACGCACGTCGAATTCCGGTCAGATCTATTCCCACCTTATGAAGGTGAGGACAAAGAGATCAATCCAGGAATCTACGGAAAGCGTCTCGCGGAGTTTATCCGCGATGGGCTTCGTAAAGAAGGCTTTGAACCCTCCGAGCCATTTTCCGAGGACTGGGGCTGGGTCCTGCCGATTGCCAATCCACAATTCAGGCTTTGGATCGGCTGTGCAAACTATCAAGAGTATCCCGATGGCTTCCTGTGCTTCATTGAACCGCACAAGCCGTTCATTCACAGATTGTTTAGGAAGATCGAGACTAGAGACCGTGTGTTCGACTTACAGGTTGCGCTCGATGGGGTACTCTCGGAGCAGTCCGGAATCCGATCCAAGCGCTGGTGGACCTACGATGCATTCATGCGGCCGGCGCGAACTTGAATTACGCCGGGGAGTCGGCTGCTAAACTCGTAGGAATGAAGTTTGGCGGCTTTTACGAACATCAGCTTCCCCGGCCGTGGACACGGGAATCCGAGCACACTCTGCTTAAGCACGCGCTGGCCGAAGTCGAGCTTTCCGACCGCAGCGGATTCGACTACATCTGGGCGACCGAGCATCATTTCTTAGAAGAATACGCGCATTCGTCCGCTCCCGAAGTGTTCCTGGCCGCGTGCAGCCAGCGTACCAAGAACGTGCGGATCGGCCATGGCATCGTTCAGATGCCTCCATACATCAACCATCCGGCACGCGTAGCCGAGCGCATCGCGACGCTCGATCTGCTTAGCGATGGGCGGGTCGAATACGGGATCGGTGCGGGAGCTTCAGAGACCGAACTGGCCGGATACAACGTACCGCAGGCCGTCAAGAAAGACATGATGCTGGAAGGCGCGCGGGCGGTGGTCGAGATGCTCACGCAGGAGCCTTTCCTGGGTATCGACGGCAAGTATGTGAAGATGCCGGCGCGCAACGTGGTTCCCAAGCCGCTGCAAAAGCCGCATCCGCCGATGTGGCTGGCGTGCTCCAACCGGCCGTCGATCCTGCAGGCCGCGCGGCTGGGGTTGGGCGCTCTGACGTTTTCCTTCATTGATCCCGGTCAAGCACGCCAATGGGTCGCCGACTACTACGAGACGTTCGAGAAGGAGTGCGTGCCCCTGGGATACGCGGTGAATCCAAATATCGCGATCACTTGCCCGTTCCTGTGCGACCGCGATGAAGCAAGGCTGCAACAGACCGGCATGGAGAGCTACGGCTTCTTTATTTATGCGCTGGGACACTACAGCTTCTTCGGCGAGCATGAACCGGCCAAGACCGATATTTGGGACGAGTTCAAGAATCATCCCAAAGAATTCGCGCTACCGGAAGGACGCCCGCTGGACTGTGTCGGGACGCCGGAGCAGATTCGCCAAAGGTTGCGCGACTTCGAAGACGCAGGGATCGACCAGGTGATCTGCCTGTCGCAGGCCGCTAACATCTCTCACGACATGTTGAGCTCGTCGATCGAGCTATTCAGCAAAGAGGTTCTGCCGGAGTTCAAGGATCGCGATCAGAAGTCCGAGCGGGCCAAGGCCGAGCGGCGCGAGCGCCTGACCGAGCTGTGCATGCCGCGTCGGCCGAAGGCGGAGGTGCCCAGCGCGCCGACGATTATCCGGGCTGCGGGACATCACTAGAATCCGATCAGGGTCTGGCGGATTCGTAGACGGTGTAATAGCCCGGTGCGAGCGCAGCCAGAGCGCCCACCCCTGCACCGACGCCAAATCCAATCGCCGCGCCGGCTCCTATGGCAGTCGCGGGATCAAATGTGCCTTCATTCCTCCCCAGTTCGCCAAACGGTGCGGATGCTGCGATTCCCGCTGCGAGTCCGATAAGTCCTCCAATGATGATCCTGCGTTTGAAATTACTCCTGCGAACCTTGACCTTCCTGATTTCAGGCTGCGCGAGACTTACTTGAGCAGTGGCTGTATTTATGGAGAGGCTCGCTGCTGTAACTGCGCTCAACGTTCCGCGATGCTTCACATCTTTGATCTGCACTTCGATCTGAGTGCCGGGAGCGATGCTTTGAACGACCGACCAAAGTTCGCTGCTCGCCAGCATCGGGATGGGCGCGAGGACACAGATCCATAGAAGCCGACGGAAAGCCTTCATCCAGGAATTACCGGTGTGCAGCTTCCGCCTTCATTTTCTTCCCGTCGGACTCGGTATACCATCCCGCCTTCACCAGCTCATCGACGGATTTGGCGAATTTCTTTTCGTAGTTCTTATCGCTGCCGTAGAGCGAATCCATGCGAGCCTTGTCGAATGCGACTGTGTGGCCGAACTCGCGGCAGGCCGCTGGTGTGCTGCCGGTGAAATACGTCGCCGCGGGAACGTCCACCCAAGGGCTGCGGACACCACCGACGCCGTTTCCGGCAGGGTCGAGGACAACAGCGCCATCCTTGATCTCGATGAGACTGGCGCGCGGAGCTGGTTTCCCCTTGCGAGCCCACTGATCCAGATTCACCAGAGCAGCATCATACACGTACTTTAGCCGGGTGTCCGTGCTGAACGTGAAGGGCGGATCGCACTTGGCGTTTAGCGGGAATTCCGGAGTGCCCTGCGCGGTCCCGCCGGAAGCAGTCTGGTCCGCGAAAGTGGGGAAGCCGCGATCGTACGCCCAGCGGTCGATGTGCGAAGCGCCAGCGACCTCGTAGCGGCGGAACCGGTTATCGGCCTCATCGCTGTCGGGACGGCGCTGCGCCAGCGAACCATCCACCTCGCCCTGCGCCACGACTTCGATCACCGGGACGTCCACTTTGGCGACGATGCTGCGCGCATCGTTTCGTCCAGGCGCCGCGCCGCACTCGCTGAGACGGCTCGGTGCGCCGGGATTGCGAAGCAGATAGCCATCGTACACAGGCTTGCCGTTGGCCAGGCGCGCATGCGAGTGGATGGCGTCGAGATAAGTCACGACGTCCGGGAATTGGCTGGTCATGTAGATGCCTTCCACCCGGAATCCCGCGAACGGGCTGCCTGCGGGGGCGGCCTTGAGCAATGCGCCCACCTGACTGATCGCATCCCAGCGAAGTCCCTCTTCCATGTTGGATGGAGCGCCTTTGGCGCCTCGCCCGGGGGGACCGCCCTTGGCAGCGGAACACACCTCGCTTGGATCAGGTTTGGCGAAAGACAGCGACGCGTAGCGGGTAGGATTGAACTTCTTGAGCCCATCGGTTGCCGCGGGCATAGTGATCCCGACCCAGGCGTCGCCGCGCTCCATGATGTGCTCGTTCAGATAGCCGTACATGATCGCCCAATCGAAGCGGCGCACCGCGCCCAGGGGCTCCACCACGACGGCGCCGCTAAACTTCGAGGCATTGGCGGGACGCCGCACCAGAATCCGTGCGGCATAGGGAGCATTCGGCGTCTTCACGCTGAGGGAACCATCCGCGGCCCAGTCATACACATTGGCGTTGCCGCTGACGATGAACTCCTGCTCCACGTAACCGTACTTCGAAAGATCGTACGGCACCAGGCTATGCGCGTCGTCCAGGAACGGATAGGAATCCGCGGTCACGGGAATCGGGCCGGTGAATTTCGGGACCGGTGTGCCCTGCCCCGCGGCTAGAGCAGCGGTTACCAGCGCGATAAAGATAGTCTTTTTCATATTCTTCTCCTCATTGTCTCTTAAGAGCCGCTTAGCGGGGTTGGGTGACCACGTCCACCAGTGCGGGCTCTCCGCGCCGAACGATGTCTACTGCACGGTGCAAAGCCGCGCCCAAATCTTTCGGATCCGTAATCGGACCTTCGGCGTATACGCCCAATCCCTGAGCGATTTTCGAATAATCGATATTCGGATCTTCGAGAGTCGTGCCGATCCCGGCGCGGTCGATCCCACGGTTGTGGCGGTTCGCCATGCGCTGCACGTGCATGAGCTCCTGATGGTAGGCGCGATTGTTGTGCATCACGCTCAGAAGCGGAATTTTGTGATGCGCGGCGGTCCACAGCACCGCGGGGGCGTACATCAGATCGCCGTCATTCTGGATGCTCACGCTCAGGCGGCCGCGCTTGCGATTCGCCAGAGCCGCACCCACTGATGCCGGTGCTCCGTAGCCGACGCCCGCGCCGCCCGATCCGCCAATGTACTGATAGTGCTTATCCACATTCCACAGGCGTAGGGGCCAGCGGCTGACAAAGGGCACGTCCGATACCAACGACCAGTCATCATTCTTGATCTGCGCCCAGAGCTCGGCGGAAAGACGAGCCGTGCTGATGGGGCTGGCGTCCCAGGCGTAGGCGGCGTCGGTGCGCGCGCGTTCAAGCGAATCGCGGCTTGCTGCAGCGAGCTTCGCTCCGCGTGCTTCGAAAGCGCTCTTGCGACCGGGTGTCGTCAGGCGCTTCACGGCCTCGATCAAGGACGGCAGCGTCGCCTCGGCATCGGCGGCCATCGCCAAGTCGACTTCGGGATAGCGCTCGAAGTCCTGATAATTGCTGCGCAGGTAGAGGTCGCCCGCGGTGATGCTGATCAGTTTGGCTCCGGGCTTGGTAATCGACTGCGAGGTGCGCTGAAGCTGATCGCGGAAGGAATGGACTGTCCCCCAGAAGTCGGTCAGCTCAAGGCCCAGGATGACATCGGCGGCTCCGACCAATACCCGGCTGCGTTCGGTATGATTCAGCGGATGACGAGTGGGGAAATTCAGGCGCCCGCCCTGATCGATCACAGGAGCTTGCAGGGCTTCGGCCAACTCGACCAGCAGCTTCATCCCGTTGGGCGTGCGGGCGGCGCGATCAGCGATTATTACCAGGTTGTCCGCTGCTACCAACATCCTTGCCGCTTCGGCGACAGCGCCAGATTCGCCTTGTGGCGGCGAGGGTAGGGTGAGCTTGGGGATGCTCAAGCGGGCGTAGGCCGCGATCGGATCCTCTTGCAGATCGCCGTCGGCCACCAGCACGATGGGCGACATGGGCGGCGTCATCGCGATCTTATAGGCGCGGACGGCGGATTCGGCAAAGTGGGTGAGCGAGGTAGGGGAGTCGTCCCATTTCACGAAATCGCGCACCAGCGATGCCCCGTCCTGAACGCTATGCGCCCACTCGACGCCAGGACGCCGATTGGTCGCGTTGGCGATGTTGCCGAAGATCACGTACACGGGTACGCGGTCGCAATAGGCGTTGTAGATCGCCATGGCCGCGTGCTGCAGGCCGACCGTGCCGTGCGCGAATACGGCCAGCGGCTTGCCCTCGATCTTGGAGTAGCCGTGCGCCATGCCGACGGCCGATTCCTCATGGCAGCAGGTGAGGAACTCAGGATTGCGATTGCCCCCGTAGTTGATCACCGATTCGTGCAGCGCTCGGAAGCTGGAGCCGGGATTGGAACAGATGTACTCGATGCCCAGGGACTTGAGCACGTCGACCATGAAGTCGGATCCCGGACGCTCATTGGTGAGGACTTCGACTCTAGCGGGTGTTCCAGTTTCCGCCGCACGTTCCACGGCATTTGGGGCGGCGGCGTTGGGAGCAGTAACTCGGGGAGTGCCAGGTTGGATTTGCTGAGCTTGTGTGAATTTCGCACTGGCGGCGAGACCTGCAGCGCCCACCGTAGCGGTTCCCAGGAATCCGCGTCGGCCTAATGCATTCTTCTTGGATTTGGCCATCACTCTAGCCGCCTAGGATAGAGTATCAACTCCAGCGCCGGGGGGCGGAATCCCTTAGGACTTCGCTTTCTTCGAAGGTTTCGACTTGCCGGAACGGTTGAGGGCGACCGCTTGGCGAATGAGAGCCTTGAAGGCGGACTCGTCAACTTCTTCTCCTTCGTGGATGTCGATCGCGCGGCGAGCGTTTCCATCGAGACTCGAGTTGAAGAGATGGGCCGGATCCTTCAGAGACGCGCCCTTGGCGAAGGTAAGCTTCACGACATTCTTGTAGGATTCGCCAGTGCAGATAATACCGTCGTGCGACCAAACCGGAGTGCCCATCCACTTCCACTCCTCGACGGCCTCCGGGTCTGCTTCCTGGATGAGCTTGCGCATCCTGCCGAGGGTTTCCCCGCGCCAGTCCCCGAGTTCGGCGATTCTTTTCGAAATGAGCACCGATGCCGGCTGGTCTTGGCTCGCGCCCGACTTTCTCATGTTCTCATCCTGGAAGTTGCACGACAGGGAAGGATCGTTATGTAACTATTTACCTGGAAGGCCGAACTCGACTTTGCGATCCTGGTTGATCTGCTTGCTGAAGTCGCGATCCACCAAGTCGAGAGAGACGCTGTTCTTGACGCCCTGCACGGTGATGTAATTCAGCGTGTCACCGTCCACCCAATAGGCAATTGCCGGGAAAATGGTGTGGTCCTTCAAGGCGATCAGGAACATCACCTGCTGATCCGCCGCAGTCTGAGCCTGGCTGCTGTTGTTCGCGTCCGGCGCCTGGACTTGCGAGCCGGGAACAGGAACATTCGAATAATCGTGCAGCACCGGGTTGGCTGTATCGGGTTTGAAGTATTGGTTGATGATCACCACGGGCGGCTGGGTGGTCTGATCGTAGCCATTACTAAAGGCGGGGACCTGGCTGACATCTTGCGAATAGGGCGCAGCCGGCGCCTCGTAATCGTAATATCCGCCGCCATAGAAAACCGGATACGGAATCGCAATCGCGTTGGCGTGCGACCTATGCGGAACTTGCGGAACGGGTGCAGCGACCAGCGGGGAGCCCGGACGCCGAGGATTTCGCACGGCGACGGGGGCTCCGGTGCCGGGATAAATGAGCCGCCCGAATCCAGCCCCGCCGGTGGTGCCGATGACCCCCGCGGGATTGGACATACGTCCGAAGCCAGTGGGATCGGGAGCGCGCTGAGCCCACACCGTGGCGGCCACCAGCAGTATTATGACCGAGGACTTCATCGGAGTCGCCTCCTAGTTGTATTTTAGACGCTTTTGGCAGGGGCGGCGTTTAGAGCTAATACAACATGAGGTAAACCACCACGCCAGTAGCGCTGACATATAGCCAGATGGGGAGCGTCCAGCGGGCGATGCGCCGGTGGCGGCTGAAATCGCCCGTTTTCTCAGCCTTTAGGGCGCGGCGCAGAGTGATGATCGCCAGCACCGGCACCGCAGCGGCCAGCGGTGTATGAGTATACAGAATGGCGAAGTAGACGTATCGAATGAATCCGGTCTTTTGGTAATAAACGATTCCGGAATTCGCGTGATAAATCAGGTACGAGATCAGGAAAACGACAGACACGGAGAACGCCGCGATCATTGTGTATTTATGTTGGGTCTTCTTATGCGCCCGAATCAGGAAGTAGCCCCGCAGCAGCAGAATCGCGGCTGTGCCGTTCAGAACGGCGTTGACCGCCGGCAGATTATGCACCTCCATCAGGACGGCAGCCTTAGCAGAGCTTTGGCATCGGCGATCACGCGCGTAATCGCATCGGGTTCCGAGGTCAGGTAGTATCCCCGGATCTGCGCTTTCCGGTCGATCAGAACGAAGCGCGTGGAATGGTCCAGGCTTCCGTCCACGGCATTCAGCCTGAATACGTCCTGCCCCAGATGGTTCAGAGTCTCGCGCGGGCCGGTCAGGAAATACCAGACGCCGGGCTGGGCGCTATAGAAAGCAGCGTACCTGAAGAGTTTCTCCGGAGTGTCACGATCCGGATCTACGGTCATGGACACTAGCCTCACGTCCTGCCCGGCCAGAGCAGTCTGCACCTGGTGCATCTGCGAACTCATGCGCGGGCACGGCCCGGGACAGTTCGTAAACATGAAATTCGCGACCCATACGTGGCCCTTCAACATCGGCCCGCTGGCGAAACTGGCGCCGGTTTGGTCCGTCAGGTTGAAATCGGAGACGGCGCCGAGGGAGGGCAGTTGGACGTGCGCGGCGCAGCCAATCAGCGCCAGCCCGAGAAGGCTTACCGCTGCTTTAACTATCGAGCGCCATGAGTCCATACAGCAGAGGAAGGTAGAGTACGCTTGCCAGCAGGACGCGGCGGGCCTGCAGGCGGGTTTGATTCGAATTCGCCTGGAATCCCGCGTACAGCACGATAGTCCCAAGCACGGACGCGCCGAACAGATAGAAGTTCCCCGCCATATCGAAGAACTTCGGCGCCAGGCTCATAGGCACCAGAGCCATGGAAAACCAGACGATTCGGCGAGCGGTAGAATCCACCGTGGGTTCCACAACAGGCAGCATGCGGATGCCGGCCCGCGCGTAATCCTCGCGATACATCCAGGCGATGGCGTAGAAATGCGGGAACTGCCACAGGAATAAGATGGCGTAGAGGATCCCCGCCTCGTAATTCAAAAGGCCGGTGGCGGCCGCATAACCGATCAGCGGAGGCATCGCGCCGGGAATCGCGCCGATGGTGGTCGATATCGGCGAGCGGCGCTTCAGAGGAGTATAGACGAACAGGTAACTAGCCAGCGTAAACAGGGCCAGTAGCGCGGTCAAAAAATTCACACCTAGCCAGAGTTCCACGAAACCCGCGGCGGAAAGGATTGTACCGAATGTTAATGCGTTGCGCGCAGTGAGCCGGCCGGAAGGAATCGGACGGGCCTTGGTCCGGTTCATGAGGCCGTCGCCTTCGCGCTCGTACCATTGATTCAAGGCTGCGGTGCCGCCGGCGATCAGCATGGTCCCCACAAGCGTGTGGAACAGCTCCATCCAGGTCCAGGGCTTTCCGAGGTGCGTGCCGAACAGGAACCCGATGCCGGTGCTCATCAGGATGAATAGCGTGATGCGCGGCTTGGTGAGCTCGAGGTAGCGGTTCATGATGTGGCCACCTGCTGGTGTGTTTCGGCCGTCTCAGGCGCGCGCGCGTGGACATTACGCCGGATCTGTATGGCCAGGACGACGCTCGCCGCCAGGGTCAGGCCGCCAGTCGCGACGTGGGCTACAGTCGTTAGTACCATCGCCAGCGGATACTCCGCCGCGTTCAGGCGCGCGATGTAGGCGACAATACCTAAGAAGATCTGAATCAAAGTGATGGTCAGGAGCCCGATAGCAGCCGGGCGCAGCGCACGATGCCGGGGGAACTGATTCAATACGAATACCGCAGTCAGCAGAATCACCAGTGGCACGATCATCGCACCGATCACGTGGGGCATCAGCCCGAAGGCCCGATGACGGAAGCCCGCGCCAAGGCCGATCTGGACCAGAACTAACACCGGAGTCAGGATGGCGAGCGATCGCAAAGACGGCCAGCCATAATCTTCCACAGGCTCCGGCCCTTGCTGCCAGTTTCGCGAAGTAAAGACGGCGATGGCGACGGTTACAGAAAAGAAAAGTTGCGCCAGACATGCATGGGCGATACTGATCGGCGCGGGCTGCAGCAGAAGGACGGTAGCTCCGCCCAGCAGGCCTTGTGCGACCACGCCACCTAGGGCGAGCCATCCCAGCTTCTTCATCCACGCTCGTTTCTCGATACGCGCGATCCAGATTGCCAGGATGATGGTCAGCGTGCCGACTACGGTCGCGATCATGCGGTGGCCGGTTTCGAAGAGCACACCGCCGGTCATTTGCGGAAATACCTGGCCGTAGGACAACGGCCAATCGGGCACGGAGAGTCCGGCTTCCTTGCTGGTGACGGAAGCGCCGGCGATTACCAGGAACAGCGTGCACACCGCGACCAGCGTCGCGTAACGGTGCAGCCAGGGATTTTGTTGCATTGGATTTTAGGACGACGGTTACTACACCTCTAGTTTAGCGCGTAGAATGAGACTTTTGTGACCTCTCCACTGCATCAGCCCATTCATACCGTCTATGGCGGCGCACACTTATTTAAATCAACCACTTGCAGCAAGCTGGGCGCGCTGGCTCAAAAGGCCTTCTCCGCTTACGCTCCCGACGCCGCCACGATGGCGAAGGTTTTCGGTATCGACGGCCTGGAGAGTCTGGTCCATACACGCGTCCGTGAGAAGCTCGATTGCGAGCCTATCGAGGATTACCGGATAGATTTCGAGGACGGGTTTGGCGTTCGCTCCGACGCCGAGGAGGACGCCGCGGCGGACGCTGCCGCGCGGGAGGTTACCGCGGCCGTCCAGGCCAAATCACTCCCGCGCATGTTTGGAATTCGTGTGAAATCTTTTCACTCGGAGCTTTCGAAACAGCGTGCGCAGCGAACACTCAATCGTTTTCTTTCGCAGGCCACTCTGCCGGAGAACTTTGTGGTCACACTGCCGAAGATCACCGCGCCGGAACAGGTCTCTGAGTTAGTCCGTGCTCTCGAGCCTTATCCCGATGTGCGTATCGAGATCATGATCGAGACGCCGGGGTCGATATTCATACTGCCGCAGCTGCTCAAGGCAGCCAGAGGCAAATGCGTCGCCGCGCATTTCGGAGCGTACGATTATATTGCGAGCCTGGGCATTGCCGCGGCGGAGCAGCATCTGCATCACCCCGCCTGTGACTTTGCCCGGTCGATACTGCTGGCCACGCTCGCAGAGAGCGGCGTGTGGCTGGTGGACGGAGCGACGAACCTGCTTCCCTTCCCGCCCGAGGTCCATCGGGCCTGGAAGCTGCACTACGACAATATCCGTCATTCTCTCTATAACGGCTTTTATCAGAGCTGGGACCTGCATCCTGCCCAGATTCCGGCTCGCCTGGTTGCGGTGTACAGCTTTTTCCTGGAGGGTCTGCGGGAAGCGTCGGAAAGGCTGCGAAATTTCAGGGATCAATCCGAGCAGGCTACACGCGCTGGCGCGATCTTCGACGACGCGGCGACGGGGCGGGGTCTACTTAATTATTTTGAGCGAGCCCGTCGCTGCGGAGCGATTTCAGAAAGCGAAGTTCCCGTCAGGCGCTCTTCTTAACGGCGCTGATCAGCCGTTCCGAGCGCACCGGCTTGGCGAGAACTTCGTCCACCAAAGCCTGCTCGGGGTGGCCCTCCAAATCCGCGCCCCAGCCCGCCAGCACGACAATCCGCACGCCCGAAGCCGCCGCACGAAACTCGCGAACCAAGGCCAGGCCATCTTCAGGGGACGGCAGGCGCAGATCCAGAATTACGCAGTCGGGTGCATATTCGCGAAACCGGTCTCTGGCCGCGGCCGCATCGATCGCGGTAAACACCTGGTGTCCGTCGCGCTCCAGAAGCATTTTGCGGAGCTCGAGGCCGCCGGGATCATCATCTACTAGCAGGACCTTGGCCATCGGTTGAAGTAACCTAATTAAATTTCACAGCGGCGATCACTAATCGCGGCATCATCTGATTCCAGCTCTCCGGAGTGTTGTCAAATGGCAGGCGGAAGCTTTTGGTTTCACCGGGTTTCAGGCCGCCCATTTTAGTGCTCACAATGGGCACGCGCTGCCGCAGGGTCACTTTGCCGTAGTAATCGTAGAAGACGCAGTAGATCTCCACCGTGTCCAGATTGCGGTCGCCGGCGTTGGTGATGTTCCCCGCGATCTCCACTACCATCTGGCTGAAATAGTTCTTCGCCGCCTTCATGCCCACGTCGCTGAGCTTGAGATTGCGGATGTAAGCCCGCGCCTCCGGAGTCAGGGGCGCTTCCGCCACCCGCTTCTGAGGGGCGAGTTCCAGATAAGCGACCACGCCCGCCCCCGCCAGCACCAGCGCAAGCAAGACAATCTGCGGCAGCCCGAACATCTGGCGTTTAGGCGGTGCGGCGGCCGAGAGTGGATAGTTACTGGCCACTAATGGTCATCTCCCCGATCAGAATCGACGGGGACGCGATCGAGCTGCGAAACTCGAGGTTCGTTCCCACCTGCTCCAGGTTCATCAGCATCTGCTTCAGGTTTCCAGCGATAGTGATCTCGGAAACAGGATACGCCAGTTCGCCGTTCTCGATCCATAGACCGGCAGCGCCCGAGGAATAATCTCCGGTCACCGTGTTGGCCGAGGCGCCGATCAGTTCCGTGACGTAGAGACCTTGGATTACTCCAGCAATGAGATCGTCTTCCGAGCGCGTCCCGGCTTCCAGGTAGAAGTTGCCCGGCCCGACGCCGGCGCTCCCCGCAAGTCCCCGGGATGCGTTGCCCGTGGTTTTCAGCCCGAGCTTGAGAGCCGTGTAGGTATTCAAGAGATAGCTCTTGAGCACGCCGCGTTCGATCACCACGGTCCGCCGCGCGATCACACCTTCATCGTCAAAGGGCGAACTGCCGAACAGGCCCGGCATAGTAGCGTCGTCGATAATGGTCAGCGCTTCCGATGCGATCTTCTCTCCCAGTTTTCCCGTCAGAAAAGAAGCGTGGCGATAGATGGCGCCGCCGTTTACTGCGTCGAATAGATCGCCTAAAAGCATCCGAGCCGTCCGGGGCTCGAAAATCACCGGAACTTTCTGGGTCGGCACTTTGCGCGGATTCAGCCTCCGCAGAGCGCGTTCGGCGGCTCGCCTTCCAACCTCTTCCGGACTTTCGAGGCGCGAGACTTCGCGTGCCGACGTGTGCCAATAATCCCGCTCCATCGAGCCGTTTTGCTTGGCCACCGGGACCACGCTCAGACCGCAACTGGAGGTCCGATACTCGCCGGCAAACCCCAGTGAATTGGCGAACACGCGAGCGCCCAGGTAGGAATCGAACGACCCGCCTTCCGAATTGGTGATGCGCGGATCCGCCGCCAGCGCCACCTCTTCGGCTCGCATGGCCTGGGCGATCTTCCACTCCGTTTCCATGGTGGAAACGGCCGGATCATAGAGTTTTAAGTCACCCGGGAAGCGTCCTAGGTCGGCTGGATCGGGCAGTCCTGCGTGCGGATCGGGAGTTGTAATCCGGGCGAGATCCAGAGCCCCACGAATCATGGATTCAATACCTTGCGGCGTTAAATCGGATGTTCTGGATGAACCCGTCAGGTTACCGACCAGGACGCGAATTCCAGCTCCCCGGGAACCGGCTTGCTTCAGGTTTTCGACCTCCCGCATGCGCACGCTGGCGGAGAATTCTTCGCCCTCGGAAATGGTGCATTCAGCGCCCGTCGCCCCTGCTTCCAGCGCGCGGCGCACAGCAGAGCGCGCGATATCAATGAGACTTTCGCTCATGCGGCTGTCCCGCCCACGGTCATCTTGTCGATCTTCACGGTAGGAATACCCACGCCCACCGGGACGCTCTGCCCTTCTTTGCCGCACACGCCGATGCCTTCATCCAGTTGAAGATCGTTGCCGACCATGCTGACGTATTTCAGCGCCTCGGGACCATTGCCGATCAGGGTCGCGCCCTTCACCGGACGAGTGATTTTGCCATCTTCGATCAGATAACTTTCCGTGGCCTGGAAGACGAAGTTGCCGCTGGTGATGTCGACCTGCCCTCCGCCGAATGTAGCGCAGTAAATACCCTTGGGAACGCTGCGAATGATATCCCCAGGGTCGCTTTGCCCGGCCAGCATGTAGGTATTGGTCATGCGCGGCATGGGGATGTGCTGATAACTTTCGCGCCGGCCGCTGCCGGTGGAAGTGGACCCTAACAATCGCGCCGATAGCGTGTCTTGCAGGTACCCGCGCAGGATGCCGTTTTCGATCAGGACGTTTTTCTGCGTCGGAACGCCTTCATCGTCCACGTTCAGCGAACCGCGACGGCTGCCAATGGTCCCGTCATCGATCACGGTGCACAAGGGGCTCGCAACCTGCTGGCCGATCCGTCCGCTGAAAGCCGAAACGCCCTTGCGATTGAAATCGGCTTCGAGGCCGTGGCCGACGGCTTCATGCAACAGAATCCCCGGCCACCCAGGGCCCAGCACAACTACGGATTCGCCCGCGGGAGCGTCCACAGCCGTGAGTTGCACGATTGCTTGACGCGCGGCTTCTTTGGCGAAATGCTCGGGCGTCTTTTCGTTGAGGAAGAAATCGAGCGTCACGCGTCCGCCGCCGCCGGAATAACCTTGCTGCGGAACACCATCGGCTTCGCGAGCCAGCGCCGCGACGCCCATCCGCGCCATCGGCTGGCGATCGAAGCTGAGGCGGCCGTCGCTGGACGCGACCAGAACTTCCCGAAGGCTGTCGGCGTAGTTCGCGATCACCTGAAACACGCGGCTGTCGTAGGATCGAGCGGCCGCATCGGCGCGCTTCACCAGATCCACGCGCTCGGCCAGGCTCAATTCATGCGGCGAGGTCACCATCGAATAGAGGTTGTGCTTGCGGGCTTCCTGGAAGCCGGTTTTGACCACGCTTGCGGGCCCGCGGGCGATCAGGGCGGCCACGCGCGCGGCCTTGCGGATCTTCTCGGGACTGAGGTCGTCGCTATAGGCGTAACCCGTGCGTTCGCCCGCGATCACGCGAATTCCGACACCTAGCGTCACGCTCTCACTGGCGCTCTTGACGATGCCTTCATCAATGCCGATAGAGCTGGTCGACAGATACTCGAAATATAGATCGGCATACTCGCCTCCGGCCGAGAGCGCCTCACTCAGGTAGGACTCCAGATCACGCTCCATGATCCCGAATTTCGCGGCGAAGAAAGAAGGAGATAACCCCATGCTTTGAGCCTAGCATGCAGCTCTCAGGGAGGCGTGTAGAATAGTCCGAGGAGAATTGAATGAATCGACGCAAGGCGATTGGATCCATGGTGGTGGGCGCCGCAGCCACGGCCGCAACGGTGAGCGTAGCCAAGGCCGCCGACACGGAAATCGAGATTCTGGTGGGGCACTGGAAGAAATCGAAAGACCTGACGCTGAAGACCGCCGAGGCCATGCCTGCGGAGAACTATGATTTCAAGCCATTCCCCGATGCCCGCGCGTTCGGCGCCGAGCAGCAGCACCTGGGCCAGGCGGAAGGGTTCTATCTGGGCCGTCTCGGCAAAGGCGCAGCGCCAGCGGCTCCCCGGGGCGATATCACCAAGGATGCCACGGTGAAATATCTGACCGCGGTATTCGACTGGTCGATTGGCGTGGTCGGACAACTGACTTCGGCGGATCTGACCAAGACGTTCGGCCAGGGCAAGCAAGCCGCGACAGGCCTGGAGCTGCTATATCAGGCGATGATCCACACCGCGCACACGCGCGGCTACGGCGAGATGTACCTGCGCATCAAGGGAGTGGTGCCGCCTACTTACGACGTGTAGGCTTGCAGCCTGAACGCTTGCCGGATGTTCGCTTGCCCCGGGCCGCTCCCTGGCGCTCGGGGTTCTGTGGTGCGCCTTGTGGTGCGCCTTGTGAGCTGGCGTGTGAGCCGGTTACTGAGAACTGCAGTTTCTTCTCGACACCGTCAACACGATCGAGCCGGACGCGCACGTGGTCGCCGATGGAGTATTGCCGGCGGCTGCGTTCGCCGATGATCTTGCGAACATTCTCGTGATACGTGTAGCGGTCCCCCGGCAGTGAATCGAGCGGCACCAGGCCCTCGATAAACAGGTCCTCCAGCTCAACAAAGAAACCGAATCGGGTGGTGGAGATGATCAAAGCGGAGAATTCGTCGCCCACCTTGTCGATCATGAACTTGACCTTCTTCCACTCGACCAGTTCGCGCTCGGCTTCGGCGGCGCGGCGTTCGGTATCGGAAGACGATTCCGCGATGCGGCGCATGTCGGCATCGTAGCGGGCGTCGTCGAGGTGCGCGCCCAACACGCGGTGCACGATCAGATCGGGATAACGGCGAATGGGCGAGGTGAAGTGCGTGTAACTGGGTGCGGCCAGCGCGAAATGGCCCTGATTGCGGCCGCTGTAGCGGGCCTGTTTCAGTGACCGGAGCATCAGGTAGCTCAGGATGCGCTCTTCGGGTTTGCCTTCGATCTTCTTAACCAGCCGCTGGTAATTACGCGACGTAAAATTGACGTCGTCCAAAGCGACGACCTGATCGCGGAATTTTTTAACCGGGGCCGCGCCGCCGCGCAGCGAATAGCCAAAGTGCGTAGCCACCTCCTCGAACTCCAGTACGCGTTTGGGATCGGGGCGCTCATGGATGCGGAAGATGGTGGGGACCTCCAGGGCTTCCAAATGCGAGGCGACTGCTTCGTTGGCCGCCAGCATGAATTCCTCGATCAGGCGATGCGCGATATTGCGCGGCGCACGCGTGACGCCGGTCATTTCGCCGAACTCGTTGAACTCGAGCAAAGGCTCGGGCAGATCGAAATCGATAGATCCGCGGCGGACACGCTTGCGATTGAGGATCAGAGCAAGTTCCTGCATCCACTTGAAGCGCTGAACCAGCTTCTGATAACGCTCGATCAAGCCAGCGTCGCCTTCGAGCACGCCGTGAACCGCTGTGTAGGTCATCCGCTCGGCACTGCGGATCACGCCGCGGGTGAATTCCTGGGATACCACGTCGCCCTGGGCGTCGATCTCCAGCAAGGCCGAGAGCACCAGGCGATCCTCATGCGGCCGCAGCGAGCACTGGTCAGTCGATAGCTCCACCGGCAGCATAGGAACGGCGCGGTCGGGAAAGTAAACGCTGGTGCCGCGCAACGCCGCTTCGCGATCAATCGGCGAGCCGGGCCGCACGTAATGGCTCACGTCGGCAATATGCACTTGCAGCGCCCAGTGCCCGTTCGCTAAAGGCTCGACCCACACGGCGTCGTCGAAATCCCGCGCCGTCTCGCCGTCGATGGTGACGATGTCTAACTCTCGAAAATCGCGGCGGCGGGCGATCTCGTCGGGTGGAATCGCCCCGGGAATAGCGCGGGCCTGTTGCAGAACGTCATCCGGAAAGTGATGCGGGATGTGGTGCGCGCGGATGAGAATCTCGACGTCGATGCCGAAGTCGCCGGACAAGCCCAGGATCTCCGCGATGCGGCCGACAGGACGCTCGCCGTCCTCCCCGAAATCCATGATTTCCGCGGTGACAATCATGCCGTCCAGATCTTCGATGGTGCTCACGGTGATCGCCGCGGCGCCCACGCGATCCACCGTCACCTGCCTTGAAGGCAGGGCCATATCTTCGGGAATCTCTATCCACTGGCGCAGGCGCTCGTCGTGCGGAACCACGAAATTGCCGGTTCGCCGGATGCGGAATTCGCCGACCACCGTGGGATGGGCGCGGCGCAACACGCGCACGATCTCGCCGTCGGCTTTTCCATCGCGCTCGATCCGGTTGATCTTTGCAACCACGCGGTCGCCATGCATGGCGCGGGACGCCGACTCCTTGGGGATATAGACGTCGCCGTGCAGGCCGGGGACCGGAACGTCCGGAATCACGAAGCCGTAGCCGTCGCGGTGGACGTTCAGGCGCCCCACGGCAAACTCGCGGCTGACGCCGGTGGCGGTGTACTGGCCGGATCGCGTTTCCACGATGTCCCCGCGCTCGACCAGCCGGGTCAGCTCGGTTTCCAGCTGCTCGCGGGTGATGCCGTTACGGGAACGCTCCCGCAGCAGGTGTTTGAGGTTGGTCCGGCCGTGCGGAAGCTTGCGAATGTGCTCGATCAGGGACTGCGTCACGATCCATTATATTGGTGAAGATGGAGATCAAGGTCGTTCGACTCGAGATTCCTGAAAATGGCAACATCATTGTCGGGCAGAGCCATTTCGTTAAGACCGTCGAGGATCTCTACGAGGCTATGGTCAATACCGTGCCGGGGATCAAGTTCGGTATTGCCTTCAATGAAGCCTCGGGGGCCTGCCTGACGCGCGTCGACGGCAATGACGACGGCCTGAAGGCGAACGCCGCCCGGAACGCCCAGTCGATCGCCGCGGGGCACGTGTTCGTGATCGCGCTGCGCGACGGATTTCCGATCAACGTATTGGGGCGGATTCGGGAGATTCCGGAGATCTGCTCCATTTTTTGCGCGACTGCGAACCCCCTGGAAATGATCCTGGCCGAGACGGAGCAGGGACGGGGGGTTCTGGGCGTTGTCGACGGCAGCTCGCCCCAGGGCGTAGAGGACCCCTCGGGAGTGGAGTGGCGGCATAGCTTCCTGCGCAAGATCGGATACAAGCGATAGATGCCCGGCTACAAACGCGAGCGATTTTGTTTTATGATGCTGGGAATGAGGTGCGTCCCGGCCGCGCTCGTCTGCGCGAGTTTCGCCGCGGCCCAACAAGCCCTGCCGGCCGTAAGGGAGCCTCATCATCACACAATTTATGAGGATTCCCGCGTCAGGATTCTGAACGTCCAAATCGAGCCGCGCGGATCGACGCTGCTGCATCGACATGATACGGACTACGTGTGGATCGCGCTGGGGGACAGCAAGCTGGTGGATACCGTGCCCGGACGTCCGGAAACGCATATTCAGGCTCCCGACGCCAGTCTCCATTTCTCTCGCGGCGGCTTCGAGCACGTCGCGCGAAATGACAGCGACGCCGCGTTTCACGATGTCATGGTGGATCTGCTGCAACCGCAGTCGGCTCCCCGCAACGTCTGCGGCGAAATACTACCGGGCGAATACCTGCACTGCCATGAGCCTGGATCCGAATGGCTCGGCGCAAACCTTCAAATCGAATTCGAGACGGATCAAACCCGCATCGGGATATTGCAGATCGCTCCCAACGCCACCCTGGCGGTCCCTCCGGCGGATGTGCCGCCCCTGCTGATTGCGCTCGAGGGCACCGAAGCTGAGGCAACCAGCCGGGTGAATGGAACACCGGCCGGCAGCGGTTCCCGGCGCAGTTTGAAGGCTGTGGATGTCTTGCGCTCCCCGGCCGATCATATTAGTGAGGTTCGAAACACCGGAAAAACCACGGCACGCTTTCTGATAGTGGAATTCGGCGGAGCGGGCGAGTAATGGAAAATCCTTCCAGGGTCGGGAAATACGAGATCGAAAAGTACCTGGGCGGGAGCATGGCCCGTGTCTACCGCGCCCGGGACAGCGTGCTTGGCCGCCGCGTGGCGTTGAAAATCCTGAGCGAATCCGGGATGTCGGATCCGGAAGCCAAGCAGCGATTCCTGCAGGAAGCCCGGGTTGCGTCCAGCATCCGGCACGAAAATATTGTCGGCGTTTACGACTTTGGCGAGGACCAGGGCCGGCCGTACATTGTCATGGAGTTCGTGGAGGGCGAGAGCCTTCGGGATGCCATCCACAACGGCCACCTCGGCGATTTGCGAAGCAGGCTGAAGATTGCTCTGGCTATCGCCGGCGCGGTCGATCATATTCATTCCCGTAAAATTATTCATCGCGATCTCAAGCCGGACAACATCCACATCAATTCCGAAGGAAAGGCGCTATTGATGGATTTCGGCATCGCCAAGGCCGAAGGGGTCCAGCTCACCAAGGTGGGCTTCACGCTGGGGACACCGTACTACATGCCGCCGGAACAAGTGCTCGGCAAGCCGCTCACGTCGCAGGCGGATGTGTACGCCTTCGGAATACTCCTGTACGAACTGGTGAGCGGCATCCGCCCGGTGAAGGACGGCTCTGTGGATCAGATATTTCAAACGATCCTCACGGAACCGCTCGACATGGATCCGCTGAAGGCGCTGAGGCCGCCCCCGGCATTAATATCGTTGATCGAGCGCTGCACTGCTAAACATGCCGACCGGCGTCCTCCAGGACTGGGAGAAGTACGGGCCATACTGCAAGCTCTTCTACAAGGGCTTCCGGCAGGGATTTCGCAAGGGATTCCTGCCCCGATTCCAGAAGCCCCGCCGCCTCCGAATCCGGTCCCCGTTCCACAGCCGAGTCCGCTCCGGCAGCCGGTGGCGAGCGCGCCCCAGCCTTCGGTGGCCCCTGCTCCGCCGAGCCCTAGAGTCGAGCCGGATCGTTTGCCGAAGTTTATTGAGGCGCTTCCCTCGGGCCTGCAAACGCAGACCGGCCTGACGCTGCTGAGCTGTTCCGTCGCGATGGTGGCGATGGCGCTGCTGCTGGGCCTTTTGAGGCTCGCGAACGCCATCTAACGAAGTACTGCATGGAACTTCCCGCAACTCTCGGAAAATACGAGCTGCTTGAATTCCTGGGTGGCGGCATGTCGCACGTATATCGCGCCCGCGATACAGTGATCGACCGCGCTGTAGTGGTGAAGATACTGACCGACACCTCCTGCCAGGATGCCGAAGCCAAAGCCCGTTTCCTGCAGGAGGCGCGGCTGGCCGGCGGTTTCCAGCACGAAAACATCGTCAGCGTTTTCGATTACGGAGAATTCGACGGCAAGCCCTTCATCGTGATGGAGTACCTGAAGGGCGAGGATCTGCGGGATGCCATCCGCAACAGCCGCCTGGGTAGCATGAATGATCGTCTGCGTATCGCCCTGCATATCGCTCAAGCCCTGGATTACGTGCACGGCCGCGCCATCATTCATCGCGATATCAAACCGGAGAACATTCATATCGCCTCCAACGGCAAGGTGAAGCTGATGGATTTCGGCATCGCCAAGACGGCCGACCTCTCGCTGACGCGCACCGGGATGGCCATGGGCACGCCGTACTACATGTCGCCGGAGCAGATCTCGGGAAACGCTACATCCCACCTGGTCGATATCTACGCATACGGGTTGTTGCTGTTCGAGCTTCTGACCGGAGTCCGGAGCGTGAGCGGCGAGACCATGGAACACGTCTTCTATCAGATTTTGAACCAGCCCGTGGACGTGGCCGCGCTTGAAAACGCGGGTGTTCCTCCCGCCGTGCGCGATCTGGTGGTGCGCTGCACGGCCAAGAAACCGGAAGAGCGGCCCCAGAGCTTTCAGGTGATTACCGAGGAATTGCGCGGCATCCTGGCCGGCGAATCGAAATCCGCTACGCTGCCGGTGGCAAGAGCCGCGGCACCGGCTGCGCGCGTTCCAGCCGAACCCGCAAGCCCCGCGAAGAACGAAACGCCGAGCAAAACGCCGCTATGGATCGGCGCGACGGCAGTGGTGGTGATCGCGGCGGGAATCGCCTTTTGGATGTCTCGTCCCGCAGCGGCGCCGGTGACACCTGGAATGGTCTACATACCGGCGGGAACATTCCTGGCAGGCCAGGACCAGAAACCCGTCGCTCTCAAAGCCTTTTTCATCGATGAGACGGAGGTCTCTAGCGCCGACTTCTGCAAGTCTATGGGGTGCGGTGTGGAACCCGGACAGGAGAACCTCCCTAAGGTCGGCATCACGGTGGCCGAAGCCCGCGCGTATGCTAAACAAATCGGCAAGCGCCTGCCGACATCGCTCGAATGGGAGCGCGCATTGCGCGGAACCAAGGGTGCGCTGTTCCCCTGGGGCGACCAGAAGGATCCCGCCAAGGCGAATGTCAGTGACAATCCCGCGGCCAGCCACGAATTAATGCCGGTGCGTTCTTTTGCCGGACCACCGTTTAACATGATCGGCAACGCTTGGGAGATGGTCGAAGGATCGGTCACGCCCAGCGCGACTGCCATCGCCATGTTCGCCAACATCATGACGCAGCCGGCGACGGCCCAGGAGCCGTGGATCACCATGCGCGGAGGCGCGTTCAATCGGCCGCTGGATGCCGGCTTCGCGTATGATGCGGTGAGCATACCGGAGCGCCTCTCCGAACGGGATGTGGGCTTTCGCTGCGCGAAGGATCCCTGAGCCCTAGTACAGCGGCGCTTCTCCCGGCGGCCGCGTCTTCCAACGCCGGTGAATCCATAGCCATTGATCGGGATGCTTTTCTATGACACGCTCGAGGACGGCGTGTACGCACTGGGTGTCGGCTTGAACGTCGCCGGTCATTTCGATTTCGGGATCGAACCGAAGAATGTAGCGCTTCTCTTGGTCGGACCATAGCGCGTAGCCCGGAACAACGGCCGCTCCGGTGTGATGCGCGAACTTGACGAACGCTGTCCCCGCGCAGGCTTTTCTTCCGAAGAAATCGATGAAGACGCCTTCCGACGGCGTGGTGTTCTGGTCGATCAGAATGCCGACGGCATCACCTGCCGCCAGCGCCTTCAGGATCTGCCGTGCAGCCTCACTCTTTTGGATGATGTGATTCCCGGAAAGCGCGCGCCGGCGCTGCACCCACTTATTCAACCGCGGGTTGTCGAGGGGACGAACCACGATGTGCATGGGCGCGGTCATCAGCGCATGCGAGAACGCGCTCAGCTCCCAGTTGCCGAGGTGCGCGGTCGCCACCAGCACCCCCCGGCCTTTCGCTTGCGCGGCAGTAAAGTTCTCCAGGCCGTCGTAGCAGATCCATCGGTGAACGTTAGCTCGCGTAATGTCCGGGAACTTGGCGACACTCGCCATAATACGTCCCACTGAGAGGAACACGCCATCCGCGATCTCATCGGAAACATTCGCGAAGCCTGCGAGTTCCAGATTGCGAATCGCGACTCGTCGTAGCCGTGGCACACCCCAGTCGAGCGCCTTGGCATAGGCACGCGCATGGAGCTCGAAAGCGGTCACTCGATCCAGCCGCCGCCTAACACAAGATTGTCGGAATAAAACACGGCGCCCTGGCCGGGAGTTACGGCGCGCTGGGCTTGGTCGAAGCGGATTTCAACGCGATCGGCAACCGAGGTCGGCAGCAATGTTGCCGGTGCAGCGGCATGCTTATTGCGGATCTTCACTTCCGCGCGCACCGGTTCCGTGGGTGCCGCGATAGAGATCCAGTTCACACCGCTGGCGTGGGCCCTATCGCTCAACAATTCCTGATCGCGTCCTACCGTAACGCGGCGGCTGGCCGAGTCGGTGGAGATCACGTACAGCGGTTCGCCCGCGGCCACCCGCAGCCCGCGACGCTGCCCGACGGTGAAATGGTGAACACCAGCGTGCTCGCCGATCACCTGGCCAGCGGCAGTCACCAGTTCGCCCGCGACCTCCCGCGGGGCGATTCCCTGCTCCCGAAAATAGGCGTCTATAAAGCCCGCGTAATCGCCATTGGGAACGAAGCAAATTTCCTGGCTGTCCGGCTTGGTCGCGGTAGGAATGCCCAGTTCGCGGGCAAGTTCGCGGACTGCGCTCTTCTCCATCGCGCCCAGCGGGAACATGGACCGGGCCAGTTGGTCTTGCTTCAATCCGAACAGGAAATAAGTCTGGTCCTTGGTACGATCCACGCTGCGTAGCATCTCCCAGCGACCGCTATCCGGATTCCAGCGAATCTGTGCGTAGTGCCCGGTGGCGATCCGGTCGGCCCCCACGCCCTCGGCCATATCCAGGAACCGGTCGAACTTAATGAAGTTGTTGCACAGCGTGCAAGGAATCGGAGTGCGCCCAGCCAGATACTCGTCGACAAAGGGTCGGACCACCTGATCCTCGAAATCGCGCTCGAAGTTGACGACGTAATACGGAATGCCTAGATGCTGCGCCACGGCACGAGCATCATACACGTCATCGAGCGAGCAGCATCGGCCGGTCGACTTGTCACTCTGGATCTCAGGCAATCGCCGCTGGTTCCAGAGCTGCATGGTCAAGCCGATCACGTTTTCGCCACGCGCCTGCAACATGCCTGCGACCACGGAGCTGTCGACACCGCCCGACATGGCCACGGCGAGTGGTCGCTCAGGCACCCGAGCATCCTCAGGCATAAGACGGAGCCAACTTTCGCAGGTGTGTGACAGAGTCGACCAGTGCGCCCACCAGCGCATCCACTTGCTCGACGGTATTGGATCGCCCCAGCGAGAAACGGATGCTCGACCGCGCTTCCAGACGATTCAAGCCCATCGCCAGCAGAACGTGCGACGGCTCGGGCGCGCCGCTCGAGCAGGCTGCACCGCTCGATACTGCGAATCCCTTGAGGTCCAGCGCGATCAGCAGTGCGTCGCTATCGATCCCGTCAAAACGTATATTAGTCGTATTCGGCACGCGAGCCGCACCCGCGCCGTTCACACGTGTATCTGGAATACGGTCAAGGATGCTTTGCTCCAGACGATCGCGCAATACACCTTGACGGCGATTCTCGGCATCACCGTTTTCGGCGATCCATTGTGCAGCCCGTCCCAGCGCCACGGCCCCGGCGACATTCTCAGTGCCTGCGCGACGCTCGCGTTCGTGGCGCCCGCCGAACGTCCTCGGCTGGAGTGCCGTTCCCTTGCGAACGTACAGCACGCCGATGCCTTTGGGGGCTCCGATCTTGTGGCCGCTGATGGAATACAGTTCGACGCCCAGGTCGGCCACGCTCACGGGGATTTTTCCCGCCGCCTGCACGCCGTCGGAGTGCAGCGCGACACCCGCCTCCGCGGCGATGCGTGCGATCTCCGCGATGGGCTGAATTGTGCCGACCTCGTTGTTGGCGTGCATTACACTGATCACTTTAGTCTCGGGGCGCAGGGCGCTCTGGATTCGATCGGGATCCACTATGCCGCGTCCGTCCACCGGCACAAGCGTATGATCCAGTTGCCCCGCCGCGGCAAGTACGGCCGGATGCTCGAAGGTGGTGGTGATTACATGACCGCCCGTGCCGCCGGTCAAGCCAAAGATCGCCAGGTTATCGGCCTCCGTTCCGCCACTGGTGAAGACGATCTCCTGCGAATCAGCGCGCAATAGCGCCGCCACTTGCATGCGCGACGCATCCAGCATTTTTCGCGCGGTCTGCCCAAAATAATGGATGCTGGAGGCGTTGCCGTATACCTCGGTCATCACCGGAAGCATGGCTTCCAGCACCTCCGGCGAAACCGGAGTAGTGGCGTTGTGATCGAAGTAAAATCGCTGCACGGCTTAACTATGATCTTATCAGCCACCCGCTCAGGGAGCGGCCGGGACGCACAATCGGTATATTGCGGTACCTCCAGCGCGGCCCGCCGGGCAATAGCGCTGGAACCAGGCAGCCAGATCGGGGTAGCTCCGGATATCCAGCCGGGGGTTATAGGCGCTGAGACCGTCGACGATGAAGACAGGCGAACTGCGGATCAGCTCCGCGCGGTTCTGCCGCGCCCAGTCCGGGTCCACGCTGCGAGCATCGCGAAGGTGGCGATCGGCGGGAACGCCCGTTAGGGGCTGCGATTCCCACATCCGCGAAGCCACCGGCAAGCGCGTATAGACGACGATATTCGGACGATAGCCCCAGATAAAGATGGTGTCGCCCGGACGTTCCGCCGTTTGGACCAGAGCAGCCGCCTGGCGACTCTCCTGATCCAGGGCCACGTCGCGCCAGGTGTGAGCCCGGCCGGCAAGATCGTCGGCGGCTAATAGGAAATAGCGGGGACCAAACCGGATCATGGCCACCAGCGCCGCCGCCACCAGCGCCAGCGCTCCAGCCTTCCGTAGTGACGGGCGCGTTTCTCCGGCCAGTATAAAAACGCCGCGGCCTCCCGCGATCACCAGAGGCGGTAATAGCTGGTTCAGGTAATGCGGCGAGAATCGCCAGCCCGCGCCGGCCGCAGCCAGCGACATCCCCGCCCATGTGAGCATGCGCAGGCGCATGCTGAGGTCCTTCGCGCGAAACCAATACCAGGCGGCAGCAATGGCGAGGGCAGCATGGAATCCGAACCAGTTGCGGACGCGTATCAGCGCGCTATCGAGCGGTGAATCTCCAGGCGGCGCACCGGCATACAAAAAGCCCCATCGCCAGACGCTTTCGACATAGGCTGGAAAAGCATGCTGCGAGACAAGCCATCCCAGGAGCAGCGCGTTGGGCAGCAAAAAACCGGCGAGTAACCATAACCATGCGGCGGGCGCGAAGATCAGGCACGCGAGCAAAACCACCGCTCCCTTGATGTTCATCGCGAACGCCAGGCCCGCGATTAGACCTGCAGCCAGAGGCTTTTGCCTCCATGCCAGGTACACCGCCGCAAGGTGCGGCAGAATCATCAATGTATCGGGTTCCAGAGGAATCGTCGCCGGAGGCAGGTAAAAGATCAGGGAAAACGCCAGCAGTCCAGCCGCCCAATATCCTTCCCGCCGGGTCCAAATACCGGACGCGAATCGGAAGGCCACCGCGCACGAAGCTGCGGCGAAGATGGTTTCTGCGATCCGCAATGGCCAGCCCGGCCAGGCTCCGAACAGCACTGCCACCAGGGCGGTCACGGGAGGCTTGTCGTACCACAAGTCGCGGTACAGCATCTTGCCGTGGAGAATCTGGATCCCGGCGGCCAGATGGTAGTCTTCATCGGCCCATAAAATGTTGACGTGGCACAGCCGGGAGAGCAGGATCACTCCCGTCAGGGACACCCAGAACACTACGGAGGAGCGCTGCATGCCGGACTATCTATTGGAGCACAGGGTCATTCCTGATAGTGCGCGATCCTGCGATACACTAACAAAGAAGGAAATACATGGCGAAAATCTCGGAAGTATTGGGTGGAGCGGCGGCGATTGCCAAGGGAATGTCGGTGACCTTCCGGGAAATGATGAATCCCACGCTCACCGAAGACTATCCCGAAGCTCCGGCGAAATTTCAGGAACGTTTTCGCGGCGTGCATGAGCTGCAACGCGATGAAAACGGCCTGGAGAAATGCGTGGCCTGCTTCCTTTGTGCGGCGGCGTGCCCGGCCGATTGTATTTACATCGAAGCCGCCGAGAACACCAACACGCTCCGCATCAGCGGCGGCGAGCGCTACGCCAAGGTCTACAACATCGACTATAATCGCTGTATTTTTTGCGGATATTGCGTCGAAGCCTGTCCCACCGATGCGATCACCCACGGCCACGGATTTGAGATTGCCAGCTACAACACCTCCACGCTGATCTATCGCAAAGAGCAAATGCTGGTGCCCATTCCGGCCGGGGCGCACTTCCCGCTCAAAGCCGACACCTCCCAACCATCCGACGGTCACTAGGTCTCTTGCCGACCATCCCATGATTCTGCCGACCACAGCAGTAGCGGTCTGGATACTTGCGATCGTTTCGCTGCTGTGCCTGGGAAGCTGGGCTAATACACTGAAACTGGCTGGACGATGGCGCTTTGAGTACTTCTACTACGACTTCGTTTTGGGAATCCTGCTGAGCGCGGGCGTGGCGGTTCTGGTTCTGGGATCCGGACGGCCTCAAGAACTCACATTTCAGGATAATCTGCTGCTGACGGGGTATCGGAAAATGGCCTGGGTTTTGGGCAGCGGAGTGGTGCTGAACCTGGGCACGCTTCTGCTTCTGGCCGCCATAGGCCTCGCCGGCATGAGCGTGGCGTTTCCGTTAACTCTGGGCGTGGCGGTGGTGGTCGGCACGCTGTGGGATTTCGCCTTTGGCACGCAGTCGAACACCCTTTTGACTCTCCTGGGGGTCGCTCTGCTGGTGGCCGCCGTGATCGTTACCGCGCTGGCCTACGTCCGACTGCTGGAGGTGCGGCGGCAGGCCGCACAGCAGGCGCTGACGCCCGATCCGCGCGTGAAGTCCAAGCGTCCCAAGCCGACCGGAGGGCCGTTGACGATTGCTTTTTCCGTGGCGGGGGGAATCATCCTGGGCGCGTTCCCGCGAATTCTGGCCGAGGGCACCAGCGGAGACAACGGTCTGGCTCCATATCCCGCCATCTTGCTGCTATCCGTGGCCGCACTTCTATCGTCACCCTTCTTCGTGCTGTTTTTCACTACATTTCCGTTGCAAGACGTTCCTGGCAGCCCTACCGGGTATCTAAGCGGGACAAGAAAGCAGCACTTGCTCGGCGTCGCAGGAGGAATCATGTGGGCAATCGGGATTTTGACTTTCCTGCTGGTCCAGGCAGCGCCCCAGATCGCGCAGCCCAGCTCGTTGGTTCTATATATCCTGAACAATGCCGCGCTCCTGGTGGCTGCCGCCTGGGGTCTGTTGGCCTGGCGGGAGTTTCAAGGGGGCGATGAGCGCGTGGGCATGCTGGCGGCCGGGATGGTGGTGTTGTTTCTGACCGGCCTGGGCATGGTGGCCTTCGCCCTTCTGCCAAAATGATGCTGCACGGCAGCCGTCCGGCCCGCGTCAGTTCTTACAAGATGAAGTGTGCACTTGGGCTGATCGCGCTGGCCCTCAGCGCGGCTCCGGTTTTTGCCGGAGAATACGTCGTGTTTTCCAGCGGCCTGAAACTGCGCGCGGACCGGCATGAGCAATCGGGAGGACTGATCCGCCTGTTCTACGGCGGAGGAGTGACGGAAGTACCCGCCCAACTGGTATCCGGATTTGAAGAGGAAGAAGTGACCACTCCGGCGGACGCCGTGACCGTGAAGACGCCCGAAGTCAAGCTGGAAACCGCCGCTCCGGCGGCCCCGGGGCCAAAACAGATGCTGCGCGATGCCGCGCGGCGGTCCGGGCTTCCGCCGGAGTTCGTGGAGAGTGTGGCGCAAGTCGAATCGGGATTCCGGCCGGACGCAGTTTCGCCCAAAGGCGCGGTGGGCGTGATGCAGCTAATGCCGGCAACCGCTAAGACGCTGGGCGCCGATCCGAACGATACGGCCCAGAATATCGACGCCGGCACGCGACTGTTGCGCGAACTGCTGATCAAGTACAACGGCGACGTGGTGAAGGCTCTGGCCGCCTACAACGCCGGAGAGAGCGCCGTCGACAAGTATCAGGGCATGCCGCCCTATAACGAGACCCGCTGGTACGTGAAGAAAGTGATCGATACATATCAAAAAGCTGGTCAGAAGGCCGGCGGACAATAGGCCGCCTTATCCGCGCCACTTCAGGATCGGTTTTCGCGCGGCAGCCACCTCATCCACTTTGGTTGTACGAGTCGAAAGCGGGGCTCGTGACAATACATCCGGATGCTCCTGTTCTTCTTGAGCGATCGAAATCAGCGCATCCGCGAACAGATCCAGCTCCTGCTTGCTTTCCGTCTCAGTCGGTTCGATCATCATCGCGCCGTGCACGATTAGCGGGAAGCTGACGGTGTAAGGGTGGAATCCGTAATCGATCAGCCTCTTGGCGATCGCGGCGGTCGAAGCGTGGCGGAATACGCACTCGTGCATGCTGGGCGCGCGATAGGCGATCTCATAGTGCGGCTCCAGCAGCTTGCGCAGATAATTGGCATTGAGCAGAGCGTCGAGCGTGGCCCGCTTCAGCCCGTCGCCGCCGTGAGCCATGATGTAGGCCAGCGCCCGAACCAGGACGCCAAAGTTTCCATAAAAGGCCCGCACGCGGCCGATGGTCTGGGGGCAATCGTAGTTCCAGGACCACCCGGCCGGCCCACGCTGAAGCCGTGGAAGGGGAAGAAACGGCTCCAGCGGCTTCTTTACAGCCACCGGTCCCGAGCCCGGCCCGCCACCTCCGTGGGGAGTCGAAAAGGTCTTGTGCAGGTTCAGGTGCATGAGATCGACGCCATAATCGCCGGGGCGCGAGATTCCCGCCAGCGCGTTCATGTTCGCGCCATCCATGTACACCAGCGCACCCTTGGCGTGCAGAATGCGCGCGACCTCCACGATGTGCTCCTCGAACACCCCCAGTGTGTTGGGATTCGTGATCATGATGGCCGCGACATCTTCGTCCACCATTCGCGTCAGCGCTTCCGCGTCGAGCATTCCGCGATCGTTCGAGGCGACATTGAGCACTTCGTAGCCGGCCATGCGAACCGAAGCCGGATTCGTCCCGTGCGCCGAATCGGGCACGATCACTTTCTTGCGGGCGTTTCCCTGCGCTGCGAGGTAAGCGCGGACCAGCAGGATCCCGGTAAGCTCGCCATGGGCACCAGCCGCGGGCTGCAGCGTGACTGCGTCCATGCCGGTGATCTCGGCTAGCACGCGCTCCAGCTCAGCCAGGAGCGCGAATGCGCCCTGCGATAACGCATCGGGCTGATATGGATGGATCCACACGAGGCCCTCGGTTCGCGCCACCGCTTCATTCACCCGCGGATTGTATTTCATGGTGCACGAACCGAGCGGGTATAGGCCCAGATCGATAGCGTAGTTCCAGGTGGAAAGACGTGTGAAGTGGCGAATCACGTCCACTTCGCTGACTTCGGGAAAGTCCGGGATCTCGCGGCGTACATGCTGCGGACCCAGGGCCTGGGCGGTGTCCACTGCGGGCACGTCCAGCGGGGGAAGCTGATAACCAATCTTGCCCGGCGAGCTGGTCTCAAACAGAAGCGATTCGTTCTGGGTGGGATGTTGCCGGACCTTCTCGATCATGCGCCGAACGCCTCCGCGACCGCATCCATATCGGCGCGGCGGGACATCTCCGTGCAACACAGCAGCATGCTGTTCCGAAGCTCGGGATAGAAGCGGTCGAGCGGCAAGCCGCCGACGATTTGAAAACTGAGCAGCCGCCGATTGACCTCCTCAGGAGACCGCACGCCGGTGGCGGCCACGAATTCGTTGAAGTACGGCCCGTGGAACCGGCGCCACAGCCTCTCACCCAGGTAATGAGCCTTGGCCAGATTCTGCTCCGCCAGTTCGCGCAGGCCCTGCTTACCATAGAGCGCCATGAACACGGTGGCCATCAGCGCCATCAGCGCCTGATTGGTGCAGATATTGGACGTCGCTCTCTCTCTTCTGATGTGTTGCTCGCGGGTGGCAAGCGTCAGGCAAAAAGCCCGATTGCCGTTCGCGTCTTTGGTTTCGCCCACCAGCCGGCCGGGCAACTGACGGACGTATTTTTCCTTGCACGCGATGATGCCGGCAAACGGTCCTCCATAACTAGGAGCAATCGCGAAGCTCTGCAGTTCGCCCGCGACGATATCGGCATCGCGCGGGGGCTCCAGTAGCCCGAGCGACACGGCTTCGGTGAACACAAACACCAGCAGCGCGCCTTTGGCATGCGCCATCTCCGCGATCTGTTTCGCGTTTTCGACCACCCCGAAAAAATTCGGCGATTGAATGATCACCGCGGCCGTTGCCTGGTCCAGGATTTGTTCCAGCGATGCGACATCCACCTGGCCGGTTTCGGGGTCGTATTCGAATTCCTTCACGGGAACGCCTTGGTGACGCGTATACGTCCCCAGCACCTCCCGATACTCCGGATGAACGGTGCGGGCCACGGCGATACCTTCACGTCCAGTGATCCGCATGGCCATCATGGCGGCCTCGGGCACGGCTGTAGATCCGTCGTACATGGACGCGTTGGCCACATCCATGCCGGTCAACTGGCAGATCATGGTCTGAAATTCGAAGATTGCGGTGAGCGTGCCCTGTGAGATCTCGGCTTGGTAGGGCGTGTAGGCGGTCAGAAATTCGCCGCGCGAAACGATCGCGTCCACCAGCACCGGACGGTAATGATGATACACGCCCGCGCCCAGGAAATTGGCGTGCTCGTTGGCGTTTTCACCGCCGCGCTGGCGAAAATAATCGACGATTTCGTATTCGCTCTTGCCGGAGGGAATATTCAGCGCCCCGCGAAGGCGCACGTCTTCGGGAAGATGCGCGTACAGATCTTCCAGCGCGGACGCGCCGATGGTATCGAGCATCTGACGGCGCTCAACATCAGACTTCGGTAAGTATCGCAATTAAGACGATTCCGTTCCTGTATAGGATTGATATTCAGCGGCCGTGAGGAGCTGGCCGGCTTCTTCCGGATTTGACAACCTGATGCGAATCAGCCATCCCGATCCGTACGGATCGGTGTTGAGGATTTCAGGCGACTCCGCCAGCGATCCGTTGACTTCCAGGACTTCTCCCGAAACAGGCGTGTAAATATCGCTGACAGCCTTGACCGACTCCACCGAGCCGATGGTCTTTTGCTGTTGTACCAGCGTTCCGGGCTTGGGAAGGTCCACGTATACGATATCGCCCAATTCCTTCTGGGCGTGAAACGTGATGCCGATGGTTCCGGTATCGCCTTCGACCCTCACCCACTCATGCTCTTTGGTGTAGCGGAGATTCTCTGGGTCCATTGAACCGGGTCCTTTATTCAATTAACGCATCCTTTTATAGAAGGGAGTCGGCACTGTTACGGCGTCCACGGCTTGGCCCCGGACCATGATCTCAATGGGCCGGCCGGTTTCGGCGTTGGCGCACGGCAGATAACACAGGCCGATGTTTTTATTCAGCGTGGGAGAAGGTCCGCCGCTGGTCACCCAGCCCGCTCCCGCACCCGCAATACACACTTCATAGCCGTCACGGCCGATGCCGCGGCCCGTCATTTCGAATCCGATTAGCTTGCGCGTAACGCCCCGGTCTCTCTGCAGTGCCAGCGCCTGGCGTCCGATGAAATCGCCCTTGTCCATCTTTACGATCCAGCCCAGGCCCGCGTCCCAGGGTGTAATGGACGCGTGAATCTCATGGTCATAGAGCGCCATCGCTGCTTCCAGGCGCAGCGTGTTCCGTGCGCCCAGCCCGCACGGCTTGATCCCAAAGCCGGCGCCCGCCGCGAGAATCTCTTCCCAGATCCGCGGAGCGTCCGCAGGCGACAGATAGATCTCGAAGCCATCCTCGCCGGTGTAGCCCGTCCGGGCGATGCGGGCCGCCGCGCCACTGACGTTATCGTCAACAAAATGATAATAGCGAACGGCCGCGAGCGGAATCGTCGTCAGCTTCTGCAGCGTATCGAGCGCGCGGGGACCCTGCACCGCCAGTTGCGCATAGCGCGCCCCGGCGTTTTCGACTGCGGCATCAAATTGGTTATGCGCCTGGATGTGCTGATAGTCCTTGTCCTGGTTGGACGCGTTCACGCATAAAAAGTATTGATCGTCCGCGACCTTGTGAACCAGAATGTCGTCGACGAACCCGCCGTGCTCGTACAACAGCCCGGAGTACTGCGCTTGACCGACTTGCATCCGCGAGGCGTCGTTGGTCGCGACGTAATTCACCAGCCGCAAGGCTTGCTTGCCTCGAATCTCGATTTCGCCCATGTGGCTGACGTCGAACAGACCCACGCGCTGGCGCACCGCATGGTGTTCCTCCAGCAGGCTGCCATACTGGACCGGCATGTCCCAGCCGCCGAAGTCGATCATCTTGGCGCCCAAGCGGCGATGAATCGCATTCAGCGCGGTAGTCTTCAAGGACACGGACGGCGGCTGCGCCATTGAAGATCAGGCTAGCATCCGCGGAGGCAGGCAGGCTTGCTAGTATCTTCGAAGAACCGCGAGCACTTTGCCCTGAATCGCCACCGCGGACGCAGGAACGTAGATGGGCTTCATGCTAGCGTTGGCGGGCTGCAGGCGAACCCGGTCGCCGGGCTCTTTGTAAAAGCGCTTGAGAGTAGTTTCCGTGCCGTCGACCAGAGCCACCACAATTTCGCCGTCCCGAGCCGTGGCGGCGCGCTCGATCAGCACGTAATCGCCGTCACAGATATGATCCTCGACCATCGATTCGCCGCGCACCTGTAGGGCGTAGGTATTTGGATCGGCCGTAAAATCCGCGAAGCTGACCGTATCGTTCCCGGCCAGCGATTCGACCGGCACACCCGCGGCGATCCGGCCCAGCAGAGGGATCTCCAGCGGCGGAGGCATTTGGCGATGCTGGCGCTGCTCGTCGTAGTACTTGGTGGCGATTTCGAGCGACCGGCTCTGATTAAAGCCGCGCTTTAGGTAATGCTTGGATTCGAGTGCCAGGATGTGCTTGTGCACCGTGGCCAGTGAAGCCAGGCTCAACCCGTCCGCGATTTCTTCATAGCTTGGGCAGTAGCCATTCTTTTCCAGAAAGCCCGCCAGGAAATCCAGGAATTCCTTCTGACGTTTGGTGAGAGCCATGCGCCCATTCTAGGCGAATAAAAGGGAAAGTGTCAAGCGTAACGTCATGTGAGAATGGGTTCAGATGCTTCGAAAGCTACTGACCGTCTCTGGGGCCGTATTTCTTGCGGCGGGATCAGGGCTGGCATGGAACCGCGCCGGGCACATGGTGATGGGCGCGATCGCCTTTGACGACCTTCAACGCTCCGCTCCGGCAACCATATCCCGCGTCGTGGCCATCCTCCGGCAGCACCCACAATACGAATCGCGCTGGAAGCGGCAGCTTGAGGGCATGGGCGAGCAGGATCAGGGGCGATATCTGTTCATGCTCGCGGCGCGCTGGCCGGACGATATCCGCGGTGAAAAGGCCTTCGATCATCCGGTGTGGCATTACATCGACTATCCTTACAAGCCGAAAGCGCAGCCGGATTCGGTGCACGCACTTCCTCCAGCGGCCGAAAACATCGTCGAGGCGTTCCGGCAGAACGTCGCCATCGTGCAGAGTTCCGCGCCGGATGATCAGAAGTCTGTGGCTCTTTGCTGGATCTTTCACCTGATGGGCGATGCGCACCAGCCGCTGCACACCGTCTCGCTATTCACGACCGAGTTCCCTGAAGGCGACCGCGGCGGCAATCTATTTTTCATTCGGCCCGATCCATCCAGCCTCACAACCCAGAACCTGCACGCCTACTGGGACGGCATCTTGTCCTCGGACGACCACTATGATCCAGCAAGGATCCTCGCGGCAAAAATTGAGAGTTCCCAGAATCGGGTCACATCCAGGAAGTCAGCCGAATCGCACTTTGAGGCGTGGACGCACCAGAGTTGGGATCTGGCGGTCTCGACGGTTTACCGCAAGGGCAGGTTGAAAATCAGCACCGACAAGAATCTGGGTACTCCGCTGCCTCGCGACTATCATCCGTCGGCCGAACATGTCGCCACCCGCCAGGTCGCGATCGCAGGCCATCGGCTCGCGGATTTCCTGCGGACGAATTTTCCATAGCGTCGACGACGGCGTTATCCTGAGGCATGGGAACAGTGCATTCGGTCTGCGCCTTAGACTGCCCCGATTGCTGCTCTATGGTGGTGGACGTGGAGAACGGCCGGGCCACCCGGCTGCGAGGCGATCCGGGTCATCCCGTCACGCAAGGATTCCTGTGCGGCAAGGTCGCCCAATACCTGGAGCGCGAATACTCGCCCGACCGGTTACTCTATCCGCACAAGCGCATCGGCGCAAAAGGCGAAGGCCGATTCGAGCGCATTTCCTGGGATGAGGCGCTTGCCACAATTGCAACGCAGTTAACCAATGTGTCGCGCCAATATGGACCCGAGGCGATTCTCCCCTATAGCTACGGCGGCACACTGGGGATGCTCAACGGCGCCGGCATGGACCGCCGTTTCTTCCACCGCCTGGGCGCCTCGCGGCTGGACCGAACTATTTGTGCGACCGCCGGCGGCGCGGGGTTGACCGCGATCAACGGGCTCCGCTACGCGACCGAGCCGGAACAGTTCCGGTTATCCAAGCTGATCATCGCCTGGGGCGCCAACATTCACGGCGCTAACATTCACCTGTGGCCTTTCATCGTGGAAGCCCGGCGCAAGGGAGCGAAGCTGGTGGTGATCGATCCTATCCGCACACGCACAGCCGCGCTGGCCGACCAGCACCTGGCCATCCATCCCGGAAGCGATCTGGCACTGGCGCTGGGATTAATGCACGTGATCATCGGCGAAAAACTGCACGATGCCGATTATGTTGCGCATTACACCAACGGTTTCGATGCGTTGCGTGAGCGCGCGCTAAGCTATCCGCCCGAGCGCGTTGCTGCGCTCACCGGCATCCCGTCCGAAGAGATCGTAAAACTGGCGCGAGACTACGCCACCACGCGGCCGGCGGCCATCCGCGTCAATTACGGAGTCCAGCGCAGTCAACAGGGCGGCGCGGCGGTACGGGCAATCGCGGCTCTTCCGGCTCTGGTCGGATCATGGCGCGAGGCGGGCGGCGGATTGCAGCTCTCCACGTCGCAGGCGTTCCAGTTTAACCGCGCGGGCCTCGAAATGCCGGAATTGCAGAATCGCTCGCCCCTGGGGCGCGAGGCGCGCATCGTGAATATGAGCCTGCTGGGCAAGGCTCTCACCGAACTGGATCAGCCCCCGGTCAAGGCCATGGTGGTATACAACTCGAATCCCGCCGCGGTGGCGCCGGATCAGAACGTCGTGCTGCGCGGCCTTCGCCGCGAGGACTTGTTCACCGTTGTGCTCGAGCAGTTCCAGACCGACACGGCTGACTACGCGGATATTCTGCTGCCGGCTACCACCTTCCTGGAGCACACCGATATCTATTTCGCCTATGGGCATCATTATTTGCCATTGGCACGGCCGGTGCTTCCCGCCCCGGGCGAGGCTCGCTCGAACGTCGAGACGTTCCGCGCGCTCGCGCTTCGGATGGGCTTCGATGACGACTGTTTCCGGGACACCGAAGACGATATGATCCGGACGCTATTGAGCTCCGACCATCCATTTCTGAAGGGAATTACCCTGGAACGACTGGATCACGAGCATTTTGTACGTCTCAATGTCGCGCCCGGTAACGAACCCTTCCTGCCTTTCGCGCAAGGCGGCTTCGGGACGCCGTCGGGCAAATGCGAGTTCGGCGCGGAGACGCTGGAGTACACGCCGCCGGTCGAATCGCGCCTCGGAGATGAGGCCTTGCGGAGGAAGTATCCGCTGGAGCTGATCTCCTCCAAGAACGACGACAGTATGAACTCCACCTTCGGCAATCGCGCCGGTGTGGATCAGGACACTGCGATTCTGCACTTGCATCCGTCCGACGCCGAGCCTCGTGCCATCCGCACGGGCGACCGTGTGCGCGTGTTCAACGATCGCGGCAGCCTGCTGCTGAACGCCAAAGTCGCCACCCCAAACAATGGAATGGTGCAAGGTGGAGTGGCGCGGGCGCCTTCCACACGCTGGCTCAAGCGCGCCGCGGACGGCCACAATGCGAACGTGCTCACCTCGGACCGGCTAACCGATATGGGCGGCGGCCCGTCATTTTACAGTTGCCTGGTTCAAGTCGAGCGCTGCGGCGATTAGAAAACGCCGCGGCGATTAGAAAGCGCTGCGCTGCGGCGACTAATTAATCCGGCCCCGCAGGACCACCATGCTGATCTTTCTCGTATTCCGGATGTCATCCAGAGGATTAGCGTACAGCAGCACCAGGTCGGCGAGTTTGCCCACCTCGATTGTCCCCATATTCTGGAGTGCGCCAAAATAGCGCGCCGGGTTGCGGGTCGCGGTTTGCAAAGCTTCCATGGGCGTAAACCCCGATTCGACGAACAGCTCCAGCTCGTCGTGCAAGCCGGCTCCCACAGGCACCGGATTATCGGGTGAGGTATCGGTGCCCGCTAAGAATTCGACGCCGGCGCGATGCATGTCCCGGACCAGTTGCTTATAACGGTCGAGCAGCGTGCTGATGCGAGCCATCCATCCGTCGAATACTTCCGGCGAAAGATCGCGCATATACACCAGCCGCCGGGCCCGATCTTTATCCGCCAGGAAGCTGTGCAGCAGCGCCAGCGTCGGCGTCTGCCATGTGGAGTTCTTCACGAACGTCCGGAACAAGGCCGCGGCTTTGGCGGCGTCATAGGTATCGAACAGGCCATCGGGATCGGGAAATCCGAGCTGGAGTCCCCGGTCGAACGGGGAGATACCGGTATCGCTCATGGTGAAGATGCGCTGGCGGCGCAATTCCTCTTCGCGGGTGGAACATGCCAGCAGGATGTTGATGAGATGCTCCTCGCTCCGCTGGCCGGCGTCCGAGGCTTCGGCCGGGCTGACCGTTTCGGGCACGTGGCCGGCGAAGGGAATGCCCAGCCGCTTGGATTCCTGGGCGATCGCGAAATACGCCTCGCGCGGCAGACTGCTATAGACCTTGAGGAAATCCGGTCCCCTGGACGCGAGCACGTCAACCGCGCGCCGGGCTTCGTCGGCCGTCCCGACGGCGAAAGCATCGGGCCGGTCCGGGCCGGACATGAGCGGTCCGTCCAGGAATCCCGGGGCGGTGATGCGCGGATTCTCGGAACGCTCCAGCCAGGCGTCCAAGGTAGCGATCGGGATCCCTGAATACATCTCGCGGATTCCGGTAATGCCATTCTTGACCAGCGTGCGGAGCTCGTTTCCCTGAGCGTCCAGATGAACGTGCATGTCCCACAAGCCGGGGATCAGGAATTGGCCGCTGGCGTCTATGACACGGGCGCCGGCTGGGGGTTGGACGATTTGGCCGACCGAGACGATACGTCCAGCGGCGATGGCGACGGTGACATCCTTACGCGGCGGTGCGCCCGTTCCGTCGATGACCGTGGCGTGCTCGAAGACAATCTCGGGAACCAGTGCCACTGGCTGCACCGGATTTTGAGCCAGCGCGGCCGGGACAAGTGCCGCCAACGCGAATAGCCGGCGACGGAATCCGACTTGGCGTTTCTGGTTCAGCTTCTTTAATCTGCTATTTCTTATTCAGCTTCAGGTTAACGGTCGCGATTTTGCGGCTGTCGAAATTGCTGAGCCGTTTGCTGTCGCTGCTCATGCCGCTGTAATCTGCCTTGACTTCATAATCCGTATCGGCCCGCAACCCGGAAAAGCGATATTCTCCATTTTCCTGGGTAATGAAAGACCGAACCTGGAGTGTGCGCGTGTCTTTCAACTGGACCACCGCGCCGGAGACCGGTTTGTCGTCGGGGTCGTTCACCTGACCCTGCAAGGTGCGGACGGTGGGATCGTCCTTGTCCTTGTTTTTCTGGGCGGGCAGGAGTTGAGCGCATGCCAACGCTAAAACGGCAACCAGCATCGTCCGTGAGAAACTGGCGTGCGAAACGCGTTGCATAACCGGTTTACCTCCCCTTCTTAGACTCGGGAACCAGCAGTAAGGTTGCATTGATCTGCTCCTGGTCATGTATCTCAATCTCTTCGCGGGCGGTCTCAAACCCTTTTAATGAAGCGGCTACAACGTAGGTGTTCGGACCGGCGGGGACGCGGAATGTGAATTCGCCCCGCGGCGAGCTGATCTGATGCTGCAGTTTCTTCTTGGCCGCGCTCTTCAGCGTCAGCACCACGGACGCGCCCGGCTGGGCGAATCCGGGGTCGCGGAAGACAGTACCGGAAATCACCGACTCCGGCTCGGCTGGGTGCTTCCCTTGAGCCCAAAGCAGCTGCACCACGCACAACGCGGGAAGCAGGACCCGCCTAGGCAGAAAGACGAATGCGGATCTAGACTTCCTCCTCATCCTCGTCCTCATCCTCGTCGTCTTCATCGTAGTCGTCGTACTCCCCGTCTTCGTCCTCATCGTCGTCGTCATCGTCGGCGTCTGGAGTCAGCTCCAACGGAGACACGCCGGTGACATTCAGGTTCGCGCCGCACTCCTCGCAGATGAGAGAATCGCCTTCGTCCAGTTCTTCCTCGTCGACATCGATCTCCGCATTACATAGCGGACAGTGGATCATTTCCGATCTCCCCTCGTTCGCGTTTGCATCTTAGAATTTGTTTTACCACGCACGGCAGCCTCCGGGAAGCGCCGGGCACTTTCTTGAGCGTCTTTAGGCGGGCTGCAAATTGCCGGCGACTCGCTGCATCGCTGGAAGTGAGAGAGTGACCAGAGTTTTCTCGAGATCCTCTCCGGATTCAATCATATACTTCAGGTGTCGGGCGGCCAGCAGCATGCACCAGGGGTCCGTGAGAGTGTGGCCGGTTTCCGCGCTGAGAGTCAGCAGATGCGGATGCGGCAAGGCGATCACTTTCTCCTGCTTGGGCTCTATTTCACCGGGGCCTTCGGTCCATAAAATGAACTTGACGTCGACCGTATCGGCGTGGCGGATGGAAATGCCCGTCTGGAGCCAGCGGAATTCCACTTCCCAGTTGCGGCCAAACGGATCGGGACCGGCCTCAAAGCGGCGTGCATTCTTAAGCATAGAGCCCTCAGTCATAAACTTCAGCGTAGCAAAGCCTCAGCGTTGGCAAGCGCCGCGGCATCGGGGACGCTTCCCTGCCCCACTTGCTGATTCCCGCCGCCACGTCCATGCGCCGCCGCCACGGCTGCTTTGATGCGATCGCCGGCATGGATGCCGGAATCAGCGGAGGCCGCCAGAAGCAGCGAAGGAGGCTGATCGCAAACCGCCAGGAACAGGGCTTTTCCTTCTGCCACGAAAGCCTGGGCGCGCGCGCGCATGGCATCGTCGATTGTGCCGCGCTGGATCATGCGGCGGATTCCGTCCGGGCCGGGCTCGGCCGCCAGGAATAATTCCTTCCCTTCCCGACGAGCGAGCTCCATCGCCAGACGCTGGGCAGTTTTCTCCAATGACTTGCTCTTTTCGATCAACCCCGCCAGCAGCTCCGGGCTTTGCTCCGGTGGAACCGACAGCGTTCGCCCGATCGCAGCCGCCAGCCGGTAATCGGCCCGCGCCCGGCGCAGTGCGCGAGTTCCGCAGACGAACTCCAGCCTTGTGATCCCCCGGATCTTTTCCGATTTGCCGGTGAGCACCATGGCTATCTCCGCTGTCGATCGCACGTGGCTGCCGCCGCAGGCACTGCGGTCAATGCCCTCGATGCTGACGATCCGCAGCGTTCCGGTACGTTCCGAGGCTTTGCGCAGCTCCAGAGGGGCCGAGGCGTCCTCGAACGTGATGTGGACCGGCCGGGCCTGGGCCGCAATCTCCGCGCAGCGGTCCTCGGCACGCTCCAGTTGTTCCGGGGTGAGCGATGGCGCATCCACATCGATGGTCGAAACCTCGCTGCCCAGGTGAAAGCTGACCGTGCGCATGGCGAACAACTCTTCCAGCACGGCCGAAAGCAGATGCTGCCCGGTGTGCTGCTGCATGTGGTCGTAGCGCCGCGGCCAGTCGATGACCCCGGCCACCTCGGCTGCTGCGAGCGGTGCATCCAAAACGTGTCCGATGCGGTCCTCTTCATCGATCACTTCGCGTACTGCCACGCCTCCGAGCGAGCCCAGGTCGAAGGGCTGCCCGCCGGAGGTGGGATAGAAGGCCGTGCGATCGAGGTACACGCGAAGACCGTCGCCAGACGTCTCCACCACGCGGGCTCGGAACTCGCGAAGATAGCAATCCTGATAATAGAGGCGTTCCGTCATCTCAAGCTGTGAACTAGGGAGCGGGAGACGTAATATCGAAGTCGGCGCGCATGAACTGCCAGTCCGGGAGTTCGTAGATCCGCAGTTTGGTGGTTACCTTCGCGCTCACGTCGTGGATTTCGAGCGGGCCCAGGGACGGGACCTTCGCCATAAACTCCGCGATGGGCGGATCGCCGGGCTTGGCAGCCGTGGTCTGGAGACGGATGGTGAGTCCCAGGTCACCCAGGTCAGCTTCCGAATGGTTGATCGCGACAAACTTCACGTCCAGTTCCCCTGGTTTCGATTCGGTCAGGCGGAAACCGGCCAGTTCAATGTATTTGGCAAGGGGATGCTTGCTGCTGGTGGTGGCGGGTCCGGTGACTTCGACAGTGCCCTGTTTGCTGACAGCTTGGGGCGCGGGCGAAGAACAGCCCGCAAGACCAAGTATAAGGACGACTAACGTTAGACGCACCACTCCAGCATAATACTGTTACGGGGCTGTTCACTAACGTGTTCAAAGCGATCCGCGAGCAAATCGACACGGTCTTTCGCCGCGATCCGGCGGCGCGCAGCGTGCTGGAGATCGTACTGTGCTATCCGGGATTTCACGCCGTGCTGCTGCATCGCGTGGCGCATCGCATGTATGGCGCGGGATGGTACACTCCGGCCCGCATGGTCAGCCAGCTCTCGCGTACTTTGACCGGGATTGAAATACACCCCGGTGCGACCATCGGACGGCGATTCTTCATCGATCACGGAATGGGCGTCGTGATTGGCGAGACTGCCGAGATCGGCGACGACGTACTGCTGTACCAGGGCGTAACGCTGGGAGGCACGGGCAAGGACACGGGCAAGCGGCATCCGACGCTGGGCAACGGCGTAGTGGTCGGCACCGGCGCGAAAATCCTCGGTAACATCCGCATCGGGGATTACTCCAAGGTCGGTGCGGGCTCGGTGGTGGTGCGTCCGGTGCCGGACCAGTCGACCGTGGTCGGGATTCCCGGGCGGGTGGTCAGCGGTATGGATCCCACCGATGCGCTGGAGCACGGGAACCTTCCCGATCCCGAAGGCCAGTTGATCGATGAGCTGGCCAGAAGAGTTGCGGAGCTGGAGGCCAAGGTCAAAGCCCTGCGGGAGGAGAAGTCGAGGCGCTGAACGCGTACTTGACGCTGTTGGCGGCGATCACCTTCAGCTCATCAGGGGTGAATCCGAAGGCGCTCGCCGCGAGATCATATTCCGAATCGAGTGTGCACTCGAACAGCGCCGGATCATCGGTGTTCAGAATAATCGGCACGCCAGCATCGAACAACATGCGAACCGGGTGATCGGCGAGCGATGCCACAGCTCCCGTGCGGACGTTGCTGCTGATGCAGACTTCGAGAGGAATGTGGTTATCGCGCAGGTGCGCCAACAGCTTTGCGTCGTGAACCGCCCGGATGCCGTGGCCGATGCGCTCTGCGCCGATCGCGAGCGCATCCCAAACGCTTTGGGCATCAGTTGTCTCACCGGCGTGGCAGAGAAGGCGCAGCCCGCGATCGCGCGCCTGGGCATAAAGATCCTTGAACCACAACGCGGGGCCTTCTGCCTCAATACCTCCGATGCCGATCGCGACAACGCCGTCGTTGATGTGGTCCGCTGCGAAATCGAACACCGGTGCGGCCGCCTCCGTTCCCCACTGGCGCGTGGCATCCAGGATCCACCGGATGGGAACGGGACTGCGGACGGCTTCCTTCGCCAGTGCGTCGAAGATCGCGGTCAGGTCCTGCTTCTTCCATAGGATCACGCCGGCGGAAAGCGTCACTTCGGCGTAGCAGACGTCTTGGCCGGCCAGCCGCTCGAACAGACGTCGCGCGATGAGGGCGTAGTCGGCCGGTCCGCGCAGTTTGCGATTGACCCAGACGTAACTCTGGATGAACCCTGCGAAGTCGTTGTAAGAGAATGCCGCGCGGAGCTCTGCATCGCTCAGGGCAGGGTCGAGTTCCTTCAGTGTCTCCGGCTCGACCGCGCCTTCCAGATGAAGATGCAGTTCGGCTCGCGTCAGGCTTCTAACACGCATTCCTGTAATAATAGCGGCCAGGGAACACATGACAAATGCCCCAGCTCAAAGTGAGCTGATTGCACAAGGCCGACATCACGATCCGTTCTCCTACCTGGGTCCGCATAAGGGGCAGATTCGCGCCTGGCTGCCACAGGCGAAAGACGCTTTCGTGCTGGCCGGCGGTCAGCTGGTCTCCATGAAACCCGCGCAGCCGGTGGGACTCTTTGTCGCCAAGAGCGATGCCACCGAATACCGCTTGCGGATCACGCTGTACTCCGGAGAGACGGAGGAGCTGGACGATCCGTATCGATTCCCTCCCCTGCTGACTGCCTTCGAACTGCACTTGCACGGCGAAGGCACCAACTACGAGAGCTATGGGACCCTGGGCGCGCATCCAGTGACTTGCCAAGGCGTTGAGGGCGTTCGCTTCGCCGTGTGGGCTCCCAATGCCGAGGTGGTGAGCGTTACGGGAGATCACAATAGCTGGGATCGAACCCGCCATCCGATGCGACTGCGCGACGGCGGACTGTGGGAGATTTTTCTGCCGGGACTCGCGGTGGGCGCACACTACAAGTATTCGGTGATGATGCCGACCGGCCACGAACAGGATCACAGCGATCCGTACGGATTTTTCTCCGAAGTGCCGCCCAAGACAGCGTCTATCGTCTGGGCGCTCTCGAATCATCCATGGGGCGATGCGGCGTGGATGGAGGATCGCGCGCAACGGAATTGGCTGCGCGAGCCGGTATCGATGTACGAAGTTCATCTGGAATCCTGGCTGCGCGGCCCCTTCAATGAATGGCTGACGTATCGGGAACTGGCCGAGAAGCTGCCCGTGTACGCCGCGGAGAACGGCTTCACGCATCTGGAGCTGCTGCCGATTATGGAGCATCCGTTTTCCGGATCGTGGGGCTACCAGGTGACCGGCTATTTCGCGCCCACTTCGCGGTTTGGGACGCCCGACGACTTCCGGTACCTCGTCGACCGCTGTCACCAGGCCGGACTGGGTGTGATCCTGGACTGGGTTCCCGGCCATTTTCCCAAGGATCCACATGGCTTGGCCCGCTTCGACGGTACGGGTCTATACGAGCATCAGGATCCGCGGCTGGGCGAGCATCGCGACTGGGGGACGCTCATCTTCAATTACGGCCGCAACGAAGTTCGCGAGTTTCTGCTTTCGAATGCGTTGTACTGGTTGAAGGAATTTCATATCGACGGGCTGCGCGTGGACGCCGTCGCATCCATGCTGTACCTGGATTATTCGCGCGAACCGGGAGATTGGCTCCCCAACCGCTACGGCGGGCGCGAAAATCTGGAGGCCATCGATTTCCTGAAGCGCTTTAACGAACTGGTCCATCAGGTTCCGGGAGCTATCACCATCGCCGAGGAATCCACGGCTTGGCCGGGCGTTTCGAAGCCGACCTACCTCAACGGCCTGGGCTTCACCATGAAATGGAACATGGGCTGGATGCACGACATGCTGGACTACTTTTCTAAACAGCCTGTTTTCCGCAAGTTTCATCAGAACGACATCACGTTCAGCATGCTGTACGCGTTCACCGAGAATTTCCTGCTGCCGATTTCGCACGACGAAGTAGTTCACGGGAAAGGCTCGCTGATTTCGAAGATGCCGGGTGACGAGTGGCAGCGTTTCGCCAACGTGCGGGCATTCCTGAGTTACATGTTCGGACATCCCGGAAAGAAGCTGCTGTTCATGGGCTCGGAGTTCGGCCAGACGCAGGAGTGGAACCACAATGAGGGTCTGGCGTGGTGGCTGCTGCAATTTCCGGTGCATCACACGCTTCAGACCTTGGTGCGGGAGCTCAACCGCCTGTATCGCGCGGAGCCCGCGCTCTACCAGGTGGATGACGACTTTCGCGGCTTCGAGTGGATCGATTTCCGCGACGCCGAAACCAGTGTGATTTTCTTCGCGCGCTACGCGCAAAATCGCGAGGACTTTCTGGTGTTTTGCTGCAACTTCACACCGGTGGCGCGGACGGGCTACCGCATGGGTCTTCCCCGCCCGTGCGGATACCGTGAAGTATTTAACAGCGATGCCGCGATGTTCGGGGGCAGCAATATGGGCAATGGGGGACGGGTCCAGGCCGAGAGTCTCGCGTCGCACGGCCAGCCCGCGAGCGCACGAGTTACTCTGCCTCCGCTCAGCGTGGTGGTGCTGAAGCCGGAATAAGGCGCAGATCAGAGTTCTGCCTTATAGCGTCAACGTAGCAAGATCCGGGCTCGCCGGGCGATATCCCGTGCGGCGTCCTCAACCGTCTTAACAAGACCCGGCAAATCGTCCCATACCGGTTCACTCGGGTCGCCGTTGACCGAAACCGCTGCCCGCACCTCGCCATCGGCATCCTCGTAGGAATCCCCATAGCAATCAAAGATCGGCACGCTCAGAGCTCGCAGATCCGAGTACGCCTCGCCGTCCGCAACCGCGTAGCACTGCTTTCGCACCCGATCCAGTTCCGCCAGGAATCGTTTCTTCGAGACAATGGTGGTCGCAGTGCTCCGCGCAAGTCCGAGCTTTGCAATCACGTCGAGCACTTGTTGCCTCGGCGAAAAAGCCAGAAGCACTTTGCCGAGCGCCGTGGAGTGCGCCGGCAACTCGCGCCCAATATCCCGCTGCGCCCGGACGCGGAAGGTACGCGCCGACCGGCTGGCGGCAGCCTGGATCGCCCGGTCCACAAACCGCGGACCTTCGACGCGATCGACAAGCAGGACACGCCCTTTCTGCAGAACACCGACGCCGGCCGACAATCCGGTCTGATTCGTCAGCTTGTACAGCGCCGGCTCGGCTACGGCGCGAATCCCGACCTCGCGCAGCGCGCCGTGCGCAAGAACAATGGGGGTCAGTCCAATTTTGTATCGATCGGAAGCCGCATCCTTGATCAGATAGCCCTCGCGCTCCAGCCTGCTGAGGATGTAGGAGCAGCTGCTCTTGGGGATATTCAACTCCCGGCTGATGTCAGCGTTCCTCAAGCCCCCCGGTGTCTGCTCGATTATCTTGAGCAGAACCAACGCGCGTTCCAGAGAATTGGTCCCGGCCACTTGACCAGATTCGCATAAACTCACTTGAACGTGTTCAATAGGTTGAACATTGCCTTGACCCCTCGACTGGAACCTTCTATCCTTCGGCTATGACTAAGACCGTCATCGTTCTACTCGCAGCCGCTTTATCCGCGTCTGCGCACCACTCCTTTGGGGCCGAATACGACGCGAACAAACCGATCAAGCTGACCGGGGTCGTGACCAAAGTCGAATGGACCAATCCGCATAGTTTCTTTTATCTGGACGTCAAGGACGCGTCCGGCAAAGTCGCCAACTGGAAGCTGGAAGGGTTTCCTCCCAACGTGCTGTATCGAACCGGATGGAAGAAAGACGTTACCCTCAAGCAAGGTGACGAGATCACGGTGACCGGATGGCATGCTCGCGATGGCACCGATTGGGGCCACTCGCGCGAAGTGACCTTTAAAGACGGTAAGAAGCTGTTTTTCGGTCCGCCCGCCGGCACCGGTGATGGCGGAAATGCTCCGGCAGTTGCTGTACCGTAAGGCGCCTATGACAAAATCCCGCATCGTTTTCAATCTCTCGGCAGCGGCGGCGCTCGCCACCATGCCCCTGATCATTACCGGTCAAGGTGGATCCGAAAAACCAGGCAGTTCCACAGTGCCGCGCATGTCCGATGGCAAGCCGGACATGAATGGAGTCTGGCAGGCCGGCAGCAGCCGGATCGGCACGTGGGAGGAAGCCAACGCCGGGGGAGGCACTAACGCCACCACGGGGCGGATTAGTCCGTTCGCGGTTCGCGGCGCGCCGGAGAAAGCTCCATATCAACCTTGGGCTGCCGAAAAAGTTTTGGAATCGTTCAACCGGCGGGGCATCGACGATCCGATGGCGCGCTGCCTCGCGCCCGGAGTGCCGCGAACGACGACCATGGGACTGTTCCCCATGCAAATCGTGCAGACGCCGCAAAACGTCGTGATGTTGTTCGAGGTGTTCCACGTGTTCCGCGTCATCCCGATTGGCGCGAAGCATCCCGAGGATCTCGAGTCGTCGTTCATGGGCGACTCGGTGGGCCGCTGGGAGGGAGACACCTTGGTCGTCGACGCCATCGGGTTCAATGATAAGACTTGGCTCGCCGGGACGGGCACATTCCATAGCGACAAACTGCACGTGGTCGAAAAGTTCACGCGCATGGACGAGAACACTATCGCGTATGAAGTGACGATGGAGGATCCCGTGGTGCTTACCAAGCCTTGGACTCAACGAAGCACGATCATGCTTCGTCCGGGCACTCGCCTGCGGGAGTATGAGTGTGTTGAAAACAACACCGACTTGCAGCGCTACGAGAAACTCCTGCAAGACGAGTCAGTCTTCAGAAGAAAATAGGTGGCAGGCACAGCTGGACTAGGCCTGTGCGCATGTGGTTCTACCTCCTCTCTACCGTCAGTGATTCATTCCGCTCATGGAATTATGTTCAGAGCTGAAGAAGAGGAAGAAATTGGAGCCAACCTCGACCGCTCTTCCTGCCGCTTCAACCGCATCCATTTCTTTTGAAGAAGTGATGCCACGGCTTCCATCAGCACTAGGCCAGTCGCTCTCGAACATCACGAGTACCGGCCTCACTTCCCACCAGATGGGTCTAGTGTTGACGCGGTCATTATCGACGACGTGGCTGTGATTGGGCGTTGGTACGAAGATCGGCGCCGTCGGAGCCGTACCAGGCTGCGCCAGCAGCACGGACAGGTCGACCGAAGATGCATGCATGGTGCAAGTGCCTGGCACTGCGTTGTTAGGGTCAGGGCACTGAGTCGTGATGGCGGGATTGACTGTCGCTTTCCACGCTTCGGGCACAAAACCAAACAGTGAGATCAACGCATTTCCGAGCGCTGTCCCGCAAAGTTCGCCGGGCCTTCCTCCACTCGGGCACTGCATCGCGTGGGCAGGGTTGGTGTCATGATCTACGGAAAACATCGGCACCAGGACATAGAGATGCGCAGTATGTTTGATGTCTCCCCCGGCTGGATCGGCGGTGGATTCAGTGACCACCTGGCAAATCGGCGTCTGCATCTCATTCGGGTCGGACTGCGCTTTTTTCGCGTTAAGATCCAGATCCATTGTCGGCTGGTCGACGCAATCAAAATTCTGGAGGTATGTAAACTTGACCAGTTCGCCATTCCCAAACCCTACGGTTTGATTGGGGGCTAGCGGCACTTGCGCGGAGGCGCTGCCGGCTGCGAATGTCAGGCACACGCAAGCCAAGAGCGGCACAGGAAAAGACGGCGGGTTCGAATACGGGCGGGATGGTAATTGCGGATTCATCATAGTAAGTCTCCTTTTCTTTGCGAATCGAGTAGCGTTGCGCATGACCGACCGTGCGGTTTACTGGAGTGGTCATGCCGTAAATCAGTCCTTCCGAAATGCCCTGAGCCGAGTCGACTAGTGACCGTTCGAACTGGAGGATGGTTTGCCTGTTTGCTTTCCGGAATTTGCAGGTCCGAACGTTAAGCTCAAGAGGTATTGAATCAGGTCGCCTTTCTCGTCGGGCGTGAGTCCCAACCGAAGGCAGGTGTTGTAATGATCGACGACATTCATCAGCGCCGGGAAACGCCCGTCGTGATAAAAACCGCCTTTGGAATGGGTAAATAGGTCTCCGATAGGTGAAGTGCGATACCGGTGATCCGGCGCCCGGTTGGCCTGAAAGCTATCGATACAGATCTCAGCAGGCAGGTGCAGATTCCAGCCCGAATCGCTCCAGAGCGGTTCGACATGGCAGTTGTTGCACTTGGCCTTGCCACTAAATAGCTGGTCCCCCCGGTCCGCCGCTGCAGGGTCAAAGCTTCCGGCGGGAGGCTGGGGCGAAGGTATGGCCAGTTGATAGAACTGCAGGGCTTGGAGTTTGGACGTGACCATGTCGTCATCCGGACTGATATATTGCCCGTTGGCGAGCCGCAAGTCTCCGAAACCGTGGGCCGCCGCAATCGGAAACTGCGTTCCATCGTTTAATCGCGGATCCCAGAACCGGCCGTTTCCATGCATTTCGAGCGTGGCCACGAATGCATTCCAGTGGGGCACTGATCCCCAGCCGGTCCATGTGTGTAGATTCACTCCTCCCAGTCCGAACGCCGGCGGAATCAAGGTGGCGCCTGGCACGTTCGTCCCGGTCACAATCCCGTCGGTGATTTGCTGGGGATTGGAGGTCTTTCCGTCGAGAAACAATTCTGCATCGAATTTGCCCGGACCCCAACTGTTGAGCACGGTTCTCACGTTGCCTTGAGTCGTATTCAGCAGGCTGGCGACTGCGTCCAGATCCGGCGCGAGAGCAATGATTCCGCCCACGTTCAGATCACGATTGGGCCAGCCATCGAGACGATGGCCGATGCAGCCCGTGCCCGGGTTGGGTTGAATGGTTCCGGCGCACAGCGCGGGTTGAGAGTCGTCGACAGTGGCGTGACACAGGGCGCACTGAATCCCCATGGATTTGAGCGCTCCGGCGGAATCGAAAATGCCGGTAACGCCCACCACCGCATTCAACTTGAGCAGCGCGACCGTAACCGCGGGATCGTTCAAGTCGACCTTGCCGTGCTGTAGCTGCTCGAAAAGATTTCGCGGAAGCGCGTCGGAATCTACCTTCAACCCAACGGTGAGTGCCAGTTTTGGACTAACTCCCGGACCAACTCCTCCTAGTCCGGACCCCTCGATCGCCTGGTGCAGTTTGAGTGTATCGCCCCAGAACGTTTGATCGCCGAACGTATCGAAGCGGAAAATCTGACGTCCTTGGGTGACCAGTTGGACCGCATTATCGGCAGTTGTATCTCCACTTTTTGACTGGCTTTTGACGTTCTGCGCCATCAGACCCAGAAAGCCGCAGGCTCCCAGCAGGAATATCCCTGTGGCAGCTTTTACGCGAAATGACACACGTCCCCTCATCGCAGCATCCTCCCCACAGGACCGAAGATTCTGGATCTGACGCGATCCTTAACCGGCCGCTGTTCCCGGTTGTTAGAAGAATACGGCGTGCCAATCGTGTCGCATAAAGTTGTAAAACAATCGTTAAAGAATTGTGAATAAGTTGTAAGTATGCGCTCCCTTCCTTGACTTAGGGAAGCTCAAGTCAAACATATCCATGACTACTCGGCATGATCCGTGCTTTTAAAACACGTCTTATCGATTCGAAACGCGCCAGCATGGATTGTGTCTTCAGCTTCAGGGGGTCTAAACGATGAGTCAAGAGATTGTTCGTATATCACTAAAGCCCACGCTGACGCAGCGTCGGCCGTTGATCGTCACGTTGTTTTTGCTCGCATTGTTGTCAATGCCGGCGCCATTACCAGCAGGACAGGCGGGCCCGACCCAATCGGGCGCGGCTCCGGATGAAGAGCATGCCCCGCCCGATGGTCCGTTCTATCCCGGAGCGCCGAAATCGAGTTCACGATTACAGGCGCCCGTCGGGGACTACATTCTCCGCGTGTATGGCACGCTCCTTCTGAATGTCTCGATGAATGGCACAGCCCAGGTGGGCCAGGAAGTTCCCCTCTGGCCATTGCCTGGCAATGTCAATGTGACGTTTCCGGACGGCACCACGCGCCGCGCCGGATTAGTCGGCGATACGATCTTCACGGCTCGTCAATCCATCCTGGGCATCCAAGTGAGCCCGAAATCTCCCGGCAATGGATGGAATGCATCCGGGCTAGCGGAGGTTGACTTTTTTGGCTCCCGCCCGACCGATCCAACTCTTCAGCCGCAGGACCGGGTCTTCAACCAGCCGCGCTTGCGGCGGGCGTATCTCCAGCTCGACAAGGGTGACTGGAGGCTGGTCGCAGGTCAGGACAAAATGATTCTGGCGCCACTCGATCCTATTTCGCTTTCGCATGTCGCTGTGCCGTTAGGCGCCTCCGCCGGTAACTTGTGGGCCTGGCTGCCGCAGGTGCGGGTGGAGAATCGCCACAAATTCGGCGGCACGACTTTGCTGGTCCAAGGCGGGATCCTGCGCCCCTCCTTTGGCGATCCTCGCCTGGGCGATCAAAATGGTTTGATCAACGTGGCAACCGGCGCAGCCACCGGCGCGGCAGTGGATAATTTTTCGGGCTTCGGAGAGCGCGCCAGACAGCCCTTTTATCAAGCTCGAGTGGCGCTGTCGCATCCCTGGGCCGGAAGGACCGCAACGGTCGGCGTGAGTGGGCACTACGGACGTGAGCGAGTCGGCGCGGACCGGGATGTCGATTCCTCGGCAGCGGCTGTGGATGTGACTCTTCCCATCGTCAAATACCTCATCTTCCGGGGCGAGGTTTATACGGGCACCAATTTGGTTCCCTTCGATGGAGGCGTAATCCAGGGGGTGGCCTTCGTCGCCCCGGTGGTTTCGTCGACAGGAGTGATCACGACGCCGGCGCAGATTCGTAAAATTGGCGATATGGGCGGATGGGCGGAACTGATTTCGCCGGTCACCAGCAAGGATATTCTCTACGCCGGCGCAGGCACGGATGACCCGCGGGATCACAACCTTTTGCCGGGCACCAGTCGCTCAAAGAATTCATTCGTCTGGGCCAGCTACTTTCGCAAACTCGGTCCGGACGTGACGGCAGCAGTCGAATGGAGTTTCTGGGACTTCCGTACGAGGACGTTCACTTCGGGAGGGACTCTTGGACCGCGCGCGACGTCGGGCCGAGGCAATGTCGTCAACATCGCGCTCGCCTACCAGTTCTAGGCAAACTTGGAAATTCGCTCGAAGGCGTCCTCGGCCTGCGCGAGCAGTGAATTTATGATGGCCGACTACGGTGCTAGCCGATTGGAGACCGCTCCCGGGGGGCTGGCCTGCTGAACATTCCGAAAACTCAGGCTTAGCAAAGGTGGTGCGACGACAGTCGTCACCACTGCCATAAACACGACCACTCCATAGACGGACGGAGGAATCACTCCGAGATTCAGGCCGATCTGCGCCACAACCATGCCGACTTCGCCCCTTGGCGCCATGCCCGCGCCGACCCGAAAGGCATCCGCCCGTCCCATGCTCAGCGCGCCAAGCCCGCAAGCGATCAGCTTTGAAAGCACTGCGGCAACCAAAATCACAATGGACAGAAGCAACGTGTTCGTTTGCGAAAATACGGAAAGGTCCAGATGCAGTCCGATGCCGACCAGGAAGAAAGGGACCAGCAACTCTGATACTCCATGAGCCAAGTCGTGGACACGAGGCTGCAAAGAGTCTGAGAGCGCCATCCCGGCGAGAAATGCCCCGATTATTGCCGCGACTCCGGCGTACATAGCCAGAAGTGCAAGCCCGAAAAGAATAATGATCGCGAGGTTGAACTGAACCTCTCCAGCTTTGAGTCGCTCCTCAAGACGCGGGACCATAGTCCCCATGGCTCGCGTACCCCACTTGGCAACAACGATCGTGAAGCCTATGGCGCCGACAGCTGTAAATATCAGCTCCACTACGTTGATGGAACCGCGGGCCAGGCTACTCACGACGGCGAGAACGATCAGACCCAGCACGTCGTCAATAACTGCGGCAGCAAGAATGATCTTGCTCGCCGCGTGGTTGATGAGTCCCTTGGATGCGAGAACCTGAGCTGTAATCCCGACACTAGTGGCCACCATCGCAGCTCCGACAAAGATCGATTCGATCCCGGGTGCGCCCCATAGCCGCATAATCCCCCAACCGAGGAAGAACGGCGCCACGACTCCCAAAAATGCGACCAGAGTCGCCGTTTTCCCTACTCGTATCAGCTCGCTCGACTTGACCCCAAGGCCAACCCGAAAAAGCAGGAATAAAACGCCCAGTTCAGCCAGTGACGTAAGCATCTCATTGGGACGAACCCAGCCCAAGAGGCTGGGACCAAGCAGAACTCCAGCGAGAATCTCGCCGACCAGCCCCGGCATTCGCATGCGCTCGAATAGCTCCGCTAATAGCTTCGCTGTACCGAATACGGCGAGCATAGCTAGCGGTACATTATCGATACCAGAAGATGCGGCCAGGAAGAACGCGGGTAACCCGTGACAGAAGGGCATCTAAGCTCAACGGACGGACTTGGAGAATCCTAGAATGAGTTTGCCCAATGCACCTGGAAGCATGTCGTCGACGGCGATATCAGCCGCCATTTGTTGGACGGCCGTCGAGTAGGTCGCATAGGCGTGGATGGCTCCCGCGAGGTCCGCTATCTCCATATTCGCAAACCGCCCCCGTCCGTGCGTGGAAGCAAGGCGTTACGCACGGCCTGAAATGCCTGCCAACCTGCAAAGTGCGTGAATTGGTGGCCGCCCACAACATCGCTTGCGGCGTAGATGTTCTTGGTGTTGATGCGGAGGTGGTCGTCAACCGGAATGCCGCGTTCGGTGAATTGTGAACGGTCTAGTGCTCCGCCTTCGCCGGCGCGGCTTCTGGCTTGGCCGCGACCTCGCCAGTCTTTGCCGCTGTCCCGGCCACCGGCGCTTCGGTAAACGTCTCTTCCTGCAGATCCAAACCCTCATTCCGGACAATGATCGAAATCCGGCGATTAGACGGATTCATTGGATCGTTCTTCAAGAGCAGCCGTTGGTCTGCGAATCCGCGAACCTGGCTGATCCGGTCCGGGCTCAATCCGTTGTGGACCAGGATCCTCCGGGCCGCGTTGGCTCGATCCGACGATAGCTCCCAATTCGAATAGTCCGCGCCGCCGTACGGCGTGGAATCGGTGTGTCCTTCGATGGCCACCTTGTTGGGAAGCTTCGACAGTTCGGTCGCCAGAACCTGAATCAGCTCAGTGCCAGCTTCGCTCGGCTTAGGATTTCCTTTGCCGAAGAACAGGCCGCGCTCGGTTTCGAGCAGATCGATGCGCAGGCCTTCCGCCGTGATGGTCATCCGGATCTGGTTTTCCATATGTTGCAGCTGGGGGATCTGCTTCATTACCTGTGCCAGCTTGTCTTTCAGGTCTTGCAAATCCTTGCGATTCACCGTGAGCGTTTCTCCGATGCCCGCGGTGGTGGTGCCGGTCTGGCGGCCCTGCCCGGTCGGATCCTGAAAATAGCCGCCGACGGCTTTCTGCACTTTTTCGCTCGCGCTCAGCAGCCAGAGAACGATGAACAGCGCCATCATGGCGGTCACGAAATCGGCATAGGCTACTTTCCATGCTCCGCCGTGCTCGTCGTCATGCTCCCCGTGCTTCTTCTTGACGATGATGATCGTCGGCGACCCCGGCTTGGCGCTCACGCCGCCACCTCGGCGGGCGCGGCGGTGGCCGACTTACGGCAAGCATCGTCCATTTGCTTGAAAGTCGGACGTACGTGCGGAGGAATCGCGCGCCGTGCTGCTTCCAGGGCCAGGATCGGCGACATTCCCTTCATGTAGGCCAGAAGGCCCATGCGGAGACTCGAAAGATAGTCGCTTTCCGCGTCGCTCTGCTTCTTGAGATTGGCGGCGATCGGCCCCAGGAATCCGTAACACAGCAGAATGCCCAGAAATGTTCCCACCAGTGCCGCCGCTACTTTATGACCGATCTCTTCGGGCGGTCCGCCCAGCGCGCTCATGGTGATCACCACGCCCAGCACAGCCGCGACAATTCCCAATCCAGGAAGACTGTCCGCCATGGTGGATAAAGCGGCGACCGGCATGCGCGCCTGCTTGTGCAGAATTTCCAGATCCAGTTCCATGATGCTGTCCAGATCGTGCACTTCCACGCCGCCCGCGACCAGGGTTCGCATGGTATCGCAGAAGAACAGCATCGCCTCATGGTCCTTGCTGAAGCTGGGATGCCGTTTGAACAGGGCGCTCTTGTCGGGCGCATCCAGATCCTCTTCCAGGGACGTCAGGCTGTTCTTGCGAGCGGTGTTGAAAAAGTCATTCAGGAAACGCAGCGTATCGAGATAAGTGGAGGCGGTATAGCGGCTGCCCTTGAATACGCCCAGGATGCCCGTGGCTATGGCCTTCAAAATATGCGGGGGATTTCCGATCAGCACGGTCCCAATCGCGGCGCCGCCGATGATCAGCAGCTCCGCCGGTTGCATCAGAACCAGCAGGTTACCCTTTTCCATCAGGTAGCCCCCGGCTATGCAACCCAGGACCACTACAATGCCGATAATTGGAAACATCCCCGCCGGGCTCCGATCCGAGTTTGGACTGAACCCTTAGATCGGCAGCAAACCACAAGTTCTATAGACACAATCGGATAGCACGATAAATAGGGCCCGGAACGGGATCCCCAGCGGAGCCGGGTTAGAATCGGACGCCGACGGTGACCGGGATGAGGCTGGCGCCCGGTTGGGGCGTAAACATGTGGTGATAGCGCGCCTCCAAAAAGAGCTTGACGCGCTGCTCGCCTAGATTGAATGCGAATCCCGCGCCTCCGTTGACGCCGGGCCGATACAAATTCTCGGTGTGGATCAGATCATACTGGCTGGCTGGCCCGGCAGGTATGCGGTATTTTGTGAGTTGGCCGTAGAGGCCTGCGCCCCCGGTGAGATAAAAATCCGCGGGTCCCCGCTGATTGATATGGACGATCGGGTCCAGAGTCAGCGCCCAATACCTTTGGGTGCCGTGTTGCGCGCCTTGGCGCACCAGAGTGGCGTGATTGATCCCCAAACCGGCGGCCAGGAAATCGACCATGATCCCCACGGATCCACGCTCGATACCCGCCCCACCAGCCAGGCTCCAGCCAGTATCGAGGCGCGTGGCCAAAGGATTGACGGGCGCGGCGAGTCCCAGGCCAAGACTAGCGGTCGGCTGAAGATCGGATTGGCCGAAATGGCGCCACTGTGCCGAGAGAGGCAGGACGGCCGCCAGCAGCACGAGACAAATTCGTTGCATTTACGTTTCTCCAGTTCTTCGTCCCCCCGCACGGGGAGACTCAGGACGCGCCTCCCAATCTCAGCAAACCGAGGTCCAATGGATATGACGTTGGAGAACAGAGTAGTTTCGCGCGCGGTGGCTCCAGGCCGCTGGCCGATAACCACCACTACTACGCCGAATGAGCCAATGGGTTGAGTCCGGAGCAGCGTAGAATGAGGTGTTGCATTTTCGCATCTACCCTCTTCGCCTTACGTTCCTGGCCCGCGAGCCCCTCTCGTTTCCGCCGGGCGGCGCAGGCAACCGGCTGCGCGGGGCCTTTGGTTCGGTCCTGCACAAACTGGGGCGATCGTTGGTGTTTGAGCCTTCCTCCCAAGACGGTCCCAGCGGACTTGCCGACCGCCCTCGTCCCTTCGTATTTCGCGCCAGTCATCTGGATGGACGCACGGTCGCGCCGGGCGAAACCTTCCACTTCGACTTCCATTGGTTCGATATGCGCCGCCCTTCGCTGGATCTCGCGATTCGCGCGTTCCGCGCGCTGGGTAGCGAAACCGAACTGGTCGAAGTGAGTGGAGCGGAAGCTCCGCTGGAGCTACGCCTGGATCCTTCCGGCGGCGCCGTGAACCGGATCGTCATTCGATTCGAGACGCCCACCGAATTGAAGGAGGGCGGCCACACGGCGGAGCGCCCCGAGTTCGGCGTTCTCCTCGCGCGCGTTCGCGATCGGATCAGCACGCTGCGTGCGCTGTACGACGATGGTCCCCTGATCCTCAACTTCCGCCAGTTCGGTGAGCGCGCGGCGCGAATCCATATGACCCGTTGCGACATTCATCATGTGGAAACGTCCCGGCGCAGCGCCCGGACCGGACAGATCCACTCGCTCGGCGGCTTTATCGGCGAGGCCCAGTATGAAGGCGACGTGACAGAGTTCGTTCCCTATCTGCGCGCCGCGCAATGGACCGGCGTCGGCCGCCAGACAGCGTGGGGAAAAGGCACCCTGCGCGTAACGAAGTGCGAAGAGTAAACGCCTAGACTCAGTTGGGTGAAGTCCGTTCCCCGTTGTAAACTGAAAGACCCGAGGGTTAACCATGCTGAAGAAGTTATCCATGCTGCTGTTGCTGTGCGCCGTGTGCATGTGGGCCGCGGATTTCTGGACCACCAAGCCATTTACCGAATGGAATGACAAGGAAATTCAGAAGATCATTTCTAATTCTCCGTGGGCCGAAAAAGTTACCATCGCCGGCGGCTTGGGCCGAAGCGGAGCAGGAATCGCTGAGTCGTCCGCAGGTGGCCGCGGCGGCGGCGGCCGTGGCGGCGGCCGCGGCGGCGGTCCTCAGGGCGATTCGACCACTGCCGATCCCGGTATCGATGGAGGCGGCGGAGGCGGCGGAAACTTTGGAGGCGGCGGAGGCCCCAGCGGGATCGACGTAATCCTGCTGTGGCAAACGGCAGCGCCGGTGAGGCAGGCCATAGTCAAGCGCCAGTACGGCGCCGAAGCGGGCACGTCCCCGGAAGCGAAGGCCAAGCTGGAGCATGTCGACCAGGTCTATGTGCTCACCATGCTCGGCATGCCCGGGTTTACCCTCCCGGCGGCGCAAGGCGATCAAAAAGCCGCATTGCTCGATCTGACCACGGTCACGGTGAGCGGCAAACCACCGTTGAAGGCCGTCGACGTCCAGGTCAGCCCCGCCGGGCGCGGCAGCGGCAATGTGAGTTTCCTGTTCCCCAAGACGACCACGTTCACCGCTGACGACAAGGAGATGGAGTTCTTCACCAAGTTCGATAAGACTACCATCAAGAAGAAGTTCAAGTTGAAGGACATGGTGTTCAACGGCAAGGTTGAGATGTAGCTTGCCGGGTCCGTTTCCCCGTGCGTTCTATAACCGGCCCGCGGCGGAAGTCGCCCGGGCTCTGCTGGGAACTGTCCTGGTGCACGGGAGCACTTCTGGCCGTATCGTCGAGACCGAAGCTTACCTGGGCCTCAAAGATCGCGCCGCGCACTCCTGGCGCGGCATTACTCCCCGCACCCGCGTGCTGTTCGGCGAGCCCGGCCACGCCTACGTGTACCTCATTTACGGCATGTATGAATGCCTGAACGTAGTGGCCGAACCGGAGGGCAGCCCGGGATGCGTCCTGATCCGCGCCCTGGAACCGCTCGACGGAATCCCGCGGATGCGCCGGCGCAGGCCTGGCGCGCACGGCATCGAGAACCTGGCCAATGGCCCCGGAAAACTGACGCTGGCTTTGGGCATCAGCCGCCGGTACAATGGGGCCGACCTCACCGCCGGCCCGCTCACTATCCACGCTCCGGCGATGACCGAGACACCGCGCATCGGCGTTTCCCCGCGCATCGGCATCCGGCACTGTGCCGATTGGCCGCTGCGATTTTTCATCGAAGGTAACCGATTCGTGAGCCGATAATGCTACTTTCAGAGGTACACGCCTTATGTTGAAGCCAACGATCTTCCGCGAATATGACATTCGCGGCGTCGCGGATACGGAGCTGGTAAGCTCCGACGTCGTGGATCTGGGCCGCGGCCTGGGAACCTTGCTGCAACAGAAGAGCGGCAAGTCGATTACCCTGGGGCGCGATTGCCGTCTGAGTTCGCCTCGCCTGCGCGATGCCCTTCTCGAGGGCCTGACGGATACCGGCTGTGAGGTCACCGATATCGGCGTGGTGCCTACGCCTTTGCTGTACTTTTCGGCTGTGCATCTACAAGCGGACGGCGCTGTCATGATCACCGGCAGCCATAATCCCAGCGAGTTCAATGGATTCAAAACCGTGTGCGGCCCCACTACGCTGCACGGGGAGACCATCCAGGAGGTTCGCCGGATCATTGAAGCTCGTGATTTCCTGAAGGGCCGCGGCAGCCATGCCGACATGGATGTCATTCCGGCCTATCTGGACGAAGTTGCCCCTCAGTTCCATTATTCGCGGCGGATCAAGGTGGTCCTGGATGCCGGCAACGGAACCGCCGGACCAGTGGTGCATCGCCTGTTCGAACGTTTGAACTGCGAGGTCACCGAGCTGTTCTTCGATATGGACGGCCGGTTTCCCAACCATCATCCCGATCCCACGGTGCCCGCCAATCTTCAGCATTTGCGGGATGCCGTCCAGGCCCAAAAGGCCGAGCTGGGCATCGCCTTCGACGGCGACGCGGATCGCATCGGAGCCGTGGATGAAAACGGCGAGGTGATCTATGGCGACATGCTCCTGCTGATCTTCGGGCGGGAGATCCTGACCCGCAAGCCGGGCGCGACCATTATCGGCGAGGTTAAATGCTCCCAGCTTCTGTACGACGAACTCCGCCGCCTGGGCGGAAACGCCGTCATGTACAAGACCGGCCATTCGCTCATCAAAGCCAAAATGAAGCAGGAGCATGCGGAGCTGGCGGGTGAAATGTCCGGCCACATGTTCTTCGCTGACCGGTATTTCGGTTACGACGACGCCCTGTATGCCGCTTGCCGGCTGATCGAGATCGTGGCGGGCAGCGGCGGACCGCTGTCAGCCCAACTGGCCGGATTGCCCAAGCTCGTCTCGACGCCTGAAATTCGCGTGGATTGCCCGGATGAAGTGAAGTTTCAGGTGGTCGAGCGCGTGTCGGAACGCCTGAAAAAGACGCACAAGGTGATCGACGTGGATGGAGTGCGCGTGCGCTTCGAGCACGGCTGGGGGCTGGTGCGCGCGTCCAACACGCAACCGGTTCTGGTCCTGCGCTTTGAAGCCGAAAACGAAGACTGGCTTGCTAAATATCGGGCCGAAATGGAAGGGGCGCTCGAAGCAGCCAAGGCGGCGGTGGTTTAGAACCTGATGCAGCGTGTCAGGAGACCAACCTCCGAGAAAGTATGGCCCCCTCTCCAACACGCAGGCGCTATATCGCCCTCGTTTGAGAGTGCCAGAAATCGGCTCAAAAATCCATCGAGAAATAGCCCTAGCCTCATGCCCTAAGGTCTCTGCCCTACGACCTCAGGAATAGCAAGACTGCATTCAGGCCGCCGAATGCGAACGAATTCGAGATGGCATATTCGATGGCTGCGGCTCGGGGAATATTGGGGACCACATCCAGGTCGCAGGCCGGGTCGGACGCGATGAAATTGGCGGTGGGCGGGATCAAGCCGCATTGCAGCGCGCTGAGAGTAGCCACCGCCTCCAGCGCTCCCGCCGCACCCAGGGCGTGCCCATGCATGGACTTGGTGGAACTGACCAGCAGTTTTTGGGCGTGCGCTCCGAAAACGCTCCGGATCGCCTCGGTCTCGGTGGCGTCGTTGGCTAAGGTGCCGGTGCCATGCGCGTTCACGTAGCCAATCGCCTCGGGAGCCAGTCCGCCGTCAGCAAGAGCCGCCCGCATGGCTCGCGCAGCTCCTAAAGCCGAAGGCTGGGTGATGTGATGCGCATCGGAAGACATTCCGAATCCTGCCATCTCGCCCAGGATTTTCGCCCCGCGGGCGCGAGCACGCTCCACCGGCTCAAGCACCAGCACGGCCGCACCTTCCCCCAGAATCAGTCCCCGCCGGTCGAGTGAAAAAGGACGGCAGGTATCCGGTGCAACTACGCGCATTGCTTCCCAGGCCTTTAGAAATCCCATGGATAAGGGCGCTTCACTGCCACCGGCGATGGCCACTTCCACTTCCCCGGAGCGGACCATCCGGAACGCCTGG
>Ga0207667_10000287_pt1 | contig 69607 bp, 69 predicted proteins | sample KBSCornC52_FD_184301 | JGI IMG/M metagenome (GOLD analysis project Ga0207667, IMG submission 184301) | Corn rhizosphere microbial communities from Kellogg Biological Station, Michigan, USA - KBS Corn C5-2 (SPAdes) (version 2) | ecosystem: Host-associated > Plants > Roots > Rhizosphere > Soil ... | reverse complement strand
CGACTCCGATGAGGGCGGGGGTGGCGGGCAACCCGTCGCCGGGCGCCACGAAGTCGATCTCGGCGCCCTTCTCCTTGAACAGGGTGTAGCCGGCATACTCGGCGAGCGCGCACACCCGGTCGTCGCCCTTGGCGAGGCGGTCGAAGAGCTGAGCGCGCGAGTCGAAGCCCTTGGGGCGCTGCTTGGCGAACTCCTGCCAGAAGTCTCCGCCATAGAGCTTTCGGAGGGTATACCACTGCATGTGCTGCATCCCGGAGGTCGACAGCTTCGCGCTGATGCCGTCCTTGTAGGCGGGGCTCAGGATGTCCTTCCACGTCTTCGGCGCCTGCGCCGCGGTCACCTTGGAGCGGTTGTAGCCGATGCCCGCGAAGGTCACGCCGGCCCAGGTGAAGAAGCCGCCGGGGGTCGACTGGTACGCGGGCTTGTAGGCCGCGTGCTCGGGGGAGACGTACTGCTCGTAGCCGCCCTTCTTCTGGAAATCGATGGCGGGCGAGATGTCGGAGAGCTGCAGGATGTCGACCCCGAAGCGGCTGGCCGAGCGCTCCGCGGTGATCTTGGCGTAGAGCGCGCCGGTCTGCAGCCGCACGTAGCTGGTCTTGATCCTGGGGAAGTCCTTGCGGAAGCCCTCCAGCAGCGCCGCGATGCCGGCCTCGCCGTCGTGGCCGTAGTAGACGACCTCGCCCTCCTGCTCCGCCTTGGCCACGTCGGCGCCGGTCTTGAAGTCGAGCACGGTGGTGCTCTTGGCGGGGGCCTGCGCGTGCGCGGGTCGGGTCGCGGCCAGGATGGGTGCGGCGGCGAGCAGGGCGCCGCGCTTCAAGAGCTGTCGTCGGGTCCAGGCAGTGGGCGTGTGATCGGGCATGGGGACGCGTCCTCCTCGACGGGGATTGGGCGGGGGCCGTCGGGCCCACCGCGGGATCGCGGGTAGCATAAGGCAGAACCCGCCCGGGGCCCGGCGCTTTTTGCCGGCGCGCGGCCGGCTAGAGATACCAGCGCCGGAAGATCTCGAAGAGGTTGAGGTCGCCGCCCGGCCAGTAGCGGTTGGCCGGCAGGGAGAACGTCCGCCGGCCGTGGTCGTAGACCAGGCGGGCGGGCCGCCCGGGCTGGTTCGGGTCGTAGGCGACGAACTCCGCCCCGTCCGCGGTGCGCGCGCCGTCGAAGATGATCATGGCGTGGTTGATCGCCAGCGACGGGAAGCGCAGCAGGTGAACGATCGGGGCGCCCTCGTGCCGGACCGCCTCCAGCAGCTCGCGCGCGGTGCGGTGCTGATGGCGCCGCGACACCGGCACCACGATGTGCCAGTGGCTGCGCTGCACGTAGGAGCGCCAGGCCCCGCCGCAGGCGGACTTGAGCAGGGCCTCCCGCGCCACGCTCATCTCCCGCAGGCCCGCGAAGCCCGGGATCACCACGCGCTCCGCGGGCTCCGAGGGCCGGCGCGGGTCGCGAGCCAGGACCGTCCGCACGAGGCGGCGGTAGACGTCGTCGGAGGCGGCATCCGCGCCGGGCTCGAAGCGCGCGTGATAGAGGAACTGGCGCACCGCGCGCACCAGCACGAAGCAGCGCAGCGCGTAGTCGGGCGGGGGCACGCGCCGCCGCGTGGTGGTGGCCCCGGTGGCCTCGTCGAAGTGGTACTCCCACACCAGCTCGTTGGCGAACGCGAACGTGTCCCGATCGAAGTCGAGGCGTCGCCGCACCGCGAGCATGGTGTCGCTAGCCTACACCCGATTACCTCGCGCGTAATTGCGGGCATGACGTGAGACCGCGACCATGGGTCTCGAAAGGAGACCACCATGAATCACGCAGCGGTCGAGCTCCGGAGGAAGAGCGACGCGGCGCGGGGGCGGCTGGGGCGGCAGCTCGCGGGCATGGAAGGCCACCTCGAGCGCACGCACGCGCCCGGTCAGTGGACGACCCGCGAGGTGCTCTGCCACCTGCTCGGCGAGCCCGGCACCCGGCTGGTGGGGCTGCTCGAGCGCTTCTCGGCCACGGATCCGCCGCTGGTCGAGATCACGCCCGGGCTGGTCACGGTCACCGCGGAGCGTCGCGGGATGAGCCTGGCCGCGCTGCTCGACGCGCTCGACGCCCAGCGCGCCGCCGTGCTCGGCTATCTGGACACCCTCGGGACGGACGACCTGGGCCGCAAGGCGCGCATCCCCGTCTTCGCCCCGATCCTGGGCACCGACGAGGTCACGCTGCCGGTCTTCGTGGGCGCCATGTTCGGCATGCACTGGGACGCACACGCGGACCAGATCGGTCAGATCCGGCAGGCGGTGGGCCTGTCGGAGGCGGAGTACAGTAGCCCGGCTCGCTGAGGGACGGGGGCGCTGGTCGCGCAGTCCCGCCAGCTCGCCCTGCTGCCCTGACCGGTCCGCGAGCCCGGCCGCGCCGCCCGTCTTCGTCCGGTCGCGAAGAGATGACCGGGTAAGGTCGGGCCGGCGCCTGGTGCCGGCGCCGCGGACGCGACCGCGCCGGCTGCGATTTCAGCTCGGGGGCAGGTGGCACATCGGTTGCTGCGTCTCGTCGCATGGAAAAGATCGTGGGACGTGCGCAGCAGAACGTGGGTTCGCTCGAGCGGTTCGGATCGGCGGCGCTCGGGGCATGGATGGTCTGGCGCGGGCTCCGGCGGGGCGTGCTCGTGGGGGCGCCCAGCGCGGCGGCGGGCATCGGCCTCATCACCCGGGCGGTGAGCGGGTACTGTCCGGTCTACGGTCGCCTCGGCATCGATCGCCGGGACCCCGGCACGCGGGGCGTCGATCTGCCGCTACGGGTCGAGCAGTCGATCCTGGTGATGAGGCCGGCCCACGAGCTGTACGGCATCTGGCGCGACCTGGCCGGGCTGCCCCGCTTCATGCGGCACCTCGAGTCGGTCACCGTGATCGACGACGTGCGCTCGCGATGGGTGGCGCGGGGGCCCGCCGGCATCACCGTGAGCTGGGACGCGGCGATCGTGCGCGACGAGCCCGGCGCGGCGCTCAGCTGGCGCTCGCTCCCCGAGGAGCCGGGGACCGAGGCGGCACCGCCCGAGGCGGAGACGGCGGCCGAGTCGCCGCCCGGTGCGGAGGCCCCGCAGCCCCGCGCGTCGCGCGTGGACCACGCGGGATCGGTCCGCTTTCGACCGCTGCGCGGCGGCGCGGGCACCACGGTCACGGTGGTGCTCCGCTATCGACCCGCCGGCGGCGTGCTCGGGGCCACGGCGGCCCGGCTCCTCGGCGAGGATCCGGATCGGCAGATCGCGGAGGACCTGGCCCGGTTCCGCGAGCTGGCCGAGAACCGCGCGCTCACGCCGGCCTGAGCCCGGGAGCGGGGCGGAGGCGCAATGGTATGATGCGGGCGCGACGATGGACCAGCCGGACGACATTGCGGGGCGGCTCTTGCTCGTGGTGGACGCGGCCCTGCCGTTGACGGCGCGTGAAGCGTGCGAGGAGGCCGGCGCGGAGCTGGCGCGGCGCACCGGCGTGCCCGTCACGCTGGCCATCGTGCCGATCGAGACGCTCGACCGCGTCCAGCCCGTCGTGCGGGCCGGCCCGGTCCGGCTCCGCGAGCTGAGCGCCCCCGCGGGGGATTCGACCGCGATGGGCTCCGCGCCCATCGTCTGGCGCGACGGCCGCCCCGACTGGAGCGCGATGTGGACCACCTTCTGCGAGCTGGCGCTCCACGGCGGTCCGCCGCAGCGCGGGCCGGAGCAGGCCCTGCGTGCGCCCGATCCGGGCCGGGGCGCCGCCTCCGCGCCGGCGATGCGCGAAGAGCTCGAGCGCGGCATCCTCGAGACCACGGGGCTCGTGGCGGAGCCGGCGGAGCCCGGATGGCTCGCGGTGCGCTGCGAGTCGGCGCGCATGGCGGCGTGGCTGTGCGCCGCGATCATCCTGGAGAACGTGGAGGCGGCGGTCGCGGGCGATCGCCTGCTGCTGCCCGCCGGCCCCGACTTCCGGCTCGAGGACCAGGTGAAGAGCGTGATCACGGTCCTGGCCAAGACCCACCACTACTGGCGTGAGCACCGGGCAACTGGCGGACGCGGGACGCGGTGACGCGGTCGTCATCGCGGGCCTGCCCGCGCGTGACGACCCCGCGGACCTGCCGGGCTACGAGCCCGACGCGGTGGTGCTGACCGCCGAGGAGCGGCGCCGCGGCCGTCGTCGCGTGGTCACGCGGGCGGGGCGGGTGTTCACGCTGATGCTGCCGCCCGGCGAGGTGCTCGCGCCCGGCCGCCTGCTCTACGTGGGGCCGGGCTGGTTCGTCACGATCGAGGCCGCGTCGGAGGCGCTCCTGGCGGTGCACCCGCGCAGCGAGCGCGAGGGCCTCCGCGTCGCCCTCGAGGTGGGCCGTCTCCACGCCTCGCTCGCGGTGGCGGGAGACCGGCTGCTGGTGCCGGACGAGCCCGCGCTGGAGCGGCTGCTCGCGAGGCTCGAGGTGCCGTGGGCGCGGGTGCACGCCCCGTTCCTGCCGCTCGGCACCGGCTCGCCGCACTGAGCACCCCGGCCCGCCCAGATCGCGCGTGACAAGGTCCGCGCCCTGCGATAGGGTCCTCGTGCCGGATCCGGAACGTCATTCGCGGATCTGAATGCCCGCGGAGCGCGGCGGGACGGCGGGGAGGGCGCACGATGGGGGCAGCGCGGAGCATCCGGGGACGGGTCGCGGTCGCCGGCATCGGCGAGACGACCTACTACAAGCACGGGCAGGCGCCCCGGTCCGAGTTCGCCCTGGCGCTCGAGGCCATCCTGCGCGCGTGCGAGGATGCGGGCCTCGATCCGCGGCAGGTGGACGGCTTCGCCTCCTACAGCAACGACCGCAACGACCCCTCGCGCCTGGCCGCCGCGCTGGGCCTGCCCGAGCTCCGCTTCTCCAACATGCAGTGGGGCGGGGGCGGGGGCGGCGGCTCGGCCGCGGTGGGCAACGCGGCGGCCGCGGTCGCGGCCGGCTACGCGGACTGCGTGGTGGTGTTCCGCGCCCTCGCCCAGGGGCAGTTCCAGCGCTTCGGCGCCGCGCCGCCGGGTGGCGCCGTGTCCGGCGAGGCCGCGCTCACGTTTCCCTACGGGCTCATCTCGCCGGCCCAGCGCTTCGCCATGCGCGTGATGCGGTTCATGCACGACCACGGGGTGCGTCCCGGGGCGCAGCGGGCCATCGCGCTCGCGTCCTATCACCACGCCCAGGCCAACAAGAGAGCCGTGATGCACGGGCGGCCGCTCACCGCGGAAGCCTACGACGCCTCCCGCTGGATCGTGGAGCCCTTCCGGCTCTTCGACTGCTGCATGGAGAACGACGGCGCGGCGGCCCTGGTGCTGGTCTCGGCCGAGCGCGCCCGCGATCTGCGCCGGCCCCCCGCCTATCTGCTCGGAGTCGCGCAGGGCTCGGAGTATCGCAACGCGGCCCGCGCCCACAACGCGCCCACCTACGCCTCTTCGAGCTTCACCACCGTGGCCCCGCACCTCTGGGAGATGGCCGGCCTGGGCCCCGAGGACGTGCACGTGGTGCAGAGCTACGAGAACTTCACCGGGGGCGTGCTGATGAGCCTGGTCGAGCACGGCTTCTTCGCCCCCGAGGAGGCCAACGACTTCCTGACCCCGGAAAACCTCATCGCGCCGTCGGGACGCCTGCCCCTCAACACCAGCGGGGGCAACCTCGCGGAGTGCTACATGCACGGCCTGGAGCTGCAGATCGAGGCGGTGCGCCAGCTGCGCGGCGAGTCGACCAGCCAGGTGCCCGGCGCGCGGGTGGGCCTCGTGATATCGGGGCCGATGGTGACGCCGGTCTCGAGCATGCTGGTCGGCACCGGGGACACCCTGTGAGCGCCGGCGCCTCGTACCTGCCGGCCGGCCTGCCGCGCCCGGTGCCGGAGACGGACGGGCTCGACCAGCCCTACTGGGAGGGCACGCGGGCGAGGCGGCTGCTGGTGCAGCGCTGCCGCGGCTGCCGCGGGTTCCAGTGGGGGCCGGAGTGGATCTGTCACCGCTGCCTCGCGCCCGATCCGGAGTGGGTGGAGGTGCCCCCGCGCGGGCGCATCTACTCGTGGGAGCGCGCGTGGCACCCGGTGCATCCCGCGCTCCGCGATCACGGCCCCTACATCGTGGTGCTGGTCGAGCTGCCGGAGGCGGGCGCGGTCCGCATGGTCGGCAACCTGCTCGGAGATCCAGCGCAAGAGGTCCCGATCGGCGCGGCGGTGGAGGCGGTGTTCGAGCCCCACGACGACGCCACGCCGCCGTTCACGCTCGTGCAGTGGAGGAGAACCCCATGACCCCGACCACCCCCGTCCCGCCGCTCGACGTCGTCGTCAACGAGCCCAACCGCTGGCGCCTCGACACCCCCGGCCACCGCGCGTGGCCTCGCACCGCCCGCCCGGACGACCCGCGGAAGTACTTCATGGTCTCGGCGGACTGCCACGCCAACGAGCCCCAGGACCTCTGGGCCACCCGCATCGACGAGAAGTATCGCGCGCGGGTGCCGAAGGTCATCACCGACGAGAACGGGGTGAAGTGGCGCGTGTCGGAGGGCCACCGCCCGGACCGGCTGCGCACCGACGCGCTGGACGGCGAGGACGGGCTGCGCCAGCGGGTGGGCGCGGATCCGCGCGAGCGCCTGCGCGACATGGACCACGACGGCATCGACGTCGAGGTGATCTTCCCCAACAAGGGCCTCGCGATGTGGGCAACTCCGGACCCGGTGTTCGCGATGGCCCAGTGCCGCGTCTACAACGACTGGGCGCACGAGACCTTCGGCCCGTACCGGGATCGCATGGCCCCCGCCGCCGCGCTCGCCACCGGCGACCTCGAGGGCTCGATCGCGGAGGTGAAGCGGGTGGCCACGCTGGGTTTCCGCCTGCTCACGCTGCCGTGCAAGCCCATCTGGGGCGGCCACGACGTGGATCACCCGAACTACAACCTGCCCATGTTCGATCCGCTGTGGACCGTGATCCAGGACGCGAGCCTCCCGGTCACCTTTCACGTCTCGACCGGTCGCGATCCTCGCGCCTCGCGCGGCAACGGGGGCGCGGTGATCAACTACGTCTCGCACTCGCTCTCGCCCACCATCGAGCCGGTGGCCAACCTCTGCGCCTCCGGGGTCTTCGACCGCTTCCCGCGGCTGCGGGTGGCGACCATCGAGGCCGGCATCGGCTGGGTGCCGTGGTTCCTGGGCGCGATGGACGAGGCCTACCGCAAGCACCACTTCTGGGTGCGGCCGAAGCTCGCGCGGCTGCCGAGCGAGTACTACCGCGAGCACTGCTGGGCCTCGTTCCAGGAGGACCCCGCCGGTCTCGCGCTGGCCGAGCCGATGGGGCTGGCCGGCCGGTTCATGTGGGGCAATGACTATCCCCATCACGAGGGCACCTGGCCGCACTCCGCGGAGGCCATCGAGCGCACCATGGGGCACCTCTCCGAGCCCGCGCGGGCCAACGTGCTCGGACTGAACGCGGCGCGCTTCTTCGGCCTCGAGGTGCCGGCGGCGCGGCGATGAGCGCGGGAGTCGGCCCCGCCGCGCGTGCGGCCGGGACCCCTCACCCGGCCCTCTCCCCTTCGGGTAGAGGGGCGCCCCGCGCGGGGGGAAGTCCTCACGCGGCCCTTTCCGCAGAGGGGACAGGGGGGCATCGGGCGGCGGGGCGCGTGGTGGACATCCTGGAGCTCGCGGTGTCGGCGCGCGCCGGCCTTGCCCTGCGCGAGCTGAGCGCGCGCCTGCGCGCGCCCAAGAGCAGTCTGCTCCCGCTGCTCCGCACGCTGGCCGCGCGCGGCTACCTCGAGCAGGGCGCGGGCGGCGAGTACCGTCTCGGCCGGCGCGCGCTGGAGCTGGGCCTGGGCGGGCGGGATGAGCTGGGACTGCCCGAGGTCAGCCGGCCCGCCCTGCGCGCCCTCATGCAGCGGACCGGGGAGACGGTGTTCCTCGGCACCTTGAGCGCGGACGGGCTCGCGGTGGTGTTCGTGGACAAGGTCGACAGCGACCAGGTCATCCGCTACGCCGGTGGGGTGGGGGACCGGCGGCCGCTGCACGCGACCTCGAGCGGCAAGGTGCTGCTCGCGTTCCTGCCCCCGGCCCGGCGCGAGAAGATCCTGCGCGCGCTGCCCCTCGAGCGCTACACCGAGCAGACCGTGACCACGCTGCCCGCGCTGCGGACGGCGCTCGACGAGGTGCGGCAGAGCGGGCTCTGCCTCAATCTCGACGAGCTGGCGATCGGGGCCGCCGGGCTCGCGGCGCCGATCTTCGACCGCGACGGTCAGATCGCGGGAGCCTGCGCGATCGGGGGCCCCACCGACCGGGTGCGGCCACGGCTGCGCGCGCTGGGCGCCGAGGTGAAGGCCACCGCGCGCGCCATCTCCGCGCGGCTCGGCCACCGGCCGACAACCTCCGGAAAGGACCCGTCATGATCAAGAAGTTCGCCACCGTCTATCCCGGGCACATCGACCTCCCCGACATGGGGCAGGGGGCGACGCCCGCCAACGAGCGCCGCTACGGCAACGAGGCGCTGGCCGGCGTCTTCGAGAAGACCGAGGACGTGGCCCGCCTGATGGACGAGTGCGGCTACGACGCGATCTGGCTCGCCGAGCACCACTTCCAGCACGAGGGCTACGAGTGCCTCCCCAACGTGCTGATGCTGGCGGTGCACCTCGCCCACGCGACCCGGCGCCTGCGTATCGGGTGCGGCTTCAACATCGCCCCCATGTGGCACCCCCTGCGGCTGGCCGAGGACTTCGCCACCGCCGACATCCTGACCCGCGGCCGCACCATCTTCGGCGTCGGGCGTGGATATCACAGTCGAGAGGTCGAGACCTTCGGGGCCCCGATCCTGGACGGAGAGGCCAACCGCGAGCTCTTCGAGGAGCAGGTCGAGATCATCCTCAAGGCCTTCGACCAGGAGTCGTTCTCGCACCAGGGCAAGCACTACACGCTGCCGCCCCCGGTGCCGTACCGCGGCTACGAGCTGCGCGAGATCACGCTGGTGCCGCGCCCGCTCCACCGACCGGTGGAGTGCTGGCAGCCCATCGTGAGCGCGCGCCCGCGCGCCCTCGACTTCATGGTGCGCCACCGCATCAAGGGCGTGATCGGGGGCGGGGCCGCCACCATGGCGGAGGGGCCGGTGCACGGCTACCGCGAGGCGGCCGCGCGGGCCGGGCGCGATCTGGCCCTGGGGCAGGATCTCTGTCTCGGCATCTTCTTCCACCTGGCCGAGACGCGCGAGAAGGCGATCCGCGAGATCACCCCGTACTACGAGGAGCACGTGAAGATGTTCGGGCCGCTCGGCTTCGTGCCCGGCATCACCCCGGCCCAGGTCGAGGCCTCGTCCCGGCGGGGCGGATGGGGGGCGGCGGGCGTGCCCACCGTGGAGCACTACATGAAGACCGGGGCGTGGTTTGCCGGGCCGCCCGAGGAGCTGACCGCCTACCTCAGGGACCTCGAGTCCCGCTTTCCCGGGCTCGAGCACGTCAACGTGAGCACCAGCATCGGCACTCCCAGGGCGATCATGCGGGAGCAGCTCGGCTGGTTCGCCCGCGAGGTCATGCCAAGGTTCAGCCGCTAGCCCGGTCCCGGCGGGTCTCGACGAGCCCGCTCACCACCGCGATCAGCTCGTCGGGATCGACCGGCTTCTCCACGAACATGTCGAAGCCGGCCTCCACCGCGCGCGCCCGGTCCTGCACCCGCACGTAGGCGGTGAGCGCCACCGCGGGGAGGCGGGGGCTACCCGGCCGCTCGCCCTTGCGGACGGTCCGGATGAGGGAGTAGCCGTCCTCGTCCGGCATCGCCAGGTCCGAGAGCAGCACGTGAGGCTGGATCCAGCGCAGCAGGATCAGCGCCTCCGCGGTCGAGGTGGCGGTCCGCACGCTGGCCCCCGCCTCGGTGAGCAGGAACGAGAGCATATCGAGCGAGTCCGGGTCGTCCTCCACCACCAGCACCTGCACGCCCTGGAGCGGCGGGCGCGACGCCTCCGGCTCCGCCTCCGCCGCTTCGTCGAGCGCCCGGAGATGGATGGTGAAGGTGGCCCCGTAGCCCTCGCCCGGGCTCTCCGCCTCGATGGTGCCCTCGTGGAGCTCGGTCAGGTGCCGCACGATCGCGAGCCCCAGACCGAGACCGCCGTGGCGGCGGGTGATCGTGGAGTCGGCCTGGCGGAAGCGGTCGAAGACGAAGGGCAGCACCTCGGGGGCGATGCCCTCGCCGGTGTCGGCGACCTGGATGTCGACGCCGTCCTCGACGCGGCTCAGGCGGACGTCCACGCGGCCGCCCGCGTGGGTGAACTTGACCGCGTTCGACACCAGGTTCCACACCATCTGCTGGAGACGCGCCGCGTCGCCCGCGATTCGGGCTGCGGCCGGGTCCAGGCTCACCGCCAGCTCCACGCCCTTGGTCCGCGCGGCGGAGCGGAGGGCGTCCGTCGCCGCGGTCACCACCGGTCCGAGGTCCACCGGGACCGGGGCCAGCCGCAGGCTCCCGGTGATCACGCGCGAGGCGTCGAGGATGTCCTCCACGAGCTGGGCCTGCGCGTGCGCGTTGCGCTCGATCACCTCGATGCCGCGCGCCACCGTCGCCTCGTCGGGCTTGCCCGCGCGCAGGATGTGGGCCCAGCCCAGGATCGCGTTGAGCGGCGTGCGCAGCTCGTGCGAGACGGTGGCGAGGAACTCGTCCTTGAGCCGGTTCGCGCTCTCGGCCTCCGCGCGCGCGGTGTGCTCGCGGGCGAGCGACTCCTGCCGGTCCTCCAGCTCCTGGTGGACCTGCCGGTGCAGGCGCGCGTTCTCGATCGCGTCGGCTGCGGTGCGGGCGTAGAGGTCCATCAGGCGCAGCTCCCGCTCCGGCGGGTGGCGCGGACCGGTGAAGAACACCGAGAGCACCCCGATGGTGTCGCCGCCGCGGGTCAGGAGCGGGGTGCTATGGCAGGACCGGAAGCCGGCCCGGGCCGCGACCTCGCGGGAGGTCGCGAACGCGGGATCGGTGGCCACGTCCTCGACCACCACCTGAGCGCGCCGGGCGAACGCAGCCGCGCACGGCTCGTGGGCCGCGCGCTCGTGCCGGAGCACGTCGAGGGCCTCGGGCGCGAAGCCCGCGTGCACCGCCACCGCCAGGCTCGCGCGCTCCTCGTCCCAGAGGGACAGCAGCCCGAACGGGGTGTTCGGCACCGCGATCGCCGCGTCCAGCACCTCGCGGAGCACCGACTCCACGTCGCGGTTGCCGGTGAGGCGCATGGTCATGTCGTGGAGCTCCCGGAGATCCTCTACCTGCGTCTCCAGCTCCTCCTTGACCGTGCGCAGCGCGGCCTCGATCGACTCGCGCTCCTCGACCTCCGCCTCGAGCGAGGAGGCGCGGTCGAGGAGAGCGTCCAGGGCGCCGGGCGGCGGCACGTCGCCGTCGCCGGCGAGCGCGGGCTCCGCCGGCATCACGTGGGAGTGGCGCGCGCAGATCTCCACGATCGGGTGGGCGAGCCCGCGATCGCCGAGGCCGGCCAGCGGGTAGGCGCAGAACAGCTCGAACGCACGGGTGGTGCGAAGCTGGTTCCACAGCTCCTCGAGCTCGATCGCGCCGCGGGAGCGCCCGCGCGCCAGCAGGAGTCCCACGACCTCGCCGAAGACTCGGAGCGGCCGGTCGGGCCGCAGCCGTGCGAAGAGCGCCTCCACCGTCTGCGCGAAGCGCCCCGCATCGATGCGCCCGCTCTCCTGGATCAGGGCCAGCGCGTCCTCGGCGTCGGCGCCGACGTAGTGGCCCGACGCCTGAGCGCCGGCCAGATCGACGCCGGCCTCGCGCAGGCGATCCTCGAGGGCGTCGCGATGCTTCTTGGTGGCGATGACCAGGCAGACGCGGCCGGTGGCCAGCCCCGAGGCCACGTAGTCGGCCAGGGTCGCCACGAGGAGGGCGTCGCGCGTGTAGAACTGCACGACATGACCGGCAGCAACAGGCGGCGCGGGGTCCGGACGATCGTCCATGGGGCTCCCGCTTGAGAGCAACCCATGTGCCACCGGAGCCGCGCCTCTGACCGCGTGCCTATCCGGCCGATCGAGCCAACTCTCGGGGCGGGGCGCAGTCGCGCGCCGGACCGACCCGTACAATCTTCCCGGTCAGTTTTTCCCGTCGTCCGGGGGCTGACGGAGGTTCAGCGCCCCTCCCATTCCCAGTACTTGCGCCGATTATGGTGCTCGATCAGCCGGCTCTCGTACTCCCGGTCGAAGGGGCGACTCGGGTCGTATTCCGGCGCGGCCTTGATCTCGTCGCGGCGCAGGTCGACCTGGACCTGCGAGTCGGCCCAGCTCACGGTCTTGATCCACTCCGGCGAGATCAGCACCTTCTTCCCCGGCCACCAGTTCCGGGTCGCGACCAGGAGGTAGCGGATCGCCCACGCACGATCCTCCACGAGGAAGTCGTCGACGTGGCCGATCTCGCCGTCGAGGGCCGCGATGTAGTAGCCGGTCACGTCACGCGAGCTCCGCAGCGTGGGATCGCCCGACGGCGTCTCGCGCTCGCGCGCCGCCATCTCCTCCCCCATGGCGTCGGCCGGGATGGGCGCGGTGGGCACCGGCGGCATGCCGGGGTAGGCGAGCAGGCCCCAGCGATACGGCCCCTCCCAGTAGTAGCGCTGGTCGTAGTAGCGGGCGATCGCCTCCTCCTGCTGCCGGTTGACCGGCTTGTCCGCCTCGACCGGCGGGCTGTTCTGCACCTGGTTGCGCGTGAGGTCCACCAGGATCTTGTCGTCGACCCGGCGCACCGACAACGGCGAGATCAGGACCTGGCGGCCGGGCAGCCACGTGCCGGTGTCTACCACGAGGTAGCGGATCGTCCAGCTGAGGTCGTCGAAGTAGAGATCGTTCACGCTCCCGATGTCCCCGTCGGTGGCGGCGATCGTGAGCCCCTTGAATCCGCTGGCTGGCTTCAGCATGTCGACTCCTCCCTGACCGCCATGCCAAGCATTTCTCGTGCAAGCGCGCGCGGATTCGTGCGGGGGCCGCGATGGACGCCGGCGCGCACGCGACGTGCGGCGTCCGCGGTAAGGGTTACCGGGAACCGGCCGCCGGCTCCGTAACTCCTGCCCTCGGCCGCACGATGATCGCGAGCCCCGCGAGCACGAGGGCCATGCCGGCCAGCCGGCGGGCTCCAAACCGCTCTCCCAGCACGAGCGCGGACGCGGCCGCGGCGACGAAGGGCACCAGCAGCGCGAAGGGCGCGACGCGGGCGGCGGGATGCCGCCGGAGGAGATAGCCCCAGATCGCGTAGGCGAGCACCGTGGCGATCAGGCCCAGGTAGAGCACCGCGCCGATCGCGCGCCACGAGGCGCCGCGCCACGCCAGCGGCGCGCCCGGGCCGTCCATCAGCGCGGCGAGGGCCAGGCCGGGCACGGGCGGCACCAGGCTCAGCCAGACCGCGAGCGCGAGCGGGTCGACCGTAGGCAGGCGCTTCACCAGCACGTTGCCGGCGCCCCAGCTGATGGCGGAGAGCGCGGTGAGCGCGAGCCCCGCCGCGGTGAGATCGTGGCCGACCGTGGCGGCAATGACGGCCAGGCCTCCGAAGGCCACCGCGGTGCCGGTCCACTCGCGCGGGCTCGGCCGCTCGCCCGCCGCCACCGCCGCGAACACGATGGTGAACAGGGCCTGGGTCTGCACCACGATGGCGGCGAGGCCCGGCGGCATTCCCGCCGCGATACCGGAGAACTGGAACAGGAACTGGCCGGTGTAGAGGGTGAGGCCGATCAGGACCAGCCGGCGCCATCCGATCGTCGGCCGCGGGAGCGCCACGACCGGCAGGGCGGCCACCAGGAAGCGCAGCGCGGTGAGCAGCGCCGGGGAGACGTCGTCGAGGGCCACGCGGGTGGCCACGAAGGCCAGGCCCCAGATCACGGTCACCAGCAGGGCCAGCGCGACGTGGGCGGGCGGCACGCGCTCGACGATAGCATCGCGCGGCCCGCTCGTACCCGGACCTCGCGCGATGGACAATCCCGCGCGTCGGGGCGTAGACTCCGGGCGTCCATCACTCGCTTCCAGGAGGCGGCCCGCCATGCCCCAGCCCAGTCTCAAGATCGACCACGCGCGGTACATCCTGACGCTCGACCGCCAGCGCCGCATCATCCAGGACGGCGCGATCCTGGTGGAGGACGGGCGCATCAGCCGCGTGGGCAAGGCGGCCGACCTGCGGGAGGCACGCGCCGACCGGACGATCGACGCCCGCCACATGGTGATCACGCCCGGGTTCTTCAACGGGCACATGCACATCAGCTACGCGCATCCGGTGCGCGGCATCTTCCCCGACGAGCAGGCGAGCCCGCTGGTGCACGTGTTCAACCTCCAGACCGCGATGACCGAGGAGGAGGAGTACCACACCACGCTGCTGGGCCTGGTGGAGCTGGTGCGCAACGGCACGGTGTGCTTTCTCGACCCGGGCAGCACCAAGTTCCCCGACGCGTGCCTGCAGGCCTACGAGGACGCCGGCCTCCGGGTGATCCTGGGCGAGTGCGTGACCGACCAGCCCGCGCCGTTCACGCTGCCCCGCTACCCGGCGCCGGAGGCGGTCGCGCGCACGACCTCGTTCATCGCCAAGTGGAACGGGCGCCTCGAGGGGCGGATCCGCGCGTGGGCGATGCCGTTCTCCCACGAGACGTGCAGCGCGGGCCTGCTCGAGGCCCTGAAGCGGGTGGCGGACGAGCACCAGACCGGCCTCACGCTGCACCACAACAGCGGCAACAAGGCGCGGCAGGAGATGGTGGCGCGCCACGGCCACACCCCGACCGCGTATCTCGAGTCGATCGGCGTCCTCGGGCCCAACGTGCTCCTCGCGCACTGCCTGGGGCTCGACGAGGCGGAGCTCGACTGCGTGGCCCGCACCCGCGCGAGCGTGGCCATGTGCCCGGTCACCGCGGCCAAGGGCGGCCGCGGGGTGCCCGAGCACGGCCGCATGCCCGAGCTGCTCGCGCGCGGCGTCGCGGTGGCCCTCGGGTGCGACTCGCCCAACAACTCGAACCACCTCGACATGGTCCGCACCATGAACATGGCGGCCATCCAGTACAAGGACGCGCGGCAGGACACCGGGAAGATCCCGGCGGAGGCCGCGCTCGAGATGGCGACCATCCGCGGCGCGGAGGCCATGGGCCTGGGCGCCGAGCTCGGCTCCATCGAGGCGGGCAAGAAGGCGGACCTGGTCGCCTTCGACACCCTGCGGCCGGAGTGGCAGGCCCTGTGGAACCCGCTCAACAACCTCGTCTACAACGCGGACGGCCGCAGCGTCCACACGGTGGTGATCGACGGGCGGGTGGTGGTCGACGCCTACCGGCAGACCTTCGTCGACGAGCCCCGCCTCTACGCCCGCGTCCAGGAGATCGGCGAGCGGCTGCAGGCCCGCACCGGCATCAGCTTCCCCCGCTCGCGGTGGCCCATGATCTGATCGGCTGGTCAGGTACCGGCGGCGCACGCGCCTGCACTGACAGTTTCCAGCAGTCGTGACGGCGGCCCGCGAGACAAAGCTCCGTTTTCCTTGACCCGTGCCGTGGTGCAGTCCTTGCACCAGACGAGCGGGTCGGCGCTCGTGCCGACCCGCTTCCCGGCCAACCCCAGACCGCCGTGCCCGGCAGAGGAGACCCCGGTGCCAGATCCTCGCATTCTCGTGGTCGAGGACGAGATGAACGTTCGTGAGCTGGAGGCGGAGATCCTCCGGGAGGAATGGGATCACGTCGACACCGCGGTCGACGGCACCGACGCCCTCCGGCTCCTCGCCGAGCACGTCTACGATGCCATCGTCAGCGACCTGGCCATGCCCAAGCTCGACGGGCGCGGCCTCTACGAGGAGGTCGGCCGTCGCTGGCCGACGGCGAACCGGCGGCTCGTGTTCGTGACCGGCTATGCGGAGGCCGAGGAGTACGACGAGTTCCTGCGCCACAGCGGGGTGCCGGTCCTGGCCAAGCCGTTCACGATCGCGGATCTGATCGGCGCCGTGAAGACGGCCTTCTCGCCCGCCTAGTGAACCCGCCGATGGTTCGCCTCACGCCCGCCACCGAGCCGCCCTATCGGGCGCTGGTGGAGTCCGGGGCGGGACTGATCTGCACCCACGACCTGGCCGGCATCCTCCTGTCCGTGAATCCCGCCGCCGCCGAGCGGCTCGGCTACGCGGCCGAGGAGCTGGTCGGCCGCAGCCTCCGCGACTTCCTCGCGCCCGCGGTGCGCGAGCAGTTCCCCCGGTACCTCGAGCGGATCGCGGCGGCCCCCGCCGACGAGGGGCTCATGATGGTGGTGACCCGCGGCGGCGAGGAGCGCGTGTGGACCTACAGCAACGTGCGCTGCCAGGACGGGGGCGGCCCCCCCTACGTCCTGGGTCACGCGCACGACATCACCGACATCAAGCGCTCGGACGCCCGCGCGGGCGCGGCGGAGGCGCTCCGCTCGGTGGCCCAGCTCGCGCTCGCGACCGCGCACGAGATCAACAACCCGCTCACCGTGATCATCGCGAGCCTGCAGCTCATGGCCGCGCGTGGCCAGGTGCCGCCGGCGGCCGCCGGCACGGTCGACAAGGCCATCCGCGCCGGCGAGCAGATCCGCGACATCGTCCGCAACATGTCCCGCATCACGCGCCTGGAGCTGTCCCGCCAGTCGCCCGCGCTGCCGCCTCTCCTCGACCTCCGCCGGTCCAGCGACCTGCAGGGCTGATCCGGCCGGCTCCTCGCGAGCCGTGGGGGGTCCGAGGGGCTTGCCGTCCGGCCCCGTCTTCGGCTAAGGTCGGGCGACCCGCCGGACCCAACCCAAGGAGCGACCCATGAAGCGTGCGAGCGCGATGGCACAGGTATTCCTGCTGATCCTTGTCCTGCTCGGGGCGATGCTGGGGCTGGCCCCGGCGGGAGACGCCTGGGCCCAGCCCAAGACCGAGCTCACGGTGGCGCTGTCGAGCTTCGCCACCGAGGTGCTCGACCCGCCGCTCGGCGGCCACCTCGTGAAGTACTACCTCTCGATGATCTTCGACTACCTGGTGGGGACCACCCCGGACGGACAGCCCTCGCGCGAGGGCGGCCTCGCCACCCGCTGGGAGAGCTCGCCCGACTACAAGCGCTGGACCTTCCACCTCCGCAAGGGGGTGAAGTTCCACAACGGCGACGAGCTGACATCCGAGGACGTGAAGTTCAGCATATTGCGCAACATCGGCAAGCGCTCGACCACCGGCTACGCGGGGCCCCTGCGCACCCTCATCGCGGACATCGAGACGCCCGCGCCGGACCGGATCGTGATCGTGAGCAAGGAGCCGACCCTGATCTTCCCGACGTACCTCTCGCGCTCGCTCTCCACCGAGGGGATGATCGTGCCCAAGAAGTACGTGGAGTCGGTCGGCGACGACGCCTTCGCGCGCAAGCCCATCGGCAGCGGGCCCTACAGGTTCGTGGAGCAGGTGACCGGCTCCCACGTGAAGCTGGCCGCGGTCGACAACCACTGGCGGATCGGCACCCCCAAGTTCAAGACGATGACCTTCCGCCTGGTGCCCGAGGAGACCACCCGCATCGCGCTGCTCCGCCGCGGGGAGGTCGACGTGGCCGACGTGAGCCGCGAGCGGGTGCCCGAGCTCGAGCGCGAGAGCTTCCCGATCCACTACCGCCGCGAGGAGTCGATCCTCACCATGTGGTGGATCCTGGGGCCGGACGGGCCGGTGGCGCCCACCAAGGACAAGCGGGTGCGCGAGGCCCTGAACCTGGCCATCGACCGCGCCGAGATCGCCCAGTCGATCTTCGGCGGCAAGGCGGAGCCCGCGTCGGTGCCGCTCGGGCTCTCCTGGTCGTTCAAGGACGTGGGCTTCAAGCCGACGTCGGAGATGGTCTACCCGTACGATCCGGCGCGGGCCAGGAAGCTGCTCGCCGACGCGGGGGTCGGCTCCGGCTTCAATCTGGATATCTACGCCTACCAGCTGCCCGGCCTGCCCGAGGGCAAGACCCTGGCCGAGGCGGTCGCCGGCTACTGGGAGAAGCTCGGCATCAAGACCCGGCTGATCCCGGTGGACTACCCGGCGTTCCGCAAGGCGTGGGTGGATCGGGCCACCCCGGGCGCGGTGGGCTACTTCAACATCGCCAACCGCGACTGGATCGGCGCCTACGCGCTGCTCGAGAAGATGGCCTACACGCCGGCCAAGGGCAACGCGACGGTCAACGATCCCGAGATCGACGCGATGATCGCCCAGGTGATGCGCCAGACCGATCGCGAGAAGATCAACACCCTCGTACGCGGCGTGTACACCCGGTTGCGCAGCGAGCACTACGGTGTCCCGGTCGTCTACCTGCACTCGCCATACGCCACGTCCAAGTCGCTCGGCAAGTGGAACGTGGGCAGCGTGATGTACGACCTCTTCTTCGACGTCCTGGCCTCGGGCAAGTAAGCTCGCGCGTGATCGGCCCCGAGCGCGCGACGAAGGCGGAGGAGGGGCATGGGGGAGGAGCGCCGCCGCTCCCCCCCATTCAGAACAAGCCGTTGGGGTTCTTGCTCTAAACGGCAGACCGCCCGAACGATGCTCCGCTTCATCTTCGCCCGCCTCCTCCAGTCCCTGGTCGCGCTGGCCATCATCTCGGTGGTGGTGTTCACGCTGGCCCGCGCCACCGGCGACCCGCTGTACCTGATCCTGCCCATGTCCGCCTCCCAGGAGGACTTCGACAACGCCCGCCGCTACCTCGGCCTCGACCGCCCCTACGTCGAGCAATACCTCTCCTTCGTGGGCCGCGCGGTGACCGGCGATTTCGGCAACTCGCTGCGCGCCCGCCGGCCGGTGAGCGACCTGATCCGGGAGCGGCTGCCCAACTCGCTCAAGCTGGCCGTGTTCGCGATGGGCGTGTCGCTCGCGATGGCATTCCCGCTCGGAGTGATGGCGGCGGTGCGCAAGGGCACCGGCCTCGACCGCTTCGCCCAGGTGGTGTCCGTTCTCGGGCAGTCGCTGCCCACGTTCTGGGTGGCGATCCTCCTCGTCGAGTTCGTGGCCGGCCGCCTGCAGTGGCTGCCCGCGGGCGGCATCCAGGGATTCACCAGCTACATCCTGCCCGGGTTCACGCTGGGCTGGTTCGTGGTGGCGGGCCTCATGCGCCTCCTGCGCTCGGGGATGCTCGAGGTGCTCGATTCCGAGTACGTCAAGCTCGCGCGGGTCAAGGGGGTGGGGGAGGGGCGGGTGATCTGGCTGCACGCGCTCAAGAACGCGTTGATCCCGGTGATCACGTTCGCCGGCATCTACTTCGCGATCCTGGTCACCACCGCCATCGTGGTCGAGACCGTCTTCGCGTGGCCCGGTCTCGGCCGTCTCGCCTACGAGGGGATCAGCTCGCGCGACTTTCCGGTGATCCAGGCGGTGGTGCTCACCACCGCGGCCATCGTGGCGGTGATCAACCTCTGTGTCGACTGCCTGTACGCGCTGATCGACCCGCGCATCCGCTATGCCCGCTGAGCCCGGCGTCCTCGCGCGGCCCGACCGCGAGGCCGTGATCCCGATCACGGTGGAGCGGCGCGGCCTCCGGCTGCCGCTGTTCTCGCTGGCGATGATCGCGCTGTTCGTGGTGGCGGCTCTCGTGGCTCCGCTCCTCTCGCTGCCCGATCCGACCGCCCAGTCCCTGCGGGCCCGCTTCACCCCGCCCGCGTGGCTGGACGGGGGCAGCCGGGAGCATCTGCTCGGCACCGATCGGCTCGGGCGCGACCTGCTCTCCCGCATCGTGTGGGGCGCGCGGGTCTCCCTGGCCGCGGGCGTGGTCACGGTGCTGCTGGCGAGCGCCTTCGGGGCGGCGGTGGGCCTGGCCGCGGGCTACTACGGAGGCCGCGTCGACGCGACGCTGATGCGGATCACCGACGCCACCCTGTCGTTCCCGGTGATCCTGCTCGCGTTGATCCTGGCCGTCACGGTGGGGCCGAGCTTCACCAACGTGGTGATCGCCATCGCGGTGATCCTGTGGGCGCGCTACGCGCGGGTGATCCGGGGCCAGGTGCTCACCCTGATGCGGCTCGACTTCGTGGCCCAGGCCCGTCTGGCGGGGGCGGGAGCGTGGCGCATCATCACCCGCCACCTCCTGCCCAACACCCTCGGCACGCTCCTGGTGCTGGTCACGCTCCAGATCGGCTACGTGATCATCGTGGAGGCGTCGCTGTCGTTTCTCGGCGCGGGCATCCCGCCGCCCACTCCCGCGTGGGGCTCGATGATCGCGGAGGGGCGCGACGTGGTGACGCGCGCCTGGTGGGTCTCGCTGTTCCCGGGGCTGGCGATCCTCCTGGTGGTGCTGGCCTTCAACCTGCTCGGCGACTGGCTGCGCGACACCTTCGACCCGAAGCTGCGCCAGCTCTGAGCCCCGAGCCGCCCGTGCCGTCGCCGCCCGTCTCCGATCCGGTCCTCGCGCGCGCCGGTCTGCCGCGACCGATCGTCGACGTGCGCGGGCTGCGGACGCACATCGTGACTCGCTGGGGCACCGTGAAGGCGGTGGACGGCGTGTCCTTCCAGGTGGCGGAGGGCGAGACCCTGGGCCTGGTGGGGGAGTCCGGCTCGGGCAAGAGCATGACCTGCCTGAGCCTCCTGCGCCTGGTGCCCCGGCCCGCCGCGCGCATCCTGGGCGGCGAGGTGTGGCTCGACGGCGAGGACCTCCTGGCCAAGAGCGAGCGCGAGATGCGCGCGATCCGCGGCCGCCGCATCGGGATGATCCTGCAGGATCCGATGAGCTCGCTGAACCCGGTGTTCTCGATCGGCATGCAGATGAGGGAGCCGGTCGCGCTCTACCATGGTCTGCGCGGGAGCGCGCTCGCGGCCCGGGCCGCCGAGCTGCTCGCCGCGGTGCGCATCCCGGCGCCCGCCGAGCGGCTGCGCGCGTTCCCCCACCAGCTCTCGGGCGGCATGCGCCAGCGGGTGGTGGGCGCGATGGCCATCGCGGCGCCGCCGCGGCTGCTGATCGCCGACGAGCCCACCACGAGCCTCGATCTCACCATCCAGTCCCAGTATCTCGGGCTCCTCGAGGAGCTGCAGGACCGGCACCGGCTGGCGCTGGTCTTCGTCACCCACAACCTCGGGATCGTGGCCCGCATCTGCGACCGGGTCGCGGTCATGTACGCGGGGCGCATCGTGGAGATGGGGCCGGTGCGCCGGCTGTTCACGCGGCCCGCGCATCCGTACACCCGCGCGCTGCTGGAGTCGATCCCGCGCCTCGGCACGCGCGCGACGCGCCTGACCGCGATCGAGGGCCAGCCGCCCGATCTCGCGCACCTGCCCGCGGGGTGCGCGTTCGCGCCGCGCTGCCCGTCGGTGATGGAGCGCTGCCGCGTTGAGGCGCCGCCCGAGACGGTGGTGGAGGCGGGGCACGTGACGCGCTGCTGGCTCGAGGCGCCCGCGCGGCCCGGCGACTCGCCCGGCCCGGGCGCGGGGCCGGCGCGGTGAGCGCGCTGCTCGAGGTCGAGGGAGTCAGCAAGCACTTCCCGGTGCGACAGGGCCTCCTCGGCCGGTCGAGCGGGCTGGTGCGCGCGGTGGACGGCGTCTCGTTCACGATCGAGGCCGGCACCACGTTCGGTCTGGTGGGCGAGTCGGGCTGCGGCAAGACGACCACCTCGAAGCTGATCCTGGGCCTCGAGCGGCCGACCGCGGGGGCGATCCGCTTCCAGGGCGAGAACGTGCTGGCGCTCGACCGGGCCGCGCTCGCACGCTACCGGCGCTCGATCCAGGCCGTCTTCCAGGATCCCTACGCCTCGCTCGACCCGCGCATGCGGGTGGGGACCATCGTGGCCGAGCCCCTCGTCATCAACGAGCGGCTCGACCGGTCGGCGCGGCGACGGCGCGTGCTCGAATTGCTGGACCTGGTGAGCCTGCCCGCGCGGGCCGCCGAGCTCTTCCCGCACGAGTTCTCGGGCGGGCAGCGCCAGCGGGTGGCCATCGCGCGGGCGCTCGCGCTCTCCCCGCGGCTGGTGGTGCTGGACGAGCCGGTCTCCGCGCTCGACGTGTCGATCCGGGCCCAGATCCTCAACCTGCTGGGCGACCTGCAGGAGCGGCTCGGCGTCTCCTACCTCTTCATCGCGCACGACCTGGCCGCGGTGGCCCACATGAGCCACACCATCGCGGTGATGTACCTGGGGCAGATCGTGGAGTCGGGACCGGCGGAGGCGATCGCGCTGGCGCCGCAGCACCCCTACACGCAGGCGCTCTTCGCGGCCGCGCTGCCCATCGACCTCGACGGCCCGCGTCCCGAGGTCGCAGTCGCCGGCGAAGTGCCGAGCCCCCTCCGACCGCCCGCCGGCTGCCGCTTCCACCCCCGCTGTCCGCACGTCATGCCCGTCTGCTCCACCGACCCCCCCGCGCTGCGCCCACACGCCAACCGCTCCGTCGCCTGCCACCTCTACTGATGGGGTCAGGTCTTACATTCCGACATTTTTACGGCGTGAGGCGAGAACGCGCGTCCCACGAAAATGTCGGAATGTAAGACCTGACCCCGAGCTAGGCGAGGAGGAGGCAGGCGGCGCCGGCGCAGGCGAGGAGGGCGGCGGCGAGGCGGCGGGCCAGGTCGGGCTCGCCGAAGAGGGTGCGGCCGAGGAGGACCGCCAGCACCGCGGACATGCGGCGGATCGCGTTGACGTAGGCCGCGGAGGCCATGGTGAGCGCGGTGGTCTGCATGCCGGTGCCGGTGACACCCAGGAGGCCGTGGCTCACCACCGTGATCAGGTTGTGGGGCCGCACGCTCTGGGCCAGCCCGCGCGGCGTGGTGACGGCCGCGATGACCGCGGTCAGCGCCGCGGTGGCCCCGTGCGAGCACACCAGGTAGCTCGGCGGCCCCAGGTGCCGAGCGCCGTAGCGATCGACGGCGGCGAGGAAGCCCAGCAGGAACGCGGCCCCGAGCGCGTCGAGGGCGTCCCGCCGAGCGAACAGCACGCGGATCCGGCCGAGCCGCCCCGTGCCCTGGCCCGAGAGGCTGACGGTCCCGGTCAAGGAGAACGCGAGGCCGATCCAGCCGAGCGCGCTCGGCACGCCGCCGGAGAGCACCGCGTCGGGCACGATCGTGAAGATCGGGCTCAGGGCCAGGATCGGCCCCACGATCGAGATGTCGCCGCGCGCGCTGGCCCGCGCCAGGAGCCCGCTCATCCCGAGCACCAGCACGCACGAGGCGGCCACCGCGGGCCAGAGCGGGCCGGGGGCCACGAACGGCCGTCCGGAGAGCAGGAAGAAGAGGACCCACGCGGTGCACGCCACGCCCTGCGTCCACGCCACGATGACCAGCGGCGGGATCTCGCGGCCACGGCCCTTGACCACCGCGAACTGGACGGCCTGGGTGAGGGCCGCCCCGAGCGACAGCAGGAACCAGATCAGACGAGATCGACGCGGGGCACCCCGCTCGCCTCGAGCGCGGCGCGCATCGCCGCCACCTCCTCCGCGGAGGGCGCCAGCACCGGCGGGCGGACCAGCGCGCTCCGGAAGATCCCGCGCCAGGCCATGCCCTCCTTCATCCGGGCGTGGGCATCCCCGGAGGGCTCGCCCGCGCCGTAGACCGCCTCCTTCACCGGCCAGATGCGGTCGTTGATCGCGCGGGCCCGGGTGAGATCGTCGGCCTCCATGGCCGCCATCAGCTCGTAGGTCAGCTCCGGGATCAGGCTGGCGCAGCCGACCAGGGTGCCGTCCATGCGGTGCACGAAGGTCGGGAAGAGGTACTCGTCCATGCAGTTGAGGAGAGCCACGTCCGGCGTCTCCGCCCGCAAGGCGCGGATGTCCCGCTCGTAGCGGCCCAGGTCGCGCTCGCCCATCTTGAAGCCCTTCACCTGCGGCAGGGTGGCGAGCCGGACCATCAGCCGCGTGGAGTAGGCGACCTTGGTACTGGCCGGATAGACGTGGATGATCAGGTCGAGCCCGCTCTCGGCGCCGATGGCCTTCACGTACTCGTAGACCGCGTCCTCCTTCACCCCGAAGCGGAGCCACATGTGGCAGGGCATCACGTCGATGGCGTCGGCGCCGGCGTGGGCCGCGGCCCGGGCGTGTTCCACCGCCTCGAACGTGCCCTCGGAGCACACCGCGGAGATGACCCGCGCCCGGCCGCGCACCGCGTCCGCGACGATGCGCGTCACCAGTGCGCGCTCCTCGGGGAGCAGCGAGCCCACCTCGCCGGTGTGGCCGTTGGTCATCAGCGCGGTCACCCCGCGGCAGCCCGCGAGCCAGCGCGCGAAGCGGTCGAGCCCGTCCTCGTCGAGCTTGTAGTCCTCGCGGAACGGGATGGCCAGGGCGGGGATGACTCCGTGGAACGCGCGGCGCTCGCTCATCGGTCGCTTCCTCCCGGGAGACCGTACCCGAGGAGCCGACGCCAGGTCAAATGCACGGGGAGGCCATCGGCGGGTCCTCACTTTCGCGCGCGCACCCGGGCGCGGCACGGGACACGCGCCGGGAAGCGCGGCGCCGGCCGCCGATGGGTCCGCGGCGTGGCCACGGTCTCCACCTATCCGCCCCGCGGCATCTTCAACCGCGATGCGGCCACCATCGCGCGCTCGCTGGCCTCACCGCGGGTGAGCCCGAAGGGCGTGGGCTCCGGGCTGCGGATGCTCCTCTTCTACGTCACCCGCGGCGGGCGCGGGCTCAGCGCGGCGCGGCGATCGGAGCTGCAGAAGGCCAAGCGGCTGATGCAGGGATGCTCGCCCGCCGGAAGGCCCACGGCGCGGCGCGCGCTCGGTAAGAACAACCCGCCGCGGTGACGTCCGCCCGTCGGCGGGCCCAATGCGCTTGACGATCCTCCCCGCGCCCTCCAAGATTGCGGCCGGGAGGACACCATGGCACGCGCATCCTTCGGACTCATCCTGGCCAACCGGGCGGTCGTGCTCGGCGCGATCCAGGCTCGCGATCTCATCGAGATCTCGCAGCAGGCGGAGGCCTCCGGCGCCTTCGACACGCTCTGGGTCGGCGACAGCCTGCTGGCCAAGCCTCGGCTGGAGGCGGTCGCGCTGCTGTCGACGCTGGCCGGCGCCACGTCGCGCCTGCGGCTCGCGGTGGGCTGCATGGCGACCTTCGTCCATCGCCATCCGCTTCTCTTCGCCCAGCAGTGGGCGAGCCTCGACGTGCTCTCGGGCGGCCGCGCGCTGCTGGCGGTGTGCCTGGGTGGCCCCGACGAGCAGAGCCCGGCCCAGGCCCTCGAGCACCGGGTGATGGGGGTGCGCTCGAGCGAGCGAGTGGGGCGCCTGGAGGAAGGGATCACCATCCTTCGAAAAGTCTGGACCGGCGAGAAGGTCTCGCACCGGGGCGAGTTCTACCAGTTCGAGGGCGTGAAGATCGAGCCGCGTCCCGTCCAGCAGCCGTGCCCGATCTGGATCGCGAGCAACCCGACCGGCCTCACCTGGAAGGGCGGGGCCAGCGCTTCCGACACCGCGGTGGAGCGCGGCTTCCGCCGGGTGGCGCGCTTCGCGGACGGCTGGATGACCAACAAGGTGAGCCCGGCGCAGTTCCGCGAGCAGTGGGCGCGAATCGGCGCGCTGGCCCGCGAGGAAGGCCGCGATCCAGCCGCGCTGGGCAGCGCGCTGTACCACAACATCAACATCAACGAGGACCGGAGCCGGGCGCTCGAGGAGAGCAAGGCCTTCCTCGACGCCTACTACACCTCGAAGTTCACGCCCGCCTTCGTGGAAGGCTGGACGGTGGCGGGGAGTCCCGCCCAGTGCATCGCCGAGCTGCGCGCGTACGCCGACGCGGGGCTCGGGCACGTCTCGCTGCGCCTGGCCTCGTGGGACCAGCAGGGCCAGCTCAAGCGTTTCCTGGGGGAGGTCGCGCCCGCGCTCGCGGGCGGCCGCTGACGAGTGCCGCCGCGCGGCCTGCCGATGGTGCCGGCCCGCGGGCCGGCGGTGGGGATGGCGCTGCTGGTGGCCGCGCTCCTCATCAACGCCGGGCTCGCCCTCTACAACATCCGGGACGTCGCCACCAGCGTCCAGTGGGTCTCCCACACCAACGAGGTGCTGGGCAAGCTGGAGGCGGTCCTCTCGAGCCTCACCGACGCGGAGACCGCCCAGCGCGGCTACTTGTACATGTCGCCCAGGTTCGCCTGCGCGGTGGCGTCGTTCTGGGCCGCGGCCTTGGCGTACCAGCGGACCGCCTCCGTGGCGCTCGCGGGCACGCCCTCGCCGTAGTTGTACTGGTAGCCGATCTGCAGCTGCGCGCGCGGGTGGCCCGCCTCGGCCGCCTTCAGGAACTGCCGGGCCGCCTGGTCCTTCTGCCCGGCCAGATAGAGGCGCCGGCCCTCGTCGAACTCGGCCTGGCCGGGCAGCGGGCCGGCCGGCCTGTCGAGGGCGGCCAGGCGCTGGCGCGCCTCCTGGCTGCCGCGCTCGGAGGCCCGACGGTAGAGGCGCAGGGCCTCCGCGCGATCGACCGACACCCCGGTGCCGGTCTCGTGGGCCGCGGCGAGGGCGTTCAGGGAATCCGCGTTGCCCTGCGCGGCGCCCTTGCGCCACCACGCGACCGCGGCGGCGGGATCCGCCTTCACGCCGATCCCACGCTCGTAGAAGAAGCCCAGGAGGCCCTGCGCGGCGTGATGGCTCTGCTCGGCGGCGGTCCGGGCGAGCTGGGCCGCCTTCACCGGGTCCTTGCCCGGGAACGGCGCCTGCCCCGACCAGTGGCCGAGGGCCAGGCAATAGCAGTCGTCCGCGGTGCGCGGGCGGTCCGGTCCCCGCTGGTGCGAGAGCGACCCGCCTCCGAAGCGGGGCCACACGCTGTCCTGGCAGCGGGCGAGGTCGTCGCGAAGCCCCGCGCCCGCCGGCCCCGGCAGGAAGGCCGCGGCCAGGCCGAGGAGCGCGACGGCACGCCTCACAGGCCGCGCCGCTTGAGGAAGCTGCTGAACCACGGGCCGACGTAGTTGTCGTGCGCGCTCTGGCGGATGGTCTCCTTGAGCGCGCCCGACTGATGCTGGTTGATGCTCTCCGCCACGATGGTGAGGGTCTTCGCGCTCTGCTGGTATCGCCACCAGAACCAGCCGAGCCCGCCGCCGGTCCCCAGCACCATCGCGCCCAGCAGCACCACCGCGGAGATGAGGGCGGCCTGGGTGGTGTTGGGCAGCCCCTCGGTCATGCCCTGGCGCGCGCCGCGCATCGCCTGCAGCATCACGTGCTGGGTGAGGCCGCCGAAGCCGGCCTGGTTGATCGGGTCGTCGGCGCCCTCGGCCGCGCCGCGGATCAGGGCCTGCGACATGTCGCGCCCGATGTCGTGCAGCTGGGCCTGCATCGGGCCCTTCAGGCCGCTCACCAGGGAGTCGATGAGCGACTCGCCCATCTGCCGGGCGAGCCGCTGGGCGGCCGGGTTCACGTCGCGCTCGATGGAGTCGCGCAGGGTGGTGGTGGTGGCGAGGATGCTCGCGGTGGCGATCCGGCGCATCTCGGCCTCGAGCTGGTCGCCGGCCGACTTCACCAGCGCCTGCATCGTGCCGTCCCCGCCGCGATTGAGGCTCTCCATCGCCTGGCTCACCAGCAGGTCGACCTGCCGCCGCATCTCGGGCGAGCCGATGCGCGCCTGCAGCGTGTCCATCGCGGAGCCGGTCATGTCCCGGGCCGCGCGCGCGAGCGCCGGGTCCTCGAGGCTGGCGCGCAAAGTTTGCCGGAGCGGCTCCTGGAGAGCGGGGATCCCGTCGCGCACGCCCTGCATGGCACCGGCGGCCGCGCTCTGTCCCGTGCCGTGGACGAACTCCTGGCTGACGCAGCCGCCCAGGACCGCGGCGAGCAGTCCGAGCGTGGCCAGCCAGAGGGGCGCGGAGCGGGTGGGGACGGGTGTGGTCATGCGTGTTCTCCCGGGTGAGTCGAGGTCGTGGCTCATTCGTGTAGCACAGCGGTCCCGGGCCTGCAAGACGCGGGGTTTGCGTCTTGACGACGCTCGAAATCGGCTTAGACTGTTGGGACCTTTGCACTCCCCGGAGGTCGCGTGAGCAGTCCCGCTGTGCACGACGGCACCCTCGTGGCCGACTCCGTCGCGACGAGCGACGGCCCCAGCGCCTCCACGCGCACGCTGGTCCAGTTCGTGTTCCTCGCCGCGCTCGGCGCGCTCCTGTTCAACTTCCACGGCATCTCCATGCACCTGACCCCGTGGTCGCAGGCGATCGTCAACGCGATCGTGAAATTCACCTACGATCAGACCGGGCAGGACAAGACGCTCGTGGTGCTGTTCCGCGAGGAGAACCTCGCCACCCTCAAGGAGTCGTTCCCGATCTCCTACGCCCGCCACGCGGAGGTGCTGGAGGCGCTCACCGTCTACGAGCCGGCCGCGGTCTTCGTGGACTTCGCGTTCATCGACGAGCGCCCCGGCCAGGACGTGGCCCCCCTGAGCGACGCGATCTGCTCGCTCCGGGCCTCCGGGGTCGCGGTGTACCTGGCCGCCTCGCCCCTCGCCGGCAGGGCGGGTGGCGACGGGCTCCGCCCCGGCCTCGACCGGAGCTGCTTCACTCCGGTCGACGTGCAGATGGACTCCGAGAGCGGGGTGAGCGGCGTGCTGACCTACCGGGCGTGCAAGAGCCTCACGTCGTGCGCGCCGGCGGACCTCCTGTGGACGCCCGCCTTCGCGATCGCGGCCCCGCAGGTGGGGATCGGGCGCGCGGACGCGCAGCAGATGGAGATCATCTGGGGGAACCGGGTGTCCAAGCTCAACGAGTCCTGGATGGACTGCGAGAGCGACGGGACGCTCGTCCACCTGCGCCAGATGCTGAAGGAGAACCCGCTCGCCTCCAAGCGGAAGTGCCCGCACACCAACACCATCTCGGTGGTGCACCTGCTGGGCCGCTTCGACAAGAAGCTGAAGGACGAATCGGTGAAGGGGCGCACCATCTTCTACGGGGGCAGCTTCGAGATGGCGGGCGACCGGGTGATCTCACCCGTCTTCGACGACCTCCCCGGGGTGTACCTGCACGCGATGGCCTACGACAACCTGCTCACGTTCCGCACCGACTACAAGCGCGCGGAGCAACACGGCCTATCGCTTTCACGTGTAGTCAACGGGCTGCTCCTGCTGTTCACGATCGTGCTCCTGCTGCTGGTGGACAAGCCGCCCGCGTTCGCGCGCCGGCTGATGGGCCGCCTGGGCGAGGTGAGCCCCCGGCTCAGGTGGGCCATGTTCACGGTCGCGGTGGGCTGCGTGCTGCTCACCGCGTTCACGCGCACCAGCCTGCTCGCGATCCTCCTGCTGGTGCCGCTGCTCCTCGGGGTGGTGGCGGTGCTGCACCTCGCCGCGACCCGTCCGGAGCGGTCGCCGTCCGCGCGCCAGTTCCTGTGGTCGGGCTTCCTGGGCGCGACGATCCTGGCCGGCGCGCTGGTGCTGTTCCTGGCGGTGGACGCGCGCTACGGCATCGAGGCGGCGCTGCTGCTCGTGGTGTTGCCCGGCTACTTCGTCTACAAGGCCCTGGTCGCCCGCGACGTGCTGTTCGTGGCCACCACCGTGCTCTTGATCGGGGCCGCGGTGGTGAGCTTTCTTCCCCCGATCAACCTCGGCCCGCGGAACATCGTGGCCTACGTGGCGTTCTTCGAGGTGGCGCGCCACCTCATGCGCCAGGCCGACGGGGCCGCCCGGCGCTACTTCGCGCTGCGCCGCGAGCAGCCCGATCCGGCGAGCTGGGGCGTGGGCCCCGGGGTGCTGAAGGCGATGGACTGGCTGTTCGCGCTGTGCATCAGAGGCGACGACGAGGAGATCCGACATGACGCGACGGCTCGGGCGGTGGCGTAGGGCGGTGGGGGTGGGGCTGGTGCTCGCGGCGGCGGGGGCCGTGTCGCCACCGGCTCCGCGGGCAGAGGACGGCCCGCCGCAGTCGTTCAACATCGTCGGGCTGCGCATGAACAAGGTCACGCTGTACCGGGAGTGCGCCATGGACAAGGGCGTGTCCATCTCCCGCGACGACGTCGAGAAGCGCAAGCCGTGGCGGGCCACCTCCGACCCCAAGACGTCCGTCTACTACTGGGTGAAGATGGACGGGGTCGACTACTGCGTGAAGGCGTTCGCGGTGGAGACGGACCGGGTGGTCCCGGTGGCCAAGGACGAGGAGTGTCGCACTCGCGTGGCCGGGCGTCCGCCCAAGACCGGCGCGGTGCGCGGCGTGGGCGAGAACTGCAATTGAGCCGCCGGCGGCTCGGCTGGGCCCTGGTCGGTCTCCTGGTGGCCGGCTGCGCGGGGGGAGCGGGCGGCGACGGGGCCAAGCCGGCCTCGTGGAGTCCCTCGTGGCTGCCGGGCAAGGGCAGCAGCGCGCCGGTGCTGACGCGGCTCAAGCCGGGCCCCTACGAGGCATCGAGCCTGGCGGTCGGTGAGGAGAAGGACCTCGCGCAGCACCGCGGCGACGCGCTCGGCTTCGTGCGCTCCGCTCCCCTCGAGCAGTACCTGAACGAGACGCGGCGCGGTCTGGTGGCGGCCGCCGGCCGCACCGGCGTGCCGGGGCGGGTGGTGATCCTCGCCAACGCGGGCTTCGAGGCCTTCTCCTCGCCGGACGGCAACGTCTACGTGGCGATGGGGCTGCTGGAATCGCTCGAGAGCGCGGACGAGGTCGCGGCGATCCTCGCCCACGAGCTCTCCCACGTGCTGCTGGCCCACCACAGCTCGGACCTGCTGGGCGACGTGCAGCACAAGGGGCAGGCGCTCTACGAGCTCGGCATCGGGGCCAAGACCATGCTGGCCGGCCAGCGGACCGCCTCCAAGGGCGACCAGCGGACCATGGCCAACGTGCAGCTCGCCACCGATGCCACCGACAAGCTGGTGCTGCCCGCGTGGAGCCGGGGACAGGAGCGGGAGGCGGATCTGCTCGGCGTCGACCTGCTGGTCGAGAGCGGGGCTTCGGGGACGGCCATGCTCGGGATGCTCGAGAAGCTGCAGGCGTGGGAGCAGGCCAACAAGGAGTCGGAGTCCGCCTTCACCGAGCGGCTGCAACAGGCCTCGCAGCGCAACGTCAACGAGGCGGTGGGCGTGGTCTACCAGAAGCTCGTCGACTCCGTCTCGGTGAACCATCCCAAGACCTCCGAGCGGATCGAGGACACCGCTCAGTACTTCGATCGCTTCTACGGTAGCCGGCCCGCGAAGGAGCCACAGACCGCGTCCTGGAAGGCGGTGCGGGTGCGGCCGGAGGTGGCCCAGGTGCTCGCCAACTACAAGCGCGCCTTCCAGGCCCGCCGGCTGCTCGAGCAGGCCAAGGTGCAGGAGGCCTACGCCGCCGCGCGCGCGGCGGTCGCGGGCCGGACCGCCGCCGACGCCTACCCGAACTGGGTGCTGGCCCACTCCGCGGCCGCGCTGGGGCGCCAGACCGAGGCCATCGACGCCCTCCGGCGCGCGGTCGCCTCCTCGGAGCCGGTGCCGCTCGTCTACGAGGACCTGATCTTCGCCTACGAGCGCGTCAACAGCATCCCGGTCGCGCTGCAGTGGACGGACCAGGCCACCAAGGTCTTCGCGGGCACGCCCCGCTTCAAGCCCCACAAGATCCGCCTCCTCCGCAAGGCCGGCCGCACCGCCGAGGCCCAGACCCTCACCGTCGACTGCGCCCTCAACGGCACCACCGAGCTCAAGAAGGCCTGCGAGGCCGCCAACCAGACCCCCGCCGGCCGCGCGCCGGCGCCGCGATAGGACCCTCTCGGCGCAGCCGCCAGTGCAATTTTCGCAACTGGCGCCCAGCCGGCGGCGCGAGAAGGGGTCAGCTGCGAGGCGACGCCCGAAGGCAGCCCGCGAGGCGTACTCCCGTACGTCGAGCGGCTGCCGAGGGCGTCAACGAAGCAGCTGGCCCCTTCTCGCGCACGCCGCCCCGCGCTACGCGTGGAGGTCCAGCACCATCGCCGCATGGTCGCTGGCGCCGCGTCCAGGGCGCGTGCGGTCGCGGCGGCCCCAGTCGTAGCGAAAGCCATGCAGGCGGTCGCGCAGATGAGCGTTGAGGAAGGCCTGGTCGATCCGGAAGCCGTTGCCGCCGTTCGGTGAGTACCAGGTGTAGGCGCGGCTCTCGCCGCGCAGGTGGCGGAAGGCGTCGGTCCAGCCGGCCTGATGGAGGCCTCGCATCCAGCCGTCCTCGATCCGGTTGAAGGCGGGCACCTGCTCGTCGACGCCGATGCAGCCGGAGTTGGTGTCACCCAGGAACAGGGCGGGGCCCGGCCAGGTGCGGCGCGCGGTCTCCAGCACCGCGTCGAGGTAAGGATACTTCCGGCCGCTCACCCGGTTGGGCACGTGCATGACCCCGACGACGAGCGGGCCGGGGGCCTGGATCCGCGCGAGGAGCCAGCGCGCGGGCTCGGCGGGCGCGGTGGGCAGGCGCAGGCGGCGGAACGGCCAGCGCGAGGCGAGCAGGAGGCCGTTCAGGGCGGGCCGCGTGGTGTCCGCGGTGGTGCACTGGTAGGCGAGGCCCAGGTCGGCCAGCGCGCGCGCCAGCTCCGCGCTCGGGGGCGTGCCGCGGAACTCGCAGAGCGCCACCGCGTCGGCGCTCCAGGCCCGGATCTGCCGGGCGATGGCGGCGGTCCGCACGCCGCCGCCGTGGCGGATGTTCCAGAAGACGACCCGCATGCTTCGCCCCGCTACTTGTCGAGCCAGACCTCTTGCAGACGGCAGCAGTTGTAGGTGACCTGGTTCAGGATCAGGTTCTTGACGTAGGGGTAGTGCGCGAACCGGTCGGTGCGCCAGCCCATGGTCGGCCGCGCCGCGTCCTCCTCGAGCTTCTTCTGGATCTGCCAGACCAGCGTCAGGCGCTTCTGGGCGTCGATCTCCTGGGACTGCTGGTCGATCAGCCGCCCCACCTCCTCGTTGCAGTAGTCGCCGTAGTTGCGCGGTGAGCCGCAGGCGTAGTTCTCGTAGAAGTTGGCGTCCGGATCGTCGACGCCGAGCCCGGTGAGGTTGGCGCCGATCTGGAACTCGCGGCGGGTCACCATCGGATGCCACTGCGCGGTGTCGATCTGCTTCAGCGTGGCCTCGACCCCGACCTGCTTGAGGTCGCTCACCACGAAGCCGGCGAAGTCGAGGTAGATCGCGATGGCGCGGGTCACCAGCTCGACCTTCAGGGGATTGGAGGGTCCGAATCCCGCCTCGGCCAGCAGCTTCCGGGCCTGGGCCCGTCCCGGCGCGGCTCCGCCGTATCCGGGGAGCTGGCCGAGGTCCTTGTCGAGGAGGCCCCACACTCCCCACGGCTTCGGCGCCAGGGAGGCTCCGATGACCGCGGCCCCCCGGTGCACGGTCTGGGTGTAGGTGCGGCGGTCGATGGCGAAGCTGAGCGCGCGCCGGACCTTCACGTCGTCGAACGGCGGCTTCTTGGTGTTCAGGAGCAGGTTCTCGCTGACGTTGCTCGCGGTCTCGGTGAGGACCATCGTCGGCACCGCCTTCTGGAGCTGCTCGGCGATGGAGAGCGTGGTCTCGCCCGGATAGGCGAGGTCGATCTGGTTGGCCTGCAGGGCCGCGACCCGCGTGCCGCGCTCGACGATGACGGTGTAGCGGACCGCGTCGAGATAGGGCCGGCCCTTCACGAAGTAGTCCGGGTTGCGCACCAGCTCCACGGACTGCCCGCGCTTCCACTCCTTGAACTTGAAGGGCCCGGTGCCGACGCAGCGGGCGCGGTGCTCGGCGAGCGGCACGTGGGCGGGGATGACCGGCGAGTAACCGGAAGCGAGCATGGCCACCAGGGAGGGCTGCGGCCGCTTCAGGCGGAAGACCACCGTGTAGGGGTCGGGCGCCTCGATCGCGTCGACGTTAGCGTACCACTCCTTGCGCGGGTTGATTCGGAGCTTGGCCGGCGCGTCGGAGGCCTCGCGGACCACGTCGAAGGTGAACTTCACGTCCTTCGAGGTGAACGGCTGCCCGTCGTGCCACTTGACGTCGCGCCGGAGGAAGAGCACCAGGTTGCGGTAGTTGTCCTGCCAGGACCACTTCTCGGCCAGCTCGCCCACGATGGTGTCCATCCGCCCGAGCCGCTTGGTCTGGTCGTAGATCACCAGGTTGCTGTAGCAGGGCATGGCCGGCCACGTCACCGAGTTGGTCGCGGCCTCGTGGATGGCGAAGCCCTGGGGCAGGTCCTCGCGGAGCACCGCGCGGAGCACGCCGCCGGGCTTGCCCTCGCGGAGCGCGGGCGCGGGCGGCTGCGCGGTGGCGGGGAGGGAGCCCAGCCAGAGCGTCAGGATCAGGACGAATCCGGAGACACGAGGGGCGCTGGACATGGACGGGGTCTCCCTGGTGACGCGGAGATCGCCCCTCACCCCGCCCTCTCCCCGGGACGGGGAGAGGGGGAGGGGAGGAGCGGGTGGATCAGACGGTGACGGGCTTGTAGACCGGCATGCGCCACTCGGGGAAGCGCTTGTCGACGCCGCGCACCACGTTCATGTACGCGGTGAGCACGCGCTGCGTGATGGGGCCCACGCCGCCGCCGCCGAGCTGGAACCGGTCCACCGAGAGGATCGGGGTGATCTCGTAGCCGCTGCCGCAGAAGAACGCCTCGTCGGCCACGTAGAGCTCGGTGCGGGCGATGTCGCGCTCGACGACCTCCATGCCGAGCGCCGGCGCCACCGCGTCGATGAGGGTGGTGCGGGTGATCGACTCCAGGATGTCGCTGGTGATGGGCGGGGTCACGAGCTGGCCCCGGCGCACCATGAAGAAGGTGGCACCCGAGCCCTCCGCCACCGTGCCCTGCTGGTTCAGGAAGATCGGCGCGTCGTAGCCGTCGGCCTTGGCCTGCAGCGTGGCCAGCCGCCCGTTCTGGTAGTTCGCGCCGCACTTGAGCCGGATGGGGATCGCGTTGTCGCTGGTCCGCTGCCACGAGGTGATGCAGCAGTTGAGGCCGCTGCCCTCGGTGATGCGGGCCCGCCGCCGGGGGTTGATGTAGAGCCCGGTGGGGGTGGTGGAGTCGAGGCCGGGCGCGGCCACGTAGGCCACCAGGTGCATGTGCACGTCCTCGTGGATCTCGTTGCCGCGCAGGACCTCGCGCACCGCCTCGTAGAGATCCATGTCGCTGTACTGGACGGTGAAGCGCATCATCTTCATGGACTCGCGCAGGCGCGCGAAGTGCTCGCCGAGCCGGAAGCAGTAGACCTCCCCGTCGGCCTCGTTCCAGTACGCCCGCAAGCCCTCGAACACGTTGGTCGCGTAGAAGACCGCCGCGCTGTTCACGGGCAGGACGGCCTCGGCCTGGGAGACCAGGCGGCCGTTCATCCAGATCTTGAGGTCTTTCGCCACGATGGGATCCTCCGTTGTCGGCGCCCCCGCGCTGCGGCGCAGCGACCGCAGAGAGGATATCACCGATGCCGGTCCAGGTGGGAGTGGAGCAAAATGGTCGCGGCATCGGGGGCCTCATCGGTGACGAAGTGACCGACCCCCGGCAGGATCTCGAAGCGGAACGGACCGGGGACGAAGTCCGCGGTGTAGCGGGCCGCGGCCGGCCCCACGGTGGCGTCGCGATCGCCCCAGACGTAGAGCGTGGGCACCGTGATGGGGCCCACCTCGACCGCGGTGAGGGAGCCGGCGGCCCGGTACCAGGCCAGGGCGGCCTCGAGCGCGGCCGGCTCGCCCAGCACCGAGAGGTACTCGGCGACCGCGGCCGCGGGGACGCCCTGCTCGGCGAGACGGGCCCGGAGCCGGCGGGCTCCGTCCTCCAGCAGGAGGGGGCCGGTGGCGGGGTCGTGGAACATCCGGTGATGGCGCGAGCGGTGCTGCTGGTCGTCCGCGTTCTCCCGGTAGGCCCGGCGGAATGCGGCGGGGTGCGGGCGCGAGAGGACCGCGAGGGAGCGCACGCGTCCGGGATGCCGGTGCGCGGTCACCCACGCCACGTGCCCGCCCCAGTCGTGGCCGACCAGGTGGAACGGACGCCCGGGTCCGGCGGCCGCGTCGGCCAGGTCGAGCACGTCCTGGACCAGCCGGTCCACCGAGTACGGCTCGAGCCCTCGCGCGGGATCGGGCCGCACGCCGGGCGAGTAGCCGCGCTGGTCGGGCGCCACCGCGCGGTAGCCGGCGGCCCCGAGGGCCGGCACCTGGCGCCGCCAGCTGTGACGGCTCTGCGGGTAGCCGTGGAGCAGCAGCACGAGCGGCCCGTCGGCGGGGCCGGCGGCCGCGATGGTGAACCGGCCCTGCGCGGTGGCCAGCTCGGTGTCGCTCACGAGGCCAGCTCCGTCCACACCGTGAACTTGGTGAGGGTGGTGGGGCCGAAGGAGGTGGTCAGCGCCACGTCGACCGCGTCGCGCCCGCGGCCCATCAGCACCCGCCCGATGCGCGGCTCGTTGTGGCGGGCGTCCAGCGTGTACCAGGCGCCGCCCAGGTACACCTCGAGCCACGCCGAGAAGTCCATCGGGTTCGGGTCGCGCGGCACCCCGATGTCGCCGAGGTAGCCGGTGGCATAGCGGGCCGGGACGTTGAGCGCGCGCAGGAACGTGATCGCGAGGTGCTGGAAGTCGCGGCACACGCCCTGCCGCTCGGTGAAGACGTCGAAGGCGGTCTTGGTGGGGCGCGAGTACTGATAGCCGAAGGTGACGTTGTCGTGCACCCAGTCGATCACCGCCCGCACCCGCTGCCAGCTCTCCGGCGTCTGGCCGAAGAGGTCCCACGCGATGGCGGTCATGCGGTCCACCTCGCAGTAGCGGCTCGCGAGCAGGTACCGCCAGCACTCCGGCGGCAGCTCGGCCACCGGCACCAGGGGGAGGCCGTCGATCACCGGCTCGGGCTGCCCGCCGTCGCGGGCGACATTGTCGTAGCGCAGCCGGAGGGTTCCCGCGGGCGCGATCAGGCGCCCGGCGCGGTTGCCGAACCAGTCGACGAAGTCCTCGACCGGCAGGGCCGGCTCCACCGCGAGGCGCTCCGGCTCCTCCAGGGTCGCCGTCGCGTCGGGGTGGGCGTAGAGCATGAGCAGGATCGCGGTCGGCCGGGGCACCTCGAAGACCAGCTCGTGGCCGATCCGGATCCGCATGCGGCCACGGTAGCCGCGCCGGCGGCGGCGGTCAACCGCGACCGAGGCGCATCTGATACCATAGCCGCCGATGCTCACGAGGCGCGCAGGCTCCCCGACGGGCGCGACATGACCTACTGCGTCGGCATCTGGACCAAGGACGGCCTGGTCATGGCCTCCGACTCCCGCACCAACGCGGGGCACGACCAGGTCAACGTCGCGCGCAAGATGCACACCTTCGTCCAGCCGGGCGAGCGGGTGTTCATCCTGCTCAGCAGCGGCAGCCTCTCCTGCACGCAGTCCATCATCACCCTGCTCAAGCGCGACTTCGACCAGGGCAAGGGCCTCGCCCAGACCCCGTCGCTCTACGACGCGGCCCGCGTGATCGGCGAGCAGGTGCGCCGCGTCTCCGACATGGATCGCGAGGCGCTCGAGCGGGACGACTTCAAGTTCAACGTGAACCTGGTGCTGGGGGGGCAGGTGCGGGGCGAATCCCCCGGGCTCTTCGTCATCTACCCGCAGGGCAATCCCCTGCAGGCCAGCGAGGACTCGCCGTACCTGCAGATCGGCGAGACCAAGTACGGCCGGCCGATCCTGGACCGCGGCATCCGCTTTGGAAGAACCACACTGGAAGAAGCGGCCAAGTACGCCCTGCTCTCGCTCGACTCGACGATGCGCTCGAACGTCACGGTGGGACCGCCCATCGATCTGCTCGCCTACGGGGTGGACGAGCTCGAGATCACGCGGCTGCGGCGCTTCCCGGCCAGCGATCCGGACCTGATCAAGATCGGGACGCGCTGGGAGCAGGCCCTCCGCCAGGCGGTGGGGCGGCTGCCCCAGATCCGCTTCCGGGCGCGGCGCCCGGTCGGGCCGTCCCAGATGCCGTCCGAGGAGACGATCGAGCTGGTGGAGCCCGCGCCGGCGGACTCCGCGAGCGCGGAGCTGCAGCCCCAGGCGAAGCCGCCGTCAACTTGAACGTCTGACCGAAGCCACGCCAACGAGGAGGAATCGACGATGCGAACCTACTACGACATCCGACTGAGTGACCGGAGCGTCACCCGGCGCGAGCTGGAGGGCGAGGCGGTGGTGAAGGCCGGCCGCTACTTCATCGCCAAGACCCTGCTCGAGCTGGGTGCGGCGACCGTCGATCCGCTCTCGCCCGCCAACCCCCTGATCTTCTCGGCCGGTCCCTTCGCGGGCACGAGCTTCTCGAACGCCAACCGCACCAGCGTGGGCTGCAAGAGCCCGTTGACCGGCGGCATCAAGGAGGCCAACGGCGGAGGCAGCTTCAGCTACGGCCTCGGCCAGCAGAAGATCGCCGGCTTCACCCTGCTCGACGCCTCGCCGGACTGGGTGGTGATCCACTTCAAGAAGGACGGCACCATCGACTTCGACGACGCGGCACCCTACCTGGGCAAGGGCAACTTCGAGGCCCAGGACATGCTCCACGCCCGCTACGGCAAGAAGGTGACGATCGGGCTCTGCGGTCCGGTGGGTGAGTACCAGGGCCTCATCGCGGGCATCGCGTTCAGCGACAAGGACGGGCGCCCGGCCCGGCTGTCCGCCCGGGGCGGGGTGGGGGCGGTGATGGGATCCAAGAAGGTCAAGGCAATCGTGGTGGACCTCGATCGGATCCCGCCGTTCGTGGACAGCAAGAAGGTCAACGCGGCGGTGAAGGACTACGCCAAGATGCTGCAGGCCGACTCGATGGTCTCGAACTTCTACGCCAAGATCGGCACCATGGGCATGGCCGATCTGCAGAACACCCTGGGCGGTCTGCCGGTGCGCAACTTCTCGGCCGGCCAGCAGGCCAACGCGGCCAAGGGCGAGAGGTTCAAGATGGGCGGCGACTACATCCGGGAGCTCAACGTCTCGCGCGGCGGCGAGCATACGCACGCCTGCATGCCCGGCTGCGTGATCCAGTGCAGCAACGTCTACGTGGACAAGGATGGCAAGGAGGTCGTCTCGCCGGTGGAGTACGAGACCCTGGGCCTGCTCGGCACCAACTGCGGGCTCAGCGATCCGGACGACCTGGCGCAGATGAACTACCTGGCCAACGACCTGGGCGTGGACACCATCGAGCTCGGGGCCATGATCGCGGTGCTGATGGAGGCGGGGCTGGGGCGCTTCGGCGACGTGACGTTCATGGCCGAGTGCATGGCCGAGATCCGGCGGGGCTCGGAGAAGGGCCGCGTCTGGGCCCAGGGCACCGCGCGGGTGGGGGAGCACTACCGGGTCGCGCGCGTGCCGGTCATCAAGAAGCAGGCGATCAGCGCCTACGACCCGCGAGTGGTCGAGGCCACCGGCATCACCATGATGGCGACCGCGCAGGGCGCCGACCACACCGCGGGCAACCTGCCGCGGCTCAAGACCCGGGAGATGGAGGCGCCCGCGATCGTGGAGCAGAGCGTCGCCCACCAGGCCCGGGTGGCCGCCAACGACTCCCTGGGCCTCTGCATCTTCGGCATGAGCGTCACCAACCCGAACACCGAGTGGCTGACCGGCGCCATCAACGCGGCGCACGGGACCAGTCTCACCAAGGAGTTCTTCGAATCCCTCGGACGCCAGACCCTCAAGATGGAGCACGAGTTCAACCGCCGCGCCGGCTTCACCGCGGCGGACGACGAGCTGCCCGCGTTCTTCTACTCGGAGGCGCTCCCCCCGACGAACCACGTGGCGCGCTTCCACGCCGCCGACGTGCAGGGCATGTACGAGGGGCTGCCCGCCTAGGTCGCCAGGAGGCCGGCGCGACCGCCGTGCTCGGCTCACGACGCTCGCGCCGGTCCATCGTCCCCTCTCGTGCGCCCGCCGGGACCGCCTGATCGAATCGCACGCGCTCGGCCTGCTGGCCGCGAAGATCGCGGTGTCCGCGTTCTTCGTCCTCGGCGGCACCGCGGCGGCGGAGTGGCTCGGCCCGCGCTGGGGCTCGATCCTGGGCTCGACGCCCCAGCTCGCGGTCGTCTCGCTGATCTTCTTCTCCATCGAGCAGGGCCCCGCCTTCGCGGCGGAGAGCGCGTTCTGGACCATCCCCGGCATGGGCGCCTCGGTCCCGGTGTTCCTCGGCTACCTCGTGGCCACCCGGCTGGTGCCCTCGCCGCGCGCGCGGTCGGTGGCCACCGGGGTGACCGTGGGCACGCTCACCTTCGTGGTGGCGACGCTGATCCTGAGCACGATCCCGCTGGGGCCGCTCACCGCGATGCCGTTCGCGGCCGCGGTGTGCCTCGCCGCCGGGTACGTGGTGCGCGGCCTGCCCGACACCGCGCCCCTGCGCCGCGGACCCATCTCGGTCTCGCTGGTCGCGGTGCGGGTCGCGGTCTCGGCGCTCACCGTGCTGGTGGTGACCTCGGCGGCCCACGCGCTGGGCGCTCGGTGGTCGGGGCTGGTGGTGGGCTTCCCGGTGAACGGGCTGCCGGTGATGGCGCTGCTCCACGCCCGCTACGGCCCCGCGGTGATCCTGCCGTTCATCCGCATGTTCCCGGTGGGAGCCTTCGGCATCTGCATCTTCAACCTGGTGGCGTCGCGGACGCTGGGGCGGATCGGGCTCGTGGCCACGATCGCGCTGGCCTACGCGGTCGACGTCGCCTATCTCGCGGCGGTGACCTGGCTGCGCCGCCCGCGCCCGATCGACCTCGGAAAGGCGCGCCCATGAAGATCCGCGAGCTCGCGACCGATCACTACCGCATCCCGCTGCCGGTGGCGCTCTCCGACTCCACCCACGGGATCATCGAGGGCTTCGAGCTGATCACCGTCCGCGTGTGCGACGCCGACGGCGCGGAGGGAGTGGGCTACACCTACACGGTCGGCACCGGCGGGGCCGCGGTGCACGCGCTCCTCGCGCGCGACCTGGCCCCGCGTCTCATCGGCCGCGAGGCCGAGGACATCGAGGCGCTCTGGCGGGCCATGTGGTGGGCGCTCCACTACGGCGGGCGGGGCGGCGCCCAGGCGCTCGCGATCTCGGCGGTGGACATCGCGCTCTGGGACCTGCGTGCCCGGCGGCAGGAGACCGCGCTCTGGCGGCTGCTCGGCGGCTTCGACCCGCGGGTGCCGTGCTACGCGGGCGGGATCGACCTGGAATTCCCGCTCGACGCGCTGCTCCGGCAGACCGACGCCAACCTCGCCCGGGGCTTCCGCGCCATCAAGATGAAGGTGGGGCGGCCGTCGCTGCGCGAGGACGTCGAGCGGGTGCGGGCGATGCGCGCGCACCTGGGGCTCGACTTCCCGCTGATGGTCGACGCCAACATGCGCTGGACGGTGGACGAGGCGGTGCGGGCCGCGCGCGCCCTGCGCGAGTCGGATCCGGTCTGGCTCGAGGAGCCGACCATCCCCGACGATGTGCCCGGCCACGTGCGGATCGTGCGCGAGGGCGGCCTGCCGGTGGCGGCGGGCGAGAACCTCCACACCCTCCACGAGTTCCGTGCCCTGATCGCGGCCGGTGGCGTCACGTTCCCCGAGCCCGACGTGACCAACTGCGGCGGCATCACCGTCTTCATGAAGATCTGCCACCTGGCCGAGTCCTTCAACCTGCCGGTGACCTCCCACGGCGCCCACGACGTCACCGTCCACTGCCTGGCCGCCGTCCCCAATCGCTCCTACCTCGAAGCCCACGGCTTCGGCCTCGACCGCTACATCGCCCAGCCCCTCCAGCTCACCGCCGGCCACGCCATCGCCCCCGACCGCCCGGGCCACGGCATCACCTTCGACTGGCCCGCCCTCACCCCCCTCCACGCCTGACCGGCGAAAGGAACGGCACTCGCCGAGCAGCCAAGAGAGATCAGCCGACGGGCAGAGCGCAGACGGGGAGCCGACGAACGGCAAACGAGAGGTCGGGAGGGGGTTGCAGTCGGCACTAGGCCGCAAGAAGAAGCAAGCGCAGCGACGGGGCGAGGGGCGGGGCGGCGCGGGGAGCCGGGCGATCCGTTCCCTGCACGGGCAACGATGCCGCCGCGCACCCAGGTTGGGAACTCCAACCGGGACGAAGCGGCGATGACGGGTCGTGGTCGGAGGCCCCCCGCCACCCCCCGCGCCGCCCCGCCCCTCCTCCACGCCGGAGAGGAGGACAGGAGAGGTAGAGGCTACCGGACGACGGACCCCGCCGGCGCCCCCGCCATAGTGGACGGCTCCGCGTGCTCCGGCTCCGGCGCCCGCGACGGCAAGTTCCGCTCGATCAGCCGCCACTGCCGCACCGCCAGCAGGCACTTCGAGAACGCCAGCTCACCGCGCGCGTCGCCCTCGCGCTGGATGTCGACCCGGCCGGTGGCGAGGTCCACGTCGCGCACCTGCGCATCGAACGAGGGTGACGTGTGGCGCGCGTAGTCCACGCACGTGACGACGTCCGCGCGCGACTGCTCCGCGTACTCGGGCGGCCACACGAATCCGCAAGTCAGGAGAAGGGTCCCGCCGAGAGCGCTGCCGAGGATGCCCCGTTTCATAGCTCGCTCCTTCGCGCAGCAGGAGGGAGCAAGAGACGCGCCACCGGACGGCCGGACGGAGAATCAGCGACTTGACACCGTTGACAGGCAAGATCGTCGTGTCAGTCTCACGGCACTTCAGGGAAAAAATTGCCTGGTCGCGTGGAAAGCGGCTATCCGAGCCGCGGCGGCTCGGGGAACTGCTGATCGAGGATCCGGTGATTGCGGAGCCCGATCGCCTCGCGCTGGATGATGAGCGTGTGGCGCGCATCGAGCGCGCGGGCGCGTGCCTCGCGGTAGTCGGCCAGCGCGATCTCGCGCGCGGGACCATCGCCCGCGCGCTCCACCGCCACGAGCAGCCTGGCCGCGAGAGCCAGCGCGGTGTCGAGACGCTCGCCGGCGCGGCCGAGCGTGGCCGCCTTCTCGGCGAGGATCTCCTTCTCGGTCCGCTGAAGGGCCTCCTCCCGCTGGCTCACGCGGGCCCCTCCACGACGCCGGCCGCCACCAGCTCCGCGATGCGGTCGTCCTTGTAGCCCAGCAGATCGCGCAGGATCGCGCGGGTGTGCTGGCCCACCCGGTAAGCCGCGGGCCCGCGCGGGTGCGTGGGCTTGCCGTCCAGGTGATACGGGCTGGCGGTCACTCTCAGATCCGGGCGCGCGGGGTGGGGCAGGACGGGGAAGAAGGCGCGCACCGCCAGGTGCTCCTGGGCGATGACCTCCGCCGGCCGCAGGACCGGCGCGCACGGGATCCGGGCCGCGGTGAGCACGGCCAGCGCCTCGTCCGCGGAGGGGAAGGTGTCGAGCCAGTCGGTGATGAGTCCCCGCAGCTCCCGCCAGTTCTTCCGGCGCGTGATCGACGAGGTGAACCGCGGGTCCTGGCCGAGCTCCGGGCGCTTCATCAGGGTGAGCAGCCGTTCCCAGAGGCGCGGGGCGCCCACGATCTGCATGGCCATGTAGCGGCCCGCGACGCGGTGCACGATCATGCCCGGCCGCGGGTTGCCGTGCTCCTCGCCGCCGTTCAGGACCGAGGCGTAGGTGACGCTGTCGGCGCCGACCAGGGCCTCCAGCATCGACACGTCCACGTGCGCGCCCTGGCCGGTGCGGGCCCGACGCCAGAGCGCGGCCATGATCACGCCCATCGCGTGGGCCGCGGCCAGGACGTCGGCGGCCTGGAGATTGGAGGCGCGGGGCGCGGCCTCGTCGCCCTGCTCGAGCGCCATCATCCCGGACGCGGCGTTGATGATGTGGGCGAAGGCAGGGCGCTCCCGCCAGGGGCCGGTCTGTCCGAAGCCCGAGATCGAGCAGTAGACAACGTCGCTTTTGACAGCGTTGACTGCCAGATAGTCGAGGCCGAGCCGGCCGACCACCCCGGGGGCGAAGTTCTCGATGAACACGTCGGCGTGGCGAGCCAGCCCCAGCACCACCTCACGGCCCTCGGGGCGGCTCAGGTCGACGGCCACGCTCTCCTTGCCCGCGTTGACCCGCTGGAAGTAGGTCGACTGGTCGTCCCGGCCGGCCTCGATCTGGTGCGGGTTCCGCCGCATCTCGTCGCCCTCGACGGGCCGCTCGACCTTGATCACGCGGGCGCCCAGGTCGGACAGCAGGCGAGTGCAGTAGGGGCCGGCCAGGACGCGGGTGAGGTCGAGGACGACCAGCCCGTCGAGAGGTCGCGGCTCTCCGTCTCCCGCGGCCCCCGTCATTCGGGCACGCTGTTCAGCAGGTACATCGCTCCCAGCAGGCGGCTCGGGGGACCCCAGTCGCCGAACCACCGGTTGTAGATCGGCACGATGTCCCCGGAGCGGTACACCTCGGCCAGAGCCCGATTCACGGTCAGGCGGAAGTCGGGGTCGCGTCGGCGCATCATGAGGCCGTACGGCTCGTAGGAGAGAAAGTCCTCCATCACGACGAGGCGCCGCGTGCCCTGGTAGGCGAGTCCCAGCCCGATGAGGATGGTCCGGTCGGAGGCGTAGGCGACCGCCCGCCCGTCGGACACCGCGGCCAGGCCCTCCGCGTGCTCGCGCACCGGCAGGACCTCCGCCTTGACGCCCTGCTTGCCGAGCCACTTGGCGAGCGCCTGCTCGGTGGTGGTCTTGGGGATCACCGCGATCGGCTTGCCCGCGAGGTCCGCCGGCGTCCGCACTCCCGCATCGGCGGCCACCAGCAAGCTCCCGCCATCGACGAATGTGGGATAGCTGAAATCGACCTGTTCCTGACGGGATAGGCTCGCGGTGGTGGAACCGCACTCGAGGTCGACCCGGCCGCCGGTCACGGCTCCGATCCTGTCGTCCGGCGTCACCCGCACCCAGTCGATCTGGAGATCCTGGCGCCCGGTCGCGGTCTTCACCTCGCTGACGACGCGCGTGCACAGGTCGATGGTGTAGCCGACCGGCTGGCCGCCGTCGCCCAGGTAGGAGAATGGCCGCGACGAGTCGCGATAGCCCAGGGCGATGTGCCCGCTCTCCCGGATCTTCCGGAGGGTGTCGTGGGCCGGGGTGGCGCACGCGGCGCCCAGCACCGCGAGCAGGCACAGACCGACGAGGGGGCGAAGGGTGCGCATGGCGGTCACCTCGTTCAATTGCCGCTCTTGTTGACGTCGCTGAGCGAGAAGCCGAAGAACAGCAGCACGGTGAAATCGTCGTACTTCGACCGGCCCACCCCGGGGCCCGGCGCGTCCACGATCGTGTCGCCCTTGGCGTCGAAGGCCCACAGGCGCAGCTCGGTCTGCCCGCGGTTGCGGACCCACTTGAAGAGCGCCAGCTCCGGCACCGGTACGTTGACCACCGGTGCCTGGAAGGCGGGCACGCCGATCAGGGTCTGGTCGTGGTCGGTGCCGAACACGGAGACGAACATCTTGAGCTTCATCTCCGGCGAGTCCCCGGCCATGCGCACCCCGTGGGCCTTGAGCCAGGTGGTGACGAAGTCCTTCACGAAGGCCTCGTTGCCGGCCTGGACGGCGACCTCGAGCGCCACCGGGTGCGAGCCGATCTTGCTCCGGTCGATCTCGGCGAGGGCGCGCTCGAGCGAGCGGATCAGCAGCTGCTGGGTGACGCCGGCCGGGGCGGTGGCCGCGGTGCTGCTCGCCATGGAGCACCCGGCCAGCGCGAGCCCCAGCAGCGCCGCGATCGCGGTGCGGGCGACGGATGACATCCCGAGGACCGGGCTAGGACGCCGTCGCCGACCGCGCCAGACCCGCGGGGCAGGCCACGCCGGTGCCCCCGATCCCGCAGTAGCCCCAGGGGTTCTTGGCCAGGTACTGCTGGTGATAATCCTCCGCGTAGTAGAACTCGGGCGCCTCGCGGATCTCGGTGGTGATGGCCCCGTAGCCCGCCTTGGTCAGCACCGCCTGGTAGGCCTGCTGCGACGCGAGCGCCGCCCGGCGCTGCGCGTCGCCGTAGCAGTAGATCGCGGACCGGTACTGGCTCCCGACGTCGTTGCCCTGCCGCATGCCCTGGGTGGGGTCGTGGTTCTCCCAGAACACGCGCAGCAGGCTGTCGTAGGAGAGCTTGGCGGGATCGAACACCACCAGCACGACCTCGGCATGGCCGGTGGCTCCGCTGCAGACCTCCTCGTAGGTCGGATTCGGGGTGTACCCGCCCGCGTAGCCGACCGCGGTGGTGTACACGCCGGGCGTTTCCCAGAATTTCCGCTCCGCGCCCCAGAAGCAGCCGAGACCGAAGACGGCCCGCTCGCTGCCGGCGGGGAAGGGAGGCTCGAGCCGGGCGCCGTTGACGAAATGGGCATCGGGCACCGGCATCCGCTCCGAGCGCCCGGGTAGTGCATCTGTCGCCGACGGCATGTCGCGTTTACGCAGACCGAACATGGCTCACTCCTCCTTGTCGGTAAGAGCCTACCTCAGGGTCGGCGCCCTGGCCACTCTGCTATGCTGCCGACATGAGCAACGCATTGCGTAACGGCGGAGGTTGGCAGTGGGAGCGGGCGCTGCACGGGATCGTGCCTCCCCTCATCTCACCGCTCGATGATGCGGGGACTCCCGATGCGGGCGCGCTGGCCGCGCTCGTCGAGCACGTCGTGGGAGCGGGCTGCACGGGGCTCTTCATGCTCGGCGGGTGCGGGGAAGGCGCCTGGCTCACGTCCGCCCAGCGCGGTGCGGTGGTGCGCCACGCGGTCCGGGCCGCGGCAGGCCGCGTGCCGGTGCTCGCGGGCGTCATGCTGCCGGCCACCGGTCCCGCCGTCGAGGCGGCCAGGCAGGCGATCGATGAGGGTGCCGACGCGCTGGTCGTCGGGTCGCCCTACTACTTCGGCGTCGAGCCCGCGGCGCAGGTCCGCCACGTGTCCCAGGTGCTGGGCGCGACGTCGGGCCCCGTGCTGCTCTACAACATCCCGCAGTGCACCCACCACGTGTTGCCGCCCGGGACGGTGCGCGAGCTGGCGCACGATCCGCGCGTGGTGGGCATCAAGGATTCGGCCGGAGACTTCGAGGCTTTCCAGGCCTTCCTTGCGATCAAGCACGAGCGCCCCGCCTTCCGGGTTCTCCAGGGCAACGAGGCGCTCGCGGCGGCGAGCCTGCTGCAGGGCGGCGACGGCATGGTGCCGGGCCTGGCGAACGTGGTGCCCGGCCTCTTCGTGGCGCTCCAGGCGGCGGCCGACCGGGGCGCCGCGGTCGAATGCGCCACCCTCCAGCAGCGCATTGCCCGCCTGGCCGCGCTCTACCGCCAGGGGCCGTGGCTCGCCGCGCTCAAGGCTGCCTGTGCCATGCGCGGCATCGGCAACGGCCGGCCCGCTCCGCCGCTCCTTCCCGCGGCTCCGGCGGACCAGGAGGCGGTGCGCGCGCTGCTCCGGGAGGCTGGCGCGCTCGACCCGGCGCCGGCCGGCTCCGGCCGATGAGGCCGGACGCCGTCATCTTCGACATGGACGGTGTGCTGGTGGACTCCGAGCCGTTCGGGTTCGAGGCCCTGCGTCGGGTGATGGCCCGCTACGGACTGCCGTACGGGGAGGCGGAGAACGCGGAATTTCTGGGCCGGACCACGCTCGACTCCTGCCAGATCCTCCGCGAGCGTCACCGGCTGCCGGAGGCGGCGGAGACGCTGGCCGACTGGTACGTCGAGGGCATGCTCGAGCAGATCGCGCGAGGGCCGATCCCGATGGCCGGCGTGCCGGAGGTGCTGCGCCGGATCCGCGCCGCGGGCTACCGGATGGCGCTCGCCTCCTCGGCGGAGGTCCGGGTGATCGACGCCAACCTCACCGCGCTGGGGCTGCGGCCGCTATTCGACGCGGTGGTCTCCGGCACCCAGGTCGCGCGCGGCAAGCCCGCGCCGGACGTGTTCCTGGCCGCCGCGGAGCGGCTCGGCGCGCCGCCGGCGACCTGCCTGGTGGTGGAGGATTCGCGCAACGGGCTCCTGGCCGCCAAGGCCGCGGGCATGCGCTGCGCGGTGGTGCCGTGCGCACACACCCGCCACCAGGACTTCGGCGAGTGCGACCACCGCCTCGCCGCGCTGCCGGACCTGCTCGCGCTGCTCTGAGCGACTGTCTTGCGAGTCAAGCGGGATGCCATGGGCGTCGATCGCGAAGCATCGCGTTCAGGATGGTGAGGAGCTTGCGCATGGCGGCGGTGAGAGCGACCTTGCCGGGCCGGCCGGCGGCGACGCGGCGTTGGTGAAACGCTCGGATGACCGGATTGTGAGTGATGGCCGTGAGGGTGGCCATGTAGAGCACGCGGCGGATGTGGGCCCGGCCGCCCATGATCATCCGCCGGCCACGGAAGGCTCCACTGTCGCGGGCGATCGGGGCCAGGCCGGCCAGCGCCGCGATGCGGCGGCGATCGAGCCGCCCCCGTTCGGGCAGATCGGCGATGAGCGTCCCGGCGGTGACGGGCCCGATGCCGGGGACGGAGCGGAGCAGGTCATCGGTCTCGCGCCAGACCGGGGTCGACCGGATGAGGGTGGTGAGGTCGTGATCGAGGCGGCGCAGGGCCTCCTCGAGCCAGGCGATGTGGGCCTCGAGGTGGCGCTGCAAGCGGCGATCGCGCAGGAGCCGGCGCCGGTTGTGCTCGGCGCCGAGCATGTCGACGAGCTGGCGGCGCCGGGCGATGAGTTCGCCCAACGCGGCGGCTTGCGCATCGGGCACGGGGCGGGCCGCTGGGCGCACCGCCTCCGCAAAAAGGGCGAGGACGCGGGCATCGAGCGTGTCGGTCTTGGCCAGCTGCCCGGTCGCCCGGGCGAAGTCGCGGACCTGGCGCGGATTGACGACGGCCACCGGTAGCGCGGCGCTGGCCAGGGTGGCGGCCACGGTGACCTCATAGCCGGCAGTGGCTTCGAGCACGAGCACGACGGGGGCTAAGGGGCGCAAGTGCGCGACGAGGGTGACGAGTCCCGCGTCATCGTCGCGGACGCGAAAGGAGTCGCCGGTGGGACGGACGTGGACGTCGAGATGGTCCTTGGAGATGTCGATACCAACGAAGCGGGAGTGTTCCATGACCCGTCCTTGCGAATGCGGGCTCGGCTGGCCCCAGCGACTGTTCGGGTTCGATGTTGGAACAGTGGGCGGGGCCCCGAGCTCAGAGACGGTCTTCGGGGACCCAGGCGACCACGGGCTCCCGCCCACCTTCACCCGGCTCAGCTTAACGCTGGGCCTGGTCTGAGAGATACAAGGCTAGATCAGCTTCCAGAGAAAGCCGGCGCGCTCCATGCGCCGCTCGATGGCGGCCACCCGGCGGCGGTAGGCCGGGCTGGTGGCGCCGGGTCGCCACGTGGCCGGGCTCGGCAGCACCGCCGCGAGCTGCGACGCCTCGCTCTCGTCGAGGTCGGCGGGGGCCTTGCCGAAGTAGTGCTGGCTGGCCGCGCCCACCCCGTAGATCCCGGGGCCGAACTCGGCCACGTTGAGATACAGCTCGAGGATGCGCCGCTTCGGCAGCCGGTGCTCGAGCTGCCACGTCAGCACCGCCTCCTTGGCCTTGCGCAGGGGGTTGCGCGAGCGAGAGAGCCAGAGGTTCTTGGCGAGCTGCTGGGTGATGGTGGAGGCGCCCCGCGGCATCTCCCCGTCGCGGAGGGCGTCGCCGAGGGCGTTCTGCATCTCGTCGAGCGCGAAGCCGTGGTGCGAGAAGAAGCTGATGTCCTCGGACACGAGCACCGCCCGCTTGATCGCGGGCGAGATCGCGGAGTAGGGCGTCCAGGTCCAGGCCACGCGGCCTGGGCGGCCGGCGGCGCGCTGCTCGGCGCGGTACTGCTCGATGAAGGCGGTGGTGCGGGGCCGGGCGGTGGCCAGCCGGCCCACCGCGGGCCAGGTCCAGATCTCCACTCCTACCCAGACCCCGAGCGCCACCATCGCCAGCATCGCCAGGCGGGCGGGCCAGCCGGCTCGGGTGCGCATGGGTCATGGTATCGTGGTGCGCCCATGGACGCCCTCAAGCAGCGTGTGGCCCAGGAGGTGGAGCGGCTGGCGGACGACCTCACCGCCCTGTCGCACGACATCCACGCCCATCCCGAGCTGGCCTTCGAGGAGACCCACGCCGCCGAGCGGCTCCAGCGCTTCCTCGACGCGCAGGGCTTCCGCGTGGAGGCGAAGGTGGGCGGGCTCGCGACCGCGTTCCGCGCGACCCTCGAGACCGGGACCGGCGGCCCCACGCTGGCGATCCTCTGCGAGTACGACGCCCTGCCGGGCGTGGGCCACGCCTGCGGCCACAACGTGATCGCGGCGGCGGGCGCGGGGGCGGGGGCCGCGCTGATGGCCGCCCGCGACGGCCTGCCCGCGGGCCGCATCGTGGTGATCGGCACGCCGGCGGAGGAGCGGGGCGGGGGCAAGGGCTGCCTGGTGGAGGCGGGGGTCTTCCGCGACGTCGACGCGGCGATGATGATCCACGGCTTCGATCGCACGCTCCTGCACCAGGACCTGCTCGGGGTGGCGCGCGTGTCGTTCGAGTGGGCGGGCCGCGCCGCGCACGCGTCGACGGATCCGTGGGAGGGGCGCAACGCGCTCGACGCCTGCGTCAATACCTTCAACGCGGTCGCGATGCTGCGCCAGCAGATGCGCCCCGACTGCCGGATCCACGGCGTGATCTCCTACGGCGGCGCGGCCGGCAACATCATCCACGAGCGCGCGGTGGCCGACTTCAACGTGCGCGGCCCGAGCCTGGAGGCGATGTGGTCGCTCCACGCCCGCGTGGTGGCCTGCGCGGAGGCCGCCGCGGCCGCGGCGGCGGTCAGCCTCACCGTGACCCGGCACCCGGACGTCTACGAGCCACTGCGCCGCAACCAGGGCCTTCTCGACTGCTTCGGGGCGAACCTCGCCCATGCCGGCCTCGCCGAAGGTCCGGCCGCTCCCGACCGGCTGGCCTCGTCGGACATCGGCAACGTGAGCCAGGTGACCCCGACCATCCACGCCTGGATCGGCATCGCGCCGCTCGGCACCGCGATCCACACCCGGGAGTTCGCCGCCGCGGCGGCCGCCCCCGGGGCGCGCGCCGGCCTGCTGTCGGGGGCCAAGCTGATGGCCCTGAGCGCGGTGGACCTCCTGGCGGATCCCGTCCGCCTGCGCCAGAGCAAGGAGGAGTTCGCGCGGCGGTGAAGAACCGGCACGCGCTGGTGGGGGCGGCGGTGGTCCTCACCGTCGCGCTCGTCGTGGTGAGCGTGCGCTACCTCGACCCGTTCCCCCCGCAGCGCATCAGGCTCGCGACCGGCCAGGCCGGCGGCAGCTACGACGCCTTCGGCCACGAGTACCAGCGCCGCCTCGGGCGCGAGGGTCTCCGGGTGCACCTGCAGCAGACCGCCGGCTCCCTCGAGAACCTCCGGCTCCTGCTGGCCGGACAGGTCGACATGGCCTTCGTGCAGGGCGGAACCTATCCCATGGTGACGGACCCAGAGGGGCGCCTGCGCGGCATGGCCGCGGTGTATCGCGAGCCCCTCTGGATCTTCTACCGCGGGCCGAAGGTGACCGACGGGCTCGCCTCGCTGGCGGGCCGGCGCATCTCGGTCGGAGCTCCCGGCAGCGGCACCGAGGCGGTCGCCCGCGCGCTGCTGGGCCAGCTCGGGCTGCCCACCGCCGGCGAGCGCGTGGAGGAGCTGACCTCCGTGGAGGCCCGGCGCCGGCTCGAGGACGGCTCGATCGACGCCGCCTTCTTCATCACCTCCTACCGGGACCAGCACGTGTCGGCGCTGCTGCGCCGGCCCGACGTGCACCTGCTCGGCTTCACGCGAGACGTGGCGTTCGCGCGGAACTTTCGCTACCTCTCCCCGATCCGGGTCACCGAGGGCCTGCTCGACCTGCGCGATGACCTCCCGCGCGAGGAGACGACGCTGATGGCCCCCGCGGCGCTCCTGGTGTGCCGGGCCACCCTCCATCCTCGAGTAGTCGAGCAGGTGCTCTCGGTGGCCCGCGACGTCCACGCCGCGGGCAGCCTGATCGACCCGCCTCGCGCCTTCCCGACGCGCGAGGGCGTCGACCTGCCGCTGCACGTGGCGGCCGACTCGTTCCTCCAGGGCGGCGAGTCGTTCCTGTCGCGGGTGCTGCCCTACTGGGCCCTGCGCTGGGTCGTCCAGCTCCGGGTGATCCTGCTGCCGCTGCTCGCGGTGTGGGTGCCCCTGTTCAAGATCCTGCCCTGGGTGCTCCGCTGGCGCGGCAACCGGATCGTCGAGCGGCACTACGCGCAGCTGCGCGAGGCGGAGGGCGCGATCGTCGAGGCGACCGATCCGTCGTCGCTGCGAGCCGGGATCGCGCGGGTGGAGGCGCTGCGGGCGCAGCTCGAGCAGCTGGCGCGCCGGCTGCCGCTCCAGCACCAGCGCGATGTCTATCACTGCCGGGTGCACGTGTCGCTGGTGCTGGCCGAGGCCCGCGACCGCCTGCGGCGGCTGGAGCGGGTCGCGGCGGGCTAGGCTAGCGGTGGCGCGCGCGGGCGCGGCTGGAGATCACGCCCGCGCGCGACGAGCGGAAGCGGCGGCGCGCGCGCCGGCGACGCAGCACTCCACGCCGGCCGCGGTCGCCCACGATCACGAGGGCCAGGCCCACGCAGAAGCCCACGAGGCCCACCGACACCGCGGGCAGGTGCGCGACCAGCCGCAGGCCCAGCAGGCTCACCACGCGCTCCCCTCCGGTGCCGGCCGAGCCGGCCAGCCGCGCGCCCGCCACCGCGAAGGACACGAGGGTGGCGAGCGGTAGCACCACGCCCTGCACGCCCAGGGCGAGGCAGGTGCGGGACACCGCGCGCCGGATCATGGGGGCCCGGCCGATGAAGAGCATCGCCGCCACCGTGCCGACCGCCCACACCGCCAGCGAGGCTCGCCCGCCGAGGGTGCCGGGCTTGCCCGCATTCATCACGGTGGCGACCGCGAGCAGGGTGACCGCGCCGGAGGCGGCGCCGCCCAGGAGCGTCACCATGGCCTTGGCAAGCCGGATCGGCCAGCGACGAGGCCCGGGCGGGTGGCCGGGACGACCGGATCCGGTCCGCTCGCTCAGCAGAAGCTTCCACAGGACGAAGCTCGCGAGCAGGTAGAGCCCGACCGCGAGCAGTACCAGCAGGTTGTTGCCGTGCATCAGCCGCGCTAGGGTGCCTTCCAGATCACTCGCTCGTTGGCGTCTCCGAGAGCCATCTGGGGCGCGCCGCCCTGCTGCAGGAGCACCGCGACCCGTTGCTTGCCGTCGCGATCGTGCAGGCTCAGGAAGGGGAGGTGGAAGTCCGCGCTCACGCGCAGCCACATCCGCGCCTTGCCGGCCACGTCCGAGAGCGTGAGGGTGGGCTGTCCGTCGAGGCTCACCGCGAGCATCGCCCGGCCGTTGCCCTCCCCGTCGTAGAGCCACATCGCGGGCGCGCCCGCCGGCTCCAGCCCGAGCGCGCCGCGTCGCCGCCCGTTTCGATCGTAGAGCGTGAGGCCGGTGGCGCCCTCCGCGGTCAGGGCCAGGAGCGAGCGGGGCCGGCCCGACTGGTCGAGCAGCGTCACCGACGGACGGCCGTCGCCCTGTGCGCGCAGCTCGAGCCGCGGTCGGTCTCCCTGGTCCAGCAACGAGAGCGACGCGGAGCCGTCGGCGCGCACCGCGAAGGCCGCGCGCTGCCGGCCGCTCCGCTCCGAGAGCTCCACCGCCGGGAGGCCCTGCGCGGTGACGCCGACCACCGCGCGCTCCTGCTGGGTGTCGTCGGCGAGCGCGAGCGCCGCGGTGCCATCGGGCCGCAGGCCGAGCGTCGCGCGCACGAGCCCGGAGGCGTCGCGCAGCACGAACCGCTCGGCCTCGAGGGTATTGGCCACCGGCACCGGCGCGGTCTGGCCCATCACGGTGAGGGCGGCGAGGCTCACCAGGGCCAGCGCGCCGAGTCGCTTCAGACGGCGGTTCTCGCGCTCCAGGCGGTCGAGCCGCTGCGCGAGGTGCTCATGACTGGGATCGCTCACGATGACTCCTCCTACTTCCTGTCCTTGGTGTTGTCCGGTCCGGAGCCGGCGGCCTGGAGGGTGACCGTGTCACCCACGATCAGGAACGCGACGGTGCCGTTCGAGGCCTTGTAGGTCCACTGCTCGACCGGACCGAGCTTGGCGATGTCGCTCGGCTTGCCGAGCGCACGTTCCAGCTCGGCGCGGGTCGAGACGCTGCGGGCCTTCTCCACGATGTCCTCCTTGGTGCGACTGCACCCGGCCAGCAGGGCGGCCGCCAGCAGCCAGACCAGCATCGTCGTCGTCAGTCGGGACATGGCACGCTCCTCATGGGCCGGCACCGCGAATCGACCGGCGCCGAGTCTATCAGAGGCGCCTGCGGCGGGCAGGCAGAAGCGCCTGCGGCGGGCAGGCAGAAGCGCCTGCGGCGGGCAGGCAGAAGCGCCTGCGGGGGGAGAAGCGCCTGCGGAGGGAGGAAGAAGCGCCTGCGGGGGCAGGAAGAAGAGTGGATGCGGGCGGTGGGGCGGGGACGCGAGATGCGGCGTCGGGGACGCGGCCGCGAGGGCCGCGCCCCCGGCGCGGGGGCTACTCCTCGGTCTTGGCGGGCGCCGCGGTCGGGGTCACCGTGGCCGGGACCGGTGCGCTCGCGGTCGGCGGGGTGCCGGCGACGGGGCGAGTGGGGGTCACCTGCGCGTACTTGCCGCGCAGGTCGCGCATGAGCTGCGCGTAGGAAGAGGTGCGGATGATCTTGTCGAACTGACCGCGGTAGTTGCCGACGAAGCTCACGCCCTGGACCACCACGTCGTACACCGCCCAGCGGGAGCCGACGATGTGGAGGCGATAGTCCACCGGGATCTCGGCCCCGCGGCTGGTCACGATCTTGGAGCGGACGGTGGCGAACTCCCCGTCCACGGTCTCGCCGAGGTACACGACCTGCTCGCCCGCGTAGCCCTCCAGCTTGCCGAGGTACGCGCGGCCGAGGAGCTGCTTGAAGAGCCCCACGAACTCGTTCTGCTCCTGCGAGCTGCGCTCCCGCCAGTGGACCGCGAGGGCGCGGCGCGCCATCTCGGGGAAATCGAAGAGCCGGTCGGCGATGCGCTGCATCTCCCGGCGGCGCTTCTCCTGCACGGGCGGCGCCGCGAGGTCCACATCCTGGACGACCTGCAGGACCTGCTCGGTGGCCGTTTGCACGACCTGGGTCGGGCCCACTTCCGGCTGCGCGCCGCCGCTCGCGGCGAGCAGGATCCACATGGCCAGTGCCTTCTGCATGACTCCCTCCCGGTGCAACCGGCGCCGGGATAGGTGCCCCGTCGCCCGGCTCTTCGGGCAGCATGGCTCATGCCACGGGCGATCGGGCCTAACTCTGGGGATTCGTGAGGATTTGCCGCGGGGAGCGGAGGGGGCGACTCGTCAGCGCGGGGACGCCCGTCAGGCCCCCGACGGAGCGGCGGTCGCGACGGGCTGCGCCCCGGACAGCTCCTGCACGAGGCGGAACAGCTCCATCATGTCGAAGGGTTTGGTCAGCACCGGCACCCTGACCTCGTCGATGAAGCCGTGGTAGTCGGTGTGCTCCGAGGTTCCGGTGATGAACATGAAGCGCCGCAGCACCTCGGGATGGCGCGCCTCGATCTCGCGGAAGAGCCCGAGTCCGTCGAGCTCCGGCATGCGCAGATCGCTCAGCACCACGTCGTAGCGCCGCTCGGCCAGCCGCGCGAGCGCGACCACGCCGTCCGGCGCGGTGTCGACGTCGTAGCCCTCGCCGCTCAGCATGTCGGCGATGAGCTGCGCGATCACCTTCTCGTCGTCGACCACGAGGACGCGCGCCCGCTCTCCCTGAGGAGTCATGGCGAAGAGCGGAGCAAGACGCGAGCCAGCCCGGATCGCTTGCCGAATCAGGCAGTTGGCGCGCAGGGCGCGCGGATGCGGGCGGAAATCGTCAGCGCGCCCGGCCGGAAATGAGTAGCCGGCTCAGGCGGTCTGCAGGCGGCGACGGCCCGCGAGCGCGCGGATCTCCAGCCAGAGCCAGCCGAGGGCGACGAGCAACACGGTGAGCAGCGCGTTCGCGAGCCAGTACCACGCCCAGTGGTTCAGCTTGAGCCCGAGCCACTCGTGCACGAGCGTGAACACGAAAACGTGGTGGACGAAGTAGATCATCAGCGAGGTCCGTCCCAGGATCACCAGCCAGCCCACCGGCAGGCGGCGGACCTCGACCAGCCAGTAGGCAAGGCCGAGCAGGCAGAAGACGGACCCGAGGCAGAGGAAGCCGGTCACTCCGCGCGCGATCCAGTGGTTGTTCACGATGAAGTCGCGCTTGAACGACAGCGACAGGTGCGGGGGAGTGCCGTGGGCCCAGTCCCAGGCCGCGAACGCGACGAGGAACAGCACCCCGACCACGCTCAGGATCGCGAGATAGCGCGCGCGCTGCGCCGCGGTCGGCAGCCGTGCCCACGTCCAGCCGAGGGCGAGGCCGATCCACACCAGCGAGATCCACGGCCACGGGGCGAACTCGAAGAGGAAGATGCGCCCGATCACGGGGTGGGCGGGCAGCCAGGCCAGGACCTGGGCGTAGGACACCGAGAAGAGGGCGTAGGCGCCGAGCGCGATCGCGACCAGCGCCGTGCGCGCGCCGCGCCGGTGCAGCGCGAGCATCGGGGGCAGGGAGAGGATGATGCCGAGCCCGATGGTCTGCAGCACGCCGCCCTCCCAGAACGGCTCGTCGCGGAAGATGAGGAAGTTGAGCAGCCACGAGGCGAGCACGAGGCGGATCCCGCGCGAGAGGAACTTGGTCACCACTCCGGCCCGCCCCGCGTCCGGGCGGCGCGCGAAGGAGAGTGGCAGGCAGAAGCCGACCAGGAACAGGAAGAGCGGGGCACCCACCACCATGCTGCCGTAGATCAGGTTGTAGCGCGGCCAGCCCATGGCGCCGTCCTGCCACCAGCGCCCGGTGTGGTTCACGATCATCAGCAGCAGGGCGAAGCCCCGGACCGCGTCCAGGAACTGCAGCCGCTCCGCCGGGCCGCGCTCGACCGCCGCCGCCATGCCCCTCCGCCCGCTCCCGCCGTCTAGCGCGGCTGCTTCACCGGGTCGCGCCGCGGAGTGAAGAACGCGGGCCGGTTCATGCGGCCCACCGGGACCTCCACCAGCGCGGGGCGGTCCAGCTCGACCGCCTCGCGCACGAGGCGGCCGACCTCGGTGGGCGCCTTGGCCCGCAGGCCCGCCACCCCGAAGGCGTCGGCCAGCTTCATGAAGTCGGGATTCTGCAGCTCGGCCCCGTACTGCCCGCCCCAGGACTCGTCGAGGTCGCGGGCCACGTTGCCGTAGGAGCTGTCGTTGAAGACCACCGCGACCACGTTGATGCGGTGTCGCGCCGCGGTGGAGAGCTCCTGGGCGTTGAAGAGGAAGCCGCCGTCGCCGGAGACCGACACCACCGGCCGGTCGGGCCGCGCGACCTTGGCCCCGAGCGCGACCGGGTAGGCGTAGCCGAGGTTGCCCGAGTAGGACGACGAGAGGTACGTACGCGGCTCGTAGACCGGCCAGAACGGCCGCGAGTAGTAGCCGATCTGGGTCATGCCCGCGACCAGGATCGTGTTCTCGGGTGCGCCCGCGCGGAGCGACTTGATGATCGAGGCGTTGGGCTCCATGGTGTTCTCGGCCGCCGTCCGGGCCCGCAGCGCCTCGTGCTCCGCCTTGCGCGAGGTCCGGGGCGCGGCCGCGGCGCGCAGGCGTTCCAGCAGGGCCTCGAGGGTGGCGCGCGCGTCGCCCACCAGGCCGAGGGTGTCCTTGTGGTTGCGCCCGATCTCCTGCTCGTCCGCGTCGATCTGCACGATGCGGGTGCCCGGCTTGAAGGTGACCTGGGCCAGGCGGCTGCCCACCGCCAGCACCACGTCCGCCTCCTGCACGTGCGCCCGCAGCGCGGACTCGCGCCACAGGGCGGCGCCGAGCGAGAGCGAGTTGTGGTCGCTCACCGCGCCCTTGCCCTCCGCGGACTGGGCGACTCCGGCCTGCAGGTGCTCGGCCACCTGGCCGAGCGCCTCGTGCGCGCCCGAGAGGTGCACGCCGCCGCCCGCGTAGATCAGGGGCCGGCGCGCGGCGAGCAGCGCCTCCACCGCGCGATCGAGGTCGCGCCCCGACGGCACCTGGGGCCGCACCTCGACGGGCGGGAGCAGCTCTACCAGTCCCTCGTCCTCCATGGTCTCGGGCGGCATCTCGATCTCGACCGGGCGCGGGCGGCCGCTCCGCAGCTGGATCACCGCCTCGCGCACCGCGGCTGGCACGTCGGCCACCTGGAGCACGCGCCGGCGCCACTTGGTCACCGGCCGGATGCACTCCTGCTGGTCGTTCACCTCGTGCAGGAGCCCGACGTCCTTGCCGATGCTGTCGCGCGGGACCTGGCCCGAGATCATCAGCACCGGCGACGACGCGGAGTACGCGGTGCTGAGGCCCGACATCGCGTTCAGCAGGCCGGGGCCGGGCACCACCAGCGCGGTGCCGAACGAGCCGCCCGCGCGCGCGTAGCCGTCGGCCATGAAGCTGGTGGCCTGCTCGTGGCGCGTGTTGACGAAGCGGATGCGCGGCTCGTCCCGCAGCGCGGCCATGACCCCGTAGAGCTGGACACCGGGCAGGCCGAAGACCACCCGCACGCCTTCCTGGTAGAGGGACCGCACCAGCGCTTCGCCGCCCGTCATCGGTGTCGCCGCCATGTCTCGTCTCCTCCGGGCCCGGCTCAGGGCGCCTCGATGGCGCCCGCCTGGGCCAGCTCGTCGATGTCGCGGTCCTTGTAGCCCAGCAGGCCGCTCAGCACCGCGCGGGTGTGCTCGCCCACCCGGTACGGCGCCGGGCCCGCCGGGGTCACCGGGCGGCCGTCCAGCTGGAACGGGGTCGCGGTCACGCGCACCGGGCCCCGGGCCGGGTGATCCACCGTCGGAAAGGCGCCCCGCGCGACCAGGTGCGGGTGCTCGACGACCTCGTCCGGCCGCAGCACCGGCGCGGCCGGGATGCGCGCGGCGCGCAGGGCCGCGAGCGCCTCGTCCACGGTGGCGAAGCGCCCGACCCACTCCCCGATGATGTCGCGCAGCGCGGGCCAGTTGCGCCGCCGCTGATCGGGAGTGGCGAAGCGCGGATCGGTCGCCAGGTCGGCCCGGCCCAGCATCTCTTGAAGGCGGGGCCACAGGGCGGCGGCCCCGCCGGTCTGGAGCGCGAGGTGCCGATCGCCGACCGCGTACACCCCCATCGCGGGGCGGGGGGAGCCCTGGGTCTCGCCGCCGTTGAGCGCGGCCGCGTACGACACGTCGTCGGCCGCGATCAGCGCCTCCAGCATCGACACGTCGAGGTACGCGCCCTGCCCGGTGCGGTCGCGCCGGCGCAGCGCGGCCAGGATCGCGCCGAACGCGTGCGTGCCCGCGAGCACGTCGGCGGCCTGGAGATTCGAGGCACGCGGGGCGTCCAGCTCGCCCTGATCGAGGTGCATCATGCCGGAGGCCGCGTTGATGATGTGGGCGAAGGCCTGCCGCTCGCGCCACGGCCCGGTCTGCCCGAAGCCGGAGATCGAGCAGTAGACGAGATCCGGCTTCACCGCCGCCATCGCGGCGTAGCCCAGCCCGAGCTTCTCCACCACGCCGGGGGCGAAGTTCTCCACGAAGACGTCCGCGACCCGGCACAGATCGGTGACCACCGCGCGGCCCTGCGGGTGGCCGAGGTCGACCGCCACGCTCTCCTTGCCCGCGTTGATGCGGATGAAGTAGGTCGACTGGTCGGCGCGGCCCGCCTCGAGCTGCAGGTGGTTCTTGCGCATGTCGTCGCCGTCGCGCGGACGCTCGATCTTGATGACGCGGGCGCCCAGGTCCGCGAGCAGGCGCGTGCCGTAGGGGCCGGCCAGCACGCGGGTGAGATCGAGGATCACGAGGTCGGACAGCGGGCCCGCGGGGTCGCGCACGCGGCAGAGTATAGCGCGCCGATTGACGGGGCGCACCCGCCCCCCTAGACTCGGCGGATGCGACGCAATCGACTGCGGGAGCGGCTGCGGGCGGGCGAGCCCTCGCTGGGCACCCATATCCACTCCGCGTGGCCCGCGGTGGTGGAGCTGGCCGGCCACGCGGGCTGCTTCGACTACGTGGAGTTCGTGGGCGAGTACGCGCCCTACGACCTCTTCGCCCTGGAGAACCTCGCGCGAGCGGTCGACACCTTCGACCACATGTCGGCGATGTTCAAGGTGGAGCAGCAGCCGCGGACCTACCTCGCGGTGCGGGCCATCGGGGCCGGCATCCAGAACCTGCTCTTCGCGGATCCGCGCACCCCCGACGACGTGCGCGAGTGCGTGCGCAGCGTGCGGGCCGAGACCCCGCAGGCGGGCGGCCTCCACGGGGTCGGCATGCGCCGCGACGTGGGCTACGTGGTCGACGTGGGCTCGCCCGGGTTCGTCCAGGCCCTCGACGACGCGGTGGTGGCGATCATGATCGAGAAGGACTCCGCGGTGCAGAACCTGGAGGCCCTCCTGTCGGTGAAGGGTGTCGACATGGTGCAGTTCGGCCCCGCGGACTACTCGATGAGCATCGGCCTCGCCGGCCAATGGAGCCATCCTCGGGTGGTCGAGGCGGAGCGGCACGTCATCCGGACCGCGCTCCGCATGGGAATCGCTCCGCGCGCCGAGATCTCGCGTCCGAGCGAGGCCAAGGCCTATCTCGACCTCGGCGTGCGGCACTTCTGCATGGGCTGGGACGTGTCGATCCTCTTCGACTGGTTCAAGGCCGAGGGCGGCGCCCTGCGCGACCTGCTCCGCGCCGGGTAGCGCGGCAGCGCCGCCGCCCATGGCGCCTCGCCCGGCGCGCGCCGCGCTCCTCGTCGCCGGCCTGCTCCTCGCGCTGCTGGCGGCCGGCTGCGGCCAGGGGCCGTCCGGCGCGGGGCCGATCACGCTGGTCTTCAAGCACGCCAAGATCCTCGGCCCCGCCGACCCGGTCCCGGGCCTCCTGCGGCGCTTCGAGGCGGAGCATCCGGGGGTGCGCGTGCAGAGCGAGGCGCTCACGTGGTCCTCGGACGAGCAGCACCAGTTCTACGTGATCAACCTCGAGGGCGGCAGCCCGCCCTTCGACGTGATGATGCTGGACGTGATCTGGGTGCCCGAGTTCGCGCGAGCGGGCTGGATCCTCGACCTCACCGCCCAGGTGCCGCCCGCGGAGTGCGACGCCCACTTCGCCTCCGCCATCGAGCCCGCCACCCAGGACGGCCGGCTCTGGGCTCTTCCGTGGTTCATGAACGTCGGCCTGCTGTACTACCGCAAGGATCTGCTCGCGAAGTACGGCCTCGCCCCGCCCGAGACGTACGACGAGCTGGCGCGGCAGGTGCGCCTGATCCAGGCCGGGGAGCGCGATCCGCGCCTCGACGGCTACCTCTGGCAGGGCAAACAGTACGAGGGCGGCATGGTCAACGTGCTGGAGGCCCTGTGGGCCAACGGCACGCGCGTGATCGACGAGCGCGGCCGTCCGTTCCCGGAGCCGGAGCGGGCGCGGGAAGCGCTCGCGGCCCTGCGCGGCCTCATCGAGAGCGGGGTGAGCCCACCGTGGGTCACCGCCGCCGACGAGGAGCTGACCCGCCGGCCGTTCGGCGACGGCCGGGCGATCTTCCTCCGCGGGTGGCCCTACGCGCTCGACCTGTTCGAGCTGCCCGACTCCCGCGTGCGGCAGCGCGTCGGGGTGGCGCCCATGCCGCGGCTGGCGCACGGCCCCGTGGGCGCGGCCTCCACCGGCGGCGCGCACCTCGCGGTGAGCGCGCGCACGCGCCATCCCGCGCTCGCGGTGGAGCTGGTGCGCTTCCTCACCAGCGACGTGGCCCAGCGGGCGATGACCGAGGGCGCCGCGCTCCGCCCCTCGCGTCCCGCGCTCTACCACGATGCGCAGCTGATCGCGCGCGATCCGACGCTACCCGCGCTCCTGCCCCTGATCCTCCGCGGCCATCCGCGGCCGATCACCCCGTACTATCTGATGCTCTCCACCACGCTGCAGCCCGAGTTCTCCGCGGTGCTGGTCGGCCGCAAGTCACCCGCGCGCGCGGTCCAGGATGGCATCGCCCAGGTGCGACACCTCGAGCAGGCGCTCGGCCGCTGACGTGACCGACCGGCGTCTCGGCTGGCTCCTGCTCGCGCCCGCGCTGCTGCTGCTGGGCGGGCTCACGGTCTATCCCGCGATCTGGGTGATCTGGCTCTCGCTGCAGTATCGCGTCCCGGTCTTCGGCATCGCGCGCTGGGCCGGCGCGGCCCACTACGCGTTCCTCACCGTCGACAGCCGCTTCTGGAACGCGGCCGGCGTCACCGCGCTCTTCACGGTGGCCTCGGTGGCGCTGGAGTCGATCCTGGGACTGGCCATGGCCCTGGCCCTGCGCGGGCAGCAGCGGGGACGGCGGGTCGCGGTCGCGCTCCTGCTCCTGGCGTGGGCGCTGCCGTCGGTGGTGACCGCGAAGATGTTCGAGTGGCTCTACCACCCCTCCGGCGGGCTCGTGAACTTCCTGCTCGGCGGCCGGGCCGTCAACTGGCTCGGCGATCCCGCGCTGGCCCTGCCGTCGCTGGTGCTGGCCGACGTCTGGCGCACCACCCCGTTCGTGGCGCTGCTCTGCTATGCGCGCCTGCTCACGATCCCCGCCGAGCTCTACGAGGCGGCGGAGGTCGACGGGGCCGCGGGCGTCCAGGCCTTCGCCCGCATCACCTGGCCGCTGGTGCGGCCCATCCTCCTGGTGGCCCTCCTCTTCCGCACCCTCGACGCGCTGCGGGCCTTCGACATCATGTTCGTGCTCACCGGTGGCGGGCCCGCCGGCAGCACCGAGACCCTGACCGTCTACGCGTACCGCGCGCTCTTCCAGACCCTCCAGATCGGCTTCGGCTCCGCCATCGGGGTGGTGGTGTTCGTGCTGGTCATGCTGGTGGCCTGGGCATATCTCCGCCTGATCAACCGCCAGGAGGCGGCCGCGTGAGGGGCGGCCGGCTCCGCGACGCGCTGGTGCTGGCCGCGCTGGCCCTCTACGCGGCGCCGTTCTTCTGGCAGGCGCTGACCTCGGTGCGGCCGGACGCGGAGCTCCTGCCGCTCGCGTCCCTGCTGCCGGGCCGGCTGACCGCGGTGCACTACGAGGTCGTGCTCGCCAAGAGCCTGATGCCGCGCGCGCTGCTCAACAGCCTCGGCGTCGCGCTCATCAGCACCGCGCTCGCGGTGGGGCTCGGGGCGCTCGCCGGCTACGCGCTGGTGCGGCTTCCGGTGCCCGGCCGCGGGCCGATCCTGCTCGCCATGATCGCGGCCACCGCATTCCCCCAGATCGCCACCGTGAGCCCGCTCTACCTCCTGATGCGGACCCTCGGCCTGCGCGACACCTGGCTGGCCCTGATCCTGGCCAACGCCTCCTTCGCCCTGCCGCTGGTGATCTGGCTGCTCGGCGGGTTCATCCGCGAGATCCCGCGCGCGCTGGAGGAGGCGGCGGCGACCGACGGCGCGGACCGGATCGCGACTCTTTACTGGGTCATCTTGCCCCTGGTGGCGCCGGGGGCGGCCTCCGCCGCGCTGCTCGCGTTCCTCTTCTCGTGGAACGAGTTCCTGTTCGCCTACAGCTTCACCGCCACCGAGGCGAGCCGCACGGTGCCGGTGGCGCTCGCGCTCTTCCCCGGGGTCTTCGAGGTGCCGTGGGGCGACATCGCGGCGGCCTCGCTGCTGGCGAGCCTGCCGCCGGTGCTGATCGTGGTGGGCTTCCAGCGCTACCTGGTGCGCGGGCTCCTGGCCGGGGCGCTGCGGGAGTGACCGCGCGGGCGGGTCCGGGCCCCCGCGCTCAGCGGCGCGGCTCGATCACGTCGAACATCAGGGCGAAGTCGTCGAGCAGGCCGAAGAGGCGCACCACCGGCTTCGGATCGCCCGCGATCGTGGCCAGGCCCTGGGCGAGCGCGGCGTCGATGGTGAGCTCGCGCAGCACCAGTCGGTCCAGCACCGGGCGGGCGAGGGTGATCGTGGCGTCGGGTCGCTCGGCCTGGCGCTCGGCGAGGTAGGTGAGCGCGCAGTTCTGCAGCGTCAGCACGTAGCGGCGGTCCAGGTCGGGGAAGACCCAGTTGAGCACGGAGCGCTCCCCCTCCGCGCGCTCGCCGTTCAGGCGCACCGCGAGGTAGTCGAAGAAGAGATCGAGGGTCATGCCCCGCACGAGATCCGGGCTCACCGGCGCGCGCGCCGTGGTGTCGGGCCGACCCTGGCGGAGCTCGAGCGCGCCCAGCAGGTAAGCGTTGCGCCAGGTGGCCGCCTCCGCCGCGTAGCCCATCTGCTCGAGCGCGTCGGCGCCGAGCCGGCGGGCCTCCCGGTTGGCCGGATCGGCGAACACCAGGTGGCTCATGACCTCGGCGACGAAGCGGTACTCGCCGCGGGCGTAGTCCTCGCGCGCTCGCGCCAGCGCGGCGGCGACCCCGCCCATGTACTCGACGTACTTCCCCCCGCGCTCGACCGGGGGCAGGGGGTCGAGGCTCGCGGGATTGGCGTCGTACCAGCCGAGGTAGCGCTGGTAGACGCTCTTGCTGTTGTGGGAGAGCGTGCCGTAGTAGCCGCGCACGTGCCACGTCGCGGCGAGCCCGCGGGGCAGGGCCAGGCGCTCCGCGATCTCGGCCGCCTTGAAGCCGTGATTCATGAGCCGCACCGTCTGATCGTGCAGGAACTTGTAGAGATCGCGCTGGGCGGCCAGGAATTCCTGCACGCGCTCGGTGCCCCACACCGGCCAGTGGTGCTGGGCGAAGGCCACGTCGGCGCCGCGCCCGAACCGGTCGCGCGCCTCGTCGATGTACTTCGCCCACGCGTTGGCGTCCCGCACCTGCGCCCCGCGAATCGGGTAGAGGTTGTGCAAGTTGTGGGTGGCGTTCTCGGCCAGGTTCAGGGCCCGGAGCGCCGGGTAGAACATGTGCATCTCCGCGGGCGCCTCGGTCTCCGGGGTGAGCTGGAACACGATCTCGACCCCGTCGAGGCGATGCGTCTCGATCGGCTCCGCGATGGTGACCGTCGGCGGGATGAGGGTCACGGTGCCGCGGGAGGTGCCCTTGCCGAGGCCCGCGTCCACCTGGCCGCGCGGGCCCTTGGGCAGGGTGGGCCCGAACTGGAACTGACCACGGCGGATCATGGCGGTGCCGGCCAGCACCGCCTCCGACACCACCTCTTCCATGAACCGCGCCGGAGCCACCACCGGGACCAGGCCCGCGGCCACCTCCGCCTCGTCCAGCACCCCGCGCACGCCGCCGTAGTGGTCGGTGTGGCTGTGGCTGTAGATCACCGCGGTCACCGGCCGGTCGCCGCGGTGGGCGCGGTAGAGGTCGAGGCCGGCGCGGGCCACCTCGGTGGAGATGAGCGGGTCGACGACGATCACCCCGCGCTCGCCCTCGATGAGGGTCATGTTGGAGAGGTCGAAGCCGCGCACCTGGTAGACGCGCTCGGTGACCTGGAAGAGGCCGTGGTGGAGGTTCAGGCGCGCCTGGCGCCAGAGGCTCGGGTTGACGGTGGGCGGCGCCTCCGCGCGGGCCAGGAATGCGTAGTCCCGCAGGCTCCACACCACGCGGCCCTGCGCGTTCTTGATCTCGACCTCGGGCAAGGTCGCCACGAAGCCGCGCGCGGCGTCCTCGAAGTCCCGCGTGTCGTCGAACGGCAGCGTCTCGAGCGCCGCCCGCTGGCGCGCGCGGGTGACCGGCGTCGCGTCCTGGGGGCCGTCCGCGCTCACGAGCGCTACCCGACGGGCTCGGGGGTGACGAGGTCCGGGACCACGGAGGCCCCCGGCAGGACCCGGAACACGTCGGGGGCGATCTTCACCTTGAGCGACCGGCTGCCCCCGCCCAGGATGATCCACGGCAGGTCCATGAGCCCGCCGTCCACGTAGATGGGCAGGTCGGCGGGCAGGGCGAACACGGTGACGCCGCCCAGCATCATGCCGGTGAGCGCGCGCGTCTCTTCCGGATCCGCGAAGGACAGGCGCGAGACCCCCAGCAGCTTCCGCACCGCGTGGTTGACGTCGAGCCGCCGGGTCGCGCGCACCACGCAGGCGCAGTAGCGCTTCGGCTCCTTCTTGGAGCCCACGATGATGGTGTTGGCGGATTGCTCCATCGGGTAGCCGTACCGGGCGCAGAACGCGGCGGTGTCGGCGTACTGCGGATCGATCTCGACCATCTCGTGGGACATCGCGAGGCCGCCCAGCACCTCGCGCACGCGCTTCTCGATCGGGTCGGTGGCGATGACGATCTCCTCTCTGGGGCGCGTCGAAGGCGCGGCGCGCGGAGGCGAGCATACCTCCGGGCTCGCGAATCCGCTAGAATCGAGACCGCGGAGGTGCACGCGATGGCGGACGCACGGGCGAGCAGCGGTGAGGAGTCGCGGCGGGTGGCCGAGCAGGCCCGCCCGGAGACCTGGGAGGGGCGGGGCTTCCTGCGCGACCTCTTCCTGGGCCGGCTGTCCCTGGACCTGGTCCACCCCTTCCCGATCCGGACCAAGGACCGGCCGGAGTTCACCCGCTTCATGGAGGAGCTGCGCGCGTTCCTGCGCGAGCACGTGGACCCGGTCGCCATCGACCGGGCCGGCGAGTACCCGCCGGAGGTGCTGGACGGGCTGCGGCGGCTGGGCGCCTTCGGCATGAAGATCCCGCGGGAGTACGGCGGGCTCGGCTTCACGGTCTCCGAGTACTGCCGGGCCATGGAGCTGGTGGGCAGCCACGACGGCAGCGTGACCGCGGTGCTGTCCGCCCACCAGTCGATCGGGGTGCCGCAGCCGCTCAAGCTCTTCGGAACCCTGGAGCAGAAGACGAAGTACCTGCCACGCTGCGCGGCGGGCGCCATCTCCGCCTTCGCCCTCACCGAGCCCGGGGTGGGCTCCGACCCCGCGAGCCTCGCCACCACCGCGGAGGCGCGCGGCGACCACTTCGTGCTGAACGGCGAGAAGCTCTGGTGCACCAACGGCACGATCGCCGAGCTGCTGGTGGTGATGGCGCGCGAGCCCCAGACCCATCGCATCAGCGCGTTCGTGGTGGAGACCGGATGGGAAGGGGTCAGGGTCGAGTACCGCTGCCACTTCATGGGGCTGCGGGCGCTCGCCAACGGGGTGATCTCGTTCCGCGACGTGCGGGTGCCGCGGGAGAACCTCATCGGCCGCGAGGGGCAGGGACTCAAGATCGCGCTCGCCACCCTGAACACCGGGCGGCTCACCCTGCCCGCGGTGTGCGCGGGCGCGGCCAAGCGCTGCCTCGAGATCGTCCGCGGGTGGGCCGCGGCGCGCGTGCAGTGGGGCGCGCCCATCTGGCAGCACGAGGCGATCGGCACTCGCATCGGGGAGATGGCGGCGACCACCTTCGCGATGGACTCGGTAGCGACGCTGGCCGCCGAGATGGCCGACCGGGGCGGCTACGACATCCGCCTCGAGGCCGCCGCCGCGAAGGAGTGGAACACGGTGCGGGCCTGGGAGCTGGCCGACCAGACGCTGCAGATCCGGGGTGGGCGGGGCTACGAGACCGAGGCCTCGCTGGCCGGGCGCGGGGAGACCGCGGTCGGCGTCGAGCGCATGCTGCGCGACCTGCGCATCAACCTGATCTTCGAGGGCTCGAGCGAGATCATGCACCTGTTCATGGCGCGCGAGGCGGTGGACCGGCACCTCGAGGTGGCCGGCCCGCTCGTCGATCCGCGGCGCAGCGCGGCCGAGAAGCGCGCGACGCTGCCGGGGGTGGCCGCCTTCTACGCCCGCTGGTACCCGGGTCTCTGGCTGCGCGGGGTGACCGCCCCGGCCCGCTTCGGCGAGTTCGGCTCCCTGGCGGGCCACCTCCGCTTCGTGGAGAGGAGCGCGCGGCGACTGGCGCGGGCGAGCTTCCACGGCATGGTGGTGTTCCGGGCCGGCATGGAGCGCCGCCAGGCGTTCCTGTTCCGGAGCGTCGACATCGCCATGGAGCTGTTCGCGATGGCCGCCACCGTGGCGCACGCCGCGCGGCTCGCGGACGGGCGCTACCCGGAGGCCGAGCGCGCCCGGGAGCTCGCCGACCTCTTCTGTCGGGGGGCGCGGCGGAAGGTGCGCCGTCTCTTCCGCGACCTGTGGCACAACGACGACGCGCGCAAGGGTCGGGTCGCGGCGGCGGTGATGGGCGATCGCCACCGCTGGCTCGAGCGCGGCATCCTCGAGATGGGGCTCCCGACCTCCGCCTTCCGCCCGCGGCCGTTCACCAACGCGGGGCCGGCGCCCGCGTCGGATCGCGAGCCGGCGGGTCGCGGCTAGGGGGACCTCGCGGTCAGGGCCCGCCCGGGCGCGGGTGGGCCATGAAGAACTCCCAGATCAGACGGGTCGCGTCGAAGTCCCGGCACACCCGCCCGACGAGCAGCGCGGGCAGGTACTGGGCTCCGCCCGGCCACGTGTGGCCGCCTCCGTCGAGGCGCACCAGCGCCACCTCGGTGCCCTCGCGTCCACCCGGATACACGGTGCGAAGTCCGCCGCAGCGGCCCTCTCCCGCGGGCAGCGGCTCCCGGACCGGCTCGCCCGCGCCGTCGAGCGCGGCCCAGCGGCGCGCCGCGTCCTCGGTGTCGATGATGCGGCCGCGCCCGAAGGCGACGGGGCCGCCGTGGTACGGCACCAGCGGGTCGCTCGTGCCTTGCAGGATCAGCACCGATACCGGCCGCTCGGGACGCAGCCACCGCGACGGAGGATCGGCGATACCGCCCACCACCGGGGCGATGGCCGCGAGGCGGCCCGCGAGATGAGCGGCCAGGTAGTGCGCGAAGATGCCGCCGTTCGAGATGCCGGTCGCGTAGACCCGCCGCGGGTCGATGGCGTGGTGCCGGGGGACCGCGTCGAGCAGGGCGGCCACGAACGCCACGTCGTCCACGTGATCCCGGTGCGCGCGCGATCGCGCGATCTCGCGTCCGTCGTTCCAGTTGTGGCCGACGCCGTCCGGGAGGGCGACCACGAAGCCTTCGCGGTCGGCCAGCGCGGTGAAGCGGGTGAGCCGCTCGGTGGCGGGGCCGTTGCTGCCGCCTCCGTGGAAGACCAGCACCAGCGGCGCGGGGGCCGCGTCGAGGCCCGGCGGCACGTGCACGTGATAGGTGCGGCTGAGCCCGCCCACCTCGATGGTGTGGGTCGCGAGGGGCCGCTCCGCGGCCGGGGTGGACGCGGCGGCCAGCAGCCCGGCGAGGGCGAGGGCGGGGGAGAGCCGGCGCATCGCTGATCGGCAGCGTATCCCGCCGGGCGGCGGGGTACAATCGCCGCTGCTCCGCCAAGGAGGGGCGCGCCGATGACCACCGACCTGATCGAGAACGTCAAGGACGGAGTAGCCGTGCTCACCCTCAACCGGCCCGACCGCCTGAACGCCATGTCGCGCCCGATGCTGGACGCGCTCCTCGAGGCGCTCCCGCGTCTGGCCGAGGATCCCGCGGTGGGCGTGGTGGTGCTCACCGGCGCCGGGCGCGGCTTCTGCGCGGGCGGCGACGTGAAGGCGATGGCGGAGGGCAACGAGCTGAGCGGGCAGACGATGGAGGAGAAGGCCCAGGCTCTCCGGAGCCGCATGGAGACCTCCCGCTGGCTGCACGAGATGCCCAAGCCCACCATCGCCATGATGCGCGGCCCCGCCGCGGGGGCCGGGCTCTCGCTCGCGATGGCCTGCGACCTGCGGGTCGCCTCCGACACCGCGCGCCTCGGCACCGCGTTCGCCCGCGTCGGCTACTCGGGCGACTTCGGCGGCAGCTACTACCTGACCCAGCTGGTCGGCACCGCCAAGGCCCGCGAGCTGTACTTCACCGCGGACCTGCTCGACGCCCCGCAGGCGCTCGCCCTGGGGCTGGTCAACCGGGTGGTCCCCGACGCCCGGCTCGAGGAGGAGACGATGGCCCTGGCCTCCCGGCTGGCCCGCGGCCCGCGGGTGGCGCTCCGCTACATGAAGCGCAACATGAACGCGGCCGAGACCGCCTCGCTCAAGGAGATGCTCGACCTCGAGGCGTGGCACCACACGCGGACCGGGATGACCGAGGACCACCGCGAAGCCGCGCGCGCCTTCGTGGACAAGCGCGAGCCCCACTTCAAGGGACGCTAATGAGTCTCGCTGAATAAGTTAGGGTATTTCAGGGGTACGATCTCATGCTGAGCTATGCCAACCTCCAGCCGCGGATCCCGCCGGGATTTTGCTGCGTTGGAAGCCCGCCGGTTGCAGGCGGCGGAGATGTTCGCGCGTGGCGACACGCAA
>Ga0207667_10000286_pt1 | contig 69623 bp, 65 predicted proteins | sample KBSCornC52_FD_184301 | JGI IMG/M metagenome (GOLD analysis project Ga0207667, IMG submission 184301) | Corn rhizosphere microbial communities from Kellogg Biological Station, Michigan, USA - KBS Corn C5-2 (SPAdes) (version 2) | ecosystem: Host-associated > Plants > Roots > Rhizosphere > Soil ... | reverse complement strand
GAAAACTCCAGACGGCTTTCCTGGGTGCTGAGGACCAGTTCCTCCGCCCACATTGCGAAAGCCATGCCGGAGAGAAACGCCGCAATGACCCACCACGGTTTGATGGTGCGCAAGCGCATTATTTGTTTTTTTAACAGTCCGTCTTAGAAATTCATCCCCGCGTAAAACACTGGACTGACCACCCCGGTTCTAACCGGGAAAGCCACCGCCAATTGAAACCCGGATTTCCTGCAGCCGAGGCCGAGCGATTGTTTCTGCTCGCGCTCTTCCGGCCGGTCCCACACCGCTCCTGTATCGTAGAACGCCAGGAACCCGCGATAAACATAGTCGATCGATCCGTGCGCCACGTGGGAAGCTCCCAGCGGGTCCAGATCGAACTTGTTCCACCCGCGCAGAGTCTCGGCATTGCCCAGCACGAACCGTTCGAATAGGGGAGCTAGTCCGGAGATCTTTCCGGCTAGGAATCCGATCGAGAGATCCTGATGGCCGCGTCGAAAACGATAGCGCGCTTCGGCCTCATGCCGCGCGAAGACCGGATCGCTTTCAAGGAAATGCGTGCCCGCGCGCACGGAATAGGAGGCGCGGACATCGTGCTCGCCCCGGTCTCCCGCCGAACCCCAACGCTGGTGGTAGCGCAGAGTTGATACCACCGCGTTGGACGATTCGGTTTTCGCTACCGGCAGACTCAGCCGATATCGCGCGAAATCGACGCCGAAGCTCACCGTCAGCGGCTCCAGTATGACGATGGTAGCCGTGGGAGCAAATTGCGTCCGTGTCCGGTAGATGTCATCGGGAGCAGCCTCGATCAGGGTGGCCTGGTTCCACTGTTCGTGATAGCTCGAGAAGTCGAAGCGAAGCTGAAGCCGGTCGGTGCCAACGTGCTTCCGTTCAAAACCGGCCTCGATGCCGGCGTAGCGCTCGTTGAGCCGGTCCCCGTCGCTGACCATGCCGAAGCTGAAAGCGTTCTCATGGATGTTTACGGTCGCATGGCCCTGCCCGGACCACCCTTGCTTGGAGTGATAGAGGAAGCGTGCAAGATCGAGATCGAAGCGCTTCTCACGTTCCGCGCCGATCTCGAAGTTTACGATCACATGATCCGGCACGTCCCCTTTGACGACATGCATTCGAACCTCGGGAGCGTGAAGTTCACGCTTGATGCGATCGGCCAGACGGTCGAGCAGCGTCTGATCGAAATTCTGACCGGCGACGCTGCGCAGGTCGGAACGAAGGGGATCGCTCAGCTTGACGTTCCCTCGCCCTAGAACCTGGACGCTTTCGACGATCAGCCTCGTGTTGACGTTGGTCGAACCGGCTTCGTCTTCGGAAGGGCCGTCCGGGAACGGCGCGCAACCGATTGGAAGCACCGCCACGAAGATCCCTGTCAGCAACAGCGTGCGCATACGTAAAAAGCTTAGACGCACGTGGCAGGCCGAACGGTTGCATCTTTATTTCTAATGGTTTAGCGGGAAGAAAGGTGTGCCTGCCCTTCACAGTGGGCATCGCTGGGGACTTTGGGCTATCACTTGCCGCGCAGGGCGCGGGCGGAGTCGGCGGCGCTTGAGAAAAGTGACTCGACCTGCGAATCCCGAAGTTGGAGGCGAACTTCTTCCAGGCGCGCGATGAAGGCGCCGAGTGCGGCATCAATCGGCTCGCCATTAGTGGCGAAAATGTCGCGCCAGATATCGTACGGGCTCAGCGCGAGGCGGGTCAGATCCGCAGCGGCGGGTCCAGCTACCTGTTCTTTCCCGGCGAGCACCGACGCCAGCGTGGTCGACAGCAATTGCGGCAAATGGGATACGAATGCGACTTGGCGATCATGCTCCGCGGGATCGAGCCGTACCAAACGCGCTCCGATGCCTTCGATCCAGGCCTCCAGTTGGGGATCGCGCGACGTCAGCACGTACGGTCGTCCGCGAAACAGATCCGCGTCGGCATGCTCCACGCCGCGCGATTCCTTGCCGGCCATTGGATGGCCCCCGACGAACCGCTTGAGTTTCCGGGCACGATCGCAAATGACCACTTTGGTGCTGCCGGCGTCCGTAACCAATGCGTCCGTTTCGAGTATATCGAGCGTGGCAAGAATCTGGCTGATCGGCTGCGACAGATAGACCAGGTCTGCCGCCGCAGCGGCTTCAGCCAGCGGCAGGGCTTGGTCGATTACGCCGAGAGACAGAGCTTTCTGAACGGTGGACGGAGAGCTGACGCCGATGATTTTCCCGCTAAATCCGGCCTTGCGCATGGCGAGCGCAAAAGAACCGCCAATGAGCCCGACGCCGACAATCGCTATCGTTTTCACGGGGCGACCGTCTTCACGAGCGTCCGGTTTTGAGGCGGGCCACCTGATGGTCGCTCATTTTATCGATAATGCGCTCGAAGATGCTGGTCAGTTCCTCATTCGACAGGGGGCCGGCATTTTGCGCGCGGGCATGAGCGAGGACTTGCTCCCGGCGCCCCGGGTCGTCGACTTCCTTGTTGAGGACGCGTTTGGCGGCCGCAACATCCTCGACCACGCCGGCGCGTCGATTCAGCAAGTCGACCAGTGTGACGTCGATATCGTCGATCCTTTTCCGGCTGTTTTGCAGCAGTTGCTTCGCTTCCTCGGGCGTCATTTTTTCATTCTCTCCGCTAGCGACCGCGCCAGGGCTTCCAGACCCGCTGGATCTTTCTCAATCTGGCGGACGATCGCGCTTCCCACCACCACTCCGTCGGCCATTTTTGCCACGGCACCGGCTTGCTCGGGCGTCGAGATGCCGAATCCCGCCGCCAGCGGCAACCTGGTTTGAGCACGCATCTTATCGAGCAGGGGCGCAAGATCCTGTGATAGCGCGACCTGTTCACCAGTGACTCCGGTCCTCGAAACAAGATACACGAAACCCGTGGAATACTGTGCGACCAGCTTCAGGCGGCGGTCGGTGGACGTAGGGGCGGCCAGGAAAACAGTATCCAGCTCAGCTGCGCGCATGGCGGCCACGTAGGGTTCCGCTTCCTCGACGCTTACGTCGGTGAGCAGGCAGCCGTCGATCCCCGCCGCTTTCGCATCGCGCGCGAGCTTATCGAGCCCGTAGCGCAGCACGGGATTCAGATAGGTGAACAAGAGCAACGGTATTTCGGACGTCTTCCGGATCGCGCGCGCCATGTCCAGGACTTTGAGAACCGTGGTGCCCGCCTTGAGCGCGCGAGCGGCGGCACGCTGGATCACCGGGCCGTCGGCAATTGGATCGGAAAACGGCACGCCCAGTTCGATCAGGTCGACGCCTCCGCGCTCCAATGCCGCGACGATTTCGGGAGTGCGGTCCGGCGTGGGATCGCCCGCAGTTACGTAAGCGATGAAGACGGCGCGGCCTGCTTTGTGAGTGCGATCAAACAGCTTTTGGATTCGGGTCTGCTGCATCGAGCTCCGGAAAGTTTTCGCGATAAATGTCGGTATCTTTGTCGCCGCGGCCCGAGAGATTAACCACGAACAACTTGCCTGGTTCGGCGGGTGCGCGGCGGATGGTCTCGTGCACGGCATGCGCGGATTCGAGGGCCGGTATGATTCCCTCGGTGCGGGCCAGCTTCTTGGCGGCGGCGAGCGCATCGGCATCGCTGCAGGAGGTGTATTCGGCGCGGTTCCGGTCATGCAGCCAGGCGTGTTCAGGTCCGATCAGCACGTAATCGAGACCGGCCGAGACTGAGTGCGTCAGCGCAGCCTGGCCGTCGGCATCCTGCAGGAGATAACTTTTCGCTCCATGCAGCACGCCCAAAGCGCCGCCCGCAAAACGCGCAGCATGTTCACCGAGTTGGAGGCTGCGCCCGCCCGCTTCAATGCCGATCAGCTTCACGTTTTCGTCGCCGATGAACGCGTGGAACATGCCGATGGCGTTCGAGCCTCCGCCCACGCAGGCGAAAATCGAATCCGGCAGGCGGCCTTCGCGCTTGAGGATTTCGGCGCGGGTCTCATCGCCGATCACGCGATGAAAATCGCGGACCATCAACGGATACGGATGTGCACCGAGCGCCGAGCCGAGCAGATAGTGCGTGGTGTGGACGTTGGTGACCCAGTCGCGCATAGCCTCGCTGATGGCGTCCTTGAGCGTGCGGCTGCCGTTCGCGACGCCGACCACGGTAGCGCCCATCAGCCGCATGCGGAAGACGTTCAGGCGCTGGCGGCGCATGTCTTCTTCACCCATGTAGACAACGCAGTCTAGGCCAAACAACGCGCAGGCACTAGCGGTGGCGACTCCGTGCTGCCCCGCGCCAGTCTCTGCGATGATGCGCTTCTTGCCCATGCGGCGAGCGAGCAGCGCCTGGCCCAGACAATTGTTGATCTTGTGCGCGCCGGTGTGGAGCAGATCTTCACGCTTGATATATATTTTCGCGCCACCCAGAGTTTCGCTGAGCCGGCGGGCGTAGTAGAGCGGCGTCGGACGGCCGGCGTAATGTGTTAGAAGATCGGTAAGCTCGGCTTGAAAACTCGGATCGGCGCTGGCGGCCCTGTAAGCTTGCTCCAGTTCCTCGAGCGGAGCCATCAGCACTTCGGGCACGAAGCGGCCGCCGTAGGGACCGAAATGCCCGGACGCGTCAGGTTGCGAAGTCATCATGCTGCTTGCCGGGCCGCCTTTACAAATTCGCGTACTTTATCGTGATCCTTTATGCCCGGTGATGATTCGAGACCCGAGCTCGCGTCGACGCCCCAAGGCTGCGCGATACGAATCGCTTCGGCGACGTTGGAGGCGTTGAGGCCACCGGCGAGAATTACCTTTTCCGAAATGCCGCGCGCCTGTTTCCAGTCGAAAGCGATGCCGTTGGCGGGGCCATCGAGGAGAATTGCCTCGACCGATTCATCCGGCCGCGCAGCCGATTGCGGCCGAAACGCCCGCCAGATGCGGGTGACATCCGGGAGATCGCCGCCGTAGATTTGCGCGATATCGAGCTGTGCGTCTCGCACCGTGTTCTCAATAACGCTCGGCAATTCATCCTGGAACACGCCGACCTTCCAGATGTCCAGCCCGGCCCCCAATTCTTTGGCTACCTCAGGCGTAACGTACCGCGGACTCTTGGGATAAAAGATGAAACCGATGGCCGTAGCTCCCGCAGCAACCGCTGCTTCCGCATCCTCGCGCCGCGTGATTCCGCAGACTTTTACCATCACGAACGCAGCTCCCGGAGCGACGCCGCAGGATCGGCCGATTTCATCAGGTGTTCGCCGACCAGGAAGGCGTGAAAACCGCCCGCTGCCAGCTTGGCCACGTCTGCCTGCGAATGTATACCGCTCTCGCTGACTTTCACGACGCTCGCGGGAATTTTCCCGGCGAGTTGCAGGGAGGTTTCGAGCGTGACCTCGAACGTGTGCAAATTCCGGTTGTTGACGCCTATAATGGCAGCTCCAGAATCGAGCGCTGTCTCCAGTTCGGAGGCATCGTGCACTTCCACCAGCGCCGCCATCTGGTACCGGGCCGCCAGCTCACGCAGACGGCGCATTTCTTTCTCTTCGAGCAGCGCGGCGATCAAAAGGATGGCATCGGCGCCACGCGCGGCAGCTTCGATTACATGGAACTCATCGAGCGTAAAATCCTTGCGTAACACCGGCAGAGTCACAGCCGCGCGCGCGGATTCTAAGTCGCCAAGGGAGCCCTGGAAGAACTGGCGGTCGGTCAGCACGCTCAACGCAGCCGCTCCTCCATTCGAGTACGTTCGGGCGATGGATGCCGGATCGAACTGGCCGGCCAGCACCCCCTTGCTGGGAGACGCTTTCTTGATTTCCGCGATGATGGCAGGCGGATTGGCGATCAGCGCCCCACGGAAATCACGATAGTCCGTACGATCGGCCGCGCGACGTTCCCATTCGCCGCGGCGCGCGACATCCTGCGCCAGTTCAGCGCGCTTATGTTCGACAATGCGGGCTAAGATATCGGGAATCGCACGCACCATTTGAGTTACCGCGAGGGAGAACCCTCATGGTAACATCAGCGGCCTGCGATGGGGTCGGCTGGCTGCGTTCCAAGAGGCGGTTCCGTTGACGACGAAATCCGCGCATCGTCCGCCTGGCGCACGCTATTCGAAATGATCTCGTTGGTCTGCTGCACCAGCTCGCGGATGCGCTCTACTTGGGCCTGGATCTTCCGATCGCCTTTGGGTAGTACTAGGGTCAAATAGTACGCTATGGCCTCGATATTTGAGAGCGGTTGGCGCAGCTCATGAGCCACCGTACCGAGAATGTCAACCGGAGCGGTCACTCCCTCAGCCGCCTCGCGCTGCCGTATCGCAAGGGAACTCATTGGGAATTAAGTGAACTTAAATTTAATACCGCACTGCGCGCAGCGAGTCAAGCGTTTTCAGGCGATGGCGATTCTTACGGTGCGAGTCGCGCCGACGTTGCCTCAATGGATCCCGCCGGCTCGGGATTCCCCCAGATGGTCCACAAGAAAAGAATTTGGGACAGCCAGTAGATGGTTCGTATAGCAGGTGTAATCAGCACACGCCAGAAGGTCTCCCTCGGAATGTCGCCGATGAGAAATCCAATCCCGCTGTTCCACGCATCGAACGCGGTGCTCCAGGCTAAAGGTATCGAGACGATCGCCAGCAAGAGCGCGATCTGGCGCGTACGCTTGCGATCCGGCGCGAGCCCGAAGGCAATGAGAAACACGGCCCATCCGAGCCGGAGCAGCCAGCCGTACAGACTGAGCGCGTTGCCCAACGGCGTCCAATAGCTCACGGACTCCTGAAACCGGATGTAATCCACGACGCCTTCCAAGAGCACGGCGAGGAGCAGAGTCATCCATGTGACTGTGCGAGCGGAGGGAGAACTTCGGTACACGACGAAGAAAAACGCAGCCCATACGATGCTGGGGACGACGCTGCCCAGCAGAAACAGTGCAGTCGCATCCCCGATCAGGGCAAAGTCGTCGACCAGGTAGTAGCCTGTCAGCAGCACCATCGCGATAGCGGCGAATAGAGCCGCCTGCGCCCGCCCGGTCGAGCCCATTACGAACTCAGCTCAGTTTTGCGCGCACACGATCGCTGAGCGCTTTACCGTCGACGCGTTTTCCCACCAGTTTAGCCTGCGCGGCTTTCATCACCGCACCCATCTGTTTGAGCGAGGTGCTTCCGGTCTCGGACAGCGCCGCGGTGATGGCGGCATCGACCTCCGCTTCGGTGGGCGCCGAGGGCATGTAGGATTCGATCAGCTTCAGCTCGGCTTCTTCTTTCTCCGCCAGCTCGGGACGATTGCCTTTGCGAAACATGTCGGCCGACTCGTGCCGCTGCTTGACCAGCATATTGAGGATTTGCAGCTCGCTATGCTCATCCAGATCTTTCATGGTGTCTACTTTGTATTTCATAAGCGCGGTCTTGAGCATACGGAGCGCGTCCAGGCGGGTGGCTTCGTGCGCTTTCATTGCCGCCACCATATCTTTTTGAACTTGGTCTATCAATGCCATAACTTACTCAACGCCATAATCCCCTCAGTCTACGCGATGCTATGCTGAAAAAGTAGTCCAACCCGCCTCATGCACATTAAAAAGCAGCGCTTGTTAACTCCCGGGCCGACGCCTCTTTATCCCAAGGCCCTGCACGCCATGATGGATGCCGATCTGCATCATCGCACGCAGGATTTTCGCGATCTCTACATCCGGGTGCTCGCGGATTTGAAAGAGGTGCTGGGCACGGCGCACGACCTACTGGTGCTGGCGGCCTCGGGAACCGGGGGCATGGATGCTTCGGTGTCCAATTGTTTTTCGCCGGGCGATCGGGTGATTGTATGCACGGCGGGAAAATTCGGCGAACGCTGGGTGGAAATGGTCAAGGCGTACGGTCTGAATGCCGTGGTGTTGGAAGCGCCTTATGGGAAGGCCGTCTCTCCGCAGACGGTGGCACAAGCTCTGGCCGCGAACCCCGACACCAAGGGAGTGTTCGTGCAGGCCTCGGAGACCTCGACGGGCGCCGTGCACGACGTGCGCGCGATGGGCGAGGCGGTCAAGAAGACTGGCGCGATCTTCGTGGTGGACGCCATCACCGGCATTGGGACCATGCCGCTGGACCTGGACGGCTGGGGAATCGATATTTGCATCGGTGGTTCGCAGAAGGCGTTCATGATCCCGCCGGGGCTGGCGTTCATGGCCATAAGTCCGAAGGCCTGGGCCTTCATGGAGACGGCCAGGCTGCCGCACTACTATTTCAGCCTGAAGAAAGAGCGCAAAAGCGCCGCGAGTGGCGAATCGGCCTGGACCCCGAATACCGCACTGATGCTGGCGCTGGCGGAAGCCTTGAATTACATCAAGAAACTCACCATGGCCAAGCTGGTGGATAACGCACAACAACTCGCTTATGCCACCCGCGTGGCGTGCCAGGCGCTTGGCCTCGAGCTGTTCGCGGCGGACAATCCGGGATCTTCGGTGACCTCCATCAAGGCTCCCAACGGGCTGGACTCCGGCGTCATCGTGAAGGATTTCCGCAGCCGCTTCGGATCCATCATCGCCAACGGGCAGGGAACCATGAAGGGGCAGATCTTCCGCATCGCGCATCTGGGCTATTTCGATTTCCCGGATCTCTTCGCGATGGTGGCCGAGCTGGAGCTGATCCTGCATGCTAACGGCGTGCCGGTCGAGCTCGGCAAAGGCGTGGCCGCGGTGCAGCGCGTGTACGCCGAACGGGCCATCGTCAAGAAAGAAACGGTTAACGTCTAATTCATGAAGATTCTAGTTGCCGAGCCGCTGGCCGCCGCGGGAATCGAGTTGCTGAAGGCGCAGCCAGGCTGGGACGTGGTGATTTCCAATCCAAAGGAATACGTCCAGTATCTGCCGGAAGCGGAAGCGCTATTCGTACGCAGTGCGGTGAAAGTGGACGCCGATGTACTCGCGAAGGCTCCCAAGCTCAAAGTGATCGGACGCGCCGGCGTGGGCGTGGACAACGTCGATCTTCCCGCCGCCACTGCGGCGAACGTGGTGGTGATGAACACTCCCGGCGGCAACGCGGTGGCAGTGGCCGAGCACACTCTGGGCCTGATGCTGTGCATGGCGCGGGCACTTCCCCAAGCGATTGTTTCTACTAAGTCGGGGAAGTGGGAAAAGAAGAAGTTCATGGGATCCGAGCTCCGCGGCAAGACGCTGGGGATCCTGGGTCTGGGGTATATCGGCCAGGAAGTGGCCAAGCGCGCCCGCGGTTTCGAGATGAAAATCATCGCCAGCGACCCCTACGCCAATCCCAAGATCGCCGCGGACCTGGGTATTTCCCTAGTGAGCCGGGACGAGCTGTACGCCAATAGCGACTACATTACGCTGCATATGGCGATCACCAAGGAAACCGACGGGATGCTGAATGAAGCCGCCTTCGCCAGGATGAAGACCGGCGTGCGGATCGTCAATTGCGCACGCGGAGAGCTGGTCGACGACGCGGCGCTGGCCCGCGCGATTGAATCCGGCAGGGTGGCGGGAGCCGCGATCGACGTATTTGAGACCGAGCCGCCTCCCGCCGGCGATCCGCTGCTGGCCCTGGAAACGGTACTGGCTACGCCGCACATTGGCGGATCCACCGGCGAAGCCCAGGAGATCGTAGGGATCCGCATTGTTGAGCAGGTCGTGGAATATCTGCAACGCGGTGTGGCCGTCAATGCGGTGAACGAGGTCGGGGTCCGGAAGTAGTTTCCAATGCCGGCTGCTGTGCCGTTCGGCTACGAACAGCGTCCAGACTGACCGTTTTCGAACGCCGTGTATACTTGGTTTAAAGGTTTTTTGGGGCCCCCGCGCGGAAGGCTTGTGTTGGGGGGCAAGGAAACCGCGCGGAGGCGTGCTGCTTTGTTATTAAGACGGACGTAGTGCCTCCTGGGTTTGTTCCCGAAAGAAAATGTTTTTTTGTGAGCCGGTTATTCTGTCCTGATGCGGCGCGGTTGTTATCATAGGCTCACAAGCGCTCTTTCCGGCTCGTTAAATTCAGCCTAGAATTTCCAGGCTGGCCTTAGAAATGCACATCAGCTCTGATCAACTTGAATTAAGGTTCGGATTTTCCTTCGAAGACCTGTATCGCCAGGAGGGCTTGGCGCGCCTGGATCAGACGTTCCGGCAGCATCTTCAGTTGGCCCACGCCGGGCTGCTGCAGCGCTTACTCACGGCGCGAGAGGACCCGAGCGGGTTCACCCGCAAACAGCAATCCGATCTGATCGTCGAACTGGCGCCGCACGTCGAGGATTTCATCGGGGAGCTTTTTGGCATATCCGCCGATCTGCGGACTCTCCAGGCCAAACACCATAGGCTCGCGCCCATCTACGCTTTGAAGCGCCGCTTCGTTCAAAAGAAGGCCATCAGCGGTGTTACCAGAGAACAGGCCAGCGCCATCAATGGCTTGGCGGTAGCGGCTGAATTGGAAGCCCTTTTTAAGGAGCCGCTCACGGAAACCAGCTTCGTGGAGCACGTCTCCCGGTGGCTCGATGCCGAGCAGGAACATCAGCCTCAGCTCCGCATCGCGGCACAGTATGCCGCTTGGGCCGCGCTGTGCCCGGCAGGAATCGAGAAGCATCGGCATGGAGTCCTGTTCCGCGTTCCCCATAAGCTGGAGATGACGAATCTCATTCCGGTGGAGACGCTGCAGGCCAACAGCATCGCGACGCTGGTGCTTCCCGAGCACCACTGGAGGCATCGCGAGGGGTTCAAGCTCACCGATGCCGGAATGGATCTGACGGCGGCGCTCGATCAGGCCAATTACTGCATCAAGTGCCACAACCAGGGCAAGGACAGCTGCTCCACGGGTCTCAAAGAAAAGGACGGCTCCTTCAAGTCCAGTGTGTTCGGCATCACGCTGGCGGGCTGCCCGCTCGAAGAAAAGATATCGGAGATGAATTTAGTCAAGCAGGAGGGCAACACCGTCGGCGCGCTGGCGATTGTCACCATCGACAATCCCATGGCGGCGGGCACCGGTCACCGCATCTGCAATGACTGCATGAAGTCCTGCATCTTCCAGAAGCAGGATCCGGTGGATATCCCCCAGGTGGAGACACGCGCGTTGAAAGACGTGCTGGAGCTGCCCTGGGGCTTCGAGATTTACAGCCTGCTGACGCGCTGGAATCCGCTGAACTTCGCGCGCCCCATACCGCGCCCCGATTCCGGATACAAAGTTCTGGTGGTGGGACTTGGCCCGGCTGGATTTACGTTATCGCATCATCTGATGAACGACGGCCACACCGTGGTGGGGATCGACGGATTGAAGATCGAACCGCTGCCTGAGGATGTTTCCGGAGTAACGGTTCGCGGGGAACGAGCTCCCTTCCGTCCCATTCACGACGTGAACGAATTGTACGAGTCGCTGGACAACCGCGTGATGGCCGGCTTCGGCGGCGTGGCTGAGTATGGCATTACGGTTCGCTGGAACAAGAATTTCCTCAAGCTGATCCGCCTGCTGCTGGAACGGCGCGCGCAGTTCAGCATGTTCGGCGGCGTGCGCTTCGGTGGCACGATAACCATCGACAGCACCTTTGACATGGGATTCGATCACGTAGCGTTGTGCGCCGGCGCAGGCCGCCCCACCGTGATCCCGATGAAGAACGGACTGGCGCGGGGAGTTCGGCAGGCGTCCGATTTCCTGATGGCGCTGCAGCTCACCGGCGCAGCCAAGACCAACTCGGTTGCCAACCTCCAGCTAAGGCTTCCCATCGTGGTGATCGGCGGCGGCCTGACCGCGGTCGATACGGCCACCGAATCGCTGGCGTACTACACCGTCCAGGTGGAGAAATTCCTGGAGCGCTACGAGACTCTGGTCGCCGAAAAGGGCGAGTGCGAAGTTCGTGCGGGCTGGACCGCGGAGGAGACCGAAACCGCCGGCGAGTTCCTGGCCCACGCGTATGCCATTCGAGCTGAGCGAGCCCTGGCGGCTCGGGAAGGCCGCGACCCCCGCTTGGCCGCGCTGCTCAACACCTGGGGAGGCGTAACCATCGCCTACCGCCGCCGCCTGATCGATGCGCCCAGTTATACGCTTAACCACGAGGAAGTGGCCAAGGCATTGGAGGAAGGCATCCGCTTCGCGGAATCTCTGACGCCGCAAGAGGTGGAACTGGATCATTACGGTCACGCCGCGGGGCTTCATCTTAAAGCCGCCTCTGGCGGCTCCGTACGGCTGCCTGCGAAATCAATCCTGGTCGCCGCCGGAACCCAGCCGAACACCGTGCTCGGGCGCGAAGACCCGCACAATGTCTTCCTGGACGGCAAATGGTTCCAGGCGGTGGGCGAAGACGGTCATCCGGTGAAACCCGAGCGCGTGGCTAAGCCGGCGCAAGTCTCCGTACTCATGTCGCTTCGCAAGGACGGTCGGGGAATCAGCTTCTTCGGCGATCTGCACCCTTCCTTCGCGGGCAACGTGGTGAAGGCCATGGCCAGCGCCAAGCAAGGCTATCCGGTGGTGTCGCGCATCCTGGCCCGCCGGGAGCCTTCCGTACCGCGACCCGCTGAGCTGCTCAAGAAGCTCAATTACGAACTGCGTGCCGCGGTGAAGGACGTCATCCGCTTGACGCCGAACATCGTCGAAGTGGTGGTGCAAGCGCCCACGGCAGCCCGCGCATTCCAGCCGGGACAGTTCTATCGCCTGCAGAATTACGAATCGCTGGCGCCGAACGTGAACGGGACCGTATTGGGCATGGAAGGCCTGGCCCTCACCGGCGCGTCGGTCGATCGTGAAAAGGGGCTGCTTTCGACCATCGTGCTCGAGATGGGCGGATCGTCGGATTTATGCGCGCTGCTGAAAGCCGGCGAGCCGCTGATCCTGATGGGTCCCACCGGCACGCCCACGGAAACGCCGGGCCAGGAGACTGCCTTGCTCATCGGCGGCGGTCTGGGCAACGCCGTGCTGTTTTCGATCGGGCAGCAGTTGCGCGCGCAGGGGTCGCGCACCATTTATTTCGCCGGCTATAAGAAGATTATCGACCGCTACAAGGTGGAAGAGATCGAGAAGGCCGCCGACATCGTCGTCTGGTGCTGCGATGAGGCTCCCGGTTTCACGCCCAGCCGCGTACAGGACAAAGCATTTGTCGGAAACATTGTGGAAGCAATTCTGGCCTACGGCCGCGGGGATTTCGGCACGGGCGCGAATGCGGTGCCGGCAGCGGAAGCAGAGTCCGATATCTCACTCCATTCCGTGGACCGGCTGGTAGTCATCGGCTCGGACGCGATGATGGGCGCGGTCGCTCGCGCCAGGCACACGGTATTGGCGCCGTACCTCAAGCCCGACCACAAAGCCATCGGCAGCATCAATTCGCCCATGCAGTGCATGATGAAAGAGATCTGCGCGCAGTGCCTTCAGCTCCACAAGGATCCCCAGACCGGAGAAGAGACCGTGGTGTTCTCCTGCTTCAACCAGGATCAACAACTGGATCATGTCGATTGGGCGACGCTGCGCACGCGTTTATCGCAGAACGGCGTGCAGGAGAAGCTCACCAAGCAGTGGATCGACCGCTGCTTACGGCAACTCGGCGTGCGGGCTGAGCCCCAAACAGTCGCGTAATCTTATTTCAGGCCCGCCTGGGCCAGGAACTCGGCGGCGACGGTGGCGGCCGGGCGGGCCTGCACGTCTACTTGCGCGTTCATCTTCCGCATGACCTCGGCGTTAATCTTCCCGGATAGCTCGCCCAGGGCGGACCGCAGGGCGGGTTCGGCCGCGATCAAGTCCTGGCGCACCAGCAGGCAAGCGTCATAGGGCGGAAATACTTTCAGGTTGTCGGCCAGAATCTTCCAGTCCGGAGAGATCAGCTGGCCGTTGGTAGCGCGCGTCGCGATCATATCCACATCCCCCTTGGCGAGCGCGGCAAAGATCTCCTTCGCGTCCAAAACGCGCGGCGATGCCATGGGAAGCCGGTAGGGCGCAAGCTCCTGCAATCCATCCGATCCGGATTGAAAGTCGTAAAGTATGCCCAGCCTCCAGCGAGTGTTGGTTTTGGCTGGATCCGCAGCGTCGCTCAAGGTGGCGATCTTTTCATTGCCTTTGGCGCGCACCACCATGACGTACGGATTGTCAAATCCCAGCGGATCCAAGACGTCAATTTGCGCGACCCGGGCCATCTCCTGGCGCACGCGCGACAATACGATCTGTGGATCGGAGTCAGCCTGCTCGTTTAGAATTCGGGACTCGATCGAGCCGGTATACTCCGGGTAAACGCCGACTTGACCAGATAGGATGGCCTGGTACAGGATCGGAGTGTCCCCCAGTCCCATGCGGCGTTGGACCGTCCGCCCCAGGCGGTGCTCCAGGTGCTGAGCGACGATTTCGCCCAACAGCAATTGCTCCGTGCCATTTAAGGAACCGACAATGATGGGCTTTTTCGAACCGCCGCAGGATGCGAGCAGAGCCGGCAGACACACAAGACATGCCCGCGCAGCAACGGGGAAACGCAGCATGAGGGGCAAGTTTTAGAATACCCCGAACGGTCTGGAACCGGATATCGTTCATTCCGCCAACGCAGCGGCGTTCTGCTATTCTCAAATTCTTTAGCCAAAGATGTCTTTTCGGATCCGTCCCCTTAAGGAATTCCTCGTCAAGCCGGCTCTGCCCCCGGCGCTCAGCCGGCTGCCGGAACTCGGGCTGAACCTCATGTGGAGCTGGCATCATCCACAGCGAGCGGTATTCCGCCGCCTGGACCCGACCATTTGGAAGGCATCCAACCACAATCCCGTGGTGATGCTGGCTCGCGTTCCGCAGGAATCCCTGGAACGGGCCGCGCGGGATCCGCGCTATCTGGCCTTGTACCGCCGCGCCTGCGAAACCCTGGATGCCTATATGGCCCCTCCATCCGAGCCCGGCTCGGACATGCTGGTGGCCTATTTTTCGATGGAATATGGACTATTGGACTGCATGCCCATCTACTCGGGCGGTTTGGGCGTGCTTTCCGGGGATCATCTCAAGGCGTCCAGCGACGCGATCCTTCCGCTGGTAGGCCTGGGTCTTCTTTATCAGCGTGGGTATTTCCGCCAATCACTCGATCCCAATGGCTGGCAGCAGGAACGCACGCCGGTCAACGACTTTTACTCCCTGCCCATCACCCCGGCGACGCGACTGGACGGCAGCGAACTGATTATCGACGTGCTGGCCGGGGAAACCGTGGTCTATCTCAAGGTCTGGCGCATCGACCTGGGACGCGTGCGCTTGTATCTGATGGACAGCAACATCCCTAACAACGCCGATCCATTTCATCGCGATATCACCGGCCAGCTCTATGCCGGCGACCATCACAAGCGGATTTGCCAGGAAATCGTTTTGGGGATCGGCGGGCTTCGGGTGCTGAAGGAACTCGGGCTCAAACCGACGGTCTATCACATGAACGAAGGCCACTCCGCGTTTCAGGCGGTGGAGCGGATCCGTCTTCTGATGGCGGAGCAGCAGTTGAGTCTGGAAGAGGCCATTGAAGCGTCCCGGACCAACAACGTATTTACGACCCACACTCCCGTGCCGGCCGGCATTGATTTGTTCGACACCAGCCTGATGCGCCAGTACTTCGAACCGTATTGCCGCGAAGCGGGAATCGCTTTCGACGAGCTGATGGCGTTAGGGCGCCGCAACCCGCAGGATGAGCAGGAGCCCTTCTCCATGGCCATTGCGGCCATCAAGGCGTCGGCTTTCAGGAACGCGGTCAGCCGCCTGCATCGCACCGTTTCGCAGCACATGTGGGAAGGGCTGTGGCCCAACCTCCCGGTGTGGGAAATCCCTATTACCTCCATTACCAACGGCGTCCACCTGCCTTCCTGGATCAATGGCGACTTCGCCGCGATCTACGACCAGTACCTTCAGCCGGATTGGCGCGAAGGCCACTCCGAACCGAAAGTCTGGGAGCAGATCGCGGATATTCCGGACCTGGAATTATGGGAGGCGCACCGCCGCAGGAAACGGCGCATGGTGGCGTTCGTCCGGGAAAGCATGATGGCCAGCGCGGCGGCCCGCAACGCCTCGGCGCCCGAAGTTCGCCGCCTGCAGGACGTTCTGGATCCGGAAGCGCTGACCATCGGATTCGCGCGCCGTTTCGCCACTTACAAACGGGCCACACTGATTTTTCGCGATTTGGGACGTTTGAAGCGTATCCTGACGCATCCCACCCGGCCGGTCCAACTGGTCATAGCCGGAAAGGCTCATCCCCAGGACATACCTGGGAAGACGCTGATTCGTGACATCGTGCAATTTTCGCACGATCCGGAACTGGCGGGGCGAGTGGTGTTCGTGGAAGATTACGGGATTCAAGTCGCGCGCGAACTGGTCGGTGGCGTGGACATTTGGCTGAACACCCCGCGCCGAGGAGAAGAGGCCTCGGGCACCAGCGGTATGAAAGCCGGCATCAACGGCGCCTTGAATATGAGCATCCTGGACGGCTGGTTCGATGAGGCCGAAGATGCCGCGGGCGGCTGGGCGATCGGGGATCGGGAGCCGTATTCCGCCGACCGCGACGATGCCCACGCGGCCGGGATCTACTCCGCTCTCGAAAACGAAATTGTGCCGTTGTTCTATGAGCGCGACCAGGGCGTCCCGGAGGCGTGGATGCGGCGCGTCAAACTGTCGCTGCGGCAACTTAGCGCGAATTTCAACTGCCAGCGCATGGTCGACGAGTACCGCGCCCAGTTGTACGATCCGGCCCACCGCGCTTTTACGATCATTCGAGAGGGGCGTTTCGAGGCGGTCCGGGCGCGCGTCCGCTGGAGCCGGACGGTGGTGGAAAGCTGGCCCCGGGTGCACTTCACCGACTGCAGCATCGACGCCGAAACCGTCTCCACGGGGCTACCTGTGGCCCTGCGGGCCGAAGTGGATTTGGCGGGCCTCAAGGCGGACGACGTGCGGGTGGAGGCGCTGGTGGGCAGGGTGGGTCCTGAGGGGGACTTGGAAGACGTCCAAGTGCTTGTTCTGGAGCCCCGGGAACAACATGGAAGCGCGGTTCTGTTCGGGCGCGATATCGTCCCCTATGCCACCGGACGCCTGGGATTTTCAGTCCGCGTCGCCCCCAATCACTTCGAGGATCCCATCAACCGGCCCTGCAACGCCCTCCTAAAATGGGGAAGTAAATCGTCGGACGAATGAGTTTCCCGTGATTATATACTTTACAAATTAGTACTACGCGCCGCATAATAGCTGTATGGAAGCGGCACTTCTCAAACCCCACTTTCAAGACCCTGACAAAGCAAGGGAATTCCTCGAAACCAAGCGTTGGCCGGACGGCCCCGTTTGCCCGCATTGCGGCATCCTGGACGAAGCGACGCGCCTGACGGTCGAGGAAGGTGCCAAGACCCACGCGCGACGCGGTCTGCTCAACTGTAGGGCGTGCAACAAGCAATTCAGCGTGACCGTTGGAACCCTGTTCGAGGACAGCCACATGCCCTTGAACAAATGGTTGATGGCGTTTCATCTCCTGTGTGCCAGCAAAAAGGGCATGAGCGCACACCAGCTTCATCGGATGCTCGGGGTCACGTACAAGAGCGCTTGGTTCATGGCGCATCGAATCCGGTACGCAATGACGCAGGAGCCCTTATCATCAAAGCTCCAAGGCGCGGTTGAAATTGATGAAGTTCACGTTGGCGGAAAGCTGCGTTTCGCCCCGGTGTCGGAAGTTGCGTAAGCCGACAGAGCGCCTCAAGGATCTTCAGCGGTCACGCGCTCCATGTGGATCGACCGGACACGTCCGCCGCGTTGCAGCCGCCGCTGCTGGCGAGTCTAGAGGAAAAAGATGAAAGCGCAACCACTGACACTCCGCCCATTGAAGTTCGACGAAGCGATAACGTATCTCCTGAAGATCAAGCCGATGCCGAAGCCGCCAAAGAAGCAAAAGCAGGCGAAGGCAACGGGCAAAGCGAAGATGCGTAAATCTCGCTAGCCGGGTCGGCTACTTCGCGATTGAGTCAGCCATTTTCTGCTCTGTCCCTGCGTCGCAGCCGTGTTCCTTGCAATGCTGTGCGAGTGCTCCGAAGGCCCTTTCCTTGCTTCCAACGGCGTTCTCTAGATCCTTGTCCAGCGGCGTGAGCGACCCACAAGGTCCTTCGCTCCTGACCGCCTTGAGCAGCCGGTCCGTGAAATTAATAATGTCCTTCAAAGCGTCAGCGGCTGCACTTTTTAGCTTGTCTCTCTCAGCGCAATGTTCCATCGGCCACAGAGTACCATGCCCTAAAACGTCATTCGCAGCCATGAGAGGCGATGTGATCGTCCAGTTTCCGGCGGGAAACTTGGTAGGCCAGCCTGGCATGCTCGGCCAGTTGGTGAGCCTTTTTGAAAGAATCTCTCGTGTCTTGCAGCGCCGATAACGCGTCAATTGAATGCTTCTGGAGGACGGCTATTGCATCGCCGTAGACTCTCAGCTCGGCCCGTACTCGCGCCTTGAGCATCTCCCTGGTTTTACATCGCGCGGGCATTCCGGGCTGACTTACAGCCAAAACTACAGTACCTGCCATTTCTGTGCGCATGATCTGCACTAGAGCGCCCAGCCAAGCCGGTCCTCCAATGCCCGCCACACCCGATCGCTACTCGGCAAAGCACCTGAAGGCCCGTTTCGAAAAGAAGCATTACAGGCGCTTCACGTTTCGGCCGATGGTACTATTGGTTTGAGGCCCTTGATTTGTCAAAGGGATAATCCCGAAGATTTTGCTGGATTCTGAGCTCAGTTCGTGGTACATAGTGGTTTAGACGTTCTCGCGGGTATCCGACTTCTACAATGTTCCCCGTCCGGCTGGATCCCGCCGTCTCGCAGATTCTACCAACCTGATTGATTCCGTCGAATCCCAGCACCGCTGTTCGCCCAACGTGAACGACAAAGGAGTAAGCCAACCAGCATTCTATGGAAGGCGATCGCAAGTACCGGCAACGGGGCTATAACGACTCCGACCGTCCGCATTCTGATAACGGATCATTTAACCGGGAAGACCGCCCGCGCCCCCAGGGTCCTCGCCCGCCGCTCGATATCACCGGCCCGCGTCTGCCGCGCATGGTGCAGTCGGTCACGGCTTCGCGGTGCTACAACTGTTCCACCATGCTGGGTGAAGGGTTCGATTTCAAGGAATGCCCCAAGTGCCATGTAGCGCTGCACTGCTGCAAGCAATGCTCCTACTTTGAGCCGTCGACGCGCTTCCAGTGCCTGAAGCCAATCACGGTGCGCATCGCGGTCAAGGACCAGGCCAACGAATGCGAACTATTCAAGGTGCGCGTCACCGTGGCGCGGGACGTGGCTCATTCGGGCCCCACCGCAGGCCCTCCGGCCGGGTCTAACGGCACCAGCCTCCCCGAGCCGCGCAACGCCACGGACGCCCGCGCAGCGTTCGACAGTCTATTCCGCAAGCCCGAGTAGCCTCCTGCGTTACGGCCAATATTCCCAGCGGCCGGCCAACACGACGTAGGCGCTTAGAACCGCATTCGTGACGCCATGCGCCAGAATCAGGTCTCCCAGGCTCTTGGTTCGCACCATCCACCAGTTGTACAAGATCCCGGCGGCCAGACCCACATCCCATAAAGCGCCATGTTCGACGGCGAACAGCACCGCCACAATCCAGAATGCGCGAGCCGACCAGGTCCCCAACGGAACTTTGTTGAATTTCTCGGAAATGAGCCAGCGCATCAGCCAGCCCCTCCAAAATAGCTCCTCCGCGATGGGCACGAACAAGGACGCGCGCAGCGTCCGCAGCGTCAGGACGATCATGTCCCGGCGGCTCGATTCGGGCAGACTGGACACTACCGCGCCGGTAATCGAATTCGTGAACAGCCAATACGAATGGTAGCCGGGAACGAGCCGGTCCGGACCGATCCAGACTGCAAAGACGGCGATGCCTATCAGCAGCGAGCCACCCCAATTTCGTATCCGAAAATGCAGGGCGGGACGCGCTACCAAAGCCAAGACCGCGGTCATCACCACAAGCCAGACCACTTGCTCGGCCCAGGCCGAAAGAGCCAGATACGGCCGGACGGCCAGCAGGGCAATCACTGCGCCGAACGGTGCGACGTAAGGGAGTGACGTCAAATCAGGGTCTCGTTAAAGAGTTACAGCTTTGTGAGCAGGTCCTGAATCTTGCCGGCTTCGTCCTTGGAAGGTTTATTCTTGAGGGCCATTTCCAACTCGCGCTTGGCGGAGGATTTGTCGCCCTTCTGAATCAACGCTAAACCATAGTGATAGCGGAAGGTGGAATTACTCGGGTCCTTATCCACCAGATCCTTGAAGATGCGCTCCGCTTCCCCGCTCATATTTTTCTTGATGTAAATCCAGCCCAGCGTATCCGCCATGGCGGTCGCATTCGGCGAGATCTGGCGGGCGTGCTGCGCCATGGTGAGCGCGGAATCCAGATCCTGGCCTTCCTCCGCCTTACGAAATGCCAGATTGTTCAAGGCGATGGGATTATTGGGATCCAGCTTGAGGATCTGTTCGTACACGGCTTTGACCTGATCCGCCGGACCGATCGTTTCCAGAATCATGCCTAGTCGCACTAGTGGGAGCGTACTATTGGGAGCCGCCTGACTGGATTTCCGGAACGTGTCGGCCGCCAGATTAATATCGCCTTTTAGCCGGTAAGTCTCGGCCAGCCGGTAGAGCAAGTCGGCCGAGCCCGGTTGTTTTTCGAGCAACGTTTTAAAAGTCGCAGCGGCCTCGTCGTAACGCTGCGCGCGCGCATATAGATTGGCGCGTGCCAGCAGCAAGTCCTGCCGGTCGGGCTGAGCGGTGATGGCTTTATCCATTTCCTTGATAGCGTCGTCCAGGCGGTTCTGCGCGGCCAGGGTTTCGGTGATTCCTAACAATCCGCGAGTGTCGTGGTTGTCCTGGTAGAGCTTTTCGAAGGTTTGTTCGGCCTTCTTGTAGTCTTTATCCTGCCAGGCCAACGTACCGACCTGATAGCGTGCGTCCGGATTGTCGGGATATAGACGGGTGATCACGGCCAGCTCATCCCGGGCCTTGTCGACATTTTTGAGAGCGATGAGCGCCGCCGAGCGTGTGAGATGTCCGGTCAGGTTCCTGGGATCGACCTGTAACAGATCATCGGCAGCCTGCAAGGCCTTGTTCGCGTCCTGCTTGAACAGATAAACCCGGGCCAGCAATTCTCGCGCCGCCACAAAATCCGGACGCATCTTGACGGCGTCTTCCAGTTGCAGCCGGGCCGGCTCGATCTGATTCTTGGCCAGCAGCGCTCGGGCGTAGTTGTATTTCAGGAGATGATTGTTGGGATTCTTGGCGACCAAGCCTTGCAAATCGATGACTGCCTGATTCACTTCGTCCGGTTTGCCGCTGGTCAATAAAAGAGCCGCGTGCATTGCCTGCGCGTCGTTGTCCTTGGGATTGTCCTTCAACAGCGCGTCCACCACCTTGTTGGCTTCCACGTAGCTTCCCGAACGCGCGTAGGCCTCGACCAGGCGCTTCTGATACACTGCTTTGTCCTTTGGAAGGGCGGTCATTCCGGCTTGGTATTGCTGTCTCGCCAGGTCGAACTCGCGCAGCCGGAAAAGGTAGAAGTCGCCTGCCATCAGATGGCCGTCCGGGAACTGTTTTTCGTCCGTTAAGGTGTGGAGCACGGCATCCATGTCCGCGCGCCGGTTCAGCAGTGCGTAATGTTGACCCAACTGGAGCAGGTAGTTTGACGATTTGGGATTGTTCGCCACTTTCAGTTTCAGGATTCCCTCCGCATCGTCGAACCGTTTGTCGATCATGTACTGGTAATACAGCCGGTCGTAGGCGGCCCCAACGGTCTTTTGCTGGTTGATCAGATCCCGAATCAGCTTTTCCCCGGCATCTTTCTGGTTGTCGCGAACCAGCGCCTCATAGTACGCCAGCACCACGTCCGTTTGATTCGGCTTGACCTGGTTGGCATGCCGCAATTCCGCAAGGGCAGTCTTGTTATCCTTCTTCAGCAGCGCGATCTGGCCGGAGAGCCGCAGACCGTCATAAAAGTTGGGATCCTTGGTAAGTAAATTTCCCGCCTGCTCCGAGGCGGCCTCCAGAAACTGCGAAGCTTGCTGCGGATTCTGCGTGGCGGCCACCAGGTAGATGTTCGCGAGCTGCACCTTGGCGTCCACGTTGTCGGGCTGCCGCTCCACCGCGCGCCGGAACATTCCGACTGCCTCTCCCAAGTTGCCCAGCTTCAGATCGGTGAGTGCCAGGCGATAATACGCCTCGCCCAAGAGCGCATTCTTGCTAAGCGCCTTCTTGTACATGATGGCGGCTTCTTTGTACTTCGCACGGGCGAAAAACTTGTTGCCGGTATCGACGGAACGTTGCGCCTGAACTTTCGGATCGGTGGTGCAGGAAGCCAACACCAGTAGCAACAAGGGCAGGTATCGGAAGAGTCGGCCGCGTTTCATAGTCCTATCTTGAACCTAAAATCAGGGGGTTGCAACGAACCCAAGTCCTGGGACGGTCCTGGGAGAATAGTCCTGTGTACGGCCTTCCCCCGGCGCTTAACGGGTGTAAATGACGCGTGTTCCGCAGATGTGATCGTGCAGGGCGCGCTTTTCTCCGTCGAACCCGGCAATGATGAAACCAATGAACATGGTCAAGGAGCTGAGAATCTTGGCGAAAAACCGCCCAGCTGCTAGACCAGGGGATATCGGCCCCCCGTCTGCACGGGTTATCTTGAGGCCCAGGGCCATCTTTCCCGGCGTGGCCCCCCGCGTGGACAGGAAATAGACGTCGTAGGCCAAGGAAAGGCCCATCTGGATCAGAAAGGACAGGCCAATCAGGCTCATGATCGCTGGTAACACCGCCAGCGCCTGCCCGGGATCGGGGTTGCGGCCCAGGCCAACGCCTAAGCCGAGTCCTGCCAATCCTAGAGGGATACGAATAACGGCGCTCGCGACTCCGAGAATGATTGCATCGATGATAATGGCCAGGAAGCGAATCCAGAAACCGCCAAAATGGCGCTTGGCCCCTCTCAGGTGCTCAGTATAGGCAGGCCGGCACTGAGCGCAAACCGAGACGTCCCCGAAGCTGGTGAGCTGGCTGCCCGGGACCGCCCGGCCGCACTCGGAGCAATAGCGGACATCGCCCCCGGAGGCTGGCGCGGAGGTAGGCGCCGTGTACGGAGAAGGCGGAGCAGGCGCGGCTACCGTCGCCGGGCTGGGGCTGGAACCTCCGCGTACGGCGGCATGCCGCTGCCAGGCGGCCATGCCCTCCTGCCATACCAGCGTATCGTCACGTACCACACCCTGGCGCACCAGGTCGTCCAGGACGGACTCCTCCACCGGACCGATCTGTCTACCACCTTCCGCGTAGTACCACTTCATGGCGCCTCCCGGCCCGGCCGGCTTGGGGGCTCCGCCGCTGGGCACATAGAGGACAGTGTACCTGTTTTAGATAAAAAAACCCCGCCGGCTACTGCTTGGTTCCGGCGGGGGTTCGCTCCGGCAGGGTGCGTAGGAAGATTGAAGGGGATCTGAATTAGGGCTCCGCCGTCACGTGCGCGCGACGGTTTCTTTGCCAGCAACTCTCGTTTTCGTCGGTGCACACGGGCCTTTCCTTGCCGTAGCTTACTACAGCCAATTGAGGGCCGGGAATGCCCATCGAGGACAAGAATTCCTGGACAGCATGCGCGCGGCGATCGCCGAGCGCTAAATTGTATTCGGCTGATCCACGCTCATCGGCATGGCCTTCGATGACCAGCTTTTGATTGGGATAATCGGCCAGAATGCCGCGAATCACGTTCACGTCATCGCGCAAGGCGACGCTGGCATCCGAGCGGATGGTGCTCTGGTTATAGTCGAACAAGGCGTCTTCGAGGCGGGCCAGCTCATCGCTTAATTTTTTGCGAACCTCGGCCGGCATGGTCGTCGACCTGCGCGGCGCGGCTGCGACCTGTTTGGCCGCCGGGGCGGTGTTCTGGGTCCGTGCCTGGGTGCGCACCGGGGGCTGAGAAGGAGTGGCCACCGGAGTTATATTGGGAGGTTTGTTGACGGCGGCCACTTTTCTCGAACAGGCTGCAGCGGACAAGAACGCAATCGCAGCCATCCCCGCTATGAGTGAGTTCGCTTGCTTCATACGGCTTTTCTCTATTTAGCCATTCTGCGGCGATTCCAGCAATCCTGTGTAGACGGTATTCCTTAACTCAGCCCACAGGTTAGACTTAGGATGCCGATGCCGTTATCCACCAGTCCCGGAAGAGCGCCCGGAGGCCGGCCTTTCCTTTTGGCAGGCTTCGGCAGCCTGCTGCTGCTGATGCTGGTGGCGGGCGCCTATGCCCTTAGAACCCTCGATCAGGTCCGCAATAGCGATCTGGAGGAGCGCAATACCCACCTCCGGCGGGACCGGGCGCTCGACCGGGTTCGAACCGGGATCTATCAGTCAGCCATCTTTATGCGTGATTACCTGCTCGCGCTGGATGAGAAGAGCGGCGCCATCCAGCTCGAACGGTTTGCCGAAACTCGCAGGCAAACCGATCAGGCGCTGGCGGAATGCACCACCCTGATCGATTCCAGGGAACGCGAAGCCCTGGGCAAACTGGAGTCCGAAATACAGGTGTACTGGAAGCTGCTGGGGTTCATATCTCAGATCCCGGCTAAAAACCGCTTGAAGTTCGGCTCGGAGTATTTATCCAACCAGGTTCGCCAGCATCGGGCGGAGTTGATAGAGATGGTGGATCAGGTGGACGCCATCAGCGCCCGGCAGATGGCCGCATCCGACGCCCGGATGAATGAAACCTTCGGCCGGCTGCGGCGCCGGCTAACGCTGATCGTGGCGTTGGCCTTGGGCGTGGGGCTGTTTCTGGGGGGCTTCACGGTGTGGCGAACCTTGCGCCTGGAGCGGGAGCTGGAACACCGCTATCGGGAAGTTTTGAACACTCAGCAGGAGCTGACAGAGCTGTCGGCGCGGCTGGTGTCGGCGCAGGAAGAAGAGCGGCGCAATATTTCGCGCGAGCTGCACGATGAGGTGGGCCAGTCACTTTCCGCCTTGCTGATGGAAGCCGGGAACGCCGCCGCGCATGTGCCTGCAAACGATACCCACGTCCGCCAGCACGTGGATTCGATCAAGAGGCTGGCCGAAGCCAGCGTGAACATCATCCGTAACATGACGCTGCTGCTGCGGCCCTCCATGCTGGACGATTTCGGGCTGGTGCCCGCTCTTGAATGGCAGGCCCGTGAAGTTTCCAAGCGCACCGGAATCCGCGTGCAGGTGGCGGCGGCCGACACCGCCGGAGAGCTGCCCGATGCGCTCAAAACCTGTATCTATCGCGTGGTCCAGGAGGCCCTGCACAATTGCGCCCGTCACGCCCAGGCTCGTTCGGTGCGCGTGGTGGTGCGCCAGGAAGAGTTCAGAATCGTTCTGTCCGTAGAGGACGACGGCCGGGGTTTCGACGCGCGCCGGGTGCGTGGTCTGGGCCTGGTGGGCATGGAGGAGCGCGTCCGTCACCTGGGCGGCGCATTTAATATTCGTTCCGCTCCAGGGAGCGGGACCAAGGTGGACGTGGAGCTGCCTCTTGCCGGCTGAGACCTGAAGATTGGTGGGGTTAAAGACTCGTGGTTAAAGACTTGTGGTTAAAGAAATGACTCGTATTCTTCTGGCCGACGATCACACTGTCATGCGTAACGGCCTGCGCCTGCTGCTCGAACGCCAGCCGGACCTGAAGGTGGTGGGCGAGGCCGCCGATGGCCGCCAGGCCGTGGATCTGGCTGCGGCGAAAAATCCCGACGTCGTCATCATGGACATCGCCATGCCGCAGTTGAACGGCGTGGAGGCCACGCGCCAGATCGTCAATCGGAATCCGGATGCGGCAGTAGTGATCCTCAGCATGCATAAGGATGAGAGCTACGTGATCCGGTCGCTCAAGGCCGGCGCGCGCGCCTATCTGCTGAAGGATTCGGCGGAGGCCGACCTGATCGCTGCCATCGGAGCCATTACCGAAGGAAAATCCTTCTTCAGCCCCGCGATTCGGAGCCTGCTGAAAGAGGATTACATGCACCAGCTCGACGAGTTGGGGGCCGAGGACAGCTACGAACTGCTTACCAACCGCGAGCGCGAGGTCCTGCAACTGGTGGCCGAGGGCAAGAGCAATAAGGAAATCGCGGGAATGCTGAATCTCAGCCTGTATACGGTTGAAACCCACCGCACGCATATCCTCCAAAAGCTGAACCTGCACAGCGCGCCGGAGCTGATCCTGTACGCGGTGCGCAAGGGAATCATCAGTTAAGTTTCCGAAATTCCCAGGCGGCGTACATCCAGTCCGAAGACGCCCGCACGTTCATTGCGCTCATCAGGGCCTGGTGAACGGCAGCAAATGGCATGTAGGGATGTAACTGACCGGACCAGGATTTGCGCAGGCCGGTCTCCAGTTGCTGGAGCACGTGATCGGGCGTCACGTCGCGCGGATTCCGCAAAAGCCACACATGCCGGATCGCGGGGTTGGCGATTTCCTGCAGAGCTGATGCGGCGTCTTGCAGCGTAAAAATCTGGCGCGTGGAAAAGCCTGGGAGGTAATATTCCAGCACCGTGCCACTCAGGTTAGGTCCGTCGACCAGGACCAACGTATCGGCGGGTGAAGAGCCGTGAGCGATATCCTTCGCGATGCGATCCATGGGCGCCAGATAGCCGATATTGAGTAGATCGCGAGCTTGAAAATAGCTTTCGATACCGACCAGGTTCGCGGCCAGCAGGGCACCCGCGATGATGAGCCCGGAGCGCGGCCTGCGATGGGCGCCCGCCGCGATCGCGAGTAAGGCCAGCGGCAATAAGAACAGCAGACGCGCCGGGCCGAAGGCGTAGGAAACCCAGCCGGCCACGCCCGCGAATCCGATGAGCGCCGTTGCGGCCGCGGGAAATAGCCACAAACGCGCGGCCCGCGTTCCCGTCGTTAATCCCATCCAGGCCAGCCAGGCGACGGGGATCGCCAGCAGCGCAGTCACGGGGAGCATCCACACCGGGATCGCTTCGCCGAAGAAAAAAGAGAAGATCCAGTAAGCCACCTTGACGCCCCACTCAAGAATCCGGTTGTCGGCGATCAAAAGGAGGCCAGGTTTCGCGCGCCACGCCTCCAGCACCGAGGCGAGCGTCATGAGCCAAGGCAGGTAAGCCGTCAGGACGATCAGGTTTCCGGCCACCAGATGCCCGGGTCGCTCACGTGCACTTCTCCATAGCAGCAAGTTCGTGCCGGCCCAAGCCGCGATCCCCGGAACGTAATGGGTATAGAGCAGCGTCGCCAGTGCGGCGGCCCAGATCAGCAGCTTCTTCCACGAAGCGAATTCCTGGCTCCAGCGCCAAGCGGCCCAGCACACTACGACAAAACCCAGAACTTGCAGGCTGTAGGACCGCGCCATGCGGGAATAGAGCAGCAGACAGGCCGAAAAGGTCCACAGCGCCAAACACCACAGCCGCGTTCGCTGGGAAACGTTTTGGAGCCACAGACGATCCAGCGCGACGGTCGCCAACAGCGTCAACACGACCGACAGGAGTCGAAGCTCCAAGAGCACGTCGGCGCCCCCAGCGATCCGGACCCAATAATGCGCGAGCAGGAAATACAGGGGCGGATGCACATCGCCGCGGACCATGTCGAGCATCGCCCCAAGGGGCGATTGGGCCGCGCGCACGGTAAACAGCTCGTCATTCCACATCGGCAGCAGATCCAGCCGATGGGTCATCAGCGCCGCCTGTGCGATCAGAAAGAGAATGAGCCACGCGTATGATCTGCGAACGTCGGTCATGGGCTGAAAGTTGAGGTTAGCAGCCCGCACAGAGTCGGCGCGGCCGTGCCGAGGTACCATTTGATTGAGAGAGCCATGCGCTACTCGGATATCACCCCCAGGGAAATCTACGTGAACCGGCGCCGATTTCTCGCCGCGGCCCTGGCGTTGCCCATCCCGGCCGCTGCCGCGAAGCTCGACGGAGCCAAGACTGCCTTCAATGCGGGTGGCGAAAAAATCACATCTCAGAAGATCGTCACCACCTACAACAATTTCTACGAATTCGGAACCGGCAAGGATGAACCGGCCAAGAATGCTCCCAAGTGGAAGCCCGTTTCGCCATGGACCGTTCGGATCGAAGGCGAAGTCGCGCAGCCCAAAACTCTGGACCTCAATCAGATTCTGAAACTCGCACCTCTGGAGGAGCGCATCTATCGCCATCGATGTGTGGAAGCCTGGTCGATCGTAGTGCCCTGGATCGGATTCCCGCTGAGCGCCTTGCTGAATCAAGTGAAGCCGACCGGTAAGGCCAGGTTCGTCGCTTTCGAAAGCTTCTATGATGCCCAACAGATGCTTTCGCCACGGAAAGCCGGGATCGGGTTTCCCTACGTGGAAGGTCTGCGATTAGATGAGGCCATGCATCCCCTGGCGCTGCTGACCGTGGGGATGTACGGCGAGGCGCTGCTCAACCAGAATGGCGCGCCGCTGCGGCTGGTGGTTCCCTGGAAATACGGGTTCAAGAGCATCAAATCGATCGTGCGGATCCGCTTTACGGAGCAGCAGCCCCCTACCACCTGGAACAAAAGCTGGCCCGCGGCCTACGGGTTCTATTCCAACGTCAATCCCAACCACGACCACCCCAATTGGGACCAGAACGAAGAACAGCGCTTGGGCGAAGGCGGTTTGTTCAATGCCAAGATCGTCAAAACGCTGATGTTCAATGGATACGGCGACCAGGTGGCGAAGCTTTATACTGGCTTGGACCTTAATCGCAATTACTGATTCGTGAACAGTTCGCCGTGCCCTCCCGATCCGGCTATAGGTCTCGAAAGCAGAAAGTGGAGCAACTATGAGAACGGAATTGCTGCGCTTCAACGGCGCTTTCGAACGGGATCCCGCCATTGATGCGTGGATGAAAGAGCATGCTGGTGAATTAGGAGCCATCGCGCATCAATGGTTTGAGGTGATGCGAAAATGCGGGGACGAAGTCCGTGAGCTCTTGCATGATGGCTGTCCGGTTGCATGTCTGGGAGACGCGCCCTTCGGCTACGTCAATGTATTCCGTTCGCACGTAAACGTGGGGTTCTTTCACGGCGCGGCGCTGCCGGACCCGGCCCGCTTGTTGCAAGGCGCCGGCAAGTTCATGCGCCATGTGAAGCTGAGACCGGGAACGGCTAGAAACGACGCAGGCCTAAGCAAGCTCATCCATACGGCGTACGCGGATATAAAGGCGCGCGTCGAAAACGGGTAGCTCAGAAAACGCCTTGAGACGTCGACGCTGATGTGAACCGCCAGATTAGTAACGATCTGTCGCTGGATTACGGCGTATCCGGAAGCTATCTCCCCGGACGCGTCTGCCCGCAACGGGAACTTGCGATGCCGACTTCTAGGCCGCTTCTATTTGATGGCGACCGCGTTAGGCGGCGTCGCGATACCACCTTCCAGAACCATCGGCGCCGACACCACCATGAATTCGTAACGCCGGTCGCGCGCGCAGTCTTCGGCCAGCGGCGCCAGGACAAACAATTCGCCCAAGGGCAGCCCCAGCAAAGGCAGAGCCCGGTAATGCAAAATCTTCTCATCGGCGAAATTGGCCGGCAGCGGTTCCACGCCCGGGCAATCGGTTCCGATCGCGGCGACGCGCTGATCCCACAACCACGCGACCATTTCCCGGGTGGCCTCAATCCCGACCGCTTTCACGCGTTCAAACGTCGACATGCCGGCCTTCTGTCCCGGCGTACATTGCTCATAACTCTCCATCCAGCCGGTGCGGACCAGCAGAATCGTGCCGGGCTTAAGCGTGGTGCCTTGCTGCTCCAGGGCGCCTTTCAGATCCGTGAGTGTGAACACGTCCCGCTCCAGAGGCTGGACCTCACGGCCCGCGGCCTTTCGGAAACCGAATGCGTCAATCAGCACGCCCCGGCCTACGAATCTCCCGGCCCATCGATGGATGCTCAACTCACCGCCCGGACCGATCTGGTCAGGTTGGACACCGTTGTAGTAACACCCCAGGCTGGGGTAGCCCACATGGGCCAGACCATCCCATTGGCTCCCTTCCTGCGTATTGAAATTGCTTACGACATCGTCGTTCGCAAACGGACCCAGCGGAACTACCTGGTGGCTGACCGTGGCCCGGCCGAACAGCGTCGGCTTGGCGAAACCGATCTTGGCATCCAAGCGGAAGACCCTTCCGGTCTGCACCAGGCGTGCCGCGTCGACCACGCCTTGGGGAGTCAGGAAGTTCAGGCAACCGAACTGATCGTCATCGCCAAACACGCCCCAGGAAGACTCCGGCGGGGCGCCCTTTTTGACCGGCAATTGTTCGAAGCTGGGGATCTTGCTCCAATCGAGGTTTTTCATTTTTCAACGATAACTCATGGACCCTGCGCTAACGCCGTCGCCGGGATACAGTGAATCCTGTACCTGCGAATTCCGTCTCATGGAGTTACCATGGAATCGGGAGACTGTGAACCATGCTGATCCGGAAACCTGCCGACCTACGCTATTCCGATGTCACACCCAAAGAAATATATTTGAACCGGCGCCGGTTTATAGGCGCGGGCGCCGCGACGCTGGGAGCCTTAGCGCTTCCATCGGCCGCGCTGGCCACCGCCAAGATCAACGGCTTGGTCCAGAGCGGTCCGTATCACAACCTGGGCAACGAAAAGCCTTCGCCCAAGCCCACGGTCACCAGCTACAACAACTTTTATGAATTCGGTACGGGCAAGGAAGATCCTTCCGAGAACGCTCCCAAATGGAAGGTGCCGGCCGAGTGGACCATCCGCATCGAAGGCGAAGTGATGCAGCCCAAGACGCTCAGCCTGGATCAGGTGATGAAGCTGGCGCCGCCGGAAGAGCGAATCTACCGGCTCCGCTGCGTGGAGCGCTGGTCGGTAGTGGTGCCATGGATCGGATTCTCCCTCAGTACCCTGCTGAAGCAAGTTCAGCCCACCGGCAAAGCCAAGTACGTGGCGTTTGAGACCTACTACGACTCGAAGGCGATGCTCTCGCCGCGCGAAGCCGGAATTCCGTTTCCCTATGTGGAAGGCTTGCGGCTGGACGAGGCCATGCATCCACTCGCGATGTTGTCGTTCGGGATGTATGGCGAGACCATGCCTAATCAGAACGGCGCGCCGGTCCGGATCGTGGTCCCCTGGAAATACGGATATAAGAGCATCAAGTCGATCGCGCGCATCCGCTTCGTCGAGAAAGAGCCGCCCACGGACTGGAATTTGTACTCTTCCCACGAGTATGGCTTTTATTCGAACGTAAATCCGGAAGTGGACCATCCGCGCTGGAGCCAAAAGATTGAACAGCGGCTGGGCGGAGGGTTCCTGGGGCAAGGCACTCAAATGCCGACAGTGAAGTTCAACGGGTACGGCGCCCAGGTCGCCAGCCTGTACAGTGGGATGGATCTGGTGAAATACCACTAGTCCGGCTCGCTCGTTAGGCCGTTCCGTAGCATGAACCGATTTCTCTCGAGCAAATGGACCAAGGCTGCGGTGTTCGTGCTGTCCTTGGTGCCGTTGGGGATACTGCTGTGGTTGTGCTGGGAAGCATACAGCAGCAGCGATCCGACGGAATACGTCACGGCGAATCCGATCGAGTACATCACCCACTACACCGGTGACTGGACCATCCGCTTCATCTGCTTCACGTTGTGCATTACGCCGCTGCGGATGTTGCTCAATCGTCCGCAGATCACACGCTTCCGGCGCATGCTGGGATTATTCGCGTTTTTCTACGGCTGCGTTCATTTCGGCGTCTGGTTGTTGCTGGACCCGCGGCAAAACACGATTCCGGCCATCTGGGAGGACATCGTCAAGCGCCGCTACATCACGATGGGCATGCTGGCGCTGCTCGCGATGCTGCCTTTGGCGATCACGTCCACGGCGGGCTGGGTGCGGAGGCTGGGTTTCAAACGCTGGAAGAAGATTCACCGGCTGATCTATCTGACGGCCATCGCAGCCGTGATCCATTACTGGTGGCTGGTGAAGTCCGATATCCGGCTGCCGCTGATGTACGCCGCTATCGTAACCGTGCTGCTGGCGTATCGCGTAATCGCGTGGATGCGCGCGCGCAACGGTAAGCCGGCGGTCGATCGCAAGCCGCAGCCGACGGTTTCAGCCAGTTAAGTCTGTTTGTGCTGCGCCGCCGTCTCCGCGCCTGGAGGGGTCAGTACTCCCACACGATTCCGTCCCTGGTGCTTGGCCATGTACAAAGCGTCGTCCGCGAGATGGATAAGGTCATCGGCGGTGGATCCCGCGTCCGGTCGCCAGCTGGTGGCGCCGAAGCTGCACGTGACTACGTGCGCCACGTCTCCGATCATCATGGGTTCGTTAGCCAGCGCGGCGCGTAGCCGCTCCGCCTGATTGCCGGTGCAGCGCTCATCACAGCCCGGAAGGATGATGAGAAACTCCTCACCCCCGTAGCGGCCAATGGAATCGTAAGGCCGCATGGCGGCCGTCATGCGCCGGGTAAACTCCCGGAGCACGGCATCGCCCGCGAAGTGGCCATAGGTATCGTTGACCGATTTGAAGCGATCCAGGTCCGCCAGCAGCACACCCACCGAGCGCTTCTCCCGGGCCGCCCGCGACAGCTCGCGGTTCAGCACATCCAGAATGGAAGAGCGATTCCAGATGCGCGTCAGGAAATCCTTAGTGGCCTGCTCGCGCAGCTCCTCGCGCGCGCTCACCAGTTCGCGCTGCAGGTCGATGATGCGGGTTCCGGCGCGGAGCCGTACTTTCAGTTCATGCTGGTCGAAAGGTTTGGTCAGGTAATCGTCCGCGCCGGCTTCCAGTCCCTCGATCAGATCCTCGCGCTGGCTTTTCGAGCTGAGCAGGACGATGTAGGTATAGTCCAGGTCCTTGTTGCGCGAGCTTTCACGTACGCGGCTGCAAACTTCCGGTCCAGTGAGTCCGGGCATGACCCAATCCAGAATCGCAAGACGGGGAGGATTTTCGCCTTGCAGCACATTCCAGGCTTCCAGACCGTCGTCGGCGACGACAACTTCGTATCCCCACTTGCGCAGGGTAGCCTCCAGCAGGTGCCGCGAAACGACGCTATCGTCGGCGATCAGAATGCGCATACAGCGTAAGCGGAAGTAATCACCTTACTCCTAGAATATATCGGCAGGTTCTAAGATTTCCCTGGACGTTTACGCGCGCGGCTGCTATCCGGTCGCGTATCATAGGGTTTAGAGGGTCTCAGGCTCTCGGGGTTTCGGGGCTGGTGGCCAGGTTCCCGCCAAGGAGAAAGTATGCAGAATTCCGTTCTGGTTCCGATGGTTGTCGAGCAAACTTCGCGAGGCGAGCGTGCCTTTGATATTTACTCGCGCCTGCTCAAGGAAAACATCATTTTCCTGGGGACGCCGATCGACGACAACGTGGCGAACCTGATCATCGCCCAGATCCTGTTCCTGGCGGCCGAGGATCCCGAGAAGGATATTTCCCTCTACATCAATTCTCCCGGCGGTTCGATCACGGCGGGCCTGGCGATCCTGGATACGATGCGTCTGGTACAGCCGGATATCATTACCTACTGCGTAGGACAGGCGGCTTCCATGGCGGCGGTTCTGCTGGCCTGTGGGACCAAGGGCAAGCGGAACAGTCTGCCGCACGCGCGCATCCTGATCCACCAGCCGTCCATGAGCGGCTTGGGCGGCCAAGCCACGGACATCGACATCTACGCCCGCGAAATTCTGCGGATGCGCGAGACGCTCAACGATATTCTGGCCACGGCCACCGGACAGACGGTGGAAAAGATCGCGCGCGACGTGGACCGCGACTACATTTTGGAACCGGTCCAGGCGCTGGAGTACGGCCTCATCGATCACATCATTGAGAGCCGCTCGCTGCAGCCGGTCACAAAGTAGCTGGCGGCGGGAAGAAGAATCCACTAATGATTTGAGCGCGGCGGTATTGGCTGCGGGAGCAATGGCGCCGTTTTCTGAACCACTCCCTTGACCTTTACTTCGATCGAGACGATCATGGGCGGCCTGGTTGGCCGTGACGCCCACCAGGCTCCGGCTCCGGTCACGATGAGGGCCGCCGCCGCCGAAGTCCACTTCCACCTGGAATCACGGCGCATGGTCTTATTTGGGAACGTCATAGACTGCGTCGTAGCTGGTCCGTCCATTGTTCCAGTAGAGCTGGTGATGATCGGCCATGAAATCCGGCCCGGGAGCGTCCATCTCGAACCCCGGCGCGCTGAGCGGCGTTCCCGATGCGGCCGCCGCACGGACCAGATCGGGGCGGTCGGCCACATTCCGCAAATCCAGCATGACGCGGCGGCCCGACTCGAGCAAGGCCCGGAACACGCCTTCCTGGTAGAGCTGCACGGATTCATCGCCGGCCTCGATCTGCACGCCCCGGATCAGGGAACAATTGTCCAGGATCCCCCGCAGGCGGGCGTATACCTGCTGCGGATCGCCCTCCAGGTGGCGGATTCCCAGGACGAAATCGACGCCATACTCCGCGGCCGCCTCTGAAAGCATCCGCAAGCGTTCGATGTTGGCGTCGGCCAAGGGGATCATCAGGCTGATGCGGTTTAGTCGGGCGCGCGCCAGCATCTGAAAATATTCGCGCCACTGCGCGTCCGAGGCGAACCAGGGCTGGTTAAGATCGTAAGACCGAAGCGTCATGCGAACGCCGCGCACAGCCGTAGCCGGTTTCCCACTGGTGGCTTTGAGCTTCCCGTTGGCGCGAATCTGCTCGGACGCCTCGATCAGCCCGTACATCAGGCCGCGCAGATCGCCGCCGGTGATGCGCACCATGCCGGTTTTGTATAGCGTGATGCTGAAGGTTTCGGGAGGGTCGAGATTCAGCTCGGTATCGACGTGAAGCTTTAGTTTGCGCTCGGCCAGAGCGGCGTCCAGCTCCGCTTTGCCGAAATCAACCGGACCGGCGGCGCGCACGGAAGCGGCCGTCAGCAGAAGCGCGACGGCGCTAATCCACCACCGCACTCCAACCCCTCCGCGAAAGATTGCGATAGATGATGGCGAAACCGATCGCGCCCATCGCCAACAACTCGAGTCCGGTGCCCGTCTCATGCAGCAGAAGCTTTCCGACGCCGAACAGAGCGCCATAAATCAGCATACAGCCCCCGGCCCAGCACACGAGATTGGAGAGCCCGTCCCGCGAAGGCTTTACCTCCGGGGCGAGCGCGGCGATCGGCGACCACCCTGACTTAGACGGGCGAGTCCGGCGATAGAAAGCAACCAGAACTTCAGTTTTTTCGGGAGCGGTGAAAAATGTCACGGCCAGCCAAACGGCAGTCGTGATGGCCACCGTGGTGATCATCAGCCAGGCGAAGTCCAGAGGCTTGTCGCTATCGAGGCCGAATCCGACTTGCAGCCCGACCGATACCGCGAAGGCCGTCAGCATGGCCGAAACCTCGCTCCAGGCATTGATCCGCCACCAGTACCAGCGCAGCAGAAGTACGCCTCCGGTTCCCGCGCCAGTCACCAGCAGCAACTTCCATGCGCCCGCGATCGAATCGAGGTAGAACGTCACGATCGCCGATACCAGCGTCAGGAACACTGTGGCCAGCTGGGAAATCCTGACGTAGTGCCGCTGGCTCTCACCTGGTTTCCAGAAGCGGCGATAGAAATCGTTCACCAGATAGCTCGCGCCCCAGTTGAGCTGCGTCGCAATGGTGGACATATAGGCCGCCGCGAAGGCCGCCACCATCAGCCCGCGCAGCGACGGCGGCAGCGTCACGATCATCACGCGAATGTAGCCTGTCTCGGGCTTTTCGAGTCCTGGGAACAGAATCAGGGAAGCGAGCGCCACCAGGATCCAGGGCCACGGCCGAATGGCGTAGTGCGCCACGTTGAACCACAAGGTCGCCAGCAGCGAATTTTTTTCGTCCTTCGCGCTCAGCATACGCTGGGCGATGTAGCCTCCGCCGCCCGGCTCGGCCCCGGGGTACCAAGTCGCCCACCAGTTGAGCGAAATGTACACCAGGAATGTCAGCAGCGGCATCCATGCCGAATGCAGATCCGGGACGAAGTTCAATACTGACCCGCCCCCTGTGCGCGTGGCATCGATCAGCAATAGCTTCTGTTTCATTGCGGCCATCCCGCCCACGGCGCGCACGGCGAACACCGCCAGCACGATCACCATGCCCATCTTGACCGCGAACTGGAACAGATCGGTCACCAGCACGCCCCACAGTCCCGAGAGCGTCGAAATAAACGACGTAAGCGCGATCAGGCAAATCACAATCGCCAAGGCCTGGAGCTTGGTGACACCTAAGATCAGCATCAGGATGTCCACCATGGCCTTGTTGACCCAGCCCAGGATGATGCAGTTGATCGGAATCCCCAAGTACAATGCTCGGAATCCCCTCAAGAAGGCGGCGGGCCGCCCGGAGTAGCGGATCTCTGCGAATTCGACGTCGGTGGTGACGCCCGAGCGGCGCCACAGGCGCGCGTAGAAGAACACCGTGAGCATCCCGCTCGAGACGAAGCACCACCATAGCCAGTTCCCGGCGATCCCATTGGCCGCCACCATGCCGGTGACGGCTAGGGGCGTATCGGCGGCAAAAGTGGTTGCGACCATGGAGGTGCCGGCCAGCCACCACGGCACGTTGCGGCCGGAGAGGAAGAATTCGTCGACGCTCGACTGCGCGCGCGACTTGTAGTAGAAGCCCACCGCCAGGTTAAACAGGAAGTAGAGCCCGACCACGGCCCAGTCGGCGAAGGTGAGTTGCACTTGGGAGCGATTATAGCGAGTTCGGACAAACTTTCCAGCGTACAATAGCGGTTTGCGGCATTTTCTCCGAACCCACATTCCGGACTGCTCGCGGATCCTGCTGATCGAAAGCGGACCACGGGTGGTGATCGAGAGAGTGATCCTCCACGTCCGCGAATTGTTCGGCGACGACGTGGAGATAGACCTGGTCACGTGTTATGCCGGTGAGCCGGCCGGATTCCGCGGCCGCGTCTACAACGTGAACGATTACGGCGGAGCCGCCGGACGGGATGCCTTGTGGGCGGATCTGGTTCAGCGCAATTACTGCGCGGCTGGTGTGATCTGTGCGGCCGTGCCCATCATGACCAAGTGGAAATGGTGGCTGGCTTTCAAGGCGCCCGCGAAGATTTTCATCATCAACGAAAACGCCGACTACTTCTGGCTGGATCGCGCCCATCTCCGCCAACTGAGGAAGTTTGTCACGCACCGGCTGGGAATCAGCGGAGCGGCCGCGGTGCCCTCGCTTGCCCGGCTCGTAATTTTTCCGCTGACGCTGGCGTATCTGTTGCTGTACGCTGGCACGGTGCACCTAAGACGCAGAATAAGGATTCTATGAAAGCCGTTTATATCGAACAACCCGGCGGGATCGACGCCATGCGTTACGGCGATTTCCCCACGCCCCAACCCGGGCCGGGCGAGGTACTGGTGAAGATCGCTTACTCCGGTGTCAATTTTATCGATACTTATCACCGCAGCGGTTTATACAAGCTGCCACTGCCGGCGGTGATCGGATCGGAAGCCTCCGGAACGGTGGAGAAACTGGGCGAGGGCGTCACTGGTTTCAAACCGGGCGACCGTGTGGCTTATACCCTGGCGCGCGGCTCGTACGCCGAGTATCACGCAGTCCCCGCCAGTAACTTAGTGAAGATCCCCGACAGCGTGGATGATGCCACCGCTGCCGCCTCCATGCTGCAAGGCTGCACCGCGCACTATCTCACGCACTCCACTTTCACGTTGAAAAAGGGGCAGACCGCGCTGGTTCACGCCGCGGCGGGGGGCACGGGAAGGCTGATCGTTCAAATGGCAGGGATGATCGGTGCGCGGGTGATCGCCACGGTCGGCTCCGACGCCAAGGCTAAACTCACCTTGGGAGACGGTGCTTCGGAGGCGATTCTTTATAACAGCCAGGACTTCGTCGCAGAGACCAAGCGCCTGACGGATGGCAAGGGTGTCGAGGTGATTTATGACGGCGTCGGCCAGGCGACGCTGCACAAAGGCTTCGATTGCCTTAAGCCGCGCGGCATGATGGTGGCCTTCGGCCAGTCCAGCGGTCCGGCGGCTCCCATCGATGTGCTGGTGCTCAGCCAGAAGGGATCTCTGTACGTCACGCGGCCGACTTTGTTCACCTACATCGCCAGCCGGGAAGAATTAGAGTGGCGCTCATCCGATCTTTTTCGCTGGATCGGCGAGGGCAAGATCAAAATCAACATCGACACGATTTACCCGCTGGCGGACGCCGGGCAGGCGCACGCCGATCTGGAAGGCCGCAAGACGACCGGCAAATTACTGTTGAAGATCTAACGTGAAATCGCGACCATGGCCTGTGCCTCGGCCGACAGGCGCTCGCCCACGGGACCGACGCCTTCAGCCGTTTTGAACTTTACCGACATGCGCTCGACGTCGATCGCCAGCGTTCGCGCCAGCGATTCGCGAATCGGCTGCCTGTAGTCTTTGAGCTTGGGCTGCTCCAGGATCACTGTGGAGTCCACGTTTACGATGGTGAATCCGAGATCCCTTACCAGCGCCGCCGCGTGCGTCAGAAACTGGAGGCTATCGGCGTCTTTCCAGCGCGGATCGGTATCCGGAAAATGCATCCCGATATCGCCCAGCGCGGCCGCCCCCAGTAAGGCGTCGGTGATGGCATGAGCGAGAATGTCGGCGTCCGAGTGACCCTCCAGTCCAAGCTCGCTGGGGACCGCGACGCCGCCTAAAATCAGCAGGCGCCCGGCCGCGAGACGATGTACATCCCAGCCTAGACCGGTTCGAAACTCATTCACGATGCTGTTTCGCCCACTTCTTCGGAGAGGAACAATCGCGCCAGTTCCATATCGGTGGGCTTGGTGATCTTGATGTTGCGGTCGCTGCCCTGCACCACACAGACATCGATCTCTTCCAGCCGCTCCACCAGACTGGATTCATCGGTGGCGGTGAAGCCGTCCTGCCGAGCCCGATCGAAGGCGCGCTTCAGCAGCTCGAAGCGGAACACCTGGGGCGTCTGCGCCAATACCAGGTGCTCGCGCGAGAGCGTCGCGCGAATCTTGTTCTTGTGCACCTGCTTGACGGTGTCCACCGGCACGATCCCGACGATGGCCGCGCCGTTCTTCGCCGCTTCGGCGATCACTTTCTCCACCATCTCGGAATCGATGAAGGGGCGCACCGCGTCATGCACCGCCACCAGGTCGGTATCGGGCGCCAGAGTCGCCAGGGCGTTTTCGACTGACTGCTGGCGGCTCTCTCCGCCTTCGACCACGCGCACGGGTTTAGCCGGGTGCTCCTGGTGGATCAAGCCGCGAGCCCAGTCCATATCTTCGGCCCGCAGCGCCACTACGATTTCCGTGACGGAGGAGCACAGCAAAAACTTGCGGATGGTATGAATCAGGATCGGCGCGCCTTCCAGCAGCATGAACTGCTTGCGGCTGGTGCCGGACTTCTCCCGCCCCATGCGGGTGCCGAGTCCGGCGGCGGGAAGGATGACGGAGACGTTCATGAGTGGGCTCGCTGGGAGCGAACTACCGATTGTAATGAATTCGGCGGATTCGTGCTGGTGCCAGCCTGCCTTTACCCGCCACTCGCCGCTTCGCGCTGGGGACGATCGCGATCCTTGTCGAAGACGGCGTGCGCGCGTTCGTCGAAGCGGCCGAAGATCATCTTGCCCGCCGTGGTTTGCAGCACGCTGGTCACCGCGACGTCGACGGTTTTCGAAATCAGCTTGCGCGCATTGTCCACCACAACCATGGTGCCGTCGTCCAGGTAGGCCACGCCCTGGTTGTGTTCCTTGCCTTCCTTGAGAATGAATACGCGGATGGTCTCACCCGGCAGCACCACCGGCTTGAGCGCATTGGCCAGCTCGTTGATGTTGAGCACTTCCACGCCGTGCAGCTGGGCGACCTTGTTCAAGTTGAAATCATTGGTGACAATTTTGCAGGCGTATAGCTTGGCCAGCTCGATCAGCTTCATATCCACTTCACGGACGTTGGGGAAATCGTCTTCCAGGATCTGGATATTTAACTGCGGCATCTTCTGGATTCGTTGCAGTACGTCCAGGCCGCGGCGGCCGCGATTGCGCTTCATGGAGTCGGCCGAATCCGCCACCATCTGCAGCTCGCTCAGCACGAACTGCGGGATCACCAGGGAACCGTCAATAAACCCGGTCTCGGAAATGTCGGCGATGCGGCCATCGATGATCACGCTGGTATCCAGAATCTTGAAGGAATTCTTGGTGGATTTCTCTCCGCCGAATAATCCGCCGAGAGCGCCCAGGTTTAGCATCTCGCCTTTCGCCGCCCCCACCACCAGCCCGCAATAGGTCATCAGCGCCAGGACCAGAATTTGCAGAAACGGCACAGTGTTATCGCTGTCAGGCATGGCTTTTTCCAGGACCAGCGAGATGAGATACGCGCCCAGGATCCCCAGAACGCTGCCAAAGGCGGCCCCGATCAGGCGCCGCATGCTGACTTGCTTGATGCGGATTTCGAACACCACCACCGCGACGGCGGCTGCCACACCCACCCCGGCGGCCACTGGCCCCTCCAGGTTGAAAGGACGGAGGAAGTAGGCCGCAAACGCCAGTAAAGCAATAAAAAGAAGCCTGATGATCAGCAGATCGCCCATTGAGCACCAAAACCCGCTCTTCGGCGGGCACGAAATATTAATTTTACTTAGGGATCGAGTATAGCACCCTTCGCAGGCGGTCTCCTGGGCCGCGCAGGGGGCGCTAGAGGAAGGATTTAGAGGGCTTTCGCCAGTTCTTCAGCGAAAGAACTCTGCGGGCCCCGGCTTTCGCTACGCTTGGCGAAGGTTTTCTTGGCCCGTCGCGGCGGCGGTGGCGGCCGATGTTCGGCGCTGGGGGGAGCACTGTGCCCTTCGGCATGGGCTGCCCGGGGTGCTGCAGCGGGGCTGCGCTCGGGACTGTGCCCTGCGGGAGCGCCTTGAGACGGTCCAAGTCCTCCAGGACCACCTACGGGGCGGCCTTGGCTCTTGGGCCGGGCCGGCTGCGCAGGATTGGCCCGAAGCAGGCGATCCTCCAGCGGAGCACGGTCGAACCGGCGGATGATGGAGTTCATCTCCTCGGTGTTGGGCGCTTCAATGAACGCGAAGCCCTTGGACTCCTGCGTTTCAGGGTTGCGGATGACTTTGATTGCGTCCGCGACCAGGTTCTCGGCTGTTAGCCATCCCTTGATATCGTCCGCGGTGACCCAGGTGGGCAAATTGCCCAAGAAGACGGTAAAACTCATTCCGTAATTGTCTCTATCTCCGTAAGAGGGGGTTTGGCTTCCGGAGGTCTTCCAGGAAGCAATATCATGCTACCACACTCGATCAAGCCCGTAAATGGAGCGAACCGGCAACTGACTTAGCCTGCGTCGCCCGGTCTCATTCTTTGCTCCCTCATCTAACCACCAGCGAATACGGCATAAGCCGCTGCACGCCGCCATGGGCCAGTGACTTCCAGGGCAGCTTCCCAACCACCGACTGAATGGCCGATTCCAGCTCGGAGTTGTCATTAGAGCTCCTCAGCAGCAACTCGAGCAAGGAGCGGCGAGGCGGATAGGTCACCAGAGTGACCTGCTGGGACGCCGGGATATTGGTGCGCTGCTTGATCATCTCGACGGCGCGATCCAGGCCGCCGATCTCATCGACCAGTCCGTTCATTTTCGCCTGCGTGCCCAGCCAGACACGCCCCTGCGCGAGCGGTTCCACCTGATCGTAGGACCGTTTCCGGGCTTCCGCCACGCGTTCGACAAAGCCGCGGTAAAACACCTGAATCTCTTTCTGAACCTTGTCTTTTTCCTCGGGCGACAAAGGCCTGGTCTCGGAATCAATGGCCGCAAAACGCCCGCGTGTGAGCAGTTCCTTCTTGATTCCGATCTTGTCGTACAACCCGCTCAAATTTACTTTGCCAAAGAACACCCCGATGGAACCGGTGAGGGTATTGGGGTAGGCCAAAATGGGGTCGCCGGTCATGGCGATAAAGTATCCGCCGGATGCGGCCAGGTCGGACATAGAAATCAGCACCGGTTTTTTCTTGCTCAGCGCTTTCATCTCGTGCAGGATGTCGTCGGAGGCGATGCCGTCGCCGCCCGGCGAATCAATGCGCAGAATTACGCCCTTGATGCTCGAATCGTCGGCCACCTGCCGCAGTTGCTTCACCATCCCGAAAGCGGTGATGCCGGTATCGGAAACGTCCTCGTTGGGATCGCCGCGGGTGATTTCGCCGTCACCGGTAACGAAGGCAATGCGAGGCTGTCCGCTGGGGTCGGCTCCGGCAGCCCGGCTGTAGCTGCGGGCGCCGATTTTCTTCAAGCCGACCTTGACCTGTGTGTTGATCTGGGCCAGCATCTCGTCCTCGAAGATTAATCCGTCCACCAACCCGCTATCGAGCGCATTCTTGCCGATGAAAGGCCCCTGATCGATGACGCCGCGCACGGCGCCGGGAGGCAGCTTGCGGCCCTCGGCAATCACCTGCACCATGTTTCCGTAATACTGATCCAGGATCTGGTTGGTGACTTCCAGGGTTTCCGGACTGGGGGAAGTCTTGGTGAACTCATCGGGCGCGTCCTTGTACTTGCCGACGTGCTCGAATTCCATGCTCACGCCGAGCTTATCGAGCGTTCCTTTATAGAACGTCAGTTCCGCGCGCAGACCCTTTACGTCGAGCTCATCCTCGGGCGCCATGTAGATCTTGTCGGCGGCGGTAGCGAGATAGTACTCGCGCATGGTGGCGTTGCGGAGATACGCGTAGACAGGTTTACCGGATTGTTTAAATGCGATAATCTCCGCGCGCAGCTCCTGCAGCTTGGCCCAGCCCGCGTCGAGCCCGCGGGGCTCCAGCACCAGCGCTTTCACGCGCGTATCGCCGGCGGCCCGGCGAAGCAGCTTCCAGGTGTCGAGCACGGTCAGCGGCGGCTGCTGCTGGATGTAGGGAATCGCAATGTCCACGGGCGCCTGTTCGGGAACCGTGCCTTCCAGGTTGAGCACCAGCGCGGAATTGTCCGAGACAGAGACGGGCCTCTCGCCGCCGAAGGTCGAGGCCATGCGGACAGCGGCGAATCCCAGAATCACCAGTACCAGGCCGACAAACACAATCCCAATCACGAATCCGAGGAAGAATTTTTTCATACGCGAGCCCGTCCGACCTTTCGCAGTTGGATGACCAGGCGTAGCGCATCATTCACGGCTTTCTCATCGCGAAACGCCCGCCGGACGTCGGGATCCAGTGGAACAAGGTTCGTGCCCGAGCGATAGGCCTTGGCATATTTGCCGCGCACGCCCTTACGGAATAGCTCCCGCAGATCGTACTCCGGGCGCAATTCATCACTCGTTTTACTTCGAGGTTTCTTCATAGGCGATTCTTTCGCTTCGAGTCAGCGTCCGAGCGCTGATAATTCGTATCGTACCGCGACGCTCCGCGTGGGCGACCATGATCAACCGGTCCCGGTTTGACCTTCCGACTGTAATGTATCGCAGTTCCTCGTCAGAATGGTCTGGATCGGGTGCCGTCGCACTGAGGAAATCCGCGAAGACCGTGACGGCTTCATCGAAGGAAACCTTGTGCTTGCGAAGGTTCGCGGCAGCCTTCGCCGGAGCCCATTCGAACTCCATCGCCTCAAGTGTAGCGGGTTGTTATGTCTTTGAGCTAATAGTCTACCGGCTGATGCTGATAGCGGCCCTGCGCCCAGTAATAGACGTCCGCTTCATATTCCTGTTCTCCAGCATCCAACAACAGAATCCCCGCTTTAGCGGCAAAGCCGAGTTTCTCAGTCCACTGCTGGTTGAAGAATTCGCCGAGCTGAATTGCGTGGACAAAAAAGTTTCCGGCTTCCGCCATTTCGTCTCTCTCGACGAGTCTTAGTCCGCGGCTCGACTGACCTGCCGTACTCCCGAAGATTAAGAATCTGTTTCCGGTCTTTGGATGGTTGGTTGAAATCAGCAAGACGGCATATGAGAGTGCCGCCCCGCCGTCGAATTGGCCGACCGCAATCCCCGGACAGTCGCCGGCTGGCGCGGAGTCCTTCCAAATCCCGCGGGCGAGCGCATTCAGGTCGGATACTTCCTCAATCCTCCAGGATGGGAATTCCTTACTGATCCGATTGCGTATATCGAGAGGAAGGATTTCCGATTTGCAGGCGCTTGACCGTTCCTCGGGCTGCGCCCGCGCAGGCAGAACAGCCGCGACTGCAAGTGCGATCGCAAATGGCAGGGTCTTCATAAGAACCACATAAAAAATGAGCCGCGGTTGCCCGCGGCCCTGAGGTTCACAGCTCTCTAGGAGGATACGTTACACGAGATTCGGAATCTTGATGATCTTTTTCTGGATGGCGTACTGCACCAGTTGCGCCTTATTGTGAATATCGAGCTTGCGCATCAGGTTGAATTTGTGCGCTTCCACGGTCTTCACGCTGAGATTCAGATCGCAGGCGATTTCCTTAACCGAGTTGCCTTCCGCCAGCATCTTGAGCACTTCCCGCTCGCGAGTGGTCAGCGTGGCGAAACGCGGTAAACGATTCGCCGACTTGATACGGCTGCGGAAATCGTCGACCAGTTGGGAGAGCATGCGGGGGCTGAGATAACTGCCGCCCCGGCAAATATCACGGACCGCCGCCACCAGTTGCTGGCTGGGACTGTCCTTCAAAACGTAACCGCTGGCGCCGACTTCCATGCCCTCCACCAGATAATCCTCGTCGTCATACATGGTGAGGAACAGGACCTTGGTTTCCGGCCGGTTTTTCTTAATCTGCCGGGTGGCTTCGAAGCTGCTTAATCCGGGCATCCCGATGTCCATCAGGACCACATCCGGGCGCACTTCGTTGGCTTTATCGACCGCATCGCCGCCGTTGGAGGCTTCGCCGACTACTTCCATATCGGCTTCCGCTGAGATCAGCGTGCGGATACCCTGGCGGAACAGCGTGTGATCGTCCGCCAACATAATTCTAATCTTGGCCATAGTATTGGACCTTTGCCTTACGTAATCCTTCCTACAAGAGCCGCTATTTGGCTATCGGCAGTTCTATAGAAATCTTTGTACCTTTCTTAGTGCCTTCCATACGGCTTTCTACGTGGAACTCTCCGCCCAGCAGGGCAACGCGTTCCCGCATTCCGGATAAGCCGAAGGATTCCCGCCTGGCGAACGCCTCGTCGATATTGAAACCGACTCCGTTATCTTCGACCAAGAGCCTAAGTCTTCCATCGGCCGACACCAGGGAAATATTTACCTGGGTCGCCTCGGAGTGCTTGCCGATGTTGTTAAAGCATTCCTGCAAAAGACGATAGGAGATCACTTCCACCTGCTGCGGCAGAACCCCCATCTTGGTCAGATGCAGCTTCACCTGGCAGGTGGGCTGGAGCCTTTGGAAGCGGTTCACCAGTTGCCGCAGGGCCGCGCCCAGCCCCAGTTGTTCTAGGACCGCCGGGCTCAAGGCCGCGATCAGGCGGCGCATTTCTAGAATGGTTCGTTCCGTAAGGTCCCGGGCGTCCCGCAGCTTCGCCCGCCAGTCCAGTGCGCTCTCAGGCAAAGACTGCTCCAGCAACTCAATCTGGAGCCGAATGCACAGCAAACTCTGACCGGCTTCGTCATGCAGCTCGCGGCTGATGCGCCGGCGCTCCATTTCCTCGACGTGGAGCATGTGCTCAGCCAGGCGGCGAACCTGCTCCTCGCGCTGGGCTAGATCCTCCACCAGGCGGGCTTTTTCCGCGGCCATCAGGCAGCGCTCGGCGGCTGCCGCCAGCAGCTCCTGCTCGCGCGGCAGCCATTCGTAAGGCTTGGCGAAACCAAACTGCATCACGCCGGCGGTGCGGCCTCCGGTTGCCAGCGGAATCGACCAGCAGGAAGGGAAGCGGGTGTGCCAGCTTTCCTCTAGCAGAACGTCCGCGGCGCGAGGATCGCCGTTCAAATAGCGCGGCTTGGAGAGCTTCTTTATCAGACCCGGACGATTCGGAACCGACAATACCTGGGGATCGGGACAACCCGCCCGCAGCACCCATTGGCTGGAATCCTCATTCAGCATGTACAGCCGGCCGGCGTCGGCGCGGCAGGCATGCACCAGCGTCTCCAGGAACTGACGAAGCAGTTCCTCCAGGTTGCGCGATTCGAGCTCCACGCGAAACAGTTCGTAGAAGGCCTGTGTTTCCGCCTCGCGGACCTGGTAATACGCGTTGTTTAGCGTCAGGATGACGCAGAAATGAAGCTGATCGCGGACCCATTGAAAATTGGCATGCTCATCGGAAGTAAGTTCCGCCAGCGCGGGCGCCAGAAGGCGATCGTACTCCTGCAGGGCTTCGAGGATCGCGCTGGGCGGCAGATTCAGCTTGGCCAGGCGGCGTCCGTGATATTCCACCTGTTCGATGAACTTGAGGGGAGGAAGCTCACGGGCCATTACTCGCGCCGCCGCTCCGGGCGTGATGGCGCTCAAAGCGGTGCGCTGCTGGGGCTCGAAGCCCATTTCCTGCAAGCGTTTGAGGAAGCGCCGGTCGATTTTATCGACTCGCGGCTCCAGGAAACGCGCCAGGCCTTGAAGATGAAAGCGTAACTGGTCGCTTAATACGTCCGCGGCGTCTGCCAGCTCGGGCGAAACCTGCGCAGTCTGCACAAGGTTAAATCGGCCGACTAGGGTCTTCCCTTTAGTACTGACGCTGGGGGACTACTTTTTGGCGGGTGACCCGGCGATCAGCTGATCAAGCTCACCCAAAAAAGTCGGACTCTGCACGCCGGCCTGGCCCCAGTCCTTCACGATCATCCCGGCCGGACTGATGGCAAACAAATGAGGTGTGTCGAAGGCAGGGTTTTGCGGCGTGGCCTTAAAGTAAGAAATCGCCACCTGACTCAAATCGAAAACGATGGGCGTCGTGATTTTGGTTTCGGAGACGTACTTGGCGATGGTGGCCTGGGTTTCGGGAGGCGTGATCACGATGGAAAGAACCGCGGCCTTGACGCCGTGCTTCTTCTTCACGTTTTCGAGGCTCACGGAAAGCTGCTTGCATACCGGGCAGTCGGTCTTCATGAAATCGAGGAACAGCCAGCTTCCGCGGTAGTCCAGGATATCGTGCTGCTGCATGCCGGAATCCGGAAGAGAAAAACTGGGCGCGCGGCGATTGACCAGGCCCTGCGCCGAGAGTGCGAGTGTTATGGCAAGAAAGATCGTAACGCGGACAGCGAACATAAACCTCACCCTAGCATGCCTGCGACAGTTTTCGCAGCGATTCTTCATAAGGCGCGCGAGCCACGCCGCGTTCGCACACGATGGCAGTCACGTAACGGGAGGGAGTTACGTCGAACGCGGGATGCTTCGCGGCGATCGCTTCCGGGGCCACAGGCACTCCCCTAAAATGCGTGACTTCGTCGGGTGAACGCTCTTCGATGGGAATGAGATCGCCCGAGGGGAGGCTAAGATCGAAGGTGGAAACCGGCGCGGCGACATAGAACGGAATTCCGTTCTCCTTGGCGAGTACGGCCACCGAATAGGTGCCGATCTTGTTAGCCACGTCGCCATTGGCGGCGATGCGGTCGGCGCCCACCACCACGCACCCGATTCTGCCGGAGCGCAAAAAATGTCCCGCCATGTTGTCGGTGATGAGTGTGGTGGCGATCCCATCCTGCTGCAATTCCCAGGCGGTGAGGCGAGCTCCTTGAAGAAACGGGCGGGTTTCGTCGGCGAAGACGTCGATCTTTTTGCCGGCGCTGACGGCGGCCCGGATCACGCCGAGCGCAGTGCCATACCCGGCCGTGGCCAGCGCGCCCGCGTTGCAATGGGTCAGCACGGTCTTGCCATCGGGAACCAGGGGCTCGCCATGGCGTCCGATGGCCTGGCAGATGGCGATGTCTTCGAGACGGATCTTCCGAGCTTCGGAGATCATGCTTTGGACACGTTCCTCACGCGTCGCTCCTTGAAGCGACGCATACATGCTTCTCATCCGCTCTATGCCCCAGAAAAGATTCACCGCGGTGGGCCGCGTCGCCGCGAGCGTTTTACAGACCGTCTCGAAATCGGCGCCTTCCTGGACGCCCAAGGCGACCCCCATCGCGGCTGCCACTCCGATGGCTGGAGCGCCGCGAATCACCATGGTCTTGATGGCGTCGGCGACTTCGAGATAGGTGCGGCAGGTGACGAAGGTCTGTTCGCGCGGCAGGCGGGTCTGATCGATCATGACCACGCCGTCATCGGTCCACTGGATGGTTTCCACCATGAACTATCTATTGTGCATGGTTCGTGCGGCCACCCGCCGATTCCCGGCATATACTGTTTCTGATGAGACCCAGAACAACCGTTCTTCTGATGTTGGCTCTCGGCGCGGCTGCCTTCGCGGACGACGGCGACCGCCTCTTGCGGATCGACCACTATGTCCAGGTTCATTCGACCGTCCCCACCATCGCCGGGCAGCTCACGCAGATTTACGTGCGTGAAGTGGTGGAGGCCGGAACCGTGATGCGCGGCGGACCGGCTGCTGATCGCGTGGCGCTGTTTATCCACGGCGCGGGCACCCCGGCGGAGGTGGCTTTCGACGTTCCCTATCAGGACTACAGTTGGATGGCGTACCTGGCGCACGCCGGTTTCGATGTTTTCTCGATGGATATGACCGGCTATGGCCGTTCCACGCGTCCCGCCGCGATGAACGATCCATGCAATCTCACCAAAGAACAGCAGGCGCTGTACACTCCTTCACTGATCGCTGCTCCTTGTGCCGCCAGCTATCCGCACCAGATGACGACCATCGCCTCCGACTGGCACGATATCGATGCAGTGGTGGATCACGTGCGCGCGCTGCGTCACGTGGACAAGCTGAACCTGCTGGCATGGTCGCTGGGCGGACCGCGTTCCGCGGGCTACGCGTCGCAGCATGCGGACAAGGTCGCCAAGCTGGTGCTGCTGGCCCCCGCCTATAATCGCGCGGCGAAAGCCGAGCAGCCGGAGCAGGTGCCCGCCAACGGTGCGGCCTTCAACACGCAATCGCGCGCCGAATTCATCACGAATTGGGATCGTCAGGTGGGCTGTCCCGAGCAGTACGAAACGGGTGCGCTCAATTCTGTTTGGTCTGAGATGATCGCGTCGGATCCGGTGGGCGCGACTTGGGGGAATGGTGTTCGGCGCGCTCCGCAGGTCACCACCTGGGGATGGACCACGGCGGTAGTGGCGAAAACACTGATCCCCACGCTGATGGTCTCCGGCGCGCATGACAAGCAGGTCAATCCGGACCGCGTACGCGAACTCTACACCGACTTGGGCTCGCCCAAGAAGGTGTTCGTCGACTTGGCGTGCTCGTCGCACAATGCGATGTGGGAAAAGAACCATCTGCTGTTATTTCGCGCGTCCGTGGAATGGCTGACGCAGGGAACCGTGCAGGGCAAACAGGAAGGCATGCTGCGCCTGGGATATTGATTGGTGGGCCCTGATGGACTCGAACCATCGACCAACGGATTATGAGTCCGCTGCTCTAACCGACTGAGCTAAGGGCCCTTCTGCCGAGTTTACCGCGACTCGTGGGAGACGCTCATCGTCATATCGATCCATGTGTCTGCGGCGCGGTGTCTGCGGCGCGACTATCGGGCTTCAGGCGATGGCGTGGTTGCCACGCGGACCTGGGATCTATGTGGCGCGATCTTCTCACGGTAGTATAGGATGTACAACGGCGCCCCGGATTGCTCAGGGTCGAGCCCTTAATAAGCAAGGAGAAATGACGATGAAATTGGCGAAAGCGGTATTGCTACTTACCCTGGCATCGGGGGCAGCCTGGGCCCAGGTGAATGCGGGCGAACAGAAGCCCGACCCCAACCAGCCCTTCACCATGACCCCGGCTCCGTCCACCTTTGAACTGCCTTGGCGGATAGCATTCCTGCCCGATGGCCGCATGCTGATCACCGAAAAGGTCGGGCCCGTCTGGCTGGTGTCGAAAGAGGGACAGAAGATCGCGGTATTGGGCGGTACTCCCCCAGTCTATTGGTCGGGCCAGAGCGGCATGCTGGGTGTGTATGTCTCGCCGAACTACGTTACCGACCAGACTATCTATCTCACGTATTCTGAACCGGGTGACTATGGCGGCGGTCTGGCGCTCGCGCGCGGCAAGTTGGCTCTCACCGCCACCTCCGCCACGTTTCAGCGGGGATCTTTCCAGGTGCTGTGGCATCAGATGCCCAAGGGCAAGGGCGGACAGGAAGGCGGCGCAGTTGCCTTCGCGCCCGACGGCCAGTCTCTGTTCCTCACGGTTGGCGACCGTCAGCGCTTCACGCCGGCTCAGGATCCGAACCAACCCGTAGGCAAGATCCTGCACCTGACGCTGGACGGGAAACCCGCCCCCGACAATCCCAACGCCGGCAAGACCGGCGCTCGCACTGTCTCCCTCATCGATCCGCCCACGGACACAGAAACCGCCAAGACCGCGAAGGTGGTCAGCACCTATACCTTCCCGGCCGAGAACCTGACGCCGGCTGAAACCTGGTCCATGGGCCATCGCACGCCCTACGGTCTGGCGTTTTCGCCCACCGGCGAATTGTGGGAGCTGGAGCATGGTCCGCGCGGCGGCGATGAGCTGAACCTGATCGAGAAGGGCAAGAATTATGGCTGGCCGCTAGTCGAGTACGCCGACAATTATAACGGCGTACCCATTCCCCGGCCCGACACTCGTCCCGACTTTGCGAAGCCGGCGATCTATTGGGTGCCGGTGGTTGCTCCGGGCAATCTGATGTTCTACCGCGGCACCCAGACCTTCCCCCAATGGAATGGCAACGGCTTCATCAGCGGCATGGGAACCAAGTCCCTCAACCGCGTCATCTTCGATGGCAAAGGCGGCGCTAAGATGGCCGAGCGATGGGACATGGGTAAACGCATCCGCGACGTGGCAGAAGCTCCCGATGGCTCGCTGTGGCTGCTGGAAGACGCCAATCCAGGCGCGCTGATCCATGTGACACCCAAATAATCACTTCTCGTTACGTGAACAAGCAGGAAAGGGCCGGAGCAATCCGGTCCTTTTGCTTTTTGACAGTCGTCACAGCGAGTAGCGCCTGCTGCCCAGTTCTCCGACGGCCGGGAGACCAATGCGGATCGCATACAGGGACAGCTCGCGTTTCGCCTCCTGGGGAAGCCGGCCGACGATCTCGTGCCGCTCGGTTTCAGCGGTTCTGCTGGTAGTCGCCGACTCCAACAAGCGCTCGGCCGATTGACTGCGGTCGGCACATTACTTGGCTGCTGGACTCTTCCGCTGTTCCGCGAACGTCTGCGCGACTCGCTCCGCTACCGAGGGTGTGCCCGCGAATGAGACGTTCGACATGACTGCCACCGCCAGCCCGCGTTCGGGGAACGTGAGCAGCGACGCCACTTCTTCAACCCAAAAATGGCCATTGTGACCAGCCGCCTGAACCTGTTGGCCCGCCAGTGTTACGGTTTTGAGATCCCAGCCTAGCCCGTAGCTCGTCTGTTGGCCCGAAGCCAATCGCTGAGGCGTTTGCAACGTCTGAACGGTCTGCGGACCCAGCAGCTTGCCACGGTTGATCGCCATCCCGAAACGCACCAGGTCCGACGGTGTGGACAGGAACCCATTGGATCCCGCGTGGCAGGAATAATCGAATTTGGGCAATGGGCGCAGGCCGTACACGGGATTCGCCGCGAATCTCGGGTTGTACGAAGTCGCCGCGTCAGACGGCGGGTTTGTCACCGATTCCTTGAAAGTGTCCAGCATTCCGAGCGGACGAAATATGTTCTCGTTGAGAAACGTCGTAAACGGTGTGTCCGCGGCAGCCTCTACGACGGCGCTCAAAAGCACCCAGCCAAACGTCGAGTCGCGATATTCGGTGCCCGGCTGAAACAGCAACGGCGCCTTCGCAAAAAGCGCCACCGCGTCCGCCGGACGCTCGCAGTGGCTGGAAGTCAGCACGCCATTGTCGGGGTCCTCCGTCTGAAAGCCTGCCACCTGTCCCATCACTTGACGGACGGTGACAGGCCACTTCTTCATCGGAAACTCCGGAACATAGCGCTGAATCTCGTCATCCAACTTCAACCGGCCTTCGTCCAAGAGCAAGCCGAGAGCGGCCGAGGTGAACACGATGGAAGCGGTTCCAGTGCGGAACCGGTGATCGGGCGTAACCGGCAAGCTGCTCTCGATGTCTGCAAACCCAAAGCCCTCCGCCCACACGATCCCGCCATCGATACCGACGGCCACAGAGAGCCCGGCCAGGTTGTTCTCGGACATGCTCGCACGCACGATCTGGCGTGATTGCTCCGCGGCTCCGGCCCACTTTGGCGGCGGCGGAGAGTTCGTCAAAGACGGAATGGTCTGGGAGTCGGGATGGACTTTTGTCGCTGTGATGCTCATGTACACCCACAGTCCCGGAATCCCCACTACCAGCAGTCCCATACCCAAGAGGACCAGCGAAACCCAGGTAGGAATCCGGCTCTTCGACATTAGTTCTCAGACGGCTTCGACACCTTATCGATCGCCAACAGATCCATAACAGCCTTCGTCGCGTCCAGCTTCAAACCGAGTTGTTCCTGGACTGCGGTGAACAAATCCGGCAGGGCGTCCGCTCCGGCCGCCACAGCGGAGGCGCGCTGGGCCGCGGAAGCACGCGGAAACTGGAATTCGTCGGGCCTCCAGTTAAGCGTGAAATCGTAGCGGTCCGTTAGACCGGTTCGATCGATGACCGGGCGGTCGAGCACGCGCAGTTGCAATTGTCTTGCGAAGTCAGCCATGGTGATGCCACTGAAAAGCGTTTTTCCCAAACCTTGCGCGCCGACCCTCTGTCCGTTGGTGGTATTCTTCACCATCTTAATGCCGGCCGGTCCATTTTTTCCGATGCTGATGGTGTATACAGACAATTCACGTTTCTCCGTATGGAAGGAGAGGCCGAATCGGCTCTGCAACAGATTCTTTAGCATCGTACGGATCTGGACATCGCTCGGATCGCCTCCCTGGGGAAGCTTGGCGACAATTTCATACCCCTCCCTTTCGGCCCAACCCGGCAGCCCCGAGACCTGCGTCAGGTGGAGTTCGAATGTGAAGGTAATGAGGTCCGCGAGGCTGATGCTCCGAGCGCGCAATTCGGTAGCGGTTACGTTCAAGCCCGGGCCCGGCGATACCCCAGTAGGTTTAATGGTCGCGACCTCGAATTCCGGCTTCGTGCCTTCGGGCAGCGGTTTGGGAGCAGCAGGAGGCGGCGGAAGTTCCCAAGCGGTCTCGGATGTGGCGCGCTTCAATGGCAGGGGCCGCGGGTTCGTCCCCTGGATCAATGCACCGGTGATCGAATTTCCATCGGTTTCGATCCTGCCCTCGTAGTTCATACCGTTCCCGGGAATCGCGATCTTTACAGTATTCCCCCCGAGCGTGATCGTCCCGAGGTTTAGCTGGCGGCTGTTCGCAAGGTTATAGAAAGTTCCTTGATAGGCGTTCCCGTTCTTGTCGATCTTGAAGGCAAGCCGGATTCCGTCATTCTGGTTGGGAGGGATTAGGGTTCCCTGCCACGTACCTTCGATCGTCTGCGCCAGCAGTGCGCCGGGCAGAGCTGCCAACAATAACCAGTACGTCATGAGGCCTCCTATATTCAGACTATGACTTTACTATACAAAGGTCTTTGCGTCAATCTTTTGACGATCGCCTCAGCTGGGGACGCCGGCACGAGTTGGCTATACTAGGCAACTCGCAACCAGACTCGACCCGGAGAACCCGCCTTGCCCCTGCACTCACAGTTGTTTCGCGGCGATAACGCCTTGGAAGCCTGCCTGGTCAACGACGCGGCTCACGTGGTGGAAGGAACACGGGGGCCGCACGTAAATAAGATCCAACATGCTTTAGTGCTATTGGACGGAGCTCCGATCGACGGAAGTGAGGTATCGGCTGGATTATACGGCCGGTCCACCGCGAATGCGGTTCTGGCCTACAAGCGCCAGCGGGGGATTATCAACACCGCTTATCAAAATACTGCGGACAATATCGTCGGGAAAATGACGATAGCCTCGCTCGACAATGAAGTGGCGATTGGCGAGAACCGACCGCCGCTTCGGGGCTGTACCACCGACATCGGGGGCGGATCATCTTCTGGAGTACGGAGCAGGTTGGCAGTCGGTGATTCTCTACCGTCACAATTCGCGGCGGGCCGGCTCCGAGTCGCGTTCCAGGAGGCCTTGGATTCCGGCGAAACAATCGCAGGGTCATCCCTTCGGACTGTATTATTGGTCGATCGCGCCGAGAAGTTGCTCGCACCGTTCAACCTGCGGATCTCGGCCATTTTTCTTCCCACCTTCTCCTACCCGTTTACCGTAGGCGAACGGGATGAAATTGACGTTCGATCCATTCGTAAGGCGGCCGAAAACGCAGGCCCCGCGGCTGTTTCGTCGCTCCGAGTCATCTTCTGTCATCTACGAAAAACGACGTCCACCGCCACATCCCAAGGCGAGAGAACCGGAGTCTCAGGATTCAAGAATTTCGTCCTGATCAATAAAGATCGAAGTCATCCGGATAACGGGACGCTATTGCACGAGATGATCCATTGCTCGAACGACCGGTTCATGAATGACATTCACGACGATGATCAAAATAGCGTGTACTCCAGGGGCGACAACCGCAGCCTGCTGAGAGACGAACACGCGCAATCGTTGAACACCTCGTTTTTCAGGTGATCGGCCATGGCCGGGTATCGCCGGGCGCTCAATCTTCCAGGTATCGTGACAAGGCCTCCGACCTGAAACCGTGGGCCAGGGCGGTTTCCCGTGTGATCCGGCCGCTGCGAGTCAGGTCCGCCAGCGATTGCTCCATGGTGATCATGCCTTCGGCGCGTCCCGTCGAAATGGCGGTATAAAGCTGGTGGTCTTCGCCCTTGCGGATCAGATTCCGCACGCCGGTTGTCGACATGAGAATTTCCACCGCCGGATAGCGCGCTCCGCTCGCGGAAGGAACCAGTTGCTGCGCCACCACCGCCAGCAAGGCGAGCGACAACTGCTGGCGGATTTGCGGCTGATTGCTCGAAGGGAACGAATCGAGTATTCGCGAAACCGCCTGCGACGTGTCGTTGGTATGCAGCGTCGAAAGCACCAGGTGCCCGGTCTCGGCCGCCGTCAGCACGGTAGCGATGGTTTCTGGATCGCGCATCTCCCCAACCAAGATTACGTTCGGATTCTGCCGCAGAATGCTACGAAGCGACCCGGCAAAATCCGGCGCGTCCTGGCCGATTTCAATCTGCTCGATCACCGACTGCCGGTTTCCGTGAACGAACTCGATGGGGTCTTCGATGGTCACCACGTGGTCGCGTCGATTGCTGTTGATCAAGTCGATCAGCGCGGCGAGGGTCGAGCTTTTGCCGCAGCCGGTGGGTCCGGTGATCAGCACCAGCCCCTGACGCGCATCCGCGAACTTGCGAATGGTCGCGGGCAGGTGCAGCGACTCGATGGTGGGGATTTTTTCGGGAAGCAGACGGATGCTGCCGGCGACTGTGCCGCGCTGGTGATGGATATTTGCGCGAAAACGTCCGATGCCTTCGCGGCTGAAGCAAAGATCCACAGATTTGGAAACCCCTAGTTCGCGGCTTTGGGCTTGGGATAGCAAGGGTAATAAAAGGCTGCGGGCTTCCTCCGCTCCCAAGGGCGGACCGGCTGCGGGCGCCAGTTGTCCCGCAATCCGCAATGTCACGGGGGCGCCGGCGATCAACAGTAAATCCGAAGCTGCCCGCCGCACGGCGAGTGCCAGCATCTGGTCGAGAGAACTGGAATTGGCCGGAACGGAAGCGGCTGCCCGAGGCTTCGGGCTCGTGTCCGGGTGAGCCGCACGATTCAGCTCGGCGACAATCTGCGCAAGTTCATCGGGATAATCGGGAGAATGACCGGGCACGGTACCAGTATGATTTAATCCCGTGCGAAGTTCGCCAGAGCCTCGCCCGTCAGCCGGAACATGGTCCACTCGTCCAGCGGAACTGCCCCGAGCTTCTTGTAGAAATTGATAGCTGGCTGGTTCCAGTCGAGCACGCTCCACTCCATGCGGCCGTACTTCCGCTCTCGCGCGATCGCGCCCAGATGCTTGAGTAACGCAAGGCCGATCCCTTTGCGCCGCAGGTGAGGTTTCACGAACACGTCTTCCAGGTACAAGCCGGGCTTGCCCAGGAAGGTCGAATAGTTGGTGAAGAACAGCGCGAAGCCGGCGCATTCATCGTCCGCGAACGCGAGCCAAACCTCGGCCGAAGGCCGATCCCCGAACAAAGTCCGTCGCAGACGATCTTCGTCGGCTTCGACGACGTGCGACAGCCGCTCATACTCCGCTAGACCTTGGATCAACTCCAGGATCTGCGGCACGTCGCGCTCTGTGGCGCGCGCGATTCGAATGTTGTTCATAAATGATATTTCCAGCGCTCGCTATAATAGTAGTCTCCCCCGGGATCGGAGCGATTTCATGGCCGCGCCCTTTGTCCATCTGCATTGTCACACCGACTACTCGCTGCTCGATGGAGCCTGCGAGATCTCGCAGTTGATGCAGCAGGTCGAAGAGCAGAAGATGCCTTCCGTGGCCATGACCGACCACGGCAATCTGTTCGGCGCAGTCGAATTCTACAACGAGGCCAAGAAACACGGGGTTCATCCCGTGATCGGCTGCGAAGTGTACGTTGCGCAGCAGGGGCAGACCGTCAAGAGCGATACCAACCGCTACAACCACCTGGTGCTGCTGTGCGAAAACCAGACCGGCTACCGCAACCTGATCCAACTGGTGTCCTCCGGTTACCTGGACGGTTTCTATTACAAGCCGCGCATCGATAAAGACCTGCTGTCACGCCATTCCGAGGGCTTGATCGCGCTTTCGGCGTGCCTGCGGGGCGATATCAACGAGACCTTGTTGGCCGACCGTTACGACGAAGCCAAACGTCTGGCCTACGAGTACAGCGATCTGTTTGGAAAGAAGAATTTTTTCCTGGAACTGCAGGATCACGGCCTGGATCCGGATGAGAAGGTGCTACCGCAGATTCATCGCCTGGCGGCCGATACCGGAATCCCGCTGGTGGCCACCAACGATTCGCACTATCTGCGTCAGGACGATGCCCGCGCGCATGAAATCCTGTTGTGCATCCAGACCGGCAAGACCATGTCGGATCCCAACCGGATGCGCTTTACTACGCCACAGTTTCATCTCAAGACACGCGAAGAAATGCTGCAGCTGTTCGGCGAGGTCGAAGACGCGCTCGACCGCACCTGGGACATCGCCCAGCGCTGCCAGATCCGCCTGGATCCGGTCGCCGAGCCGTTTCCGAAATTTCCGATTCCCGAAGGTCACAGCGCCGACACGTATTTCGAGTACGTCGCGCGGCAAGGTTTCGAAAAGCGGCGCGGCCGTCTGGAAGCATTGCAGGCCCAGGGCGCCCTGAAGAACAATCTGGCGGAGTACGCCGAGCGGCTGGATGCCGAAATCAAGATTATCCAGCAAATGAAGTTTTCCGGATACTTCCTGATCGTTTGGGATTTCATCCGCTTCGCCAAACAGAAGGGTATTCCCGTGGGACCCGGGCGCGGCTCGGCCGCCGGCAGTCTGGTCAGCTACGCCATGGAGATCACCGATATCGATCCGCTTGCATACGGTCTCCTGTTCGAACGTTTTCTGAATCCCGAGCGCATCTCGATGCCCGATATCGACATCGATTTCTGCACGCGCGGGCGCGGCGAAGTGATCCAGTACGTCACCGAAAAATACGGACGCGAGCAAGTCGCCCAGATCATCACCTTCGGAACGCTGGGCGCGCGGGCCGCGCTGAAGGACGTCGGCCGCGTGCTGGACGTCAGCTATGCCGATGTCGAACGCCTGACCAAGCTGATTCCAACCATGCCGCTGAACATCAAGCTAGCCGAGGCACGCAAGATGGAGCCGCAGATTGACGAGATCGCGCGAAAAGAACCTCGGATGCAGGAAGTCCTGGATGTTGCGCTGCGTCTGGAAGGCGTCGCGCGCAATGCCAGCGTACATGCGGCGGGAGTAGTCATTGCTCCTCAGCCGCTGCGCGAGCTGGTTCCTCTCTATAAAACCAACAAAGACGAAATTGTTACGCAGTACGACATGGTTGGCCTCGAAAAACTGGGCCTGCTCAAGATGGATTTCCTGGGGCTGACGACGCTCACCATCATCGAGGATGCTCTGGAGCTGATCAAACGCCATCAGGGCATGACGCTGCGTGTCGAGGATCTTCCGCTCGACGACCCCAAGACTTACCAGTCGATTTTCAGCAAGGGCTATACCAGCGGCGTGTTTCAGTTTGAATCGGCGGGCATGCGGGACATTCTGCGGCGCTATCAGCCCGACCGCATTGAGGATCTGATCGCGCTGAACGCGCTCTACCGGCCGGGTCCGATGGGCATGATCGACGACTTCATCGATCGCAAGCACGGCCGCAAGGAAGTGGTCTATGATCTGGCGGTGATGAAGGACATCCTGGAAGAGACTTTCGGCGTGATGGTCTACCAGGAACAGGTGATGCAGATCGCCAACAAGGTAGCCGGTTATTCTCTGGGGGAAGCCGATCTGCTGCGCCGCGCCATGGGCAAGAAGAAGGCCGAGGAGATGGCCAAGCAGCGCGCGCGTTTCGTTGAAGGTGCGGCGAAGAATAACCACCCGGCGCGTAAGGTCGAAAAAGTATTCGACCTGATGGAGAAATTCGCCGGCTACGGCTTCAATAAGTCGCACTCGGCGGCCTACGCGTTTTTGGCGCTGGTCACGGGCTATCTCAAGGCGCACTATCCGCTGGAGTTCATGTCGGCGCTGCTGACTTCAGAAGCCGGCAATACCGCCAAGGTGGTGAAGTACATCAACGAGTGCCGCGAAATGGGGATTCAGGTGCTTGCTCCGGATGTAAATGCGTCGGCGTTCACATTCACGCCCGCTCCTGACGGGATTCGGTTCGGCCTGGGGGCCATCAAGAACGTCGGCGCGAATGCGGTGGAGTCCATCATGACCGCCCGCACGGAAGGCGGCCGCTTCACTTCGCTGTACGATTTCTGCGAGCGCGTGGATCTCTCCGCGGTCAACCGGCGCATGATCGAGAGCTTCATTAAAGCCGGAGCGCTCGATTCACTGGGCGCCGCGCGGGCCCAACTGTTCGCCGTGATCGATGGCGCCATGGAAATCGGAACGCGGGCGCAGAAGGATCGAGCCAGCGGACAGTCGGGCCTGTTTGCAGACCTGGCAGGGCATGAACCCACCGCGGCGCGGCCGCTTCCCAATGTTCCGGATTGGACCCCAAAGGAAAAGCTCACTGGCGAAAAAGAGATGCTGGGGTTCTACATCACCGGCCATCCGCTCGATCAACATGCAGACAAGGTCGCGGAGCTGGCCACACATTACACTTCGGGCCTGGAGGGGTTGCAGAAAAACACCGAGGTCGCGCTGTGCGCGATTCTCACCGGCATCCAGCGCAAGCGCAACAAGGAAGGGAAGCTGTGGGCGGCGTTGCAGATCGAGGATAAAGAAGGCAGCCTGGAGGCCATGGTGTTCTCCACGCAGTACGATCGTCTCCTGCCTGTGCTCAACGAAGATCAGGCTGTACTGGTGCGCGGGCTGGTGCTGCCTGAGGAGAACGCTCCCCCCAAGATCTCGGTGCAGGACATCATTTTGCTGGAGAACGCCCGCGTTCGTCTTCCCTCACTGATCTCGATTCGTGTTCCAGTGAACGGGGCCGTGGTGAACGGCGCGACGGACGCTGACCGTGCCGCCGCTCTTTCCCAACTGTTCGCCCGTAAGCCCGGCGCGACCGAAGTTCGCCTGCGGCTCGAGAAGAGACGCGATTTCTCGGTTATCCTGGACGTACCGGCAAAAGTCCGCCCGGATAAGGAATTCTGTGCCGAACTGGCGCGTATCTGCGGACCGGAGGCGCTGGAGGTTCTCGCCAACGAATGAGCGCTCCGCGACCAGCGCCGCTGGAAAATCTAATGGCTGAAGTCAAAGCTCCAACTGAAACCAATCCCAGCTGGGAGCGCGTGCAACTGGCGCGTCATCCCAAGCGTCCTCACGCGCTGGACTATATCCAGCGGTTGTTCACCAATTTCGAAGAGCTGCATGGCGACCGCGCTTATGGCGACGATCACGCTATCGTGGCCGGCCCAGCCTGGTTCGACGATCGCCCGGTTATGATCATCGGCCAGCAGAAAGGCCGCGATACAAAGCAGAAGCTGTTTCGCAATTTCGGGATGCCTAAGCCCGAAGGCTACAGGAAATCGCTGCGCCTGATGCAACTGGCGGCGAAGTTTTCGCGTCCGGTGATTACGCTGCTCGACACCATGGGAGCATATCCCGGTATCGATGCCGAGGAGCGCGGCCAAGCCGAGGCGATCGCCCAAAACCTGCGCGAAATGTCGCGTCTGCCGGTACCCGTGATTGCGGTGGTGATCGGCGAAGGCGGCAGCGGAGGAGCTCTCGCGTTAGGCGTCGCAAATCGCATCTACATGCTGGAGAATGCGATTTACAGCGTCATCACCCCGGAAAGCTGCGCCGCGATTCTATATCGCGATTCCAGCAAAGCCCCGCGCGCGGCGGCCGCGTTGAAAATGACCGCGAAAGATTTGCTCGAATTCGGGGTGATCGATGGTATTATTGCCGAACCGGGCGGCGGCGCTCAGATCGATCCGGAACAGGCCGCGGACTCCCTGCGGGCCACCTTGCGCGGCGCGCTGGCCGAGCTGGGGGGGCAGGACGCCAAGAGGCTTATTGACGATCGTTACGAGAAATTCAGACGCATGGGCGCGCTGTTCACTGAATCGGCATGAAGAAACCAGTTCTGTTTGGTATCCTCTTCGTGCTGATCGTGCTCGGCGTGATCGTGTATTCCAGCTTCAACCTGGCCAAAGTTCGCTTGGAAGTGTGCATCAATTTCAACGGGCGCTCCAATTGCAAAACCGCGTCGGCGGTGAGCGAGGAATTTGCGATGCAGACCGCGGTCGCCAACGCCTGCGGGGAGATCGCCTTCGGAGTGACCGAAACCGTGGCTTGCGAGCACGCGCCTCCCACCAAAGTTACGCGCCTTAAATAGGCCTTAGTTCGTCACTGGCGCGATATCCGTGGGAATATCGGTGAGCTTCGCGAGCGCCTGCTGCAGCGCCGGACGCAGCACGCCGAGCTCGTCGAGCATCTTCTTGGCGCCTGCGTAATCGCCCGTCGCCTCGATCGTCAGCAGGTCGTGGACCAGGTCCCGGACTGCCGGCTGGATCTTGGCAAAGTCGACCGCGAACGTTCCGTCCGGCCGCGCGACGAACGCGCCCTTGTCCATCAGGTAATTGAATTGCAGCGCCATGCCTTTGCCGTGCGCCTCATGCACCCCGAAGCGCAAAGTGCGGAAGGACGACGCCAGGAACGTAGTGTACAGCGACTTTTCGGCCGCGGGCAGCAGCTTGTGATCGAACAGATACTGCATCATGAACAGCCCGGTGGCGTCGGCTTTAGCTTCCTCAATCGCCGAGTGCAACTCTTTGAGCGACTGCCTCACGTTATTCTGCGGACCGATGCCGTGCGTCATCTCGTGCGCCAGGATATGCGTGAAGAAGGCATTGAAATTCAAGTCGCGCTGATCCACGTTGGCTAACACCCTGCCGGCGATCGGCTGAAGAGTCTTTGAAAACTTCGCCTCCTGGACGTTCTTGAGCATCACGCGCTTCGAGCCCATCTTTTGAACGATGCGCTCGTCGTTGGGCAGATTGAACGCCGCGGTGCGCACGCCATGCGCGCCGTCGCCGGTGGCGAGCACTTGATTCACTACGCGGATCGGCGCCAGCGCCCCGATTTTCGGGTTGCGATACTGGGGATCCAAGGGAAGATTGTTCTCGATCTCCTGCAGATGATCGGCGAACATCTTGAGCTTGGCGGTCTCTTCGTCGTCGCGCAGGGTGACGTAGGCTTCAAAGGCCGCCTTGTACCCGAAGATTTCGTCCATGTAGGTTTCGTACGGCCCGATGGTGATGTCGATGGGCGCGTCGAGCTTCATCCAGGCGACGTCGCTATCGTAATAATCGTTACTTAGGAAGGCTTTCGCCCGCAGGCGCAGGAAAGTCTGCAGCGATTTGTTGGTCGTGAGCGCCGCAGCTTCTTCTAAGAGCTTCGCCGCGTCACCTAACTCGCGTTTGTAGGCGGCACTATACGGAACGGCCCGAAGTTTCTTGCCCGCGCCACGCCGGATAACCGTGAAGAACCCTCGCGCGTCGTCATTGGCCCAGGCTTCAAACTCCTGTTTCGACATGTCTTCCGGATAGAAGTTCGCTCCAGGCAATTTCTTCTCAGGAACACCGGGAAGGAACGCCGCGCGGTCGTCCAGCTCGGACCACGGACCCTTGTTCAAATCGAAATAGTGCAGGCGCGCTTTGCCAAGCTCGGACTTATCCTGCGCCAACTTCTGCCGCAGCTCCGCGTTCCCGCTCCAAGCTTGTGTGAGGAAGAGATCATTGATCACCAAAGCGGCCTCGAGCAGCTTCGGCAACGCCTCAAGATCCCCTCGCGACAACTTGGACGCGTCCGCGTGCAGCTCCACCGGAGCGTACCGCGCGATCATGCGGTTCAACTCCGCGAGATCAGGAATAGTAGCCGCTGAAAGCGTCATTGCAAGAACTATTCCGGCCAACCCACGCACAACTTCAGCTTAACTCTTGCTGCCCTCGATACGCATTCCGTAGAAGGAGCGCCACACGAAGAACAGCGCCACCACCAGGAAAACCGCAGCTAGCGCGGTGGTGAAGTTCGCGCCGCGGTCCTTGGTCCACGACACAGCGAGTTCTACAGCCAGCAGGCCGAATAGCGTGGTGAACTTAATGATCGGATTCAGCGCCACCGAAGAAGTGTCCTTGAACGGATCGCCAACCGTGTCGCCGACTACCGTGGCATCGTGCAGTGGCGTGCCTTTCGCCTTCAATGTTACCTCCACGATCTTCTTGGCGTTATCCCACGCGCCGCCCGCATTGGCCATGAAAATCGCCTGGTACAACCCGAACAGAGCGATCGAAATGAGATAACCGATGAAGAAATAGGGTTCAATGAATGCAAACGCCAGGGTCGCGAAGAACACCGTCAGGAAGATGTTGAACATGCCTTTCTGCGCATACTGGGTGCAGATTTCGACCACTTTCTTCGAATCCGTGACGGAGGCCTTGGTGACGCCCTCCAGCTTGATGTTGGCTTTGATGAACTCGACCGCGCGATACGCGCCGGTGGTGACCGCCTGCATCGATGCGCCGGTGAACCAATAGATCACCGCGCCGCCCGTAAGCAGGCCCAGCAGGAACGGCGCGTACAAAATCGAAAGGTTCGCCAGCAGTTCCGGCTGCAAATGGTTGGTCAACAGAATGATGATCGAGAAAATCATGGTGGTGGATCCCACCACGGCGGTACCGATCAGAACCGGCTTGGCAGTCGCCTTGAAAGTATTGCCGGCGCCGTCATTCTCTTCCAGGTGATGCTTGGCCTTCTCAAAATCCACGTCGAAGCCATACTTCGTCTTGAGGCTGGCTTGGATGTTCGGAATTTCTTCGATCTGGCTCAGCTCGTATACTGACTGCGCGTTGTCGGTCACCGGGCCATACGAGTCCACCGCGATCGTTACCGGACCCATGCCCAGGAATCCGAAGGCGACCAGGCCGAACGCGAAAACCGCGGGCGCGAGCATCAGCGCCGACATGCCAAATCCGCTTACGTAGTAAGCAATTCCCATCAGCGCCATCATCGTCATCCCCAGCCAGAACGCACTGAAGTTTCCGGCCACCAAGCCCGACAGAATATTCAGCGACGCTCCTCCTTCACGGGACGAAGTTACCACCTCTTTGACGTGTGACGATTCCACCGAGGTGAATATTTTCACCAGTTCGGGAATAATCGCACCGGCGAGCGTACCGCAAGTGATGATGGTCGACAGCTTCCACCACATGGAGGAATCACCACCCAGGTCCGGAATCATCACGTACGACAGCGCGTAGGTTGCGCCAATCGAAACGAACGACGTCAGCCACACCAGGGAGGTCAGTGGGTGTTCGTAGTTCATTTTGTCGAGGTTCTGATACTTGGCCTTGGCCACCGCTTCATTCACGAAATAGGAGAACGCGCTGGCGATAATCATCATCACGCGCATGGCGAAGATCCATACCAGCAGCTGTACTTGGGTAATGTCGTTGGTGACGGCCAGGATGATAAAGTTGATCAGCGCCACGCCGGTGACGCCGTAGGTTTCGAAACCGTCGGCCGAGGGTCCCACCGAATCGCCGGCATTATCGCCGGTGCAATCCGCGATGACGCCAGGATTGCGCGCGTCGTCCTCTTTAATCTTGAATACGATCTTCATTAAATCCGCGCCGATGTCGGCGATCTTGGTGAAGATACCGCCCGCCACGCGCAGCGCTGCCGCGCCCAGTGACTCGCCGATGGCGAACCCGATGAAACAGGGTCCGGCGTACTCGCCCGGAATGAACAGCAGGATGCACAGCATGATAAGCAGTTCCACGCTGATCAGCATCATGCCGATACTCATGCCGGCCTTGAGCGGAATCGCGTAACACGGAAAAGGCTTGCCGCGGAGGCTGGCGAACGCCGTGCGCGAGTTGGCGAAGGTGTTCACGCGGATGCCGAACCACGCCACGCCGTAACTGCCCAAAATACCCAACACGCTGAAAGCCAGGATGATCAGAACTTGAAAGGTTGGCAGGTGGCTCAGGATGCCGAAGTACAAAATAATGATGAAGCCGATGAAAATCTCCAAGATGATCAGAAACTTGCCTTGGGTCAGTAGATAGGTCTTACAGGTTTCGTAGATCAACTCGGAAATCTCGAGCATCGACTCGTGCACCGGCAGATTGCGCAGGTGCTTGTACATCAGGAGTCCAAAGACCAGTCCGAGCAGGCTGACCAGCAGGCCGGCCTTCAGCAGCGTTCGGCCGTCAATTCCCTGAAAGAGCGCCGTGCTGAGGTCCGGGAGCTTGAGCTCGGCTTCGCCTTGAGCCAAAAGAGGAGAGCCCGCGAGGGCAAATAAAGCCAATAAAAACAGCGGTTTGACGCGCCTACTCAGGGCAGACAACGAGGTCAGAAACATCCAGGACACCCCTCCAATTGGGTAAACGAGAGATAGCCGTCCGAGAAGCCGGACAGCCTTTTGGCTACGATACCGCAATACGCGCTCAGTTCGCAACAAACGCCAGTACCCTCAGTACCGGTCAGACTCCACCTATTACCGCGCCGAACAGGCCGTGGGTGTAAATCCCGTGGCGTCGCGCTGTTTCTTGAAGTTAGTGCTGGTGACAAACGGCTCCGATAGGTTCTGCGGATCTTCCACAATGGTGGTCACTACGAACCATGGGTCGCCATTGCGCTCGACCGAAAGATCGAAAAACTCCTTCAACACGGTATTGCCGCTATAAGGCGGGCCGTTCTTCCGCAGATACCCAGGCCGGATCTGCGTGGTGACTACTTCGAGCGAGCGTCCGCGATTGCCTTCGCGCGTAGCCCCCAGGCCCTGCTGGGGCGATCCCAACCCGCGCACCGGCGGTTCCCACTGCGCCACGGAATAGCCCTGCCATGTGGGTGCGGCCCCCGGCGTCGGCTTGCCTCCGAAATGCAGCAGCCGTGTCTGGGTGCCCTGATCGGTATCGATCTTCAGGGTGTTGTCGTCTGCCCAGGTGATATGGACTCGCCCCGGGATTCGCATCACCGCGGGTGCGCCATAAGCCCGGCACTGCTCGCCCGCCGCCTCGTCTTTAGCCGGATCCCAAGCGTTGCCGGCCTTGCGGCCTTCGGGCGTCAAGGGGATGCCCGCGAAATCGCCCACCGCCGGCGTCACCATCCGCCAGCGCCAGTCTTCGGTAACCACCGACACCCAATAACCCGTGAAATCGACCGGCGCGCCCTCTTTGGCATTGCGCGCGGGCTTCGGTTTGGCTGGAGCCGGACCGAGCTGCGCGTATGCAGTCGCTACCGCGACCAATGCCAGCACACATCTCATCACGGCTTCCTCATTGTTTCTTCGGAGCCAGACTCTTATAAATCGCCTCGACCAACACGTCCGGCGATCCTTTATATTGCGTGTCGTAATCCCGGCTGGGCTTGCCGGCCTTCACTTGTTCGAGCGTCATGCCTTTCTTGAGCATGTCCTGCACGCGGTCGCGAATAATGGTCACCATGTCGCGAAATTCCACCACGTCGGCCTCGTCGCACAGGCGTCCATGGCCCGGAATCACAAACGTTCCGCCTTCCTGATATTTCCCCGCCACCGCTATTTCGAGAATTTTGTTCAACCCGTCCAGCAGCCCCTGCACGCTTCCGCCGTTCGCAAGATCGATGACCGGATAGCGGTCTGGTGTAAACAGATCGCCGACGCTGAGCACATCCGAGCGGCGAAAAAGCACGATGCTGTCGCCATCGGTATGTGCGGCGGGCACGTGATATACCAGCACCGGCTCGCCGTTAAACAGGAAATCCTTGGGTGATTTGAAGTAGGTGTCGTTGACGCTGGCCGCGTCCGCCACACGCGCCTGTGGGGCTCCAGGCGCCACCAGGCGATTCAAAACGTTCTCATGCGTCACCACGCGAGGCCGCTCACTGGCATCGGTCGATCCGCCCAGCCGGATCAAGCCTTCGTTCCCGCCCATATGATCCGCATCCATACTTGTGTTGATCACCCAGATGATAGGCCTGTCGGACAGCGTGCGGATCGCCGCCATCACTTGAGGCGCGGCCGCCGCCGTCTGCGTGTCCACCAGCACAATTCCTTCTTTTCCCACCTGGACCGTTGTGTTACCGCCCGGCCCCACGATCATGGAAACGTTGCCCTGCACCGGAAACATGTGGACTTCCTGGGCGCATGCGCACGCGCACCAGGCCAGCATCGCGATGACTAACGTTTTCAGGATCATCGCAATTGGCAATCGAACAGCGTCGTGCACGTGCAGTAGCGATCGCACTTGGGCGGGGCCTTGTAGCTATTCAGCTTCGGCCGGTATTCCGGATACAACGTCTCCGCGCCGCCACGGGTTGCCTCGTACGGCAATCCATACCAGTCCGATACCTCGCGCAAAAAGGGATTTGTCCCCGGCAGGTGATGCGGAACCACGCCTTCAGGCTTCGGTAATTCCGGAGCATGCTCACATCCGAAGACGCCGATGTGCTGGCCGGGATCCAGATACCAGTTATCGCTGCGCACCAGCGGCTCGGTCAAAAACACCGGATCGTCAATCACTGTGACAACCGTCAGATAATCCCCGTGGCGCATCCAATGCTCCGTCACGGTGGCCTGATCGCTGCGCGGCACGCCGTTGCGCCGGATGTAATTCTCCTTCAGATGCGTAGTGGTGACAGTCAGCATGTTGCCTTCCCACACAGCCGTCGAGAATCCCTGCCAGGTGTGATTGGCGTACTCCGGCGGATGCGCCCGGCCATCCATATATATGGTCCGTTCGCTGTCCCACGCCAGCATGTGCGTGTGGAACGCGGTCAAGCGCTGGGTCGCCACATCAATATCCCGCCAGACGCGCATATTCCCCAAGCCGCGCATCGAGTAATCCGATCCGTGCGGGCGGCACTGATATTGCTCGACCACCGAGATCCGGTCGGCGTCCCAGCTATCAGCTCGCAGGCGAGCGGCGTCGTTAATGGGAAGCTCGGTGTAGTCGCCCAGCTCAGGACCGGGCAGGCGCTCCGGCGCGTCCTCATGGTACAAAGGCGCCCATTCACCCGAAAAATCGACCTGCGCGAACGCCGATGCCGCCAGCAGCGTGGCGGACAGCAGCATAGTGGCCTGACTCATGGCACATGGCATTATACAATCGTTTGACATGCCAGGATCGAACACACGCCGGGTAGAACCGGATCTGACCGTCGTCGAACTGACGGGACATCTGAATCTGGGCAATGAGCTGATGACCGTCGAGGCTGCCGTGAAGCGCTTGATTCAAGATGGCGCTCGTAAGCTGGTGGTCGATCTGACTAAGCTCGACTATATCGATAGCGCCGGAATCGGCATGCTGGTCGGCTGCAACGGCCAGATGGATCGCGCCGGCGGCAAGATGCGCGTGGCCGGGGCGCAGGGCGCCGTGGCGAAAGCTTTCGGAGTCGTGCACATGGACCGCATCACGTCGCTCGATCCAGATGTCGATACGGCCCTGCGGAGTTTTTCTGTCGACGGCGCGGGCGCCTAATTCGCCGAGATACTAGCGAACAACCATCAACTCCGGCATTTCATCCCACGTGCGGCCTTCCAGTTCCCGGCCGGTTCGCTTCTTAAACACCCCCCCCCATTGCTTAAAGAAGAACCGCACGCGGGCGTTGATGCATTGATCACGGATATCAGTCACCCAAGCCGGATCAACAAGGCGCGCGCCCGGCCCAGATTCCCCACCCACGATTACCCAGTCGATTCCTCTGAGGTTCAACTTCCGGAGCGGCCCGAGCAGCGGCTCCAATGATAAAAACTTGATGTGCGCTTCGGTACTCCGAAGATCGTCGATGCGATCTAGATACTTTTCACTTTCGACGCTTACGCCCATCCAAATGTGCGGTGCCCATCGAAGTTCTAGACTCAGTTTTTTGACGCGTTCCGCACGCTTCGTGAGTACTTGGTATTGATGCCAGTTGGCCTCGTTCATCACGGAGAAAACCCGTTGGATGTACTCCACAGGCACCTCGTCATGGAATAAATCGCTCATCGAATTGACGAAAATCTGCTTCGGAGACTTCCATTCCAGAGGTCGCGTCAACATTTGCGGCTGAAGAGTCAGGTCAAACCCGTTCCGATAGTTTGGATTTCGCGCGGCCTTCAGGCGCTTCGCCATCCGCTCGGCATAACAGTGCTTGCAGCCGGGGCTGATCTTATCGCAGCCGGTCACGGGGTTCCACGTCGCATCCGTCCATTCGATCGGTGAATTCGTGGCCATATCAGTATTCTTGGAGACGTCGATATTTGTTGAAAATCTCCGTCACTATATGGGACGCAGCAGGCTTCTGGGAAGCAAAGAACAGATAGTAGATGATCGCATTGTTCCTCGTCTTCATCGGCATCGGCTTTGGGACGAACTTGAATCCGGCCTTGTTGATCAGCCGCTGCCGGAACCATTCGGCGAACTCGTCATTGGAAACCTTCTCATAGTCCTCGCCGAAAAGTGTTTCCACCTTCCGGTACCCGGCATCCTTCCATGATTCGTCGCCAACTAGCCGCGTCAACTGATCCACCTTGCTCTGGATCGACTTTTCCATTCGCTTCCGCATGGCGTTGCGGTTGATGTCCATGACCATGAAGTTCAGGAAGATTTCAATCGATTGGGATTTGCCCGCCGTTTCGATGACCTCCCACGTCAGATCGATATTGTAAGGGTCCAATAGGCAGAGGGCTCTCCGCCAATCACTGCGCTTCGCTCGTGGGAACACATCCCGCAACAAGACAGTGTTGCAGTCTTCAGTATAGATATAGACGTCCTTCCTGTCGCCCGCCAATTCGCGCAATTGTCGGGCGCGGGCGGCTTCCGTGTCGATGAAGTGATACTCGTGGAAAGGCGGCTGAGTCTTTAGCGCGATCAGCGGGCTTCCTTCCACGCGTTCACCAGTGGCTTTGGAGACGTGGTAGCCAGGCCCAGCATATCCATCAATGTAAATCCAGCTTAGGCGCTTGAGCCTGTCGCGTCGCCAAGCCTCCATGATTCTCGAATAGGCAGAGGCATATTCCTTGATGATGTCCAGCTTCACCTGGGACCAAATGCCGATCTCGTCGTACTCGACGGCCACAACAAAACTGTACCAGAATGTTGTGAGTACAAGCCTCTCAATTCGCCGAGCCGGCTTTACCCCACAACTTCTTACTCGCAATTGCCGCGCCCTCGGCCAGCGACTTCAGCTTCATCCACCCGACGGAAGGATGCACCGGGCCGAAGCCCGCGAACGTCCCGAACCCGCAGTCGCTCCCGGCGAGGATTCGCTCCCGCCCGATAACCTCGG
>Ga0207667_10000283_pt1 | contig 69727 bp, 62 predicted proteins | sample KBSCornC52_FD_184301 | JGI IMG/M metagenome (GOLD analysis project Ga0207667, IMG submission 184301) | Corn rhizosphere microbial communities from Kellogg Biological Station, Michigan, USA - KBS Corn C5-2 (SPAdes) (version 2) | ecosystem: Host-associated > Plants > Roots > Rhizosphere > Soil ... | reverse complement strand
GTTTCATCGATGGCGATGGCACGCTGCATGGCGGCCATCTGCTGCTCGACACGGTGGAGGTGGGCGACGATCCGCTCATCCTGCGCCTGTGCCTGTTCTCCCGCAGCGCCTTCGTCGTCAACAGCGACGAAGAGACGCACTTCAGTCTATTGCATCCGACACCCATGGAATGATGATGACGCTCCCCGCCCATGACAGCGATTTCCTCGACGACCACATCCACGTAGAACAGGGCCAGCTCGGCAAGCTGGTGATGGCCCGGCTCAAACCCAACCAGGACCTCACCGAAAGCGTGGAAGCACTGTGCCGCCAGCACGGCATGGACAAGGCCATCGTGCGCGGCGCCATCGGCAGCCTCATCGACGCCCATCTGCAATACGCCACGCCGGCCGGGCTGCGTACGATGGAGATCAACGGACCGGGTGTGGAAATCCTCAACGTCTTCGGTGAAATCGGTTTTGCGGATGGATCGGGCAGCGCCCATCCGCTGCAGGGCGTGGTGGCCGATACCGAGGGCCGCATCTTTGCCGGGCGCTTCGTGCGCGGGGCCAATCTCTCCTTCATCACCATCGAGATCACCTTGCAGGAATGGATTGCGGTCAAGCAACCCGAAGCGCTGCCGGCCTGAAGCACTTTCCGTTCTCCCAATGAAAAATGCCGCCCGGCTCATCACCGGACGGCATTGTTCAATACTTGAACTAACTATCGAATCAGGCTTCCGTATGCAGCGTGGCTTCGGCTTCCTGTTCGATCTCGACTTCGGCGCGAGCCGCTTCTTCTTCGCTCAGCAAGCCGCCTTCCCACTTGGCCACTACGGCCGAAGCGATCGAGTTGCCCACCGCGTTGGTGGCCGAACGGCCCATGTCGAGGAAGGTATCGATGCCCAGGATCACCAGGAGACCGGCTTCCGGAATGTTGAACTGGTGCAGGGTCGCGGCGATCACCACCAGGGAAGCGCGCGGCACGCCGGCAATGCCCTTGGAGGTCAGCATCAGCACCAGCATCATGGTGATCTGGGTGGAGATGGGCATGTGGATGCCATAGGCCTGCGCGATGAACAGCGTAGCGAAGGTGCAGTAGATCATCGAACCGTCGAGGTTGAAGGAATACCCCATCGGCATGACGAAGCTGGAGATCTTGCGCTTGACGCCAAAGCGGTCCAGCGCATCGAGCAGCTTGGGATAGGCCGCTTCCGAGCTGGCCGTCGCAAAGGCCAGCAGGAAGGCTTCCTTGATCAGGGCCAGCAGGTGGAAGATGCGCTTCTTCAGGAAGACGAAGCCCACCGCGATCAGGATCACCCACAGCAGCACCAGCGAGAAGTAGAAGTCGCGCATGAACACGGCGAAGCTGACCAGGATCTCCAGGCCATTGACCGCAACCGTCGCGGCCATCGCGGCGAACACCGCCACCGGGGCAAACTTCATGACGTAGACGGTGATCTTCAGCATGGTGTGCGAGAGGTCATCGATGACCGCCAGCAGGTGCTTGCCGCGCTCGCCCAGCGAGGCCAGGGCGATGCCGAAGAACATGGAGAACACCACCACCTGCAGCACTTCATTCTGCGCCATGGCCTCGACGATGGACTTGGGCACCAGGTGGTTGAAGAATTCCTTGACCGTGAACTTGCTGGTGGCCAGCCCCGCACCGGCAGCGTCCGGCGAGGGCAGCGCCACGCCCGCACCCGGTTGCAGCAGGTTGGCCATGATCATGCCCAGCGCCAGCGAGACCAGCGAGGCGATGAAGAACCAGGCCAGCGACTTGCCGAAGATGCGGCCCACCGACTTGGCGTCCCCCATGTGGGCGATGCCGACCACCAGGGTCGAGAACACCAGCGGTGCGATGACCATCTTGATGAGGCGCAGGAACAGGTCCGAGGCGATCGAGATGTAGCCGGCCAGCTCCTTGGCCTGGGCCTTGTCGTTGTGGCTGAAAATGAGATAACCGACCAGGATGCCCAGCAGCATGGCTGCAAAGATGTAGGCGGCTTGTGGAATGCGTTTCTTCATGTGTTCTCCTGCCCTCGCTCGCCATCGGCGCATGCGCCGGTGAGAGGACGATGATGTGGCTTGCGGATGGCGTCGGCCGGTGCAAAAGACAGGGACGCCGGTGCTATGGATTATCGGTATTGGTCCGTTTCCGATGAGAAACCAGGACCGGTTTTTTCCCGTCAAGCGGAAAAAAGCACGAAGCTTATTGACTTATGCCCCCTGCCGTCAAGCCGCTTTGAAAAAATAGGGTCAAAATGCCCCTAGTGTGAACAAAATGCTCACAAAAAAGCCCCGCAAAGCGGGGCTGGTGTTGTGTTGCGAGAAACTTTGGCGCTCCGGCGGGAGCCGGATGCGGCCTCGGCAAATCGTCAGCGAATCGTCAGGAAGGCGCTTGCAGAGCGGCGTCCAGCAATTCGATCCAGTGCCGCACGGGAGTGTCGGTGCCAGATTGCAGATGAGTTACGCAACCGATGTTGCCGGTGACGATCATGTCGGGATCGGTGGCCTGCAGCTTGCTGATCTTGTTGTCGCGCAGGCGATAGGACAGCTCCGGTTGCAGGATCGAATAGGTGCCGGCCGACCCGCAGCAGAGGTGGCTGTCGGCGCACAGTTGCACATCCACGCCGGCCGCGCGCAGGATGCCCTCGACCTTGCCGCGGATCTTCTGGCCGTGCTGGAGGGTGCAGGGCGGGTGATAGGCCACGCGCTTGCCGTTGAAGTCCTTGAGCTTGTGCTTCAGCGCTTCTTCGAACTCGGGCAGGATTTCGCTGATGTCGCGGGTCATGTGCGAGATGCGGCGCGCCTTTTCGGCATAGACCGGATCGTGCTGCAGCAGATGGCCATACTCCTTGACGGTGGCACCACAGCCGGAGGCATTCATGACGATGGTATCGGCGCGGATGCCATCGCGTCCCTCGATGTAGGGCCACCAGGCGTCGATATTGCGGCGCATGTCTTCCAGCCCGCCCTCCTGGTCATTCATGTGATAGCGGATCGCACCACAGCAGCCGGCCTTGGGCGGAGCGAACAATTGCACGCCCAGCGCATCGAGCACGCGCGCGGTGGCGCTGTTGATGTTGGGGGACATCGAGGGCTGCACGCAGCCTTCCAGATACAGCATCTGGCGCGCATGCGTGCGCGCGGGCCAGACGCCGGCGTCCTGCGGCTGCGGCACCTTGTTCTGCAACAACTTGGGCAGCAGCGGACGCAACATCTGCCCGGCCTTCATGGCGGGGCGGAAGATCCACTTGCGCGGCACCAGCTCCTTCAAGGCCGTGCGCATCACGCGCTGCGACAGCGGTCGCGGCACCTGTTCTTCCACCACCTTGCGGCCGATATCGACCAGACGGCCATACTGCACGCCGGAGGGGCAAGTGGATTCGCAGTTGCGGCAGGTCAGGCAGCGGTCCAGGTGCGATTGCGTCGCGGCGGTGGCGGGCTTGCCTTCCAGCACCTGCTTGATGAGATAGATGCGGCCGCGCGGTCCGTCCAGCTCGTCGCCCAGCAACTGGTAGGTGGGACAGGTGGCGGTACAGAAGCCGCAATGCACGCAGGAGCGCAGGATGCTGTCGGCTTCCTGGCCGGCCTGGGTGTCGCGGATGAAATCGGCTAAGTTGGTCTGCATGATGATCGCTGGCTAGAGGAAGCGCTTACAGGCTGGCGTACAGGCGGCCGGGATTGAAGATGCCCTGGGGGTCGAACTGCTGCTTGAGGCGGCGATGGATGGTTTCCACCGCAGGCTGCAAGGGATGGAAGACGCCGATGGCCTTGTCGCCGCCGCGATGCAGGCTGGCGTGACCGCCCACGGCCAGCGCGGCGGCGCGAATAGTGACGGCGTCCACATTGCCCTCTGGCCGCAACCAGCGTTGCGCCCCGCCCCACTCGATCAGCTGGCGGCCCGGCAAGTCGATGGGCGCGGCCACCGAGGGCAGCGACAGACGCCACAACGGCGCTTCTGCATCGGCGAAGAAGGGATGGGTCTGCTCGCGCAGGTCGGTCCAGTAATCGTCAGGATTGCTTAACTCGGTGCCGCCCAGCTTTGCGATGGCTGAATCAACGGCAGCCTGCGCGCCCGACAGGCGGATCGTCAGTACATTGCAGACCCAGGCGCTGGCCACCAGCGGCAGCGGCTGGCCGGCGCTCTGGTTCAACAGGCGCAGTGCGCCTTCCTGGTTGATCTCGAAGACGCGGGTGCTGCTGGCGATGGGGCGCGGCAAGACCTTCAGCGACACCTGCAGGATCAGTCCCAGCGTACCCAGCGATCCCGCCAGCAGACGCGAGATGTCGTAGCCGGCGACGTTCTTCATGACCTGTCCGCCGAAGTGCAGTTGCTCGCCCTGCGCATCCATCAGCACGGCGCCCAGCACGAAGTCGCGCACCGCACCAGCGCTGGCGCGCGAAGGACCCGAGAGACCTGCCGCGACCATGCCACCGACCGTGGCGGCGCCGCCAAAGCGCGGAGGCTCCCAGGCCAGCATCTGGTTATGCTGAGCCAGTGCAGCGTCGATCTCGGCCAGTGTCGTGCCGCAGCGGGCGGTGATGACCAGCTCGGTCGGCTCGTAATCGATGATGCCGCTGTAAGCCCGCGTATCCAGCACCTCGCCGGACGGCGTCTGGCCATACCAGTCCTTGGTGCCGCCGCCACGGATCTGCAAGGGACGCCCGGCCAGGATACGTTCGCGGAAGGAGGCCAGCACGGCGTCCATGTCTTGTTGTGCTTGCATGGTCAGAATCTCGGCAGGTCGGGGAAGCGCAGCTGGCCGCGCTGCACGTGCATCTTGCCGTACTCGGCGCAGCGATGCAGGGTGGGAATGGCCTTGTCCGGGTTGAGCAGGAAGGCCGGGTCGAAGGCGCGCTTCAACTTGAAGAAGGTCTCGCGCTCGGCCGGTGAAAACTGCACGCACATGGAATTGATCTTCTCGATGCCCACGCCATGCTCGCCGGTGATGGTGCCGCCCACTTCCACGCACAGTTCCAGGATCTCGGCACCGAACAGTTCGGCGCGGTGGAATTCGTCGGCGATGTTGGCATCGAAGAGGATCAGTGGATGCAGGTTGCCGTCACCGGCATGGAAGACGTTGGCGCAGCGCAGGCCGTATTTCTTTTCCATCTCGGCGATGCCCAGCAGCACCTGCGCCAACTTCTTGCGCGGGATGGTGCCATCCATGCAGTAGTAGTCGGGCGAGATGCGGCCTGCCGCCGGGAAGGCGTTCTTGCGGCCGGACCAGAAGCGCAGGCGCTCGGCCTCCGACTGCGAGCAGGCAATGGCGGTGGCGCCGCTGGCATTGAGCACGGCAGTCATGCGGCCGATTTCTTCTTCCACTTCTTCCACGGTGCCGTCGGATTCGCACAGCAGGATGGCTTCGGCGTCGATGTCGTAGCCGGCCTTGACGAAGGGCTCGACCATGCGCGAGCTGGTCTTGTCCATCATCTCCAGGCCTGCGGGAATGATGCCGGCGGCGATCACGTTGGCCACTGCATTGCCACCCTTCACCACATCGTCGAAGGACGCCATGATCACGCGTGCGGCCTGCGGCTTGGGCACGAGCTTGACGGTCACTTCGGTGACCACGCCCAGCATGCCCTCGGAGCCGATGAAGACGGCCAGCAGGTCCAGGCCTGGAGCATCGAGCGCGCCGCTGCCCAGTTCCACCACCTCGCCTTCGATGGTGACCATGCGTACGCGCAGCACGTTATGCACGGTCAGGCCGTATTTCAGGCAGTGCACGCCGCCCGAGTTCTCGGCCACGTTGCCACCGATGGAACAGGCGATCTGCGAGGAGGGGTCCGGCGCGTAATAGAGGCCGTGCGGGGCCGCCGCTTCGGAAATGGCCAGGTTGCGCACGCCGGGCTGGACCACGGCGGTGCGCGAGTACTTGTCCATCTTGAGGATCTGGTTGAACTTGGCGGTGGAGACCACCACGCCATCGGCAATGGGCATGGCCCCGCCCGAGAGGCCGGTGCCGGCACCGCGCGGCACGATCTGCACCTGCAATGCGTGGCAGGTCTTCATGATGGCGATGACCTGCGCCTCGTTCTCGGGCAGCACCACCACCATGGGCAACTGGCGGTAGGCGGCCAGGCCGTCGCATTCGTAGGGACGGGTGTCTTCCTCGTCGAACAGCACGCAGTGCGCGGGGACGACCCGGCGCAGGGCATCGACGACTTCGCGCTGGCGGGCCGGCGCGAAGGACGGTTGGACTGGAGCATTCATGCTGGACCTCGGCGGTTGGCTAGGCAGGCGTGGGTGTGGACGTCCCTCTTTGCATCCGGTGACACGGCGCACGCTGTCTCGTTTGTTGTCAGCCCGCCTGGGACGGGCTTTTTCAGTCCGACAAGTGTAACGAATTTTGCCGCCCTGCACGGCGCCGTGTTGCCCGGCGGCCCACTGAAAAGAATTGCCGGCCGCCGTGAATTATTTTCAGGGCGGCCGGACGGGACGGGCGATGCAAAGCCGGGTCAGATGTTGCGGAAGGCGTTCTGCATCCAGCTGATGAAGGTGTCGACCTCGGGCCGCTCGCGCACGGCGCGCTCGTAGACCACGTAATAGGCGTGCGGCGGGGTACGCAGACGGATGTCGAACAGTTCCACGATCTCGCCGCGCGCCAGCAGTTCTTCGGCGAAATGCTGACGGGTCAGGCCCACGCCATAGCCATGGCGCACCGCTTCCAGCAACAGGCCCAGGTCATCCACGCGCAAGCCTGCCGAGGGTTCCACCCAGTCCTTGAGGCCGGCGGCCTCGAACCAGGGCTGCCAGGGCTCCAGCGCCGAGCGCAGCAGGGTGGCCTGCTTCAGGTCGGCGGGCGACTTCATCGGCGGGAGGCTCTTCAGGTAGGCCGGGCTGGCCACGGCGAAGGCAGGTTCCTCGAACAGCTTCTCGGTGATGATGTTGGGATAGTTGCCGGCGCCGAAGCGGATCTCGACATCGCTCTCCGACAAGGACAGGTCATACAGCGGCACCGAGAGGTAGAGCTCCACCACGATCTCCGGATGGCGCTGGGTAAAGTCGGCAATGCGCGGCATGAGCAGGTGGCGCGCAAAGGTCGGCGGCAGCATCACCTTGATCTTGGGCTGCACAGCGGCATTGCGGTGCGGCATGGGGAAATCGGTCAGCGTGCGCAAGGCGCTACGGACCACGTCGAGATAGCGGCGACCGAATTCGGACAGGCCGATAGAGCGGCCATCGCGATAGAACAGGCGCTCGCCGACGAATTCTTCCAGCAGGCGGATGCGGTGCGACAGCGCCGACGGGGTGATGCACAGCTCCTCGGCGGCAATCGCAAAGGAGTTGTGGCGGGCGGCCGCTTCGAAGGCGGACAGGGCGTGGACGGGAGGTAGGCGGGTGGCCATGGGTGGTGGATTCCTGCTGCTTGTTCAACCAACAAACTGATGAAAACTAACAAACGGGTGCTGCTTAACGGGAGAGGCTCCGTCAGAACACAAGAGCGACCGTTCGGACTGAGTAGGCCCCTTCGGGCCGTATCGAAGGCGCACAGACGGCGCGCCTTCGATACGCGGCCTTGCCGCTACTCAGTCCGAACGGGCAGTATTGATCTCAACGGCAAGCACGCTCTTCGGCCAACACTAACACTTACTGCTCCCAGCGCAAGATCTTGCCGGGATTCATGATGTTCTTGGGATCAAGTGCATGCTTGATGGCGCGCATGACGGCGATGGCGCCCTCGCCATGCTCCTGGATCAGGAAGTCCATCTTGTGCAAGCCCACGCCGTGCTCGCCGGTGCAGGTGCCATCCATGCCGATGGCGCGCGCCACCATGCGTTGGTTGACGCCTTCGGCGCGGGCGATGTCGGCGGGATCGTTGGGGTCCACCATCATCTGCACGTGGAAGTTGCCGTCGCCGACGTGGCCGATGATGGCGTGGGTCAGGCCCTGCTCTTCGCAGTCGGCCTTGGTAGCCAGCACACATTCGGCCAGGCGCGAGATCGGCACGCAGCAATCGGTGGAGATCGCCCGCGCACCGGGACGCAATTGCAGCAGCGCGAAGTAGGCGTTGTGACGGGCGGTCCAGAGACGGGTGCGGTCTTCGGGGCGGGTGGCCCATTCGAAACCGAGGGCGTGGAATTCCTTGGCGATGTCCTGCACCAGCTCGGCCTGTTCCTTGACGCCGTTCTCGCTGCCGTGGAATTCGAATAGCAGCAGCGGGTTGACCGGCAGGCTCAGCTTGTCGTGGGCATTGATGGCGCGCACGCCGTTTTCATCGAGCAGCTCCACGCGCGCCAGCGGCACGCCCATCTGGATGGTCTGGATGACGGTGTTGACGGCATCGGCCACGGTCGGGAAAGAGCAGATCGCCGCCGAGATCGCTTCAGGCTGCGGATACAGGCGCACGGTCACTTCGGTGATGATGCCCAGCGTGCCTTCGCTACCCACGTAGACGCGGGTCAGGTCGTAGCCGGCCGAGGACTTCTTGGCGCGGGTACCGGTCTTGATGATCTCGCCCTGCGCGGTGACCACGGTCAGGGTCAGGGTGTTTTCCTTCATCGTGCCGTAGCGTACGGCATTGGTGCCGGAGGCGCGGGTGGAGGCCATGCCGCCCAGCGAGGCATCGGCGCCGGGATCGATGGGGAAGAACAGGCCGGTATCCTTGATCTCTTGATTCAACTGCTTGCGGGTCACGCCCGCCTGGACGGTCGCAGTCAAGTCTTCGGCGTTGACCGCCAGCACCTGGTTCATCTGCGACAGATCCACCGTCACGCCGCCCTGCAGGGCCAGCACATGGCCTTCCAGCGAGGTGCCGGCGCCGTAGGGGATGATGGGGGTGTCGTACTGGCTGCACAGCTTGACGAAGGCCGCCACCTCCTCGGTGCTGTGGGCGAAGACCACGGCGTCGGGCAGCATGGGATCGTAGGAGGATTCGTCGCGGCCATGGTGCTCGCGCATGGCCAGGGTGGTGGAACAACGGTCGCCGAACAGGGCCTTGAGTGCGTCAAGCAGGGCCTGGGGTACGGGCCGTTTCAGTTTCCGGGCGTCAACTAGGTGATTCATGCGGTTTCTCTCAGGTGTCTCGTGTCTCGGTCGTTGTTCTCTGTCTTGTGTGGGCAGATGCAGGGCCGGTGAAGCGGCATCCCCTGCCGCTCCAGTGGACTGACCACTGATCCAATCGATGAATTTTACTCTCTTGCGGGCCAGAGTTTGCGCAAATGTCCCTGCCCAAGCCAGCTCGCTGGGCAAATCAAGTGAATTGTTTACGCGATTTTCCGTCCCATGCGGTCCCGCTCGCAGCGGGTGGGAAGCGCTTGCCTTGAATAGGGCTTGCCCTTAAGCTGCCCCGGTCAACAAGGAGCAATGATGGGCAACCGACTTTCCAAGATCGCCACCCGTACCGGGGACGATGGCAGCACCGGCCTGGGTGATGGCAGCCGGGTGGGCAAGGACAACCTGCGCATCCAGGCGCTGGGAGATGTGGACGAACTCAATTCGCAGCTGGGCCTGCTGTTGTGCGAGAGCCTGCCGACCGCGCTGCGCGAGGAGCTGGTCTCGATCCAGCATGACCTCTTCGACCTGGGCGGGGAGTTGTGCATCCCCGGTTACACGGTGCTGGCCGATACCCACCTGGCGCGGCTCGACGGCCTGCTGGAGAAGTACAACGCCACCCTGCCCCCGCTGAAGGAATTCATCCTCCCCGGCGGCTCGCGTACGGCGGCGCTGGCCCATGTGTGCCGCACCGTGTGCCGCCGTGCCGAACGCAGCGTGGTGATGCTGGAGAAGACCGAGGGCGGCGTGAATGCACCGGCGCGGCAATATCTGAACCGGCTCTCGGACCTGTGCTTCGTGCTGGCGCGGGTGCTCAACCGTGAGGCGGGCGGGCAGGATGTGTTGTGGCAGAAGGGACGAGAGCGCTAGGCTTGCTTGTCGCCAGCCGGTTGGCTGCGCGCCAGGCGCCAGGCAATCACCGCTAATGCAGCCACGGCCAGGATCAAGGCCATCCACAGGATGATGCTGCGCGAACTGACTGTGGGTGCAGCCGCTGGCTGGTCTGCCGGAGTAGCCAGTCGCGCACCGAGGCTGGCCTGCCCGATCTGCGGCTGCGCTCCCAGCAGCAGGTCGTCTCTGGGCTGTGATACCGGCACCAGCGTCGCATTGCCTACCCCCAGCATGAACGGCGCCGATCCCCGCGCGACGAAGGTCAGCAGCGCTGGCCGCCACCCCAGCGTCACTTGCGGCATGCCATTGCCAAAGCCACCCGTGCGCATGTCCACCAATATCCTCCAGTGACGCTCAGGCGTGGCGTTGAAGCGTAGTGGCGCAGAGAGTTCCTCGCCGCTCTTGCCTTGCAACCGGAACACGCTCCCCCTGACGACATCCCGCCAGGGCGCCTTGACATCCGCACGGCTCTGCAGCGTCACTTTGGCGATGGTATTGGCCTGCGGCAGACCGATGCGCAGGCTTTCCACGGGGTAAACGCCGCCCGTGTCGAACTGGTACTCACCGGCCTGCGCGCCGGCCTGCACCTGCGCGGCTGCGCGCCAGAGCAAGGGGGCCGCGCCGGTCTCGGCCACGGGCTCCAAGACACTGGTCTCCACTTCGATGGCGCCGATCTCGGGTACGCCATCGGGCCAGCTCAGCCTGAGATAGCGCTGGTGCACGCCGTCGAGCGCCACACGGTCCTGAACCAGGCGCTTGCCCTCCGTGACGGCCTTCACCAGGGCGGCGTCAGCCACCTCTTGCCACTGCGTCAAGTCAGCGCTGGCGTCGACGTGGACGCGACCTACATACTGCTCGCCACGCAGGCGGATCCGCAAGGCGTCGACCGTACCCTCGCGCCCGAGATCGACCAGTACCGTATCGTCTTTGCGCTGGTTTCCGGCCCGCGAGCCGACCTCGGCGCGCAAGGTGCCATCGGCATCCAGCGATACGCCCAGACGCGCCTTGTCGCCGCCCTTTGTCGCCGCCGGCACGGAAAACCAGGACACCGGGGTCAGTACCACGCGCCGCGCAGGCGCTGGGACGGTGGTGACTTCCAGCGAGAACGGGACCGGCTCTCTTGCGCCATTGACGATGCGGACATCGCCCAGATCGCTGCGCTGGCTGGCCGCATACACCTCGGGCGGCAAGGACAAGCGGAAGTACGAGCCACTTCCATTCAGATCGAGCGCATACCATTGCGCCACCGACACTGGAGGCGCATCGCCGGCTTGTGCCACGAGCGCGACCAGGGCGGTGCAGACTGCCATCATCAAGCGTTTCATTGCGCGGCCTCCTGCGCAACAGCCGCCTTGGGCGGCAAGGGCGAGAAATACCCCACCAGCAACAGCAGCACGCCGACCCCGATGAAGGAAACGATCCGCTCCAGCCCCTGGATGCGCGAGAGGTCAAACAGGAACAGCTTGACCACCGTCACCGCCAGCAGCGCAGCGCCGACGAACCACAGCAGGCGCGTGCCGCGACGCGTGGCAATGACCTGCGTGGTCAGCGCACACACTGCCCAGAAGACAGTGAGCGCGGCCTGGGCCAGGGTGGAATGCGCGATGTCTTCCAGGGTGTAGGGCAAATCGGTCCAATGGTGCAGGGTTCTGAGCAACATGGCGTTGAGCCAGAGGAAAGCCGTCGCGCCCGTCGCCCAGAGCAAGGGCGTGCGATAGGACGCGATCTGCCCATCCAGGCCGCCCAAACGGCTCAGGCGCACAAACCAGAACGCAATCAGGGCATAGATGGCCAGCAAGACGGCATCGAGCGGATTGAGCAGGGGCAGCCACATCCACTGACCACCGGCCTGCGTAAGATTGGCATAGAGCGTCCACAGCCAGAGCACCGCGACCAGCGGCATGGAAGCCATCACGCAGAGTTTCTTCAAGCGTTCGTTCTTTACCGCCCACAAGGCAGCAAAGGCGAAGGCCCCCCAGCCCAGCACGAACACCTGTTGCCAGCGGAAAGAGGCCAGCACTTCGCCGGGTTCGTAGGCAATGCCGAAGTAATGATGCAAGGTACGCAGCAGCAAGGCGTTGAACCACAGGAAGACCGTGGCAAAGGCCAGATAACTCACTTCAACAGGCGCTTGGGCTACGCCCACCTGGCGCAAACGGCGCAGCCATGCAGCCACGGCGATGAAGGCCAGCAACTGCGCCACATCCAGCGGATTGAACAAAGGCAGCCAGAACAGCGGTGACGCATCGCCATCGAGCAAGGTACTGGCGACACTCCAGCCCCACAGCAACAGGGCCAGCGGGGCCGCACCCCACACCTGATACGACCAGACGTGCGCCGCCACCGGCCAGCGCAGGCGGGTGCCCAGGGTGGAGATTCCCAGCAGGCAAAGTCCCAGCCCGTAGGCCCAGGCGCTCCAGCTCCACGCGCCCTCGGGGACGAACTCCCGCAGGCGCCAGTAGCCCTCGAAGGCCAGCAAGGCGCATGTCATCCAGAAACTCAAGATGTGCTGGAGCGCATAGGGCGGCCAGATGGGCTTGTGCTCGCCCGCATCCTGATCGGGCGGCAGATACCACAGGATGGCGAACGTCGACGCCAGCGCCAGCGGCCAGGCCACGATACCCCAGCCGCTCAGCGGCGCAGCTTGCGTCACGAAAAGACCCAGGGTCAGCAAGGCCAGTACCGGCGCCAGTGCCTGCTCCACCCGCAGCGCCAGCGGCCAGGCCAGCCCGCGCCTGGCGGCATGGGCCAGCCAGGTGGTCAGGATGGCCAACAGCAGCAAGGCGGGCAGGACGAAGGACAGCGCCTGCTCCGACGCCAGAGAAGCGGCGTGCCCCAGGATTTCACGTACACCCGCAGCAATCCACCAGCACAGTCCCCACACGGCGGCCACCAGGCCCACCTCAGGCAGCCACGCGTGCCAGTGACGCGCATCGCTGCGCACCTGCAGCCACCACCCGATGAACAAGCCGGCCAGCGCAATCATCAGCATGGCAAGGAATTGACCATTGACCACAGGCAGCGCAAGCGCACTGCCTTGCTCGCCCCAGGAGGCCAGGAAGGCCACTGCTGCTGCGCCCTCCATCAGCAGGCCAAACACCAGCGCCACCAGCCGGCGCTGGCGTACGGACAGCCAGACGATGGCCGCTCCTTCCAGGGCCCAGGCCGCCGCGGTGGTCTGCCCGGAGAACGCGAAGGGGATGGCCAGCGTGGCAAAGATCACGCCCAGCGCCAGCATGGAATCGAACAGCAGGCCCAGGCGCGCGCGCCAGCGGACGAGACCTGCCGTCACCAGCAGATAGAAGGCCGACAAGGCCACCGCGCTCCAGGCCAGGCCGAGGGGCATGGACTTGACCAGCGCCGCTTGCAACAGGGTGGCCGCGATGGGGGTGCCGAAGACCAGCGAACCATCCACGTAATGCTTGAGCGCCAATTCGCGCTGCACCGCGTACAGGAGCGCGATACCCACATACATGAGGAAGAACAGCACCAGGAACGCCTCGGTACTGGCAAAGTGCTCCGGACGATAAGAGGTCAGGCCCCATACCGTGCCAATGACGAAGGTGAAGAAAAATCCCAGCAAGTTGAGCGCACGCCAGGCCTTGAACCAGGCGATGGCAAAGATGCTGGCATTGAGCAAGGCGTAATAGCTGAAGAGAGCAACATGGCTGCCGCCGCCGCTGCTGACCAGCACCGGCGCAAGAAAACCGCCTGCGCTGCCCATGAAGGCTAGCGGCGCGGCATCCTGGCGGATGGCCAGAAAGGCGCTCAAGGCGCAGATCACCACCATCAAGGGCAGGGCCATGGCCGATGGAATCAGCGCATACAGCTTGACGGCGGCAAACACGGTGAGATACAGCACCCCTATCCCGCCCCCTTGCAAGACCAGCCCATAGACTGCGCGACGCTCACGCAAGCGCCAGCCAATGACCAGCAAGGCAGCAGCGCCCAGCGCCGTACCCGCCAGGCGGAACTCGATGGGCAGCAGGCTATTGCTGGCAGCGTACTTGAGCAGGAAGGCCACGCCGAAGAACAGCACGACGATGCCCACGCGCACCACGGTGTTGCCACCCAGGAGCCAGTCGCGCGCGGCATTGAAAGCACGGTCCAGCAAGTCGGGGGGTTGCGGCTGGGCGGCAACTGGGGACTGGTTCGGCTGGCTTTCCACGGTAGCCACCGTTGCCGGTGGTTCGGGGTGGACAGACGCAAGCACGGGGGCAGGTTCAGGCTGGATTGCATCAATCTGGACCGCCTGGGGCGGAGCCGGAACTGTGGCTGCGGCGATGGCACTTTCCGCGCTACGCAAGGGCTCTGGGTCCGGTGTAGCGGACGCAGCGGGCACCGCGTCTGCTGCCAGGACTGAGAGGTCATTCGGAGATTGCTGTCGAAGCCTCTCCAGTTCTTCACTGAGCGACTCGACCCGCACTTCCAGATATCGGACCCGTTCGGCCAGCGTCTTTGTCTGCGGCGTCTCACCCAGAGCAGACTGCTGCGGCGGTGCATCGGGACCGTCAGAGTCGGAAAGCACATTGCCCAGCCAGAAGCCCAGTCCCCCAACAATGACGGCGGTAGGGCCGGCCCACCAGTCATTGAACCACGCCAGCACAATACCAAATAGACCACCGGTCACCAGCATCACCCATCTCATGGGGCTCTCCTCATTTGAATTCTTGTTGGAAGATTTGAGGGCGCCCGGATGAGTCGGCCGATTACCCCCCTTTTGAGAATATTTCCAAATAGAAATATTTTAATTGATGAGGTCTTTGACCGGGTCGATGGCGAGATGTTCAAACGAACAGGGCATCTGCCATCTTGGCAGGGCGCGCGCAAGCGGGCACTGCCCTAATGGACAGGGACCGCCAGGCCGGATGCGTAGGGGGAAGACCGAGCAATCAGCCGTTGTTGACCACCAGCTTGGGCTGATCCTTGCCAAACCGCTGCGCGATGGAGTCGACGATGCCACTGGCATCCAGACCGCACTGGGCCAGCAGTTGCGCCGCATCGCCGTGGTCGATGAAGCGGTCCGGCAGGCCCAGATGCAGAATCGGCTTGTTGATGCCGGCGGCAGCCAGCGCTTCGGAGACGGCCGCACCGGCGCCGCCCATGATGCAGCCCTCTTCCACCGTCACCAGCGCATCGTGCGAGGCAGCCAACTGCTTGACCAGTTCCACGTCCAGCGGCTTGATGAAGCGCATGTTGGCCACCGTGGCATTGAGCTTGTCGCCCGCGCCCAGGGCCGGGGCCAGCAGGCTGCCGAAGGCCAGGATGGCGACGTCCTTGCCCTGGCGGCGGATCTCGCCACGGCCCAGCGGCAGGGTCTCCAGCGTCTTGTCCACCACTGCGCCGACGCCCGCGCCGCGCGGATAGCGCACCGAGGCCGGACCCGGATATTGATAGGCGGTAGAGAGCATCTTGCGGCACTCGTTCTCGTCGGAGGCCGCCATCACCACCATGTTGGGAATACAGCGCAGGAAGGCCAGGTCGTAATTGCCGGCGTGGGTCGCGCCATCAGCGCCCACCAGGCCGGCGCGGTCCAGGGCGAAGGTCACGTCCAGGTTCTGCAGGGCCACGTCGTGGATCAGCTGGTCGTAGGCGCGTTGCAGGAAGGTCGAGTAGATCGCCACCACCGGCTTCATGCCCTCGCAGGCCATGCCGGCGGCGAAGGTGACGGCGTGCTGTTCGGCGATGCCGACGTCGTAATAACGATTCGGGAATTTCTTTTCGAAATCCACCATCCCCGAGCCTTCGCGCATGGCCGGGGTGATGCCGACCAGCTTGTCGTCGGCGGCGGCCATGTCGCACAGCCAGTCGCCGAAGACCTTGGTATAGGTGAGCTTGCCACCGGCGCTGGGCTTGATGCCTTCGCTGGGGTTGAACTTGCCGGGGCCGTGGTAGAGCACCGGATCGGCCTCGGCCAGCTTGTAGCCCTGGCCCTTCTTGGTGACCACGTGCAGGAACTGCGGGCCCTTGAGGTGCTTCAGGTTCTGCAGCGTCGGCACCAGCGAGTCGAGGTCGTGGCCGTCGATGGGGCCGATGTAGTTGAAGCCGAATTCCTCGAACATGGTGGCCGGCACCACCATGCCCTTGGCATGCTCTTCCAGTCGCTTGGCCAGCTCCAGCACGGGACCGGGCAGCACCGACTTGCCCACGTCGCGCGCACGGGCGTAGAACTTGCCCGACATCAGGCGCGCCAGGTAACGGTTCAGCGCGCCCACTGGCGGCGAGATCGACATGTCATTGTCGTTGAGAATCACCAGCAGCTTGACGTCTTCATGCACGCCCGCATTGTTGAGCGCTTCGAAGGCCATGCCGGCAGTCATGGCGCCGTCGCCGATGACAGCGATGGCGTGGCGGTCCGAGCCTTGCGTGCGGGCTGCCAGGGCCATGCCCAGGGCGGCCGAGATCGAGGTCGAGGAGTGCGCGGTGCCGAAGGTGTCGTACTGGCTCTCGATACGGCGCGGGAAGCCGGAAATGCCTTCCTGCTGGCGCAGCGTATCCATGCGCTCGCGCCGGCCGGTAAGGATCTTGTGCGGATAGGTCTGGTGACCCACGTCCCAGACCACGCGATCCTCGGGGGTGTTGAAGACGTAATGCAGGGCGATGGTCAGCTCCACCGTGCCCAGGTTGGACGACAGGTGGCCGCCGGTCTTGGACACCGAGTCCAGCAGGAAACCGCGCAACTCTTCAGCCAGGGGCTTGAGCTGGTGGCGGGACAGGCGGCGCAGGTCGGCCGGGTCGTTGATGGTGTTGAGGAGCATCTTTGTTACCGTGTTGGGGTCTGAAGGCCGCGCTTGCCGGAAGCTGGCATGGGGCGCGGTCCGTCTTCATGCCTGGGGTTACGTCGCTTAAGTCTTTCTTTGTACGATCAGGTCGGCCAGTTCGCGCAGGCGGCGCGCCTTCCCGCCGAACGGGGCCAGCGCCTCATGCGCATCGGCCTGCAGCCTGCCGGCCAGGGCCTGCGATTCCGCCAGGCCGAGGATGGACACATAGGTCGGCTTGTTGTCGGCGGCGTCCTTGCCGGCGGTCTTGCCCAGCGTGGCCGAGTCGGCGGTGGCGTCGAGGATGTCGTCGACCACCTGGAAGGCCAGGCCGATGGCGCGGGCGTAATCGTCCAGCGCCGCGCTTTCGGCTGCCGTCAGCGCCTTGCCGCCCAGCGCGCCCAGCAGCACGGCGGCGCGCAACAGGGCGCCGGTCTTCAGGCGGTGCATCTGTTCCAGTTCAGCCAGCGACAGGGTCATGCCCACACTGGCCAGGTCGATGGCCTGACCGCCGCACATGCCCACCGAGCCGGCCGCCTCGGCCAGCAGCTTGACCATGCGCAGCTGGCGTGCCGGCAGGCCGGCGTCGGCGCTGCCCGGTTCGGTCTCCAGCGGTGCGGCCAGGGTGTCGAAGGCCTGCGCCTGCAGGGCGTCACCGACCAGCAGTGCGGTGGCCTCGTCGTATCTGATGTGCACGGTGGGCTTGCCACGGCGCAGCGCATCGTCATCCATGCAGGGCATGTCGTCATGCACCAGCGAATAGACGTGGATCATCTCGACTGCAGCGGCGGCACGCTCCAGCAGCGCACGCGGCGTATCGAACAGCTCGCCGGCCGCATACACCAGCAGCGGGCGCACGCGCTTGCCGCCGTCCATGGCGGTGTAGCGCATGGCCTCATGCAGCCGCGCCGGCACCACCGAGGCGGACGGCAGGAAACGGTTCAACACCTCTTCCATGCCGCTCTGCACCTGGCCCATCCACTGGGCGAAGGCCGGCGCGGCTACGGCGCCGGGGGCAGCCATCGGTGCGCTCATCCTTCTTCCCCATCCATATCAACGGCCTGGAAGGGCTTGAGCATGTCGCCTTCGAGCAGCTTGACCTGGGTATCGACCTTGTCCAGTTGGGCAGCGCAGAACTTGACCAGTTCCGAGCCGCGCTTGTAGGCGGCCACCGAAGCTTCCAGCGGCAGTTCGCCGGCTTCCATCTGGGCCACGAGCTGTTCGAGCTCCTGCATGGCCTGTTCGAAGGAGGCTGGCAGGGGGGCAGAAGCAGCGGAGGCGGTGGACGCGGTGGCAGAGGTTCTAGGCATATCGACCCATTCAAAAATCTAACCCGGTATTTTAGAACAAACCGGGGAATCCCAAGTCAATCGGGGGCGTGGATTTGACGCCGCATTGCACGAAACATTTCGGGCCCGGATCGTAAATTCGGCCAAAATGCTGGCATTTTGGCCACAAAACCCGGCCCCTTATGGGGTTTTTGTGGCATAATCCTCGGTTCTGTCCAAAATTTCCTCTTCATATTATTTGAACATAGGTTTTTGCGGATTTTCTTCCTTAGGTTGGTGCAAATTAATTTGGGGGCGGAAATGTCCGATCTTGCTACTTTTGCCAAATTGGCGCGTTCAAACGCGCAACTTCCAGTCCACGTCTACTTCGACGAACCGCTCCATCAGCGGGAACTGAAACAACTCTTCCAGCAAGGACCTCGTTACGTCGGCCATGAGCTGATGGTGCCCGAAGCGGGCGACTACTCCACTTTGCCGTGGGAAAACGAAGGCCGCATGCTGGTGCGCAATGCGCAGGGGATCGAGCTGGTCTCCAATGTCTGCCGTCATCGCCAGGCCAAGATGCTTGATGGTCGCGGCCATGCCAGCAACATCGTCTGTCCGTTGCATCGCTGGACCTATGATCTGAAGGGTGAACTGATCGGTGCGCCGCATTTCGGCCAGACACCGTGCATGAACTTGTCCAAGACGCCGCTGCAGAGCTGGAACGGCCTGCTGTTCGAAGCCAATGGCGTCAACATCGCCGACAAGCTCAAGAACCTGGGCGTGACACGCGACCTGGACTTCTCCGGCTATCTGTACGACCACACCGAAGTGCATGAGTGCGACTACAACTGGAAGACCTTCATCGAGGTCTACCTGGAGGATTACCACGTCGACCCCTTCCATCCGGGGCTGGGCAATTTCGTGAGCTGCTCCGACCTGAAGTGGGAGTTCGGCCGTGACTACAGCGTGCAGACCGTGGGCGTGAACCACGGTCTGATCAAGTCCGGTTCGCCCACCTATGCCAAGTGGCAGGAGAAGCTGCTGCAGTTCTCCAATGGCCAGCCGCCCAAATTCGGCGCGATCTGGCTCACGCTCTATCCCAACATCATGGTGGAGTGGTATCCGCATGTGCTGGTGGTCTCCACGCTGTGGCCGACCGGTCCGCAGAAGACCACCAATGTGGTGGAGTTCTACTATCCGGAAGAGATCGCCCTCTTCGAGCGTGAACTGGTGGAAGCCGAGCGCGCCGCCTACATGGAGACCTGCGTGGAAGACGACGAGATCGCCCTGCGCATGGATGCCGGCCGTCGTATACTCATGGATCGCGGCACCAGTGAAGTCGGGCCCTACCAGTCGCCCATGGAAGACGGCATGCAGCACTTCCACGAGTGGTACCGCAAGCAACTGGAGGTGCCGCCGGGCACCGCCACCACACCATAAAGAGGCCACGGGCCACCAGAGGAAAACAGATGCAGAGGCAGGCAAGGCGGCAGAACTATCACGCAAGCAACCTGCAAGAGCATCACGACGCCTCCCTGGCCGGCACGGCCCGCAGCGGGACAATGACGGCAGCAACGGTTCACTCCGTTGCTGCCGTTGTCGCTTGTGCTGCGGCCTGTCTCCCTCCTCCTGCCCTACTCTCCTGAATCGGACACCATGCAATCGCTCTGGATGCTTGTCGCATCATTCCTGTTTTCCATCATGGGCGTGTGCGTCAAGCTCGCCAGCGACTACTACAGTACTTCTGAAATCGTGCTGTGCCGGGGCATCATCGGCATCTCGGTGATCGCCGCCCTGGTGCGCGTGCGCGGCGGCACCTTCCGCACACCCTTCCCGCGCGACCACCTCATCCGTGGCGGCGTGGGCGTGATCTCGCTGTGGCTGTGGTTCTATTCCTTCAGCCTGCTGCCGGTGGCCACGGCCACGACGCTGAACTACATGTCCTCGATCTGGATTGCGGTGATGCTGTTCGCGGCCGCCTGGTGGCAGGGCAACAAGAAATTCGAGTGGGGCCTGGCGGCCACCGTGGTGCTGAGCTTCATCGGCGTGGCCCTGCTGATGCGTCCCTCGCTGGACGCCGACCAGTTGCTGGGCGGGGCGATCTCGCTGTTCTCGGGCGTGCTCTCGGCGCTGGTGTACCTGCAGGTGCGCAAGCTGGGGCTGCTGGGGGAACCGGAATACCGCGTGGTGTTCTACTTTTCACTGACCGGCGTACTGGCCGGCCTGGTGGGCAGCGTGGCCACTGGCCGCGTGCCGCTGTGGCACAGCCATTCCTGGCAGGGCGCGGCGCTGGTGATCATGATAGGCTTGACCGCCACGCTGGCGCAGATCGCCATGACCCGCGCCTACCGGCTGGGCAATACGCTGGTCACGGCCAACCTGCAATATACGGGCATCGTGTTTTCCAGCCTCTTTGGTGTGCTGGTCTGGAACGATGCACCAGGCTGGCTCGGCTGGCTGGGCATGGGCGTCATCCTGGCCAGCGGCCTGCTGGCGACCTATCACAACCATCGCAGCAACCAGATCGCCGCGCGCAACCTGCCCAAGGTCGATCCCATTGCCACCGAGGTATAGGAACTGCCAGACCTGCATCATCCATTGCCGCATCCAAGACAAGGAGAAAACATGATCTACCAAACCCTCATCAGCGCCAGCGAACTGAAGGCGCGTGCCGCCCACATCAATCTGGTGATCGTCGATTGCCGCCACGATCTGGCCAACCCCGACTTCGGCCGCCAGGCCTATGCCGCCGGCCATCTGCCGCAGGCGCGCTTTGCCCATCTGGATGAACTGCTCTCCGGTCCCAAGACCGACGCCGCTGGCCGCTTCCATGGCCGCCATCCGTTGCCGGACCGCCAGGAGTTCGTGCAGGCCATGCGCGCGCTGGGTATCAACAACGACACCCAGGTAGTGGCCTATGACGCCCACGGCGGCATGTTCGCCGCGCGCCTGTGGTGGCTGCTGCGCTGGATCGGCCACAGCGACGTGGCCGTGCTGGACGGCGGCATGGCGGCCTGGCAGGCCATCGGTGAACCGCTCAGCGCCGAGACACCGGCGCCGGCCACGCCAGGCCTGATCCAGGATCTCACATCGCTGGTGCAGACCGTCGATGCCCAGGCGCTGATGGAGAACATCAAGACCCAGGCGCTGCAGGTGATCGATGCACGCGCACCGGATCGTTTCCGCGGCGAGAACGAGACGCTCGATGCGGTCGGCGGCCATATCCCGGGCGCGAAGAACCGCTTCTTCAAGGACAACCTGCAAGCCGATGGCCGCTTCAAGGGGGCGGCGCAACTGCGCGAGGAATGGCTGACGCTGCTGGGCGATCCGCAGGCGGCAGTGATGCAGTGCGGCTCGGGCGTGACGGCTTGCCACAACCTGCTGGCGCTGGAAGTGGCTGGACTGGCCGGTGCGCGCCTGTATCCGGGTTCGTGGAGCGAATGGAGCTCTGATCCGCAGCGTCCGGTCGCCACCGGAAGCTGATCGGCTCCCATCGGCCTCAGCCCGGGGCCGGTGCGGACAAACCCGCCTCGTGCAGGCGGGCCATGAAAGCCTCGACGAACTGGCCGACCATGGCGGGCGCATCGCGCCGGCGCAGCAAGGCCACTTCGGAATGGAAATCAGGATCCTTCAAGGCCGGGAAACTGACCCCGGCCGCCAGCGAAATGCTGGCCATGCTCTGCGGCACCACGGCGATGCCAAAGCCGGCGTTGACCAGGCTGAGCAGCGAATTCTTGCGCGAAGTGGCGCGCGCCACCCGGGGATAGAAGCCGTGCGCGATACAGCGCTCGGCCACCAGGTAGCTCAAACCGCCGCGATCACGATGCGGCACCGTCACGAAGAATTCATCCCGCAATTCGGCGATCTCCACTTCCTGCCGCTGCGCCAGCCTGTGCCCGGCCGGCACCGCCGCCACCAGGCGCTCGCGATAGAGCACCGTGCTCTCCAGGTTGGGATTGGCGCGCAGGATGGGTAGCCGGGCCAGGCCGATATCGGCGCTGCCCTCGACGATCTCGCGGGCCTGGTACTCGGACGGGGCCTGCGAGATTTCCAGTGAGATGCCAGGAAAGGCCTTGAGCGCTTCGTTCAACATCGGCCCCAGCGGCGCGGTCAACGGCACCGAGCTGGAATGCAGCAGCCGCAGGGCGCCATGCTCGCCCTTGCCGATGGTGCGGGCCTGGGCCACGGCGCGATCCAGGTCGAGCAGGATCTTGCGGCTGCGCTCATAGAAATCCTGGCCGGCCTGGGTCAGCTCGAAGGCCTTGGCCTCGCGTCTGAGCAGCACTACGTCCAGATCTCCCTCCAGCTCCTTGATCTGCCGGCTCAGCGCCGATTGCGCCACGAAGAGCCGCTCGGCGGCGCGGGTATAGCCGCGCGCCTCGACGATCTCGACGAAATAGCGTAACTGCCGGATGGAAATCATGCCTGCCCTCCTTGGTCGATGCTCTCGACCATATCGTTTTGAGATGGCGCGCCGCCCCATTTGATATTGGCCCCGGGCGCAGCGCCAGCCTACAGTAAAGCCATCCGCAGCGCCCATCCCGGGTGCGCCCTGATGAAAGGATGGCCTGTGCTCGACGACCTCGTCCTCTTCCTTGGCCTTGTTGGCTTCGTGTTCAGCATCGGCATGCGCTGGGTGCTGCGCCAGTCTGTCGATGAGCGCCGCCGCACACCGACCAGGACCGGCCAGGAAGAGCTCAGTGCGCGTGCGCCTGGTGCGTCAGCGCCAGCACGATCAGCACGCCTGCGGCGATCAGGATCACCTGGGGAATCGTCTCGCGCAGCGTGGCGCGGCGTTGCATCTGCGGCATCAGATCGGAAACGGCGATGTAGATGAAGCCCGACGAGGCAAAGACCAGCACGAAGGGAATCCACTGCATCCCGCGCTCCAGCATGAAATAGCCCAGCACGCCGCCGGCCACGGCCATGAGGCTGCAGATGAGGTTGTAGACGTAGGCGCGGGTGCGCGAGAAACCGGCATTGAGCAGCACGATGAAGTCGCCGATCTCCTGCGGGATTTCGTGGGCGATGATGGCCAGGCCGGTCACCAGGCCCAGGTGTGGATCGGCCAGGAAGGCAGCGGCGATCAGGATGCCGTCGGTGAAATTGTGCAGGCCGTCGCCCACCAGGATCATCCAGCCGGCCTTGCCGGCTTCCTTCTTGTCATGACCGTGATGATGGCCGTGGCCGTCATCTTCATGGTGGTGGGAGTGGCGCAGGATGGCGGTCTTTTCCAGCAGGAAGAAGGCCAGCAGGCCGCCCAGCAGCACCGCGAACAGGGTATGGGGCTCGGCCTGGGACTCGAAGGCTTCCGGCAGCGCATGCAGCAGCGAGGTGGACAGCATGATGCCCACCGACAGGCTGACCAGCCGCTCCACCATCTTCGACAGCAGGGCGAACGAAAACACCGCAGCCGCGGTGATGCTGATCACGCCGGCCAGGGTCGTGGCCAGCAGGATGGAAATGAGTGTGGAGTCGATGACAGGCCTCTCGGTCATGGCCGGGCGCTGCCGGCCTGCGCCCAAAGCCCGCTATTGTACGCCCGGCGCTACCGCCATGCCATCGGTGCGGCCGGCGCCGGCCAGCAAGAGCGGATTGATGATCAGCACGATCTGGCCATCGCCGAGCACGGTCGCGCCGACCACGCCGGCCAGGGTGGCCAGTTGCGGACCGACCGGCTTGACCACCACTTCGCGATTGCCGCTGACATGGTCGGCCAGCACGGCCATGAGTCCATCATCGCGCTTGATGAGCAGGACATAGGCCGAATCGCTGCCCTCCCCGGCGGGCTCAGGCGCTTCATCCAGCAGGCAATGCCAGGGATGCAGGGGCAGCCGGGCGCCCTGATGCTCCAGTGATTTTTCCGCCAGCGCCTGGCGGGCCTGCGGGCCGCGCAGTTGTACGATGCTGTCGACCAGCATGGAAGGAATGGCGAAATGCTGCTGCCCATGGCGCAGCAGGCAGACATGCTGGACCGCCAGCGACAACGGCAAGTAGAGCGTGAACTGCACGCCCTGTCCGGGCTGCGAATGCACCCGCATCCAGCCGCCCAGGGCAGCCACTTCCGAACGCACCACATCCATGCCGATGCCGCGACCAGCCAGTGCCGAGACCTGCGGCGAGGTGCTCAGGCCGGGCTGGAAGATCAGGTCGGCCAGACGCGCCTGGCTGGCCTCGGCGATGCCGGCAGCACCCAGTTCCAGGGCCTTCTGCCGGATCGCTTCCAGATCCAGTCCGCGTCCGTCGTCGCTGACGCGGATGACGGCCTCGTTGCCTTCGTGGGTGGCCTGTACGGTCAGCCGCCCCGCGGCAGGCTTGCCCTCGGCCAGCCGCTGCTCGGCGCTCTCGATGCCATGCACGGCGGCGTTGCGCAAGAGATGCTCGAGCGGCCCCATCAGCCGTTCCAGGATGGCGCGGTCGATCTGCAGGCGGCAATTGGACAGGTCCAGCGCCAGCGGCTTGCCGGTCTCGGCGGCGACCTGGCGCACCAGGTGCTGCATGCGCACTTCCATGCTGTTGAACTTGACCATGCGCGCATACATCAGCTCCTGCTGCAGCTCGCGCGTATGCGCGGCCTGCTGGCGCAAGCCCTCGCGGGTACTGCTGACGCCGTCCTGCAGCCGCCGCTGGTGCTGGCTGGCCTGCTCCAGGCGCGCGGCAACGCTGTGCGCCAGCGCCTGCATGATGGCCAGGGGAGCATCGGAATCCTCCGCCTGCGCCCCGCTCTGGCGCAGCCATTGGCGCACCTCGGCAGACAGCCGCATGAGCTGCTCGCCCAGCGCCTTGCTTTCCGATTGCAGGCTGCCCACCTCATTGTCCAGGCGGGATCGTGCGATGGAAACCTCGCCGACCTGGTTGAGCAGCTTGTCCAGCACCGTGGTGCGGATGCGGATCAGGGGCGCGGGCAGCACCGGCGCGCGTGCGCCGCCATCGGCCGAGAGCAGCAATGCGGCCTGGGTGAGCGCGGCGAAATGGTCCATTGCAAGGTCATGCAGCCCCAGCAGCGTTTCCAGCGCGGCCAGCGCTGCGCCGCTGCGGTCGGGAACGCCTTCGATGCTGGTCTGCACGCTGCGCAGCGCCGTCTCCATCTGGTGCAGGCAATGGCTCAGACGCCGCGCCCCGACCATGCGCGCACTACCCTTGAGCGTATGCAGCGGCCGCGCCAGCCCGGCCAGTTCGGCATCGGCTACGCCCTGGCGCAGGACTTCCAGGCCCTCGCCGATGCTGCTCATCAATTCCTGCGCCTCTTCCAGGAAAACCGGCAGCAGGGCCTGATCGAGCTCGTCCTGCAAGCCCTCCCATTGCTGCTCACGGGGCGCCAGCCATGGCGCCGGCGGGGTATCGCGGGCGGCGGGCGGGGTCATGTCCGGGGATGGCGAGGTGCGCATGCGCGGCGGCGGCAACAGCGCGGCCAGTTCTTCCTGCGCCACGCTATGGCAGCCGCGCTGGCCCAGGCCAGCGACCGCGCGCTCGATGATGTCCAGCGCCGAGATGTCCAGCCCCTGGCCGGGCGGTTGCGAACACTCCAGCACACGCAGGATGGCGCTGGCGCAGGCTTCCAGGTCAGCCGCGCCGGCGCTGCGGGTGCAGTCGCGCACTGCGGTGAGCGTGCGCAGGTACAGCGGCGGTGCGGGACAGACCAGGCCGCTGTCGACCCGGGCGCGCCAACTGCTGCCCTGCTGGCGCAGGATCTTCAGCAGCGGCTGCAAGGTCTCCTGCAAGGCGTCGCCAGCGGGAAGATCGGGGGGCGGATCGGATGGCAAAGCGCAGTGCATCGGCAAGAACAGCAGCTCAGGACACCGTCACGCGGAAGCGCGACACCGAATTTTCCAGCTGGCGCGCGGCGCCCCACAGCTCTTCATACAGCGCCGATACCTGCTCCCGGCTTTGCTCGATGATGTCATTTTCGGTCAGGATGCCCTGAATCTGCTGCGCCACGCCGTTGGCCGAGACTGCCTGTTCGCGGGTCGATCCGGCCATGCCCTGGATGAGCTCGGCGAGCTTCTCGGAGACGCTGCGGATATCGGCCAGGGCGCTGCCGGCCGCGTCCGAGAGCACGGCGCCTTCGGTCACGCCGGTGGTGGACTTGTCCATGGCCACCACGACGTCGCGGGTGTCGGCCTGGATCATGCGCACCAGCGCGCCGATCTCGCGGGTGGCGGCGCTGGAGCGCTCGGCCAGGTGCTGCACTTCCTCGGCCACCACCGAGAAGCCGCGACCGGCCTCGCCAGCCGAGGCCGCCTGGATGGCGGCGTTGAGCGCCAGCACGTTGGTGCGCTCGGTGATGTCGGAGATCAGTTCGGTGATCTCGCCAATCATCTGCGAAGACTCGCCCAGCCGGGTGATGCGGCCCGAGGTTTCCTGGATCTGTTCACGGATGCCGTTCATGGCCTTGATTGCATTCTCCACCGCCCGCTCGCCGCGTTCCGCGGCCAGCACCGCGTGACGGGCGACGTCGGCCGATTCGTCAGCCGACACCGAAATGCCGGTGATCTGCATCGACATCTCCAGCATGGCCTGGGCGATGCGCTGGATGCGGCGCGCCTGGGCGCGGGCTGCGGCGCCCAGTTCAGTGGTGGTGCCGCGTACCTGCTCCGAGCTCTGCGAGACCTTGGAGGCCATCTGGGTGACTTGCTCCACCAGCGCGCGCAGCGCCTCCACGGTGTGGTTGACCGAGTCGGCAATGGCGCCGGTGACGTCGTCGGAGACCGTGGTGCGTACGGTGAGGTCGCCGTCGGCCACCTTCTGCAGTTCGGTCATCAGGCGCAGGATCGCGGTCTGGGTCAGGTGGTTGGCGCGCATGGCCTTCTCTTCTTCCTGCTGGGCCAGCTGGCGCTGCAGTTCGGCCTGCTGGCGCCGGGCCTCGGCGGCGGCGGCGTTGTTGCGGCTGTTCTGCAATTGCACCAGGGCGATGCCGATGGCGCTCAACAGCGCCATGACCATCGCGACCAGCATGGCCCAGAAGGTCCAGGAACGCGACTTGAGGGCAATCCGGTAGGCATCCTGAAGCTCGGTGAGCTGGCGCTTCAGGGTCTCGTTCTCGACGAAGACCAGGCGCTCGGCCTGCTTGGCGGCGATGAAGTTCTGCAGATGGCCGAGGATGCCGGCGATCTGCGGCTGGTATTGGGCGAAGACGCGCTCAAGCTCGTCGAGTTTTTCGCGCAAATCGGGGTCGCTGGCCGGACGCAGGCGCAGCATCTCATTGCCATCGCGCAGGCTGGTCAGTTGGTCGCCGAAGGCCGTGATGTCCTTGCCGAGCATGAAGGCCGTCTCCGGATTGACGCCGTCGGAAGTCAGGAATTCGTTGGCGCTGCGGCCCAGGCGCAGGGTCAGCATCACCAGCTGGCTGGCCGCGTTCATCTCGCGCGGCGTGGGACGGCTTTGCGACTGCAGCATGGAAATCTGCTCGCTCAGGTCCAGCATCACCGGCAGCAATTGATTGAGCCGCTTGAGGGTGGCGCCAAAGCCGGTCAGTTCCTTTTGCAGGGCAAGAATGTTCTCGGCGGCCAGGTCGCTGCGCCGCCACAGTCGCGTGATGCTCTCCAGCGCCGGCTTCATGGCCGGCTCTGGCAGTCCGATGGTGTTGCCTTGGTAAGCGCCGCCGCTGGTGAGCAGCAACAGCCCGCGATTGAACTCAACCCGGCTCTGGGCCAGTTGCACGAAGGCCTCCGGATTGCCCTGGATGGCGTTGGGCACGGCCTTGCCAAGGCGCTGCGAGTGCATCACCAGGTCAGAGGCGATGTGGGTCTGCAAGGTGGCATGAATGTACAAGCGCGAACCCAGCCAAAGGAACAGGAACAGACCCGCCAAGGACAACGCCAGGATGCCAAGCAGGATGCGGGTCTGGGTGCGCAGCGCGAAGCGGTGCAGGTAAGGCAGGCGCATGCGCGGCCCGATCTCGATCCGGGCGTGCCCGGCAGAGGCGTTGGAAGAATTGGACGAGCTGGGAGAGGTGGCCGGAGCCCGCTCTTTCGATCGGGTGGGCAAGATCAGTTTCATGGCCGGTGCTCCAATCCTTCTTGTTTCCTGATGCTGTGGTGACGATGCTGGCATTGTTCGGTCGCGGCCTTGCAGAGAGCGCAACACTAGCGCCCCACTTGCAGAAATGCCTCATGCTTTGCCAGTGCCGCCAGATCCAGTTCATCCCAACAGGTGCCGCCCTTGTCTTTATAACGCCCGTTAACGGCTGGCAATTCGATTCGGCCCTCGTCATTTTTCGAGATTGGTGTCATTTCTGAGATATCGCGCAAACCCAGCACCGCAGAAATCAGCAATCCGCACTGTGCCGCCAGGGCCGGCGCCAGCACCAGAGCGTGACTGCCCGGGCCGGTGGCCTGGGCCGGCGCACCGGACAGGGCCGCCAGGTCGGCAATGCCGACCAGGTTACCGCGCAGGTTGAGCAGGCCAAGAAACCACGGCCGTGTGGCCGGCACCGGGGTCAGGGCCTGGTTGTCCAGGGGAACGATTTCACTGGTGTGCGACAAGGGGATCAGGCAGGCTTGCGCCCCGATGGCCACGGCCAGGCGGCGCGAGCTCTGGCTCTCGTGGTCGCAGGCTTGCATGCGTTCGATCAGGGAAGCCTGGAAGCTCTGCAGGCTTTCGCGGGATCGCATGGATGGAGACGACGCAGCGGCCTGCGTGTTGATGACGAAATCCTTGGTATGGGGCATGCCCGCCTCTCGGAACGGTAAGTCAAACCAGTCCCCCCACTTCGGCCTGGACCGTAGTGCTTCTTTGGACTGTGGATGCATGGCCCGTCGTATGCGACCGGAATGGCGCGATCGCGACGTGGCGATACGGCTCACCCGGGAATGCAGGCCTCGGTGTCGATAGGGGCAAGCTGGGAGAGGATCGGAGACGCCCCCGCGTCTGTGTTCCGGCACTGCCCAGCTTGTGCTGCTCGTGTTGAGATTCTACCCAGAAACACCCGCATCTTTGCTACATAGCAAAGAGATTGATACCTGCCAATATCAAAAATGATGAAAAAAAACGACGAGTTTCAAATTTGATATAAATCAAATTCGATAACTGAAGAAAAAAGGGGATAGGTGTGATGTTCCATCAGGCAGGAAGACACCACGAAGGACGGCACTTCCAGGCCGCTGCCGGGGCCGCGAAGGCAGCGCCTGTATAGTCAGGCGGTCAGATCGCCACCATCTCGAAGTCTTCCTTGCGGGCGCCGCATTCCGGGCAGGTCCAGTTGATGGGCACGTCGTCCCAGCGCGTACCGGGGGCGATACCTTCGTCCGGCAGGCCTGCTTCTTCGTCGTAGATCCAACCACAGATCAGGCACATCCAGGTTTTGAATTCGGTTTGGCTATTGGTCACGGCTGACTATCCCTAAAATCAATCAAGTAAAATGCTAAGTCAGCTATCTTAATCTAGTCGCCGTGCAAAACCAAACTCCTCCCCTCATTCTGAGCTTCGGCGCTGCCGATCCGGTCGGCGCCACCGGCGTACAGGCTGACCTTGCCACCTATGCCGCCATGGGGTGCCACGGGCTGTCGGTGATCACTTCCCTGCTCATCGGTGACACCGCCCGCGTCGAAGACGTACAGGTCGTCGAAGTGGACTGGGTCGCCGACCAGGCCCGCGTCATCCTGGAAGACATGGCCGTGGCGGCCTTCAAGGTCGGCAACGTGGGCAGCATCGAGAACATCTCGGTGATTGCCGAGATCGTCTCCGACTACCCGGACGTGCCGCTGATCCTGGACCCGTTCACCAGCGCCCTGGCCAACCAGGAAGACGAGGATGACCGCCTCATCGCCATCCGCGAACTGCTCATCCCCCAGGCCACCCTGATGGTGGCCTCAGCCGGCGAGCTGACCCGCCTGGCCGAGACCTGGCGCGAGCCGGTGCCGGGCGATGCGCTCATGCTCGACGCCATGCGCATCATCGAGATGGGCTGCGAGTACCTGCTGGTGACCAATACCCAGACCGACCTGCAGGAAATCGCCAATTCCCTCTTCGACGAGTCCGGGCTGGTGCGCCAGGACGCCTGGCAGCGCCTGCCAGGCTCCTTCGTGGGCGCCGGCACGACGCTATCGGCGGCCATGGCGGCGATGCTGGCCAATGGGCTGGAAGTGCCGCTGGCGGCGGCTGAAGCACAGGAATTCACGCTTGCCGCGCTGGCCAACGCCCAGCGCATCGGCATGGGCAAGCTGGTGCCCGACCGTTATTTCTGGGCGCGCGAATCCGAAGATCCCACCGATCTGGACGCGCCCCCTTCCCTCAACTGAACCGAACCTGGACCCGTTTCCCGCAAGCTCATGACCAAGACCAATGCATCCCTCTTCGCCCGCGCCCAACAGAGCACGCCGGGCGGCGTCAATTCCCCGGTGCGCGCCTTCCGTTCGGTAGGCGGCACGCCGCGCTTCATCGAGCGCGCCGAAGGCCCCTGGTTCTGGGATGCCGAAGGCAAGCGCTACATCGACTACATCGGTTCCTGGGGCCCGGCCATCGTCGGCCACGCCCATCCGGAGGTGATCAAGGCCGTCCAGCAAGCCGCGGCACGCGGGCTGTCGTTCGGCGCGCCGACCGAGGCGGAAATCGAGATGGCCGAGGAAATCATCAAGCTGGTGCCCTCCATCGAGCAGATCCGCCTGGTCTCCTCCGGTACCGAGGCCACCATGAGCGCGCTGCGCCTGGCCCGCGGCGCGACCGGACGCGACAAGATCATTAAGTTCGAAGGCTGCTACCACGGCCATGCCGACTCCCTGCTGGTGAAGGCCGGCAGCGGCCTGCTGACCTTCGGCAACCCAACCTCGGCCGGCGTGCCGGAAGATTTCGCCAAGCACACGCTGGTGTTGGACTACAACGACGCCGCGCAACTGGAAGAAGCCTTCAAGACCGCCGGCAACGAGATCGCCTGCGTGATCGTGGAACCGGTGGCCGGCAACATGAACCTGGTGCGCGCCTCGGACGAGTTCCTGCGCACCATGCGCCGCCTGTGTACCGAATATGGCACCATCCTGATCTTCGATGAAGTGATGTCGGGCTTCCGCGTGGCGCGCGGCGGTGCGCAGGAATTGAACGGCATCGTCCCCGACCTGACGGCGCTGGGCAAGGTCATCGGTGGCGGTCTGCCGGTGGCGGCCTTTGGCGGCCGCGCCGAGGTCATGAAGCATCTGGCGCCGCTGGGCGGGGTTTATCAGGCCGGTACCCTGTCTGGCAATCCGGTCACGGTGGCCGCTGGGATGGCGACCCTGAAGATCATCCAGCAACCCGACTTCTACGCCAACCTGAGCACCCAGACCCGCAAGCTGGCCGATGGCCTGGCCGCCGCCGCCCAGGCCGCTGGCGTGACGTTTGCCGCCGACGCCATCGGCGGCATGTTCGGCCTGTACTTCGATGCCAAGGTGCCGACCAGCTACGCCGAGGTCATGCAGGGCGACAAGGAGCGCTTCAACCGCTTCTTCCACAAGATGCTGGACGCCGGCGTGTACTTTGCGCCCTCGGCCTTCGAAGCCGGCTTCGTCTCCGCGCAGCATAGCGACGCCATCATCGAAGAAACGGTCGCTGCCGCAGCACGCGCCTTCAGCGAGCTGGGCTGACCTGCAGGGAGAGCAATGCGGCACTGCGGCCCATGCTCTATGGGACGCAGGCATGAAAAAAGGACGCCCTGGCGTCCTTTTTCTTCATCCGGCCCCTACCTGTGCATCGGGCCGGAAAGGGGCTGCGCTTACACCGAGAACGACGAACCGCAACCGCAAGTGGTCGTGGCGTTGGGGTTCTTGATGACGAATTGCGCGCCTTCCAGGTCGTCCTTGTAGTCGATCTCGGCGCCCACCAGATACTGGTAGCTCATCGAGTCGATCAACAGCTGGACGCCGTTCTTGCTCATGGTGGTGTCATCTTCGTTGACGATTTCATCGAAGGTGAAACCATACTGGAAACCCGAGCAACCGCCGCCCTGCACGAACACACGCAGTTTCAGGTCGGGATTGCCTTCTTCCTCGATCAGTTGGGCCACCTTGGCGGCTGCGCTGTCGCTGAAGTTGATCGGGGCGGGCATGTCGGTTTGTTGCAGTTCGGCTACGGCATTCATTTCGGACTCCTGCTGGGCTTGAGGCGGATCAATACGGGATCGATAAAGCCATTATAAGCCCTTGCGGATTTTCATGCTTCCGACGATGCAGCCAGCTTCAGTACCGGGGCCTCCTCGGCCTGGTCGTGACTGAGCTTGCCCGACACCAGCGCACCGCCATGCATCTCCAGCGCCTTGTAATAGACATTGCCGGTAATGCGAGCCTTGGGTTGCAGCTCCAGCAGTTCGCTGGAATGGACGTCGCCGATGATCTCGCCATTGACGATCAGGTGCGCCGCATGCACCTGGCCGACCACCTTGGCATGCTCGGAAATGACCAGCACGCTGGGTTGCCCGGTCTCGGCGTTGATATTGCCGTTGATGTGGCCATCGATGCGCAGGCCGCCCTTGAAACCGACGTCGCCCTTGATGGATGTGGACATGCCAATCAGGCTGTCGATCGTGCTTTTGGTCTTGCGTGTAAACATGGAATCACCTCACAGATCTACCGACTGCTGGGCACGTACCTGGCCTCGGTCGAGAACTCGAACTGCAACCGACTTGATGGTCGCCCCTTCAGGAATATTCAGCAAACCTTCCACCCTCTGGTAATACTTGAATACGAGCCGATAACGCGCGAGGTCGGTCGAATTACTTTCAGGAAAGTTGATGATAGCACTCTTGCCGCCCTGCACAATATTGACACTTAGTTGTAGGTTTCCTGCAAATTGCTGTGTGCCGCCGCCACCCTGCATCACCAGCACCCGGTAACGCAACTGGTTGGGAGCCGCCTGCTCGGCCTTGAAGCGCTGGATGGTGATACCGGGCGCGCCCAGGTTGGTGGGCAGCAGGCTGTCGAAGAAGGCCAGGTCTTCCTTCTGCCGGTTGATCTCGGCTTCCAGGTTCTTGACCTGGGTAGCCAGCTGGGCCTGGGCCGACTGGGCGATCTTCAGTTCATTCTGCGACGCATTGGAGGCCGATTGCAAGCGTTCATTTTCGGCGCTGAGCTTTTTGACCTGCTCGCTCAGCTGCTCGACCTGCTCACTGGCGTCGCCCTGCAGTTGCAGGCCGGGCAAGTGATTGCGGCCCAGTTGGTAGGTCCACACCGCCGCCGCCGCGCCTACGGCGACTACCACGGCCCACAGCAAGGCCATCAGCGGCCAGGGCAGATGCCGCTTGATGGTCATCTTCGGCGCCGAGATCGTCATGCGCCGACGCAATAAGCGGTACTTCACGGCAGAACCGGGACTTGCTGCAAGCCAGTGGTCTCATCCAGCCCGAACATCAGGTTCATGCACTGCACGGCCTGGCCGGAAGCGCCCTTGACCAGATTGTCCTGGACCACCAGCACCACCACGGTATCGCCGTCGCCGGGACGATGCACGGCCAGGCGCAGCATGTTGGAGGCGCGCGTGGTGCGGGTCTCGGGGTGCGCACCGAAGGGCAGCACGTCGACGAAGGGTTCGTCCTTGTAGGCGTCTTCGAACAGCGCCTGCAGGGCGGCGTTGTCGATCTCCTTGGTCAGGCGCGCGTACAGGGTGGAATGCATGCCGCGGATCATCGGCACCAGGTGCGGCGTGAACAGCAGGCCGACCTTGTCGCTGGTGAGGTGCGACAGGCGCTCGATGGTTTCGGGCGAATGACGGTGGCCGGAGACACCGTAGGCCTTGAAGTTGTCGGAAGCCTCCGAAAACAGCAGGCTCAGCTCGGCCTTGCGGCCCGCCCCGGAGACGCCCGACTTGCAATCGGCGATCAGGTGCGAGGCGTCGATCACGCCGGCCTTGAGCAGCGGGGCGTAGCCCAGTTGCATGGTGGTCGGGTAGCAGCCCGGATTGCCCACCACGCGCGCCTTGCGGATGGCTTCGCGGTTCAGCTCGGGCAGGCCGTAGGCGGCTTCCTTCAACAGATCGGTGCAGCTGTGCGGGAGCTTGTACCACTTCTCGAAGGCGGCCACGTCCTGCATGCGGAAGTCGGCAGCCAGGTCGATCACCTTCACGCCCGCGGCCACCAGCTCAGGGGCCTGCGCCATGGCCACGCCGTGCGGTGTGGCGAAGAAGACCACATCGCATTCGGTCAGCTTGGCCTTGTCAGGCGAGGAGAAGGCCACGTCCACGCGGCCGCGCAGGGACGGATACATCTCGGCCACCGGCATGCCGTCTTCCTTGCGCGAGGTCACCGCCTGCACCCGGGCTTCCGGGTGGGTAGCGAAAATACGCAGCAATTCGACGCCGGTATACCCGGTTCCGCCAACGATACCTACTTTGATCATGTCTGGTCCTTGCGAAAAATGGCGAAGAAAATACGCCGTGGCGGCCTGCGCCTGACGCGCGTGCAAAATACACACTGGAAAGCTTTCAATTCTAGCAGGAGAATATTTCCCGCTGATTTCCCGCCAGGAAGTTATTCCAGTAAAAAGTGGAAATTATCGTAGCGATTGCCACCGGGCCGAGCTCGGCAGCAATGCGGCGAGAAAAGCAAAAAGCCGTCGGCATCGATGCCGACGGCTTTCCGTAATGCAAGAAACGATTAACGCTTCGAGAATTGCTTTGCGCGACGTGCCTTGCGCAGACCAACCTTCTTACGTTCGACTTCACGCGCGTCACGGGTGACGAAGCCTGCGTTGGACAGAGCCGACTTCAGGCCAGCGTCGTAGTCGATCAGGGCGCGGGTGATGCCGTGGCGAACAGCGCCGGCCTGGCCGGATTCGCCGCCACCGTGGACGTTCACCTTGATGTCGAAACGTTCGACGTTGCCGGTCAGTTCCAGCGGCTGACGGATCACCATCAGGCCGGTTTCGCGGGAGAAGTACTCAGCGGCGGGCTTGCCATTGACGATGATGTTGCCCGAACCTGCCTTGATGAAAACACGCGCCACTGCACTCTTGCGACGGCCGGTTCCGTAATTGTAGTTACCGATCATGTCTGTTCCTTAGAGGGCGAGGGGTTTCGGTTGCTGCGCGGCGTGCGGATGGTTGCCATCTGCATAGACCTTCAGCTTCTTGATCATGGCGTAGCCCAGCGGACCCTTGGGCAGCATGCCCTTGACGGCCTTCTCCAGCGCACGGCCGGGGAAACGCTGTTGCATCTTCAGGAAGTTGGTTTCGTAGATGCCGCCCGGATAACCGCTGTGGCGGAAATAGGTCTTTTCAGTGGCCTTGGTGCCGGTCACGCGCAGCTTGCCTGCGTTGACGACGACGATGAAGTCACCGGTATCGACGTGCGGAGTGAATTCGGGTTTGTGCTTGCCGCGCAGTCGGAGTGCCACTTCGCTGGCAACACGTCCGAGGACCAAGTCCGTCGCGTCAATCACGAACCACTCGCGCTGAACCTCATGGGCTTTAGCGGAAAAGGTCTTCATGTTTGACTTTCTCTATCAATGTATAAACGCTCAAATGGCGGTTCCGCTCATGCGGGCCAGCCGGCGGATGCCTGCTGTCCTTGGTGTTTCGCTTCGCGGACTCATCCTTTTATCTTCCCGAGCGCATGGGAAAGCCGGCAAGTATAGCCTTTTCAAGGACTTAGCGTCAAAAGGTTTCGCGGGATTTGTGGCGGGAAGGGCGCGCCTGGGCCGATTGCTTCCACCTTTTCGTTTCCTGCACGACAATTTTGCCGCCAGGAACCCGAAAAATGGACAAAAAAAACCCGGACACTGTGGTTCCGGGTTTAATCCACACCATTGAGGAGGGTGGAGGAGACATCGTTACGTGCTGCAAAAACTTCCGTTGAATTCAATATAGCAAAGCGCTTTGTGCGTTGCAATAAGATTGCAGCGTCTAAATTGTAACTGTCTGAAAGCGGCGTCACATTTGGGTTACAGACGGCCTAGCTGATGACAACATAGCAAAAAACGGATGTCTAATAGACAATTTTTCTGCAGCGCAAAAAGTTATCACCCACGCCAGCCCGCCCTTCTCTGCCCGCCGCCGCTGCGTCGCAGGCGATCAAAAGCTACAATACCGGCCTTCACTCAACCGATTGGGACGATACAGATGGAATGCACAGTGCGCTGGACCGGCTTGTCCGGCATGACCTTCACAGCTGAAACGGGCTCGGGCCACCTGTTGACCATGGATGGCGCACCCGACGGCGGCGGCCGCAACCTGGCGCCGCGTCCGATGGAAGTGGTGCTGGCCGGCACGGGCGGCTGCACCGCCTATGACGTGGTGGTGATCCTGCGCAAGAGCGGCCAGGACGTGCGCGGCTGCGACGTGACCCTCAAGTCCGAACGGGCCGACACCGACCCCAAGGTCTTCACCAAGATCCACTTCCACTTCACCGTGCGGGGCCGCAATCTCAAGCCCAACGTGGTGGAGCGCGCCATCAAACTGTCCCATGACAAGTATTGCTCGGCCTCGATCATGCTGGAGAAGACCGCCGAGATGACGCACTCCTTCGAGATCATCGACGACATCACCGATACTTCCTCGGCGGCCGCGCAACAACAGTAAGCGGCGCAGCGCCCACGAAAAAAGCGGCCGAGGCCGCTTTTTTCATGTCTCACCAGGCCCTGCCTCAGATGCGGTAAGCCACCGTGGTCATCACCTTGGCCATGGCCTTCATCAAGCCCTTGACGGGCGCCGGCATCTCGGCCGCGCCCAGGTCGCGCGCGGCCTGGCCATGCTCGATCTCGTCGATGCGCATCTGGTCGACAATGGCGCGGGAGCGGTTGTCCTGCGCCGGCAGCTTGTCCAGATGGCCCATGAGATGGTGCTCGACCTGGCGTTCGGTCTCGGAGACGAAGCCAAGGTTGCGCGCATCGCCCAGACGGGCGGCAATGCTGCCCAGCACATAGGCCCCCCCATACCACAGCGGATTGAGCAGGCTGGTGTGCGACCCCAGCTCGCGCAGGCGCTCAGCGGTCCAGGCCAGGTGATCCTCTTCCTCGATGCCGGCGCGGGCAAAGGCGTTCTTGATCTCGGCCTTCTGCGCGAAACGCCCCTGGGCGTCGTACAGCGCCTGGGCGCACACCTCGCCGACATTGTTGACCCGCATCAGCCCGGCCGCGTGGCGCTTCTCGGCCTCGCTCATGACACCGTCCGGCAGACCGCGTCCCGGATTGGGACGACTCTCGAACACCACGCCGTTGATCACGCGCAGGGCCTTGTCGAAATCGCTAATCAGTTCATCGACGAATTGCATACAGCTCGCCTTTCTCTTGCTAGTGAGGACATCCCGGCCAGCTCGCCGCCGGGGACGGAGGAACAGGGTCGATGCGCCTATGCGCTCAGACCATCTTCCAGTTCATCTGTTCACCGGCCGACAGCGGCACCACGGTTGCCTCGCCCATGGGCAGTTCAGCCGGGATGGACCAGGTCTCGCGCTTCAAGGTGACCGTGCCGGTATTGCGCGGCAGGTTGTAGAAGTCCGGGCCGTTGAAGCTGGCGAAGGCTTCGAACTTGTCCAGCGCACCCGCGCTGTCGAAGGCTTGCGCGTAGAGCTCCAGGGCATGCAGCGCGGTATAGCAGCCGGCACAGCCACAGGCGTGTTCCTTGGCGCCCTTGGCGTGCGGGGCCGAATCAGTGCCGAGGAAGAACTTGTTGTTGCCCGAGGTGGCCGCAGCCACCAGCGCCTTGCGGTGGGTCTCGCGCTTCAACACGGGCAGGCAGTAATAGTGCGGACGGATGCCGCCCTTGAAGATCTCGTTACGGTTGAACAGCAGGTGGTGCGCAGTGATCGTGGCGGCGGTAGGGCCTTCGCCGGCCAGCACGTAGTCGGCCGCTTCCTTGGTGGTGATGTGCTCGAACACCACCTTCAGTTCCGGCATGGCCTGGCGCAGCGGCTTCATGATGCGCTCGATGAACACGGCTTCGCGGTCGAACAGGTCGATCTCGGGATCGGTGACTTCGCCGTGGACCAGGAAGGGCATGCCCACCTCCTGCAGCACTTCCAGGGTCTTGTAGCACTTGGAAAGGTCGGTCACGCCGGCATCCGAATTGGTGGTGGCGCCGGCCGGATAGAGCTTGACCGCCTTGACGAAGCCGCTGTCCTTGGCGCGGCGGATCTCATCGGGCGGGGTATTGTCGGTCAGGTACAGCACCATCAGCGGCTCGAAGGACATGCCTTGCGGCAGCGCGGCCAGGATGCGCTCGCGATAGGCGCCAGCCTGGGCGGTGGTGGTCACCGGCGGCTTCAGGTTGGGCATGACGATGGCGCGGGCGAACTGGCGAGCGGTGTGCGGCAACACGTCCTGCATGGTGGCGCCGTCGCGCAGGTGCAGGTGCCAGTCGTCCGGGCGGGTGATGGTCAGTACATTGCTCATTGCGGATCTTTCGGTCTTGGTGTGGGTGTCGGTCTGAGGATGACGGATCAGGCGAGGCATCCCGGCGGATGCGGGCTGTGGAGAGCCAGCCGCGATGTCTTCAGGATCGACATTCTACCGTAGCCGTCAAGCACCCCGGAACGCCCGCCCTGCCGCCCTTTTGATATAGCCCAAACGACAAGGGCCGCCCCGTTGCCGGAGCGGCCCTTGCGGCAGGACAGGCTGGCGCGATCAGTGCGTGATGATCTTGGCAAGGAAGTCGCGTGCGCGTTCCGAACGCGGCGAAGCGAAGAACTCGTCCTTGGCGCAATCCTCGACGACCACGCCCTTGTCCATGAAGACCACGCGGTTGGCGACCTTGCGGGCAAAGCCCATTTCGTGGGTCACGACCATCATGGTCATGCCTTCCTGCGCCAGGCCGACCATGACGTCGAGCACTTCATTGATCATTTCCGGGTCCAGCGCCGAGGTCGGTTCGTCGAACAGCATGGCGATCGGGTCCATCGACAGTGCACGGGCAATGGCCACACGCTGCTGCTGGCCGCCGGAGAGCTGGCCGGGGAACTTGTCCTTGTGCGCCAACAGGCCCACGCGGTCCAGGTACTTCAGGCCCTTTTCGGTGGCCTCTTCCTTGGAACGGCCCAACACCTTGATCTGGCCGATGGTCAGGTTCTCGCGGATCGAGAGGTGCGGGAACAGCTCGAAGTTCTGGAACACCATGCCGATGCGCGCGCGCAGCTTGGACAGGTTGGTCTTGGGGTCACCGACCGAGACGCCATCGACGGTGATGGTGCCTTTCTGGAACGGCTCCAGGCCGTTGACGGTCTTGATCAGCGTGGACTTGCCGGAACCGGACGGGCCGCACACGACCACCACGTCGCCCTTCTTGACGGAGGTCGAGCAGTCGGTCAGGACCTGGAAGCTGCCGTACCACTTGCTGACATTGTTGAGTTCGATCATTTGATTCTCCTGGATTTCTGAATTCTGGATGCACTGGCCGCTCGCCTTCACCGGCGGCGGCGGTCAAAGGCGTTAGCGGATGATCGCGATCTTCTTCTGGAAGCGCTTGACCAACTGCGACAAGCTGAAGCTGAGAATGAAGTAGACCACGGCCACGAACAGGTACATTTCCACCAGGCGGCCATCACGCTGGGCGATCTTGGAGGCGCTGGTGACGAAGTCCGGCACCGAACCCAGCACGTAGACCAGCGAGACGTCCTGGAACAGCACGATGGTCTGCGTCAAGAGGATCGGGGTCATGTTGCGGAAGGCCTGCGGCAGCACCACGTTGCCCATCATCTGCCAGTAGTTCATGCCGATCGCATAGCCGGCGAACACCTGGCCACGCGGGATGGACTGGATGCCCGAACGCATGATCTCGCAGTAATACGCGGCTTCAAACAGGATGAAGGTGATCAGGGCCGATTCGAAGGCGCCGACCTGGATAGGTTCGGAGGCGCCAATCATCCAGGCGCCGATGAAGGGCACCAGGAAGTAGAACCAGAAGATCACCAGCACCAGCGGAATGGAGCGGATCAGGTTGACGTAGGTCGTCGCGATGAAGGACAGCGGCTTGTTGGACGACAGGCGCATCATCGCCAACAGCGTACCCAGGATGATGCCGCCGGCCATGGCCGAGAAGGTCAGGATCAGCGTGAACTTCAGACCGGTCGTGAACAGGTAGAACCAGGAACGCTGGATGACGTCGAAATCGAAATTGCTGAACATGGATCAATGCCCTCCTGCACTGGTGCTGCCGCCGGTGATGTAACCCGGTACGGCGGTGACCTTTTCCAGCAGACGCGCCATGAACAGCGCGATGACCGAAATGATCACGTAGATGATGGTGGCGCCGGTCAGGGCCTCGAAGGTCTGGAAGGTGAACTCGCGCATCGAATAGGTCGCAGCGGTCAGCTCGACCAAGCCGATGGTCAGCGCCACGGAGCTATTCTTGATGATGGCGGCGAATTCATTGGTCAGCGCCGGGATGATGATGCGGAAGGCCATCGGCAGCAGCACATAGCGATAGGTCTGCACCGGCGTCAAGCCCAGTGCGGCACCGGCCATGCGCTGGCCGCGCGGCAGCGCCTGGATGCCAGTGGTCACCTGTACCGCTACGCGGGAAGAGGTGAAGAAGCCCAGCGCCAGGGTCGCCGTCACGAAGGAGGCGTTGGGCAGGCTCTTGATCCAGTCGCCCATGGCCGCAGGCAGCAGCTCGGGCATCACGAAGTACCAGAGGAACATCTGCACCAGCAGCGGAATGTTGCGGAACAGTTCCACATAGCCATTGGCGATGCGCACGACCCAGGGCTTGGTGGTGGTACGCAGGGTACCGAAGATGGTGCCAAGGATCAGTGCCATGATCCAGGCGCAGGCCGCAGTGGCCAGGGTCCATTTCAGGCCCGCCAGCAGCGTGTCGATGTAGGGGATACCATCGGGAGACATCTCCCAGAAGATCCCCCAATTCCAGTTGTAATGCATAAATGGCCTCGTCTGTGTATCGAAGTCTGTGTTCTGTCGGGCGCGGTCACCAGGCAAATGCCGCGCCGCTTGTTGTGTGTTCGGTCGCCAGGCGCCGCCGACGATCTTGCCCCCAGGCAAGCGCAGCGGCGCTGGCTAAACAAAACGGGGGACAGGCCCCCGTTTCGTCAGATTGCACCAGGCAATACGCCGATTACTTCTTCTTGCCCATGTTCTTCTGGGCTTCCGGCACGACAGCATAGGCAGCCGGATCATAGGAGTCGGTCGGCTTGGCCAGCACGGCCTGCAGCTGCGGGCTCATCGGAACGTTCAGGTTCACACCCTTGGGCGGGATCGGCGACTGGAACCACTTGGCGTAGATCTTCTTGATGTCGTCGCCCTTGTAGACCACGGTCAGCGCATCGTCCACGACCGTCTTGAACTCCTTGTCACCCTTGGGCAGGATCAGGCCGTACGGCTCCACCGACAGGGCTTCCGAAGACACCTGGTAGTCGCCAGGGGCCTTGGAGTTGGCCGCCAGCGAGGACAGCAGGATGTCGTCCATCACGAAGGCGGCGGCACGGCCGGTTTCCACCATCAGGAAGGCTTCGGCGTGATCCTTGGCAGCTAGGATGTTCATGCCCAGGTTGCGTTCGGCGTTCAGCGCAGTGATCTGCTTGAGGTTGGAGGTGCCGGAGGTCGAGACCACGGTCTTGCCCTTCAGGTCTTCCAGCGTCTTCAGGTTGGCTGCCTTCTTGGACAGGAACTTGTTGGCGGTCACGAATTCGGTCACCGAGAAGGCCACCTGGTTCCAGCGCTCCTGGTTGTTGGTCGCGGAGTCGCAGGAGATATCGGTGGTGCCGTTGGCGATCAGGGGGATACGGGTGGCCGAGGTCACCGGAACCATCTTGATGTTCAGCGAGGTCAGGCCCAGCTTCTTCTGGATGGCAGTGGCGGCCTTCAGGCACAGGTCGATCGAGTAGCCCTGGTAGGACTGCTTGTCATCCAGATACGAGAACGGAATCGACGAATCGCGCACGCCCAGCGTCAGCGTGCCGGAGTCCTTGATCTTCTTCAGACGACCAGTGAATTCTTCAGCGTGAACCGAGCTCATCAGCACGCTTGCACCGACCAACACCCCTGCTAGCTTCAATAACTTCATTGTGTGACCTCCTGGAAAAATTTTTTACGTAGTGTATCAAAAGCCCTCTCCCCGAAACAGCGCAAACCGCCCGTGGACAAGGCCGCCGGCTCTATTGGCGAGCCTGTTGTTGTTCTCTGCCGTGATGCCTATTTTCTGCCTTAACTCTCTGCTTTACCAGCATTGTCTGCCCGCCCCTGGTCGTCCTCTTGCTAAAAACCACCCCCACGGCGAAGCCACTGCTGACACATTACTCATACGCAACTCGGCGGGCGCATTGTACGCCATCTGCCCCCGGGTCATGCAATCCGCAAAAACCCTCATCGGGATGAGGCGTCGCCGCGCGCCTCATCGACACCTTGGCCCGCACGTGCCGAGACAAACAATATCGCCATCCGGCAGCGATAACGGGATTCCTTCGAGCAATATCCATGCCAGAACACCCTCGCCCCACGCATGCGTGCAACGCATACCAGCCTGCGCCAGACGAGCAGGACATGCGCAAGCAAAGCAGCGGATGGAGAAATGCGGGGTCAATGGCAGGACTGCCGGAAAACCGCACTGCACGCAGGCTGGCGAGGCGGTCGGTAATGCGGGATGGAAGGCTGAAGAACAACGATCGGCAGCGATGGACACCACTACCAGGAAGACGCATGCGATCAGGCCGCTCGCATGCGCCAGACGCACATGCGGCAGCGCCCGGCATGCACATGCCGGGTCCGTCCTGAATCAGTGTGCGCCGCAAGGCCAGCCGGCCTGCGGTGCGCGTATGCACTGCAACCACGTCTCCTCCTTGACCTTCTCAATCGGCCGACGATCTTCTATCGGATCGTCTTGGGCCGGGTCACCCCGGTCGCCCGGGGGTGCTGCGTGATGGAATTACGGATACAGGCCGCGCATCTCACGCGCCTGCAGTACGCGGGTGCAAGCCACGATGAAGGCTGCGGTGCGCAGCGACACCTTCTTCTCGTCGGCCAGTTGCCAGACGGCGGCGAAGGCTTCGCGCATGATGCGGGTCAGGCGCAGGTTGATCTCGTCTTCGGTCCAGAAGAAGCTGGAGAAATCCTGCACCCACTCGAAGTAACTGACAGTCACGCCGCCGGCATTGGCGATGACGTCCGGCACGATCAGCACGCCCTTGTCGCGCAGGATGTCGTCGGCTGCCGGCGTGGTCGGGCCGTTGGCGCCTTCCAGGATGATCTTGGCCTTGATCTGGTTGGCGTTGGCCTCGGTGATTTGCTGTTCCAGTGCAGCAGGCACCAGAATGTCGCAATCGACCGACCAGAATTGGGCGCGATCAGTGATCTCGTCTGCGCCAGCGAAGCCCTTGACGCTGCCGTTCTTGGCGACGTAGGCCTGCAGCGCCGGCACATCCAGGCCACCGGCGTTGAACACCGTGGTCACGTGGTCCTGCACCGCCACCACCTTGGAGCCGGCCTCGGCGAACAGGCGTGCAGCGATGCCGCCGACGTTGCCGAAACCTTGCACCGCCACCTTGGCGTCCTTGATCTCCAGGCCGCGCTTGGCGGCGGCTTCGCAGCCCACCACGAAGACGCCGCGACCGGTGGCTTCATGACGGCCCAGGCTGCCGCCCAGCGAAATGGGCTTGCCGGTGACCACGCCGGAAGAGGTGCTGCCCTGGTTCATGGAGTAGGTATCCATCATCCAGGCCATGATCTGCGAATCGGTGTTCACGTCCGGCGCCGGGATGTCCTTGTTGGGGCCGATGATGATGCCGATCTCGCTGGTGTAGCGGCGCGTGACGCGCTGCAGTTCACCACGGGAGAGGGTCTTGGGATCGACGCGGATGCCGCCCTTGGCGCCGCCATAGGGCACGTTCACGGCTGCATTCTTGATGGTCATCCAGGCCGACAGCGCCATGACTTCCGACAGCGTCACGTCCTGGTGGAAACGCACGCCGCCCTTGCCGGGGCCGCGCGAGGTGTTGTGCTGAACACGGTAACCCTCGAAGTGGGCAATGGTGCCGTCGTCGCGCTCGATGGGCACATCGACCACCAGCATGCGCTTGGGACGCTTCAGGGTTTCGACCCAGCGCGCCAGCGAGCCCAGGTAGGGCGTGACGCGGTCGATCTGTTCGAGATAGACGCCCCACGGGCCAATGCCGTGCGGGACGAGATAGGAAGGCACTTCGTGATTAGGTACGTTCGACATGATGCAATCGCTCCTTTGGGTTGCCGCGCTGTGGTGGACAAATAAGGCTTCCAAATTCCGACGTTCGCCAGGGCATGTTACTCCGTGATCACCTGCGCGCAAATCCTGCCTTCAGGCAAGGCGGCGCATGGCACGGAGGCGCGCCATGCCAGCCCGACGCCTCCTGCGCCTGCTGGAAATTCGTGCCTGTCCGATTCAGCGCCGCCATCGTAGCCAGCCGGCCAATCCTAGGCTAATGCTTTGTGAGCATGTAACTATGCATGCTATGCATAACCATGCAAAACCCTTTTCCCATAAGGGATTGCGGATGATCAACAAGGATTTTTTTGGCGTATTCAGCCCTTTTCGGCGGCACGCCCTGCCTTGCCACCCGAGGTGCGCGCACTCCCTTTGCCCCCCTCCTGACGCTGCGCATCGAGCTCCACCAGATACTCCCACAAGCGCGCCACCAGCGCCTTGCCAGCGCGCTGCGCAGTGGGGCGTTCGCGGTAGAGGCGAATCTCCATTTCCACTTCCCATTCCCCGGAGGGCACATCGGTGCGCGCCAACTGGCGGTTACGTACTTCGCGTACCACCGAGGATTCCGGCAGGAAGGCCACCCCATGGCCCTCCAACGCCATCATCTTGAGGCTCTCCGACATGTCGGTCTCGTAGTGCTTGTCCAGATGCAGCGGGCGTTTGGTATCGGCCATCATCAGCTCGACCATGCGCCCCAGATAGGCGTTGCTGGTGTAGGAGAGGAAGGGAACAGGAGCCTTGGCGCTGCCCGGGAAAACGTAGTCGGGCTTGCCGTTGCGGTCGCAGCGCGAATAGGGACGCAGGGTCTCCGTACCCATGGTAAGCATGTCATAGCGGCTGGCATCGAGCTGCACCGGCTGGCGCGGGTGGTGGTAGCAGAGCAGCAGGTCGCAGCCGCCTTCGACGATGGTCATGACGGCGTCGTGGACGTTCAAGGCGATCAGGCGCGTATTGATGGAGCCAAAGCCGGATTCCAGCGCGCTCAACCACTTCGGCATGTAGGTCAGCGACAGGGTATGCGGCACCGCAAAGTCGATGGTGGTCTGCGCGGTGGGACGCTTGCCGCGCAACAGCGCGCGCGTGTTGTTGATCTGGCCGAGCATGGCCACGGCCTGCTCGTAGAAGACTTCGCCGGCGGCCGTCAGGCGGGTGGGATAGGAGGTGCGGTCGATCAGGTCGGTGCCCAGCCAGGCCTCCAGCGACTGGATGCGTCGCGAAAAGGCCGGTTGCGTCACATGTCGCAGCTCCGCCGAGCGACTGAAACTGCGCGTTTCCGCCAGGGAGACGAAATCCTCAAGCCATTTGCTTTCCATTGCCCGCCCACTTCCCGTTCTAGGTCGAATGGCGAATTGTGCCGCTGCGCCCGCGCCGGCGCAAGCTGCCCGCGTTCAGCGCTGCTGGGCAGGCAGCATGACGCTGGGTTCGGCGCCCGGCTCGACTGGCGCTGCCGCCGCCTCCAGCTGCGGCGCAGTGGAGCCCCCCTCCTCGTCCGCACCGGCCTGTTGGCGCAGCCACATCTGCGCGTACAAACCGCCGGCCATCAACAGCCCCGCATGGGTGCCGCGCTCGACGATGCGGCCATGGTCCAGTACCAGGATCTGGTGGGCATTGACGATGGTCGAGAGACGGTGAGCGATGACCAGCGTGGTGCGCTCGCGCGCGATCTCTTCGAGCTGTTGCTGGATGGCTTGCTCGGCGCGCGAATCCAGGGCCGAGGTGGCCTCGTCGAAGATCAGGATGGCCGGGTCCTTGAGCAGCGTGCGGGCGATGGCCACGCGCTGCTTCTCGCCACCGGACAGCTTCAGGCCGCGCTCGCCGACCATGCTGGCGTAGCCGTCCGGCAGCGATTCGATGAAGTCGTGGATATAGGCCGCCTTGGCCGCAGCGACGATCTGTTCGCGGGTCGCACCGGGCTTGCCATAGGCGATGTTGTATTCGATGGTGTCGTTGAAGAGCACCGTATCCTGCGGCACGATGCCGATGGCCTGACGCAGCGAGGACTGCGTGACCGTGCGCAGGTCTTGCCCGTCGATGCGGATCGCACCAGCATCCACGTCATAGAAACGGTACAGCAGCCGCGACAGCGTGGACTTGCCCGAACCGCTATGTCCCACCACCGCCGTGGTGGTGCCGGCCTGCACCGTGAAATCGACATCGAAGAGGATCTGGCGATTACGTTCATAACTGAAATCCACGTGATCGAAATGCAAGTGCGCTCCTTGCGTCTTCAAGGGCTTTGCATCGGCGCTGTCGGCCACTTCGCGATGTTCTTCCAGCAGCGAGAACAGGCGCTCCATATCGGCCAGGCTCTGCTTGATCTCGCGATAGAGCACGCCCAGGAAGTTCAGCGGAATGTAGAGCTGGATCATGAAGGCATTGACCAGCACCATGTCGCCCAGGGTCATGCTGCCATCGATGACACCCACGGTCGCGCGCCACAGGATGAGCGTGACCGCGATGGCGATGATGGCCGACTGGCCAGTGTTGAGCAGTGACAGCGAACTCTGCGACTTCACCGCCGCGCGTTCATAGCGCTGCAGTCCTTCGTCATAGCGACGCGCCTCGAATTCCTCGTTGCCGAAATACTTGACCGTCTCGTAGTTGAGCAGGGAGTCGATGGCGCGACTATTGGCATGCGAATCCAGCTCGTTCATGGTGCGGCGGAAATGCGTGCGCCACTCGGTGACCGTGATGGTAAAGAGGATGTAGCACACCAGCGCGCCAGCGGTGATGACGGAGAACCAGACATCGTAATGCGTGATCAGATAGACCAGCACCAGGGTGATCTCGATCAAGGTCGGCAGGATGGAAAAGAGCGTGTACGACACCAGCGAAGAAACACCGCGCGTGCCCCGCTCGATGTCGCGTGTCATGCCGCCGGTCTGGCGATTGAGGTGGAAGCGCAGCGACAGCGCGTGCAGATGACGAAACACCTGCAGCGCGATAGTGCGCACGGCGCGTTGCGTGACCCGGGCAAACATCAGTTCGCGCAATTCGGTGAAGAGCGCAGTAGCCAGGCGCAAAGCGCCATACGCCACCAGCAGGCCCAGCGGCAGCACCAGCAGCGCCTGCGGATGGGTGGGTGTGATGGTCATGGCGTCGACCAGCCGCTTCAACACCAGCGGCACGCCCACATTGGCCAGCTTGGCCCCGACCAGGAAAGCCAGCGCCAGCAGCACGCGCCACTTGTAGGTCCACAGATAGGGCAGCAGCGTCCTGACCACTTCCCAGTCGCCGCGCTGGCGTTGGATGGGGGCTTGGGGCGAGGACGAGGAATTCGGATAGCGGCGCATGGGGCGGATGACTGGAAAGGAAGGTAGGCATCGCAAGACAGCAAGGGCGCAACATCCGATACACTAGCCCCTTGCCGCGCCTGCGGGCGCAAACCCGAATTATAAGAGCCATCCCGGCGCGCCGCCGGAGCTCAGCTACGAAGGAGCCTTCCATGTCATCCACCGTTCCCGAACTTCCACCGGGCAAGGCGCCGCAACTGCGCGTCATGCCCATGCCCTCCGACGCCAACGTCTATGGCGACGTCTTCGGCGGCTGGATCATGGCGCAGGTGGACATTGCCGGTTCGCTGCCGGCCACGCGCCGCGCCAATGGCCGGGTGGCGACCATTGCAGTCAATTCCTTCCTGTTCAAGAATCCGGTGTTCGTGGGCGACCTGCTGTCCTTCTACGCCGAGATCGTCAAGGTGGGCAATACCTCCATCACCGTCAATGTCGAGGTCTATGCCGAACGCAATCGCCTGCAGACCGAGATCGTCAAGGTCACCGAAGCCACGCTGACCTACGTGGCCACCGATGAAAACCGCAAGCCGCGCCCGCTGCCGCCGCTGGACCCCAGCCGTGAAGCCGGGCTGAACCCGGTGCTGTAACGGGCCTGCCTGCGGGATGAAAAATTTTCAGCCCGCAGGGCGGGCGTGCTGCGTATCGTGGCATATATGCGGCATATCGTTCCATCCCGCTCAGTCACCGCCACCGTTTCCCTTATCTGACCATGACCACCAACAACCGCCCCCACGTCCTCATCGTCGCCCGCCTGCCGCAGCATCTGCTGGACCTGCTGCAGCAGCACTACACCTGCCACAACCTGATCCTGCAACCCCACAGCGAAGCCGAACTGGCCGCCATCGCGCCGCAGATACGCGGCATCGCCGCCAATGGCGAGGCCAAGGTCAGCCGCGAGTTCATGGCGCGCTTCCCGGCGCTGGAGATCGTCTCCGTGTTCGGCGTGGGCTATGACGGCGTGGATGTGCCGGCCGCGCGCGAACGCGGCATCCACGTCACCCACACCCCTGACGTGCTCAACGATGATGTGGCGGACCTGGCCATCGCGCTGATGCTGGCCACCGCCCGCAACGTGGTGCGCGCCGACCGCTTCGCCCGCAGCGGCGAGTGGAAGAAAGGTCCCTTCCCCTTCACCACCAAGGTCAGCGGGGCCCGCCTGGGCATCGTCGGCCTGGGCCGCATCGGCCAGGCCATCGCCAAGCGCGCGGCGGCGTTCGACATGCAGATTTCCTATCACAACCGCTCGCGCAAGGACGTCCCCTACACCTACGTGGACAGCATCACGGCGCTGGCCCGGGAAGTCGATTTCCTGGTGATGATCACCCCGGGCGGCGCAGGCACGCGCGCGCTGGTCAATGCCGAGGTGCTGGAAGCGCTCGGGCCCAAGGGCTACCTGATCAATGTGGCGCGGGGCTCGGTGGTCGATGAAGCCGCCCTGATCGCCGCGCTCAAGACCGGCGCCATCGCCGGCGCGGGGCTGGATGTGTTTGCCGACGAGCCCAATGTGCCGGCCGAACTGGCGGCGCTGGACAACGTCGTACTCACCCCGCATATGGCCAGCGGTACCCTGGTCACGCGCACGGCCATGGCGGACCTGGCCTTCAACAACCTGCAGGCGCATTTCAGCGGCGCCGGCGTGATCTCGCCAGTGCCGGACTGAGCCTTCGTTTTCCCTCGCGTAAAGCAATAAAAAAGGCCGCTGCCGGATCACTCCGGCAGCGGCCTTGTCATTCCACGTACAGGTTCAGGTTCAGGCGGCCTGCTTCTGCTGCGCCTTGGCCGGCTCGTCGCGCAGTTCGCGCCGCAGGATCTTGCCCACATTGGTCTTGGGCAGTTCATCGCGGAACTCGATGTACTTGGGCTTCTTGTAACCGGTGAACTGCTCCTTGCAGTAGTCCATGAGCTGCGCGGCGCTCAGGGTCTTGTCCTTGCGCACCACGAAGAGTTTGACGGCTTCGCCGGTGTGCTCGTCCGGCACGCCCACGCAGGCGCATTCCAGCACGCCCGGGTGCTGCGCCACCACGCCTTCGACCTCATTGGGATAGACGTTGAAGCCAGAGACCAGGATCATGTCCTTCTTGCGATCCACGATCTTGGTATAGCCGCGCTCGTCCATCACGCCGATGTCGCCGGTCTTGAAGAAACCGTCCGGCGTCATGACCTTGGCGGTCTCGTCCGGACGCTGCCAGTAACCCGGCATCACCTGCGGTCCGCGGATGGCGATCTCACCGGGTTGGCCCAGCGGCACCGGCTGGCCATCATCGTCGAGGATGGCGAATTCGGTAGAGGGCAGCGGCAGGCCGATGGTGCCGGTGTACTCGTCGATGGTGCAGGGATTGGCGCTGGCGATGGGCGAGGTCTCCGACAGGCCGTAGCCTTCGATGATGGGACAGCCCGTCAGCTTCTTCCACTTGTCGGCCACGCTCTTCTGCACCGCCATGCCGCCGCCCACGCAGCAGCGGTAGCCGGAAAAATCGAGCCGGGCGAAATCGGCATTGTTGAGCAGCGCGTTGTAGAGCGTGTTGACGGCCGGGAAGGTGTTGACCTTGTACTTGGCCAGTTCCTTGACGAAGCCGGGGATGTCGCGCGGATTGGGGATCAGCAGGTTGAGCGCCCCTTCGCGCGTGCCCAGCATGTTGCACACCGTCAGCGCGAAGATGTGATACAGCGGCAGCGCGCAGACAAACACCAGCTGGTCGATGGGCTTGCCGGCCTTCAGCGCCGGGGTCAGCCATTCCTCGGCCTGCAGCACGTTGGCCACCAGGTTGCGATGGGTCAGCACCGCGCCCTTGGCCACGCCCGTGGTGCCGCCGGTGTATTGCAGGAAGGCGATATCGTCGTGGGTCAGCGCGACCGGCTGCAGGGTCTTGCCGCGCGCCTGCGACAGCGCCTGGCTGAAGGTGATGGCATTGGGCAGCGACCAGGCCGGCACCAGCTTCTTGACGTGGCGCACCACCAGGTTCACCAGCGTTCCCTTGAGCGCGCCCAGCAGCTCGCCCATGCTGGCCACGACGATGTGCTTGATGTTGGTGTGCGCCACCACCTTCTGCAGGGTGCAGGCAAAGTTTTCCAGCACGAAGATGGCTTCGGCGCCCGAGTCCTTCAACTGGTGTTCCAGCTCGCGCGCGGTATAGAGCGGATTGACGTTGACCACGGTGTAACCGGCGCGCAGGATGGCGGCAATGGCGATCGGATACTGCAGCACGTTGGGCATCATGATGGCCACACGCGCGCCCTTCTGCAGGCCCAGGCCTTGCAGCCAGCCGCCCAGTGCGCGTGAGAGGGTATCCAGTTCACGGTAGCTGAGGTACTTGCCCATGCAGACATAAGCCTGGCGGTCGGCATGCTTGACGAAGGCTTCGTCGATCATCTGCACCAGTGAACCATAGCGGCCAGGGTCGATCTCGGCAGGAACGCCTGCGGGATAGGAAGCAAGCCAGAATCTTTCCATAGTGTGTCCTCAGTCTCCGGATAACGTGCGCTGGGGCTGGGCGGGGAACGAGGCCTCCGCTTGGCGCGCACAGCAAAAAAAGCACGAGTGTTTTTTTATTTAACGCAGATGCTATCCAGCATTCGAGCGCGGGGCAAGCATTTTGCATCCCAAACTTGAGATTTTTTGCAAAATGGCGGCCACTGGCGCGATTCCACGCCCTGTGTACGGATACGGCGAAGTCGGGGAAATCGTGTGGTCAAGCTGAATTACCCGGAATGATACGCCGTGACGCCGCCCTTGGGCTGTCCATTCGTGCAAGAGGGAAAGTTTTCGCCCGCCTTGTCGGTGCTCAGGGGCGCATCGCCCAGTGCAGCATGACGCGCGGCCTGGTCCATGCGCGCCAGCTGGCGCACCTGCTCGTAGAAATCGGGGAAGCCGCTGCTGCGCTCGAACAATTGCCGGAACGCCGGCACCAGGTCGTGATACGCCCCCACCAGCGCCAGATGCGCGTTGGACAAGGGCATGGCGAACCAGCGATCGTAACCAGCGTAGCCATTCCAGCGGTCGGCCTTGATCTGCGCATATTCGGCGCGCAGGGCGGCGAAGATGTCGGCCTTGCGCTGGCGCTTGTCGGCATCGCTGTCGCAACTGTCGTAGTTGTCCTTCAGACGGGCGCGGTACTTGTCCAGCAGGGCCAGGAATTCGCGCTTGCGCGCGGCAAAGCGGTCATAGGCCTCGACCATGGCCGCATCATGCCGGGCCGCCAGCCAGCGCTCCACGCCCAGTTCTTCCACTGCCACGGCGAAACCTTCGTTGAAAGAAGTATCGCCCGGGGCATAGACGGTCTGGTGCGCCAGCTCATGGAAGATCAGCCGCGCCAGCTCACCATCGGGATAGCGGATGAAGGTGGAGATCACCGGATCATCGAACCAGCCCAGGGTGGAATAGGCCGGCACGCCCGCCACCTGCACGTCATAGCCTTGCTCCTTGAGCGTCTCGGCATAGGCCAGGGCGTCCTGCTGATGGTAGTAGCCACGATAGTCCACACAACCCGCAATCGGGAAGCACCATTGCCTGGGCTTGAGCGAAAGCGCGGGGGCCGCGACCACGTTCCAGAGCACGAAGGGCCGGTCGAGCTGGGCATAGCTGCGGTAGCTGCCATTGTCGGGCAAGGCCAGCTCGGTGACGGCGTAGCGACGGATCTCGCGCACGGTCTGCAGCTTGGTCTTGAGTGCGGGTGAGGTGGCCGGATCATCGAGCCAGTCCTCCAGGGGCTTCGCCTGGGCCAGCAACGTGAACTGGCCGTGCGCGGCCTGGGCGTAATACGAGACGGTCGAACAGGCCGGCAGCGTGCACAGCACCGCCAGTGCGGCCAAGCTCGCGCCCATGCGCGCACAACGGCGCAGCATGCAACGACCTCAGGCCACTGCGACCGGCTGCTGCAGTTTTTCCACCTGCACCAGCACATCATAGAAGGTCGGCGCGTTGCCCATGTCGGTCAGGCGCTGGCTGGTGACTTCGTTGGCGTTCTTGCCGTCGGCGGCGAACTTCTTCCACCAGATCGACAGGCCCACCACCAGCCCCACACGCGCCTTGTCGGTCACACGTACGCGCGCCTGCATGCTGCCGCGGTCGTTGAAGATGCGCACGATATCGCCCTGTGCGATGCCGCGTGCGGCGGCGTCCTGCGGGTGCATGTCCAGATGCGGTTCGCCTTCGGTGTCGCGCAGGCTCTGCACATTGACGAAGGAGGAATTGAGGAAGTTGCGCGCCGGCGGCGAGATCATCGCCAGCGGATACCTGGCCGCCAACTGCGGATTGCTGGCCACCGATTCGTAAGGCGGGATGTAGGCGGGCAAGGGGTCCAGTCCGGCCGCCTTCATCTGCTCGGAGTAGAACTCGCACTTGCCCGAGGGCGTGGCAAACCCGCCTTCGGCAAAGGGCGCGACCGGCACGGCCAGGCGCTGCCAACCCTTCTGCTTCAACTGTTCCCAGTCGTAGCCGGCGCTGCGCGGATCATCGCGCTTGAAGACCACGGCAGCCAGTTGGTCATCGCTGTCCTTGAAACAGTCCTCGGTAAAGCCCATAGCGGCCGCCAGCAAGCGGAAGATTTCAGTATTGGGCTTGGCCTCGCCCATGGGGGCGATGGCTGCGTTGTTGGCCATCATGTAGACGTGGCCATAGGAAGCATGCACGTCGATGTGTTCCAACTGCGTGGTGGCCGGCAGCAGGATGTCGGCATAGTCGGCAGTGTCGGTCTGGAAATGTTCCAGCACCACCGTGAACAGATCCTCGCGGGCAAAGCCCTGGGCCACCTTGGCCGATTCAGGCGCGACCGCCACCGGATTGGAGTTATAGACGATCAGCGCTTCCACCTTGGGACCGAACTCCGCCGACGCCGGATGGAGCAAGGCATCGCCGATGGTGCTCATGTTGATGACGCGGGCGGGCTTGCCATGGCGGGCGGCAAGGTCGGGCCGGCTCAATGCGGCCGCATCCTTGGGAAAACTGTCCGACACCGACATCTGCACACCGCCTGCGGGATGGCGCCACGCTCCCACCAGCGCCGGCAGGCAAGCCACATTGCGCGCGGCCATGCCGCCGCCACGCACGCGCTGCAATCCATAATTGGCGCGGATGAAGGCGCCCTCTCCGGCCAGCGCCACTCGGCCATATTCACGCGCCAGGTTCAGCACTTCCTCGGCGCTGATGCCGCACACCTCGGCGGTGCGCGCCGGCGTCCACTCGGCCACGCGCTCGCGCAACTGCTCAAAGCCCAGGGTATGGCGGACGATGTAGTCATGGTCCAGCAGGTCTTCGCTGATGAGCACATGCATCATCCCCAGCGCCAGCGCCGCATCGGTGCCGGGCAAGAGGGCGATGTGCTGATGGCACTTCTCGGCGGTCAACGAGCGATAGGGATCGATGGCGATCAGGCGGGCGCCATTGCGCTTGGCGGTTTGCACGCGGGTCCAGAAGTGCAGGTTGGAGGCGATAGGATTGCCACCCCAGATCAGGATCAGCTTGGCATGATCGACCTGTTCCAGGTCCGCCCCGATGCGTGCGCCGATGGTGTAGCGATAGCCCGCGCCGCCGGCCGAGGCGCAGATGGTGCGTTCCAGCTGCGAGGCGCCGAGGCGGTGGAAGAATCGTCCGGCCATCGATTCGCCCTGCACCTGGCCCATGGTGCCGGCATAGCTGTAGGGCAGGATGGCCTGCGGATCGCGCAGTGCGATCTGGCCCAGGCGCTGGGCGATGGTGGCGATGGCCTCGTCCCAGCTGATGCGCTCGAACTTGCCCTCGCCCTTCTTGCCCACGCGACGCATCGGGTGCAGCAGGCGATCCGGGTGGTAAGTACGTTCGGCGTATCGCGAGACCTTGGTGCAGAGCACGCCGGCAGTGGGCGGGTGCGCCGGATCGCCGCGCACCTCGGTGGCCACGCCGTCCTTGACGGTCACCAGCAAGGCGCAGGTATCGGGACAATCGTGAGGACAAGCGGCGCGGACGATGGTGGTGGTCATGGCAGGATCGGCGAGAGGAAAAGGATGAATGCGGGAATGCAGGACTACAGAACTAAAGGACTACAGGACAAAAAGACCGGAGGTCGGAGGTACAGAGGACCAGCGATACAAGCCGACAACGGCACAGCAGCTACTTTATCTTAAAATGCCTCATCACGACTCCCGCGCAGACCCACACCATGCCCGCCCTCCAGCACTTCTGGCGCGACCCCGCCCTGCCCTTTCTCGAAGGACGCCGCGCCACCGGCAGCCTGTCCTGCTATGCCCCGCATACGCATGACAGTTTTTCCATCGGCATCGTCGACGCCGGCCACAGCATCTTTGCGCTGGCCGAGCACAGCCAGCCCATCGCGCCCGGCGACGTGGTGCTGGTGCGCGCCGGCGACGTCCATTGCTGCAACCCGGCCGACCTGCAATGCTGGAGCTATCGCATGTTCCACATCGACCACGCCTGGCTGTCCGCGCTGCTGGCCGAAACCCCGGCCACCCGCGGCCTGCCCGAACGCATGCGCTCGCAGATACTGCGTTCGCCGCAGGCGGTGCAACTGCTCGACCGCATGACGCTGGCGCTGGATCACAAGGCCAGCGAACGTGTGGCCGAGGTCATCACCTGCCTGCAGGAAATCATGCTCTTGTGCGCCGAAGCCTGCGCACACGACGCCGCGCCCCTCAGCGAAGACGCCCACGGCCTCGGACGCGCCTACGCGCATCTGCAGCAGCATTGCCGTCGCAGCGTGAGCCTGGACGAACTGGCCGAGGTGGCCGGCATGGGCCGTTACCAGTTGATCCGCCAGTTCCGTCGCCGCTATGGCATGACCCCGCACGCCCTGCAATTGGACATGAAGATCCGTCAGGCCCGCACCCTCTTGCAACAGGGCGCCAGTGCGGCCGACGCCGCCTATGACACCGGCTTTGCCGATCAAAGCCATTTCCATCGCGCCTTCAAGTCACGGGTCGCAGCCACGCCGCTGCAATACACGCGCCGTTGAGCATTCAGGCGCTGCGCGTGACGGCCAGCGCCGCTGCCGCCACCATCAGCAGGAGCCCTGCCACGCGCTCCACCATCGGCAGAGCCCGCCCCAGCAGCGCCACCACCCGCGGCTGCGCCATCAGGCAGACCAGTCCCGCATCCCAGGCCAGCACCGCGCCGAACATCCACACCCCATAGAAGAGCTTGCGCGCGAGGCCGGTATGGGCCTCCACCATGAGCGTGAACAGGCCGAAATAGAACAGGCCATTCTTGGGATTGAGCAAGGCCGACAGGAAGCCCGCGCCGACACCACGCCAGGCCGCTGCGGCCTGACGCCCCGCCGACCCGGGCCATGGCGCTGGTTCGAGGCTGGCGCGCATGAACATCCATCCCAGCCAGGCCAGATAGAGACTGGCCAGCCATTGCATGGCCACCAGCAGGGCCGGGCTGTGCTGCAGCAGGCTGAAGCCGGCGATGGCCAGCGCGATATACAGCCCGTTGGCCGCAGCGATGCCAGCGCTGGCGGCCAGGCCATAGCCGCGTCCATGGCGCAGCGCGCCGCGCACCAGCAGCAGGAAATCGGGACCAGGACTGGCCAGCGCCAGCAGATGGGCGCTGGCAAGAAGCAGGAATTCGGAAGAAAACATGGAGGGGCCTCCTGTGCAGATGTGCGCTGTGAAAAAAGCGCATGCTAGACAGGCACAGGAACGCTGTATTGAACGAAATTGCACAGCGCGCAGTGGGCCGCGAAGTAAAGCCGCCATTGGCGCGGCTGGCGCTTTAGGGCATGATCCGGGGAGCACTGCGGCGCAAGGGGCGCCGGTCCCTGTGCGCAACGACGATACACAACGACAAAAAAGGAAGAAACCTTGCACACGCTCGCCACCCTCCTGATCCTGCTAGTAGCCCTGGAACACGTCTGGATCCTGATCCTGGAAATGTTCCTGTGGACCAAACCCCTGGGCCTGAAGGCCTTCGGCCAATCACGCCAAGCCGCCGAAAGCAGCCGTGTGCTGGCCGCCAACCAGGGGCTCTACAACGGCTTCCTGGCCGCCGGGCTGTTCTGGAGCCTGAGCACCGGCGACCGTTCGGTACAGTTGTTCTTCCTCGCTTGCGTGCTGGTGGCCGGCATCTATGGCGGCCTCACCGCCAAGCGCACCATTCTCTATGTCCAGGGCCTGCCCGCCCTGCTGGCGCTGCTGGCCGTCCTGGCGAGCTGATCAGGCATAAAGTTTCCCGGTCCGCACGCCGTTAACAAGTTTCCCGATGACATCACGCATCGACCAGACAGCAGCATTCCGGCCATCCGATGCCGGAACGACAACATCGGCTACGGGCCGAGGGAAAGCCTCATGAAACAGATCAAACTCATCCTCAAGGACGAAATCTACGATTCGCTGGAGCGCGATTACCAGAACTTCGTCCGCTTCTCCACCAAGATCGACTCGGGCTTCGTGAAGCCCTCCTTCGACAACTACCTGCTGGCCAAGCTTTCCGAGAACAACAATTTCCTCACCGAAGAGGCCGTGCAGCACCTGATGCTCTCGGGCCAGTATGCCTGGGCGCGCCGGGCCATGGACAAGGACTTTCCGGACGTGGTTCAGATCCTCATCGAGCAGGCCGCCAACTACGGCTTCTGGATCGCAGTGCGTCACGACTGGGGCAACGATGAGCTGGTGGCCGCCTCAAAGGCCTGGGCCATGGCCATCATCAAGCAGGCCAAGGGGGACGAAAGCCAGATCGATGTGCTGGCCGCGCAGATCAAGGCCTCGGCCACCAGCATCGCGGTGGTGCAGGAACGCCTCAAGACGCCGGCCTCGCAACTGGCCCACGCCATGGTGCAGGAACTGCGCGAGACCCATATCGCCATCGAACACGCCTCGGGCATGGTGGCGCGCGAGAAACTGGGCGCGATGCGCATCCTGCTCAAACTGGGACGGGCCTACGGCAATGTGTCCGAAAAGGCCGAACAGGACATGATGGAAAAGCTCAAGCGCGAAAAACCCTGGCTCTTCGACGAAGGTCCCAGGGGCTTCTGGGGCCATGTGGCCGCCTGGTGGCGCGGAGTCTGATCGCTCGGCGCAACCGAAGGCTGCATGACTGCGAGACAACAAAGGCCTGCCGACATACGCTGTCGGCAGGCCTTTCAGCTTTTGCCTGTGGCTATTTCGTTGTCAGGCGGACATCACTGTGCCGGCATGCTGTGGTCGGGGTCGCGCATGAGGCGGATGTCGCCATACCAGGCTTCCATCTTCTGGCTGGTGTTGTCGGTATCGGTGAGCACGCCCACGCCGACGAGGCGGCCGGGCTTTTCGCCAAAGATGCGTTCGTAGTCCTCGGCGACGTTGCGCTGGTAGCGTCGCCACTGTCCCACATGGGCCGGGCCGCTTTCGGCCACCATCATCTGGATGCGGCCGGTGCGGCCATTGGCGATCACGGTGCCGACCTCGGCCTTGCTGTCCCAGACATACATCAGCGTAGCATAGGGCAATTCATGGCCGGTCAGCAGCTTGGCCGTGTCGAAGAGGATGGTGTCCATCAGCGAGAGCTTGTCATGGTCGCCATCGAAGGCCAGCACGATGCGTACCGGTGAATCATCGGTCTCGCGATAACGCAGGTCGGCCGTGGGGATCAGGCCGGCCGTCTTCCAGCTCCAGCTCAGCCAGGGTTTCTTGTTGATGTCGATATCGACCGGATGACGCAATCCCGAGGAGGCGCGATCCGCCCGGGCGTGCAGGACGCTGCGGCCATTGTCGTCGATCAACTGGTATTCGGTGGGGATCTTCTTGCGCGTGAAGGTCAGCGGCTCCCAGCCCGCTGGCAGGCCCCCGGCGGGATTGCTGGAGAACAGCGCCAAGGCCTGGTCCAGCCTAGCCTGCTTGGCCTGCTTGGCGCTGGCATCCAGCGGCGCCGGCTGCTGTGCCGAGCATCCCGCCAGCAAGGCTGCGCCGGCCAGGCAGGCCGCACCGAGGAGGCGACGCGAGAAGGGAAAAGCAGGAACAGGCAAGGCAGCGTGACGCACAAGGCCACGCGGGAAACGCAGAGTCATGAAGAGCAATCGGAGATAGCGCGGCCACCCCGACCGCAGACGAAGGCTAACAGGAAAACACCGCGCTACGACATCGGGGAAAACCCCAGACTGCAAAAAAACGTCAGGAAGCAACAGCTCAGCGCATGGCCATGCAAGGCAAGGCCCGCTCAGTTTTGCTGGCGCAGGATCTGGATGAACATCTTGGCCAGCGAAGACAGCGTGGTGTTCTTGCGGGTGACGATGCCGTAGTGCTCGATGCGGGTCTTCAGGTTCACCGGCAGGATGCCCAGCATCTGCTTGGCTGCGAAGAAGTGGGCGATGTCCAGCGGCATGACCGCCACCATGTTCGATTGCGCCAGCAGGGTGATGGTGACGAAGGGGGAGGCGGTCTCGATCACGTTGCCGGGCACCTTCACGCCCTCCAGCTTGAACTCGTGCTCGATCCAGATGCGCATGGGCATGTTGCTCGAATAGAGGATCCAGGAGGCCTCGGCCAGTTCCTGCAGGCGCACCTTCTGGGCGGTGGCCAGGGGATGGTCGATGCCGCTGACGATGCACATGGGCTCGCCGCGCAGCATTTCGTAATGATAGAGGTTGGGCTGGGAGCTGACCGAGGAACGCCCTATCATCAGGTCGATGCGGCCCTGGTCCAGCAGCAGCAGCTGGCGTGCGCTGGTGTCTTCGCTGATCTCGATGGAGACTTCCGGCTGGATCTCGCGCAGGCGCGAGAGCGCGCGGGTGACGAAGGGCGCTGCTCCCATGATGGTACCAATGGCCAGACGGCCACCGCGACCGCTGATCATGTTCTGCAATTCATCGCGCAGGTTGGCCACGTCGCTCTGGATCAGGCGCGCATAGCGGATCACGCAGCGCCCCAGCTCGGTGGCCTCGATCCCGCGCGGGGAGCGGTCGAACAGCGTGACCCCCAGCGCATCTTCCATTTCATGCAAGGCCTTGGTGGCCGCCGGCTGGGTCATGTGCATGACCTCGGCGGCCTTGTGCAGCGAGCCCTGCTCATCGAGCGCCGTCAGCAAGGCCACCTGGCGAAACCGCAGGCGGCTGACGATGGACCCCACCGAAGGCAGCTCGCTGGCGCCCTCGCCGAGTCGGTTATCACCCGATGAATTAAGCTCATTAGACATCGCTGCACTAGCCTCTTATAGTCAGTCCGGAAAAACCACAATGCTAGCGCATCTATCGACCTGCCAAGGCGATGCGTGAAAAAAGCTCAGGAGACATTGGCAGGATCGATGACAAGCGCGCACCGGCATTCCTGCCGCCTGCGAATGTCCATCGCCTGCTACCCGCCTGCCTGGCTGACCAGAACCGACATGGCGGACTGACAAGGAGACCCGGTGAGGCTGATTCAATACCGCGACCGCGCAGCAGAGCGCCGCGTAGGCATCGTCAACGGCGGCCAGATCCAGGCGCTGGATCAGGTGTCCACCATGCGCGAGCTGGCGCTGCTGGCATTGCAACGCAGCACTGGACTGGAACGCCAGGCGCAACTACTCAACACCGACCGCTGCGAGGACTACGCCGCCATCCTGGCCGAGGGCCGCGTCCTGGCGCCGCTGGACCATCCCGATCCGGCCCATTGCCGCATCTCCGGCGCCGGCACCACCCACCTGGACAGCGCCACCACGCGCGACAAGATGCATCGCCGGATCGAAGGCGACGAGCTCGACAAGACCGATACGCAACTGATGATCGAATGGGGCATCGCCGGCGGCCGCCCCGCTGCGGGCGAGACGGGCGTGCAGCCGGAATGGTTCTACAAGGGGGATGGCAGCAGCATCGTCGCCCCCGGCGCCGCCCTGCCGCGTCCGGACTTTGCGCTCGATGGCGGCGAGGAGCCGGAAATCGTCGGGCTCTACCTGATCGATGACGAAGGCTGTCCGCGCCGGCTCGGTTTTGCCATCGGCAACGAATTCTCGGACCACGTCATGGAGCGCCGCAATTACCTCTACCAGGGCCACTCCAAGCTGCGCCACTGTTCCTTCGGCCCGGAGCTGCTGGTGGGCCTGCCGCCGGCGCACCTGGTGGGCATGACCCGTATCCGCCGCAATGGCCGCGTGATCTGGGAACAGGAATTCCTGACCGGTCCCGACAACATGTGCCACAGCATCGAGAACCTCGAATACCACTACTTCAAGTATTCGCATCTGCTGCATGCCGGCGATGTGCATGTGCATTACATGGGCGCGGCCAACCTGTCCTTCGCCTACAGCGTGCGCACCGAGGATGGCGACAGCATCGAGATCAGCATTCCCGACTTCGGCGCGCCGCTGGTCAATGGCATCGCGCATGTGAAGTCGGCATTCCGGCCGGGTGGCGTCAAGCCGCTGTAACCCGACCCAGGCGCGCCGCAGGGCGCACACCACCCAGGCAATCATGCCAAGGCCCTGACCTCACGGTCGCTCAACAAGAGGCCGCGCCCAGGAAAACTGCAAAGGAGACCACCCTCATGCTGATGCACCACCCCTCCCCCTGCTCTGGATCACCGGAGCGCCGATGAATTACACCTTCGATTTCATGAGCGTGTTCGCCAACTGGGATCGCCTGCTGATGGGCGCCTGGCTGACGATACAGCTCTCGGCGCTGTCCATCGTGCTGGGCTTCGTGGTCGGTACGCTCTGTGCGATTGCCGGCAAGAGCCGGCTGGCGCTGGTGCGCGGCCTGGTGCTGGCCTATGTCGAGATCATCCGCAATACGCCGCTGCTGGTACAGGTGTTCCTGGTGTTCTTCGGCCTGGCCAGCATCGGCTGGAAGCTTTCGGCAGAGACCGCAGCGGTCATTGCGCTGACCGTCAACGTCGGCGCCTATACCACCGAGATCATGCGTGCCGGCATCAACTCCATCCATCCCGGCCAGATCGAGGCGGCGGAATGCCTGGGCATGTCGCGCTTCCACGTCTACTGGCATGTGGTGTTGCTGCCGGCGGTGGAGCGCGTCTATCCCTCGCTGACCAGCCAGTTCATCCTGCTCATGCTGGCCTCCAGCATCACCTCGCAGATTTCTGCCGAAGAGCTGACCGCCACCGCCAACCTGGTGCAGTCGGAAACCTTCCGCAGCTTCGAGGTGTATGCCGTCATCGCGGTGGCCTACCTGGTGCTGTCCTTCCTGTTCCGTGGCGCGTTCTGGGCAATCAGCCAGATCGCCTTCGTGCGCAAGCGCAAGCTTGGCACCAACCTGTAAGGAGCCGCGATGAATGCATTCAGTTTCCTGCATGTGGAGTACCTGCTGCAAGCAGCCGTCTGGACCGCGGTGCTGTCGCTGGTGGCCTTCGTCTTCGGCGGTGTGGCCGGCTTCGTGATCGCCTTGTGGCGGGTCTCGCCCAATGCCGTGCTGCGCGGCATTGCCAGCGGCTATATCCAGGTCGTGCAGGGCATTCCGCTGCTGGTGATCCTGTTCGTGGCCTACTTCGGACTGGCCATCGCCGGCTTCAAGCTCACCCCGCTGGTGGCGGCCGGCATTTCCTTTGCGATCTACTGCGCCGCCTTCCTCGGCGAGATCTGGCGCGGCTGCATCCAGGCGGTGCCCAAGACCCAGTGGGAAGCCTCGGAATGCCTGGGCTTCAACCGCTTCGAGCAGCTCACCAAGGTGATCCTGCCGCAGGCGGTCAAGATCGCCACGCCGCCTACCGTGGGTTTCATGGTGCAGATCGTCAAGAACACCTCGCTGGCCTCGGTGATCGGCTTCGTCGATCTCTCGCGCGCCGGCCAGATCATCAACAACTCGACCTTCCAGCCGTTCACCGTGTTCGGCTGTGTCGCACTCATCTATTTTTGCCTGTGCTTCCCGCTGTCGGCGCTGTCCAAGCACTTTGAAAGGAAATTGAATGTCAGCCATCGTTAAGATCAAGGATCTGCACAAGAGCTTCGGCAGCAACAAGGTGTTGAACGGCGTGTCGCTGGATGTGCAGAAGGGCCAGATGGTGGCCATCATCGGCAAGAGCGGCTCGGGCAAGAGCACGCTGCTGCGCTGCCTGAACGGTCTGGAGAAAGTCGATGGCGGCAACATCCATGTATGCGGCCATGACATCCATCATCCGGACAAGCTGAACCTGCGCGAATTGCGTAAGCAGGTCGGCATCGTCTTCCAAAGCTACAACCTGTTCCCGCACCTGACGGTGGAACGCAACATCACGCTGGCGCTGACCACCATCAAGAAGATGTCGAGCGAGGAAGCCAAGACCATCGCCCACAAGGTCTTGCAACTGGTCGGCCTGGAGAACAAGAAGGACGCCTATCCCGAGCAGCTGTCGGGGGGCCAGGCGCAGCGCGTGGCCATTGCCCGTTCGCTGGCAATGGCGCCGGAACTGATGCTCTTCGATGAAGTGACCTCGGCGCTGGACCCGGAACTGACCGCCGAAGTGCTGAAGGTCATGGAAGACCTGGCCCGTGGCGGCATGACCATGGTGCTGGTCACGCACGAGATGGCCTTTGCCCGCAAGCTGGCCGATGTGCTGGTGTTCATGCACCAGGGCCAGGTGTGGGAGATCGGGCCGCCGGATGAACTGTTCAGTCATCCGAAGACGGCCGAATTGCAGAAGTTCGTATCCAGCGATCTGTGAATCCGGTTCGCATGTCACTTGTTTTCAGCAGCACACAACCACTCAGGAGACTTCAATGAATAAACTGCTCAGCTTCACCAGAAAAGCCGCCGCTGTCGTGCTAGGCCTGGCTTGTTTCGCCCAGGCCGCGCATGCCGATGCACTGGCCGACATCAAGGCGCGCAAGAAGGTACTGGTCGCCATCGACCTGGGCGCGCCGCCCTTCGGCATGACCAACGCCAAGCTGGAACCGCAGGGCTCGGATGTGGAAACCGCGCGCCTGCTGGCCAAGGACCTGGGCGTGGAACTGGAGATCGTGCAGGTCACCGGCCCCAACCGCATCCCCTTCCTGATGACCGGCAAGGCCGACATGGTGATCTCGTCCTTCTCGATCACACCGGAACGCCAGAAGGTGGTGGCCTTCACCCAGCCGTATGGCGCATCGCAATTCGTGGTGGCCGCCCCCAAGGGTGAAAACATCAAGAGCCTCAACGACCTGGTCGGCAAGCGCGTCGCGGTGGTCCGCGGCAACATGCAGGATTCCCTGCTGACCCCGATCGCGCCCAAGGGAACCAACATCGTGCGCTTCGATGACGATGCCACCGTGACCGCGGCCATCATCTCGGGCCAGGTCGATGCATTGTGTACACCCAATTCGCTGGCCTCGGCCATTGCCAAGCAGAACCCGTCCAAGAACCTGGAAACCAAGTTCGCCATCAAGGACATTCCCTATGCCATCGGCCTGCGCAAGGGCGAGCCGGCACTGGAGAAGTGGCTCAACGAATGGATCACCGCCAACCTGAAGAACGGCAAGCTGCCCGGCATCTACCAGCAATGGGTCGGCAGCCCCATGCCTGACCTGGCGCAGTTCGCCGCCAAGTAATTTCCGGCATGCCGCGCCCCACCGGGTGCGGCATGCGCCCGCCGCGTCTGCGGCCAGCCCGTAGCACCCACGTTCTCACCGAGCTCAACATGAAAGCACACTCTCCCGTCATCCGCCTGAACCCGGTCGATGATGTCGTCATCGCCCGCCAGCAGCTCATTTCCGGCACCGTGCTGCAGGACGAAGGCGGCCTCAAGGTCCAGGGCCTCATCCCCGCCGGCCACAAGATGGCCACCCGCGCCATCACCGCTGGCGAGCCGGTCAAGCGCTATGGCCAGATCATCGGCACGGCCAGCCAGGACATCGCGCCGGGCCAGCACGTCCACACGCACAACCTGGCCATGGCCGAGTTCTCGCGTGAACACCATTTCGGCGCGGACGTGAAGCCGGTCGATTTCGTCGCCCAGCCGGCCACCTTCATGGGCATCGTGCGTCCGGATGGCCGCGTGGCCACGCGCAACTACATCGGTGTGCTGACCTCGGTGAACTGCTCGGCCACGGCCGCACGCGCCATCGCCGACTATTTCCGTCGTGACATCCATCCGGAAGTGCTGGCCGATTATCCCAACATCGACGGCGTGGTGGCGCTGACCCACGGCCAGGGCTGCGCGACGGATTCGCAGGGCGAGCCGCTGCAGATCCTGCGCCGCACCCTGGCCGGCTACGCCACCCATCCCAACTTCGCCGCCGTGCTGGTGGTGGGCCTGGGCTGCGAGACCAACCAGATCTCGGGCCTGATGGAAAGCCACAACCTGAAGGAAGGCGAATACTTCCACACCTTCACCATCCAGGGCACCGGCGGCACCGCCAAGACCGTGGCGCTGGGGATCGAAAAGATCAAGAAGATGCTGCCCAAGGCCAATGACATCAAGCGCGAACCGGTATCGGCCAAGCACCTGACCCTGGGCCTGCAGTGCGGCGGTTCCGATGGCTATTCGGGCATCACCGCCAACCCGGCGCTGGGCGCGGCGGTGGACTTGCTGGTGCGCCATGGCGGCACGGCCATCCTTTCCGAGACGCCCGAGATCTATGGCGCCGAACACCTGCTGACCCGCCGCGCGGTCTCGCCGGAAGTGGGCGAGAAGCTGCTGGCGCGCATCGCCTGGTGGGAAGAGTATTGCGCCAAGAACGACGCCGAGATGAACAACAACCCGTCCGCCGGCAACAAGGCTGGTGGCTTGACCACCATCCTGGAAAAGTCGCTGGGTGCGGTCGCCAAGGGCGGCACGACCAACCTGGTGGATGTCTACAAGTATGCCGAGGCGGTCACTGCGCGCGGCTTCGTCTTCATGGATACCCCGGGCTACGATCCGATCTCCGCCACCGGCCAGGTCGCGGGCGGCGCCAACATGATCTGCTTCACCACTGGCCGTGGTTCGGCCTATGGCTGCGCACCGGCGCCTTCGCTCAAGCTGGCGACCAATACGGCATTGTGGCAACGCCAGGAAGAAGACATGGACATCAACTGCGGCGAAATTGCCGACGGGAACGTCACGCCGCAGGAGATCGGCGAACGCTTCTTCCAGATGATCCTCGACACCGCCTCGGGCAAGAAGACCAAGAGCGAACTGCATGGCTATGGCCAGGACGAGTTCGTGCCGTGGCATATCGGTGTCTATACCTGAGCTGACCTGATCCAGATCATCCGGGCCCGGCTGCGGCTGGGCTACTGTTTATCCGCCTTATCCGTCTTATCCGTCTTCCCCCTGCAGAACAGAACCATCGTGGCGATACCCGCTTCCCGTGTAGTCCGGGCCGCCTCCCACATAAGGAATCTAGAACATGGCACATACCTTTTCGCTCCAGGCGCATCTGCCTGAAGACCACGCCCAGGCCACGCTGATCGGCCGCATCTGGCAACCGGGCGTGGGCCCGGTGCTGGTCAGGATCGATGCCGATGGCGCCTATGACCTCACCCTCATCGCCGCCACCTCCAGCGAATTGCTGGAGCTGGACAATCCTGCGGCCGCCGTGCGCGCAGCCACCAACATGACGCGCATTGCCACGCTGCAAGAGCTGCTGGACAATGCCGACGCCGTCCGCCGCGATACCTCGCGCCCCTGGCTGCTGGCGCCTATCGACCTGCAGGCGGTCAAGGCCAGCGGCGTGACCTTCGTGGCCAGCATGCTGGAACGCGTGATCGAGGAACAGGCGCGTGGCGACGCCGCCAAGGCCGAGTCGGTGCGCAAGGCCATCACCGCCGTCATCGGCGACAACCTCTCCAGCGTGGTGCCAGGCTCGCCCGAGGCCGCGCGCCTGAAGGAAGTGCTGCTGGAACAGGGCGTGTGGTCGCAATACCTGGAAGTGGGCATCGGCCCGGATGCGGAAATCTTTACCAAGGCGCAACCGATGTCCTCGGTGGGCCTGGGCGATGAAGTCGGCATCCATCCGAAGTCAGCCTGGAACAATCCGGAACCGGAAATCGTGCTGGCCATCAACAGCCGCGGCAAGGTGGTGGGCGCGACGCTGGGCAACGACGTCAACCTGCGCGACTTCGAAGGCCGCAGCGCCCTGCTGCTGGGCAAGGCCAAGGACAACAATGCGTCCTGCGCCGTCGGGCCTTTCATTCGCCTGTTCGACGCAAACTTTTCAATTGACGATGTGCGCCGCGCCGAACTTACAATGCGGGTCGATGGTACGGAAGGCTTCACGCTCAAGGGCAGCAGCTCCATGTCCATGATCAGCCGGGATCCGCTGCAACTGGTGGAACATGCGATCGGGCCCAACCACCAGTATCCGGATGGACTGGTGCTGTTTCTGGGCACCATGTTCGCACCGACCCAGGACCGTTTCGGTCCCGGCCAGGGCTTCACCCACCAGGTGGCGGACATTGTCACGATCTCCACGCCCAAGCTGGGCGCGCTGGTCAACACGGTGAACTTCAGCGATCAGACGGCGCCGTGGACTTTCGGCCTCACGGCGCTGTTCAAGAATCTGGCCAACCGCAAACTCGTTTAACCGCAAAGGAACAAGCATGTCAGCATCCACTGGCCGCCTCGCCGGCAAGACTGTCCTCATCACCGCTGCGGCCCAAGGCATTGGCCGCGCCTCCACCGAACTGTTTGCGCGCGAAGGTGCGCGCGTGATCGCTACCGACATCAGCAAGCCCCACCTGGACGAATTGGCTGGCATCGCCGGAGTGGAAACCCATCTGCTGGACGTCACCGATGACGCCGCCATCAAGGCGCTGGTGGCCAAGATCGGGACCATCGATGTGCTGTTCAACTGCGCCGGCTACGTGGCAGCGGGCAACATCCTGGAATGCGACGACAAGGCCTGGGACTTTTCCTTCAACCTCAATGCCAAGGCCATGTTCCACACCATCCGCGCGGTACTGCCGGGCATGCTGGCCAAGAAGGCGGGTTCCATCGTCAACATCGCTTCGGCGGCCTCGAGCGTGAAGGGCGTGGCCAATCGCTTTGCCTATGGCGCATCCAAGGCGGCGGTGGTCGGGCTGACCAAATCGGTGGCGGCGGACTTCGTGGCGCAAGGCATCCGTTGCAACGCCATCTGCCCGGGCACCATCGAATCGCCCTCGCTGAACCAGCGCATCAGCACCCAGGCCAAGGAAACCGGCAAGAGCGAAGAGGAAGTGCGCGCCGCCTTCGTCGGCCGTCAACCGATGGGGCGCATCGGCAAGGCCGAGGAAGTGGCGGCGCTGGCGCTTTACCTGGCCTCCGACGAGTCCAACTTCACCACGGGTTCCATCCACATGATCGACGGCGGCTGGTCCAACTAAGCTCATCGGCAGCCACAGTGGACGGCATGCTTCGGCATGCCGTCTTTGTTTGGCCGATATATCTGCGACAGGCTGCTCAGGTTTATCAATCAACGGGGGAGCGGCATAATAGGTGCTTTCCTTCCGACCAGGTTGCTGCCCATGTCCGTTCCCTCCCCTTCTGCCGCCGCTGTCACCGTCGCCTTCCCTGAACCGATGCTGCTGGGCGAATCTCCGCTATGGCATGCGCAAGAGGCTGCCTTGTACTGGATCGACATTCCCGGCAAGGCAGTGCATCGGCTCCATCCCGAGAGCGGCCAGCACAAGCGCTGGGATCTGCCGGAGGAACCTGGCAGCATCGTCCGCCACGCCCAAGGCGGGCTGGTGGTAGCGATCCGCACGGGGATGTTCCATCTCAATACCGATACCGGCGCGCTCACGCCGCTGCTGGCCGCCCCCTACGACAGCAGCCGCATCCGCTTCAACGATGGGCGCTGCGATGCCTCGGGCCGTTTCTGGTGCGGGACCATCTACGAACCGCGTGACCGCGACGGCGGCACGCTGTATTGCTTCGAACGCAATGCCTTGCGCGATGCCCATCATGCGGTGGTGACCTCCAACGGCTTGGCGTTCAGCCCCGACCAGCGGCTGATGTATCACGCCAATACGCCGGCGCACCGCATCAACCTCTACGATTACGACCTGGCCACGGGCGCGACCAGCAATTGCCGCCTGCTGCGCCAATTCGACAGTGACAAGAGTGCGCCCGACTATGGCGGTCGCCCCGATGGCGCTGCCGTAGACAGCGAAGGCGCGTACTGGTGTGCGATGTTCGAGGGCGGTCGGGTCTTGCGGCTGTCGGTGCAGGGCGAGATCCTCCAGGAAATCCGGCTGCCGGCGCGTTGTCCGACCATGGTGGCCTTTGGCGGTGATGACTTGCGCACGCTCTACATCACCACCGGTCGCAATGGCCGCAGCCCGGCCGAACTGGCGCAGTATCCCGAGTCGGGGTGCCTGCTGGCGGTACGGGTGGACGTGCCGGGACAGCTGGAATACAGCTATCGCCCATAACGGACCGGACCTTGTTGCAGGCAATGACTTCGATGACGCCAAAATCGGACACGCGAGTATGCATTCTGTACGATTGTGAGAAAATAGCGCGCTATCGCGGACATCAAGATTCGCACGGAATCCCTGCAAAGATATCCTTCAAAACTATTTACGCGTTGAAAGACAATCCATGACTAAACTGAAGAGCCTGGTCGCCAAGATCGCATTCGCTGGTGTGGCTGCCATTGCGATCCAATCCCCGAGCTACGCCATCGACGGCATGTCGCTGGAGTACGGCACTGGCAACAGCACCCAGCTGGTCCGTCTGGGCGCCCAGTTCAACTGGGGTCCGAACTGGAATTTCTGGCAATCCAACGGCACCCATATCGGCGGCTACTGGGATCTCTCGCTGGCCAACTGGCGCATGAACCACTACAACAACACCAATGACAGCGGCAACCTGGTCGACCTGGGCCTGACCCCGGTGCTGCGCTTCCAGCGCGATGACGGCAAGGGTTTCTACGGTGAAGCTGGCATCGGCGTGCACCTGTTCTCCAAGCTCTACCGCAATAACGACAAGGTGCTGTCCACCGCCTTCCAGTTCGGCGACCACATCGGTGCTGGCTATGTGTTCAGCAATGGCCTGGACCTGGGCATCCGCCTGCAACACTTCTCCAACGGCGGCATCAAGCAGCCTAACGGCGGCGTGAACTTTGCTGTGGCGCGTGTGGCCTACAAGTTCTGATGACAGAACCTTGAAGCAGCGAAAATGAAGAAGCCGGCTTTGCCGGCTTTTTTATTGTCTGGATTTTCCGCGGCATAGCTGACCGGTCGCTTTGATGAATTGGATTTTCGCCTGTGCATAAATTAAATGCTGGCGTGGGCGTGTCTCGGGGTTGTGTATAAGTCTAACTATTCGACTTCTAGAGACGCCTCGGGATAAGGGTTTCCGGCCGATCCGATGCGAAAACACTAATACCGATGCGAGTCACTGACATGCTTGGCGAATCGCAGTGGGAATCTCGCCTGTGCGTAAACTAAGGCAGTGAAATGCCAGCGATGCACAGAGATGGAAACAAAGACGCAAATGTCGGCGCACAGAAACCGGATCACCCAAAGCAAAAACCCTCGCTACTTTCGTAACGAGGGTTCTTGGGAGTAACAAACCTGACGATGACCTACTTTCACACTGGTTGCAGCACTATCATCGGCGCGAAGTCGTTTCACGGTCCTGTTCGGGATGGGAAGGGGTGGTACCAACTTGCTATAGTCATCAGGCATAACTTGTAAAGT
>Ga0207667_10000282_pt1 | contig 69790 bp, 72 predicted proteins | sample KBSCornC52_FD_184301 | JGI IMG/M metagenome (GOLD analysis project Ga0207667, IMG submission 184301) | Corn rhizosphere microbial communities from Kellogg Biological Station, Michigan, USA - KBS Corn C5-2 (SPAdes) (version 2) | ecosystem: Host-associated > Plants > Roots > Rhizosphere > Soil ... | reverse complement strand
TCCTTTCATCAAGCTGGTGCTTCCCAACGCGAAGATCATCGACGCCCGGCGGCACCCGATGGCCTGCTGCTTCTCCAACTTCCGCCAGCATTTCGCCCGCGGCCAGAACTTCGCCTACGCCCTCGAGGATGTCGGCCGTTATTATGCCGATTACGTGCGGTTGATGGCGCACGTGGACCGCGTGCTTCCGGGGCGGGTCCACCGGGTGGTGTACGAACGGATGGTCGACGACACCGAAGCCGAGGTGCGTGCTTTGCTCGAATTTTGCGGGCTGGAGTTCGAGCCGGCGTGCCTCGAATTCCACAAGACCGAGCGGGCGGTGAGGACCGCCAGCTCCGAGCAGGTGCGCCAGCCCATCTATCGCGACTCGACCGACGAGTGGCGCGCGTACGAGCCCCATCTCGGCCCGCTGAAGGCAGCGCTCGGCAATGTGCTCGAATGTTATCCCCAAGCGCCTGCGGCATTCGTGCAACGCTGACGGACTTTCGAGCGGAAGCCGAAACGACCGTTGACAATCGCTCGCGGGTCTGTCGCTATTCGGGCGATATCCGAATGGGGGCTGCATTCGATGACTGACCGCAAATTGCGCTTCGTCGCGCTCGGACTTCTCGCATCCACGACCTTGGCTTCACCCGCATTCGCTCAGGGCCCTGCGCCTGTCGATGCGACCCCGGCAACGCCGACGACCCAGTCGCCCGCGCCCGGAACCAACGCGACGGACGTGACGTCGCAGCCTCCGCAGGTCCAGGTCGCCCAACAGGGCCAGGTCCGCGATCCCAATGAAATCATCGTCACCGCGACCAAGCGCGAGGAGCGCCTGCAGAACGTTCCGCAAAGCGTGATCGCGCTCGGGACGCGGCGGCTCGACCAGCTCAACATCACCAATTTCGAGCAGTATACCAAGCAGCTCCCGTCGGTGAGCTTCAACACCTCGCAGTCCGGCGGCGCGGTCATCTACATGCGCGGAGTCGCCACGGGCGGCGACGGCAACCACTCCGGGTCGCTTCCGTCGGTCGGCGTCTATCTCGACGAGCAGCCGGTGACGACGATCGGCGGCGCTCTCGACGTCCATATCTACGACATCGCCCGGATCGAGAGCCTCGCCGGACCGCAGGGCACGCTCTACGGGGCGTCGAGCGAAGCCGGCACCATCCGGATCATCACCAACAAGCCGGATCTCAATTCGACGTACGGGCGGGTCGACGGAGAGCTGAACAGCGTCGATCATGGCGGCATGGGCGGCATCCTGGAGGGGATGATCAACATTCCGCTCACCAGGTCGATGGCGTTCCGGGGAAGTGCTTTCTATCAGCGCGACGCGGGATTCATCGACAACGTGCCGGGCTCGCGCACCTATTGCGGCACCCCGACGTTCGATCCGCTTAGCGGCGACATCAACGGCTGCATCCACAACGGGATCAGCGTCAACAACGCCAAATTCGTGCGCAACAACATCAACGAGAAGACGACCTACGGCGGCCGCGCGGCGCTCAAGATCGACCTCAACGAAAACTGGACCGTCACCCCGACGATCATGCACCAATATTCGAAGACCGACGGCTTCAACGGGTTCGACCCGACTCTGGGCGATCTCAAGGTGCAGCGGTTCCGCGACGAATTTTCGAGGGACAAGTTCACTCAGGCGGCGCTCACCGTCGAGGGCAAGATCTGGGACTTCGACCTCACCTATGCCGGCGCCTACATGGACCGGCCGACCTATTCAGTCGCGGATTACACTGATTATTCGGACGCCTACGATGCTTATTATGAAAGCAAGGGTGGACTCGCGAACTACTTCTATTACCAGGATGCGGCCGGAAACACGATCGATCCGCGCCAGTACATCGTCGGCTCCGAACACTTCAAGAAAATGAGCCACGAATTGCGGCTGGCAACTCCGCAGGATTGGCGCGCGCGAGCGCTGGTCGGCGCTTTCTACCAGGTCCAGAAGAACCACATTTATCAGAATTATCTGATCGACAATCTCGCGCCCGATCTGTCCGTGAACGGCTGGCCGGGAACGCTGTGGCTGACGCTGCAGGATCGCAAGGACAAGGACTGGGCGCTGTTCGGCGAAGGCGAGTTCGACGTCACCCCGCAGCTGACCCTGATCGCGGGCGGGCGGCTGTTCAAGTACGACAACAGCCTGTTCGGCTTCGCTGGCTTCGGCAAGAACCCGGCATTCACCGAGCAGAATGGCTTCCCGCCACCGCCGAATGCGGCCGGTGGAAGCTCGGGCGTCAGGCGCTGCCTGACGGTCAACGGATTGCAGTTGCTCGACGATGAAAACTCGCCGCTTGCGCCCGGCGGAGTTGCCGGCACGCCATGCACCAATGTCGGCGAGGTGGTGAACGGCGTGGCCGTGCCGCGCGAGAGCAAGGGCAGCGGCTTCACGCATCGGCTGAGTGCGCGGTGGAAACCGACCAAGGACCTGATGTTCTACGCCACCTGGTCGCGCGGCTTCCGTCCGGGCGGAATCAACCGGCAGCCGAGTGCGCCGGCCTATGCTCCGGACTTCCTGACCAATTACGAGATCGGGTGGAAAACCAGCTTCGGCCCGTTCACTTGGAACGGCGCGATCTATCACCAGATCTGGAAGAAGTTCCAGTTCAGCTTCCTCGGCGAAAACAGCCTCACCGTGATCCAGAACGGCCGCAACGCCAAGATCGACGGCGTCGAGACGGACCTGTCCTACGTCGCCGGCGGCTTCTCGCTGAACGCGGCGGCGGCGTACACCGACGCGAAGACCAGCGGCGCGATCTGCCACTCTTCGGTCGACCCGTCGGTGGACTGCTCGGCTCCGGACGATTTCATCGTCACGCCGTCGGGAACGCGGCTTCCGATCACGCCCAAGTTCAAGGCGACGGCGACCGGGCGCTACAGCTGGGACATCGGGCTTGGCAAAGCCCACGTGCAGAGCAGCGTTTCCTACCAGAGCTCGGCGGCGGCGGACATTCGGCAGGATGTCGGGGGCGGGATCAATCCGAACTCGTATCTCGGCCGGCTTCACGCCTTCACCCTGGTCGACCTGTTCGCGGGCTATGACTGGGACAAGTACAGCGCCGAGCTGTTCGTCACCAATGTCTTCGACAAGCGCAACGAGCTGGCGCGGTTCGTCGCCTGCAGCATCTGCACCCGGACCTATATCCTTCCGGGACGGCCGCGCACCATCGGCATCCGGCTGGGGGCACGCTTCTAGCGGCTAAGGTGCCGGATCGGCCGCTGCGGCGTTGAGCGCGGCGATGCCTGGAACCCTGCGCACCCGAGCGCCGTCACTGCGGGTGACCGACGCTGCTGCCCTGCTAGCGCTCCTTTGGTTGGCGATGCTGACCGTCGGAACCGGCAGCGCCGACGACGACATCCTGCGCGCGCTCTATGCCGGCGGCCATCCGGCACTGGTCGCGATCGCGCGCGGCTTCACTTTTCTGGGCGAGGCGGCGGTCCTGATCGGCCTCGCCGTGGCGTTCGCCCTGGTCCTGTGGAGGCAAGGGTGCGGCCGCTACGGGCTGGTCGTCATCGCCGTGACCCTGGTCGGGCGTGGCCTCGTCGAGGCGCAGAAATACGGCATCGCCCGGCTTCGGCCGGTGGACGAGGCGCACCTCGTCCCCGTCAGCACGCCCTCTTTCCCCAGCGGCCATTCGGCGAGCTCGATGATCGTCTATCTGACTCTTGCGCTCGTGCTGACGTCGGGCACGCGATGGAAATGGCCGGCCGTCGCGGCGGCGCTGGTCCTGTCATTCTGCATCGGCCTTAGCCGGGTCATGCTTGGCGTTCACTGGCCGAGCGACGTGATCGGCGGCTGGGCGTTCGGGCTGCTGTGGGTTGTGCTCGCGCTGCCTCTGGCGGAGCGGCTCGCGCAACGGCCGTAGATCGGCTATTCTGCGCCCCTCCGAAAGGGAGGGCTGCAATGGGAAACAAACCGGTCACCGTCATCGCCGGGATCATCTTCCTGATCATGGCCGTCATTCACGCCTATCGCCTCGTCAGGCACTTCCCCATCACCGTAGGGAGTCATTCGGTCCCGATGTGGTGCAGCTGGGTGGGCCTGATCATCCCGCTGCTCCTGGCCTGGGGCCTGTGGCGCGAATCGCGGCGGTAAGCGCTTCCTAGACGTTGAACCGGAACAGCATCACGTCGCCGTCCTGGACGACATAGTCCTTGCCTTCGGAGCGTAGCTTTCCGGAGTCGCGGGCGCCGGTCTCGCCGCCGCAGGCGATGTAATCGTCGTAGGCGATGGTTTCGGCGCGGATGAAGCCGCGCTCGAAATCACTGTGGATCTCGCCGGCCGCCTCGGGGGCCCTGGCGCCTTTGTGAACTGTCCAGGCGCGCGATTCCTTGGGGCCGGCGGTGTAGAAAGTGATGAGCCCGAGAAGCTGGTAGGCCGCGTGGATCATCCGGTTGAGGCCGGTTTCGTGCAGGCCGAGGTCCGCCAGGAACGCTTCGCGCTCGTCGGCCGGCAGAGTGGCGATCTCCGCCTCGATCGCAGCCGAGATGACGACCGCGACCGCGCCTTCGGCCTGCGCCTTTTCGGCGACCTTTTCCGACAGCGCATTGCCCATCGCTGCATCGCCTTCGTCGACGTTGCAGGCATAGAGCACGGGCTTGGCGGTCAGCAGCTGAGCCCGCTGCAGCGTTTTTTCCTCTTCCGCGTCCTTCGGCCGAGTCAGCCGTGCCGGCTTCGAGGCGCGGAGCAGGTCGAGCGTCTGGCCGAGGACGGAGGCCTCGACCTTCGCTTCCTTGTCGCCTTGCTGCGCTTTCTTGACGAGATTGGGGACCCGGCGCTCGAGCGATTCGAGGTCGGACAGCATTAGCTCGGTTTCAACGACATCGGCGTCGGCGATCGGGTCGACCCGGCCCTCGACGTGGGTGACGTCGCCGCCTTCGAAGCAGCGCAGGACGTGGACGATCGCGTCGACCTCGCGGATGTTGCCGAGGAACTGGTTGCCGAGCCCTTCACCCTGGGATGCGCCGCGAACCAGCCCGGCAATATCGACGAACTCGATCTGGGTTTCGATTTCCTGGGCCGACTTCGCAATCTCGCGGATTCTGTCCAGGCGCGGGTCGGGGACGGCGACGCGGCCGACGTTCGGCTCGATCGTGCAGAAGGGATAGTTCGCCGCCTGCGCGGCGGCCGTCTCGGTCAACGCATTGAAGAGGGTCGATTTGCCGACGTTCGGCAGGCCGACAATGCCGCAGCGGAAGCCCATGATTTCTCCATATGAACCGTCATGCTGAACTCGTTTCAGCATCCATTCGGGAGACCGCGAGGAGGCTCGTCGACGGACCCTGAAGCAAGTTCAGGGTGACGCGCTGGCGCATGTAGTGGACGCGGGTCGAATTTGAAACCACCGCCGGCCGTCCCTAGCTGCAGTGCATGACCGACCTTACCCAATTCCCGATTACCCGCCGCTGGAAGCCCGAGCACCCCGACCGGCTCCAGCTCTATTCGCTCAACACGCCCAACGGCGTTAAGGTGTCGATCATGCTCGAGGAGATCGGGCGGCCGTACGAAGCGCATCTCGTCGACATCGGAGCGAACGAGAGCTGGACGCCCGAGTTCCTGTCATTGAACCCCAACGGCAAGATCCCTGCGATCATCGACCCTGACGGGCCCGACGGAACTCCGCTTGGGCTCGCGGAATCCGGCGCCATCCTGATCTATCTCGCCGACAAGACCGGCAGGCTGCTCCCTGCCGGCAACCGCCGCTACGAAACCATCCAGTGGGTGATGTGGCAGATGGGCCATGTCGGGCCGATGTTCGGGCAGGTCGGATTCTTCCACAAATTCTCCGGCGCCAAGTGGGAGGACAAGCGCCCGCTCCAGCGCTACGCCGACGAATCGAAGCGGCTGCTGGAGATGCTCGACGCGCGGCTCGACGTGCGTGAGTGGGTGATGGGCGACGACTATACGATCGCCGATATCGCATTGCTCGGCTGGGTGAGGAACCTCGTCGGTTTTTACCAGGCCGCGGACCTCGTCGACTATCACAGGCTCGGCAATGTCGAGGCGTGGCTGCAGCGCGGCCTCGCCAGGCCGGCAGTGCAGCGCGGGCTCCACGTCACCGAGAAGGCGCCGCGCTAGGCTGCCTCTGCTTCGTCGGAGGCATTGATCGCAGCGAGCAATTGGCGAAGACCGTCCTGACGCTCGCGGACGAGGTCGGCGAGGGTGTAATTGTCGAGGACCTCCATGAACGCCGCGAGCGCCTGGTGCAGGGCTCCAGTCAGCGAGCAGGCGCTCGCAATCACGCATGACGCGCAATCGACGAGATCGAAGCCGCCTTCGGTGTGGCGGACGATGTCGCCGACCCTGATCTTTTCGGCCGGAATGGCGAGCATGACTCCGCCGCTCCGACCCCTGACCGAGTCGAGATAGCCTTGCTTGCGAAGGTCGTGGACGACCTTCATCAGGTGGTTCTGCGAGATTCGGTAGGTGCGCGCCATCTCGCCGATCGAAGCAAGCCGATCGGGGCGCGCCGCCAGGTGCATCAGCACCGCAGCGCATAATCGGTGTAGCGGGTGAGCTTCATTCGATGCCCTTCGAAGAATCTTTCTCAACAAAGATGTATTTCGGTTGCATGATTATTTCCAGCTGAATACATGCACGCAAGATACATGGTTTACTGAGTCGGCGAAAGGCCGCGAGGTTCGCGATCCGCGCATGGAGAGGGAAATGACTGCACCGATGGTCGATATCAGCGTTCATCATGATCCGAAGGGCGTTTCGGACCGGATCGCCTACGGCTTCACCAAGGCGCTTCGCTTCTGCGCCGACACCTTCTTTGCCAAGCGGTACGGCCACCGGGCGATCGTGCTCGAGACCGTGGCCGCAGTGCCCGGAATGGTCGGGGCGACGATCAACCACCTCAAGTGCCTGCGCCGGATGTGCGACGACAAGGGGTGGATTCGCACGCTTATGGACGAGGCCGAGAACGAGCGCATGCACCTGATGACCTTCATCGAGGTCGCCAGGCCGACCCTGTTCGAGCGGCTGGTGATCCTTGGAGTGCAGTGGGTCTTTTACCTCGGCTTCTTCGCGCTCTATCTCGTCTCCTCGAAGACCGCGCACCGGATCGTCGGCTATTTCGAGGAGGAGGCGGTGCTGAGCTACACGCATTACCTCAAGGAGATCGACGAGGGCCGGAGCCCGAACGTGCCGGCGCCCGAGATCGCCAAGCGCTACTGGGGATTGCCGGAGGACTCGACCTTGCGCGACGTCGTGCTCGTCGTCCGTGCGGATGAAGCGCATCACCGCGACGTGAACCACGGCTTCGCCAATGAGCTTGGCGGGCTGCCGGTGGAGAAGTCGCGAATCGCGCTGTCGCCGGATCACGAGGGTGGCGGTCGCATTGCGGCTTGAGATTTTATTGCGCTATGTTGTTCATTGACGACAGACGGTTCCGGCGGGTCTTCGCAGGGATTTCCAGCGTGAGGTGATACGAGCTCGAGAGCACTTGGCGGCGGCACATGACTGCAAGGGGGGCGAGGATGGAATCGGGCGAGCAAGAGCGAGACCTGACTCAAGCGTCGACCGATCCGATCAGCAATATCCTCAAGTGGCTGTTGCTTGTCGTGGCAATCCTGTGCTTCGGCCTGCTCGGCTGGGCGACCGTGCTCACCTACGAAAAAGCGCCGCCTCAGCCGCTGGCGTTCGTCGACCAGGCTGGCGCCGTGCTGATGACCGGCGACGATATCATCGCCGGCAAGGGCGGCTTCCAGAAAGCCGACCTGATGGACTACGGAAGCATCTACGGCATGGGGTCCTACTTCGGCGAGGACTACACGGCTTCCACTCTCGTCCGGCTGGGAGTGCTCACCAAGCAGGCGCTTGCCAACTCGGCCACGACGCCGCCGGACACGAAGGCGCCCGGCAACAAGTCGCTCGCCACCACAGGCCCTGGCGGGACTCCGCCCGTACCGACGACGCCGCCCGCGGCCTCGCCCGCTGCTGCAATCGCCGATGCGACCGTCACCGCGATCATGCAGAAGCAGCTTCAGGGTATCGATCTCACGCAGTCGAAGGTCGTGGTGCCGGACGCCGTCGCGCAGGCGATCCGCGGGGTGCAGGCGGAGCTCACGACCAAGCTCAACACCCCCAACCTTTCCGCAGGCTGGGTCCCCGCCAAGAGCCTAGACCCGGCGCTGCGCGCGCAGACTGCAGACTTCATCATCTATTCCGCGATCACGACGGTCGCTCGGCGGCCCGATCATCCGGACACCTCGTGGACCGAGAACTGGCCTTATGAGCCGTCGGTCGGCAACACGCCGACGACCAACACCTTCCATTGGACGTGGATCAGTTTCTGCTTCACTTTTTTCGCGTTCGGGTTCGTGCTGTGGCTCTACCGCGCCTATCTGGACAGTCCGGACGATGCGCCGATGGAGCGCGGGCTGGCGGTCTTTCGGCCGCTCACTCCAAGCCAGGTCAAGACCGGCAAATATTTTATCGTCGTCGCGCTGATATTCCTCGCCATGCAGGGCGCGGGCGCGATCATGGCGCACTCCTATTACGACCGGGAGACGTTCTACGGCGTCCAGCTCAACTACATCCTGCCGTACAATTTCCTGAGGAGCTTCCACCTGCAGGCGCCGATCATCTGGATCGGGCTGGGGTGGATCGCGAGCGGCCTGTTCATAGCGCCGGCGATCGCGGGCGGCCGCGAGGCGAAGGGCCAGGGCCTGCTGGTCGACGTCCTGTTCTGGGTGTCCCTGTTCGTGGTGGTCGCGGCGCTCGCCGGCAATTACCTCGGCGTCCAAGGAGTCATCGACAAAGGCTGGTTCTGGTTCGGCAACCAGGGGCTGTCTTACATTCAGCTGGGACGCTTCTGGCAAATCCTGTTCTTCGTCGCACTGCTCAGCTGGAGCGGGCTCATGTTCCGCGCCCTGTGGCCCAGTCGCGACACCGTGGTCGAAGCGACGAAGCAATTCTGGAGCGGACGAATCCGGCTCGAGCATCTCATCTGGGCGGCGACGATCAACGTCGCCGTTCTCTACATCTTTGGAATGATTCCGCTGACCGGGATCGAGAAGTCATTCACCATCACCGATTTCTGGCGCTGGTGGGTGGTCCATCTGTGGGTCGAGCAGTCGTTCGAATTCTTCGCCGTCGCGATGAGCGCATATCTGCTGATGTCGCTGGGCCTGGTTTCCCGGAAGCTCGCCGAACGCTCTGTCTATCTCGAGCTGATCCTGATCTTCCTGGGCGGCGTCCTCGGCACCGGCCACCACCTTTATTGGGGCGGCGGGCCGAGCATGTGGGTGCCGCTGGGCAGCATGTTCTCCTTCATCGAAGTCTTGCCGCTGGTTCTCCTGATCCTGGAAGCGATCTCGCAGCACCGGCTGATCAAGGGGGCAGCAGCTTTCGATTACGGGCTGGCCTATCTCTACATCCTCGGCTCGGCCTTCTGGAATTTCGTGGGTGCCGGCGTGTTCGGCGGCGGCACGTTGAATGCACCGCTCGTCAATTATTACGAGCACGGCACCTTCCTGACTCTGAACCATGCGCACACCTCGCTGTTCGGGGCGTTCGGGCTGCTCGCGCTGGGCCTCATCTATTTCTGCCTTCGCTACCGCGCGGGCCCGGGCGCAGAGTTTAACGAGAGGCCAGGGCGGATCGCCTTCTGGTGCTACAATATCGGCCTTCTGATGTGGATATTCCTCCACTTCTTTCCGATCGGATGGTCCCAGCTCGACGCCGTGTACGAGCACGGCTTCGCCTGGGCACGAAGCCAGGCGTTCTACGACCAGACCCGGTTCTGGCAGTGGATGCGGATGCCCGGCGACATCGTCTTCTCGGTCGGAACGCTGATCATGGCCTGGGACTTCATCGTCAAGCTGAGGAAGCCGCGCCCGCATTTTGCGGAGGCTGTCGCACGCTAGGAGCCGCGGGTCTTTCGTAGGCGGTCCTCGCAACCCCGGCTCGGCGAGTGAGTTGCATTCAATGGGCACGGAGGGCCTTCGCTGACCATGACTCACGAATATGGCGATCCTTTCAATGACGAGACCATCCTCGCCGCCGTCGCGAGAGTGATTGCGTTGCGCGAAGCGGCTCCGCGACAAGCCCTTCAGGAACACGTCGAACGCGCCGTCCACGAATGCGTGTGCGCCTGTGCCGTCGAGATCGAGGACATCGTCGAACGCGGCAGATCGGGGATCCATGACAGCTTCGTCGCGGAGGTTCGAAAGCGAGTCGAGATCAGCCTCTGGCCTGCTGCCACAAGCGGCAGGGATGTGGTCGACCAAGCATCCGAACAGTCGTTCCCGGCAAGCGACGCGCCGTCATGGATTTGGGAGAAGCCCTGAATGGCTCTTCATCACGCCACGAGCGGCGAGGTGGTCGACCTTCGGGCCTTCGCGAATGGCCTTCGAAACACGCGGACCAGCGCGCTTGTGAAATCCGAGAGTTTCGAAGCGATCCAGCTAGTGGTCCAGGCCGGTGGGCAAATCCCCGCGCATCAAGTCGCCGGACAGTTCACGCTGCTGTGCATTGAGGGCCGGGTGACAATCGGTCTCGAGGCCGGAGCGGTTGAGCTTTCCGCGGGCCAATGGGTGTTTTTCGACGGCGGCATTCGCCATTCCGTCGAGGCGTTGGAAGATTCGTCCTTGCTTCTGACCATCATCTTCGGGGACGAATCGGGCTGAGACCTGATTGGATTCAGCTGAAGTTGAAGTTGAAGCTGATGCTGAGCCGCTCGCCGCGGCTTGAGCCGGCGAGCACCTCGTGCCTCAGCCAGCTTTCCCACAGGAGCAGCAGGCCTGGCCGCGGCTGGACCGTCACGAATGTGTCTTCGCGTGTCGGCGCGGCCATCATCAGCGGCAGGCGCGGGTCCTCGAACCGGATCGCGCCGGAGCCGGCTGGAGCTTCGACGTAGAGCGTTCCCGAAACGATGCTGTGCGGGTGGATGTGGCCGCTGTGGTGCCCTGCGGCCTTCAGGAGGTTGACCCACAGGCTGTCGAGCTTCGGCTTTGCCTCCCATCCCGCTTCCCCGGCGAACAGGCGCGCGTGGCGGGTGAGCAGCTTCGCCAGGTCCGCGAACGCAGGATCGCGTTTCGGAAGATCGTCGAGCGACGCGTAACTGGTGTAGCCGGCGTAGCGGTGCTCCTCGCTCCAGCGGCGCCCCGCCATGTCGTCGGAGGCGAGTGAGCGGATGGAGTGGGCGAGCTCGGGCAGCAGCGCAGGATCGACGTCGGCTTCGTAAAGCAGGGTGGGGAAGAGAAAGCGCGTCGGCATCGAGCGGGTCTGCGGCTTCGACGAACGGCAGGCAAGCCCCGTGGACAGGCCGCAAGCCCCTGACTAGCCTTCCCGCACGTGCCGGGGAGGTCCTTCATGCGCCGTCGCTTGCTGAGTTCGTCCGTTTCGCTCGCACTCGTGCTGGCGCTGGCGGTTCCTGCCACTGCGGCGGCTCCCGCCGCGAAGGCGACAGCGCAGGCCGCCAAGCCGTTGCTCAAGGTCGATGCCGATCCGGTCAGCGGCAAGATCGTCGCGACCTTCCCCAAGCCCGACGCGGACGGAATCTCGGCGCGCTACATCTATCTGACCCAGCTCGAGACGGGGCTCGGGTCGGCGCCGATCGGGCTCGACCGGGCGACCGCGAACGAAAGCCGGATCCTGGTCTTCCGTCGCCTCGGCAAGAAAGTCGCCGCCGAGGTCGAGAACAGCAAGTTCACCGCCAGCGGCACCGACGACGAGAAACGCGCCGCGCGCAACAGCTTCGCGACTTCCACCCTGTGGCTCGGCGACGTCATCAAGACCAATCCCGACGGCTCCTACACCGTCGATCTTTCCGGCTTTCTCGCGCGCGACGATCTCGACGTCGTCGCTGCTATCAAGCGCGGCGGCGGCGGCGAGTTCAAGTTCGTCCCCGAATTGAGCGCCGCCGACCCCAATTTCGTGAAGGTGTTTCCGAAGAACGCGGAATTCGCCGCCCGGATCAGCTTCCGCTCCGACGATCCCAAGCCGGAAGTGTCGAACATCGTCAGCGGCAACACGCTGAGCCTGGTGCTCCGCCATTCGCTGATCGCTCTGCCCGAGCCCGGCTACGTCCCGCGCACCGACCCGTTCGGCTACAGCCTCGGGCGCGAGCAGGTCGATTATTCGGCGCCGCTCGGAAAGCCGGTGGTGATCGAGCTGGCTCGCCGCTTCCGGCTCGAAAAGACGGACCCCGCCGCCGCCCGTTCGCCGGTCACCAAGCCGATCGTCTTCTATATCGACCGGGCCGCGCCCGATCCCGTGCGGACGGCGCTGGTCGAGGGCGTGAGTTGGTGGAAGGCGGCGTTCGACGCCGCGGGCTATGAGAATGCGTTCCAGGTCGCCGTGCTTCCCGAAGGCGCCGACCCGCTCGACGTTCGCTACAATGTCGTCAACTGGGTCGACCGGGCGACCCGCGGCTGGTCCTACGGGCAGCCGATCGACGATCCGCGCACCGGCGAAATCATCAAGGGTTCGGTGCTGCTGGGCTCGCTTCGGGTTCGCCAGGATATGACGATTTTCCAGGCGCTGGTCGGGGCGGGGCTGACCGGGACCGGCGATGTCAACGACCCGATCGCGGCGGCGCTGGCGCGGATCCGGCAACTCGGGGCGCACGAGGTGGGCCACGCGATCGGGCTCGCGCACAATTTCGCGGCCAGCACCCAGGGTCGCTATTCGGTAATGGATTATCCCGCGCCGCGGATCGAGCTCGAGAACGGAGTGCCGTCGCTTCGCGATGCCTATGGCGTCGGGGTCGGCCCGTGGGACCGGTTCATGGTGAAATGGCTGTACGTGCCGACGGACGCGGCGGCACGCCCGATCCTCGCCCAGGCGCGCGCGGAAGGGCTTCGCTTCGTCGCCGACAACGATGCCCGGCCGGTCGGAGCGGGCCATCCCGAAGGCTCGCTCTGGGACGACAGCGCCGATCCGGTGGCCGAGCTCAGGCGGATGATGGAGGTTCGGCGGGTCGCGATCCAGCGCTTCGGAACTGCGGCCATTCCGGCCGGCGAGTCGCTGTCCGACCTTCGCCGTGCCTTTGTTCCGATCTGGCTGATCGACCGTTACCAGGTCGAAGCCGCGGCCAAGTCGCTGGGCGGGGTGAACTTTCCTTATGCGGTCAATGGCGAGCAGGCGCTCGCGCAGACGGTTCCGGGCGCCACCCAGTGGGCAGCGCTCTACGCGCTTCTTGATACGCTCTCGCCGGCCGAGCTCACCGTTCCAGGTCGCCTTCAGCCGTTGCTTTCGAGCGGCTTCGGCGGCGGGCCGGACCGGCAGACCGAGATCGAGATCATCCCGACGGCCGGCGGCCCGGTGTTCGACCCGCTCAAGGCGACCGAAGTCGGGGCGATGCAGACCCTGAATTCGCTGCTCGCGCCCGAGCGGCTGAACCGGCTCGAGCTCCAGCATGCGGCGGACTCGTCGATTCCCGCGGCAGGGCAGGTGTTCGATTTGCTGCTCGACCGGAGCCTTGCCGGCGCAAGCGATGCGGTTGGCCGCCGTACTGCGACGACCTCGATCCTCGCGCTTGCACGGGTTCAACGCAATCCGACTTTGTCGCCCACAATCCAGCTTCAGCTTTCCGGGCGCATGGACCGGCTCGCGGAGCGGCTGGCGCGGTGGCGCGGCGACTCGCAACAGCAGGATTGGGCGCGGGGACTTGCGTCGCTGCTCCGCGACCGCGAGGCGCTGGACAAGGTCATCGCCGACCCGAGGCGGCTCCCCGACGTCCCTCCCGGAATGCCCATCGGCGACGGCGACTGACAGCGCATCTGTTCTTTCACTTCAGTCACTTGTAAGCTTTCCCGCGAACAGGGGAGCGCCCGCTTATGTCGGACGTGTTCGTATCCTACGCCCGCTCGAGCGAGGCCCAGGCGAAGCAAGTCGAGGATGCGTTGCGCGATGCCGGCTACGGCGTCTGGCGCGATGCGGAGCTTCCCGCCCATCGCGGCTATGCCGAGGTGATCGAGGAACGGCTCAAGGCCGCGAAGGCGGTCGTTGTCCTGTGGTCCGAAGAAGCGGCGAAGTCGCACTGGGTGCGGGCCGAAGCGGATAGCGCCCGCGAGAGCCGGACGCTGGTCCAGGCGAGCGTCGACGGCACGATCCCGCCGATCCCCTTCAACCAGATCCAGTGCGCCGGCCTCAAGGGCTGGGCGGGGGAAAGCGACCACGCCGGCTGGAAGAAGCTGCTGGCGAGCGTCGCCGACCTCCTGGAAGAAACTCGCGAATTCGTTCGGCCGACGAAGGCGCAAGCGAAAAAGACCTCCATCTGCGTCCTGCCCTTCGCCAACATGAGCGGCGATGCCGAGCAGGAATATTTCAGCGACGGCATCTCCGAGGACATCACTACCGATCTGTCGAAAATCTCGGCGCTGGAAGTCACCGCCAGGAACACCGCATTCACGTTCAAGGGGCGCTCGGTCGACGTCTGCGACGTTGCGAGGAAGCTCGGAGTGACCCATGTCCTCGAAGGCAGCGTCAGAAAGGCCGGTAACCGGCTCCGGATCACCGCGCAGCTGATTGACGGTGCGGGCGGCGGCCATGTCTGGGCCGATCGCTACGACCGCGACCTCACCGACATCTTCGAGATCCAGGACGAGATCAGCCACTCGATCGTCGCTGCCTTGAAGGTGAAGCTTCTCCCCGAAGAGAAGAAGGCGATCGAGCAGCGCGGGACGACCAACGTCGAGGCCTACAAGCTGTACCTGCTGGCGCGGCAATATTGGGTCACAGGCAATCATGGCGACCCGCGCCGCGAGGAACGCGTGATGCGGATCTGCAGCCGCGCGGTACAGATCGATCCCTATTATGCGCAGGCCTGGGCGTTGCTGGCGATCGCGCAGTCGAACCTTCGTTACGGCTTTGGGCGCGAGGTCGACGACGGCTTTGTCGCCGCGCACACGGCCCTGTCGATCGATCCAGGCGTTGCCGAAGCCTATTGCGCGATCGTCCGCCGGCTGGAGGAGCAGGGTCACCATTCCGAGGCCGAAGCGGAGATCGAGAAGGCCCTTCGACTGGCTCCGGATTCATGGGAGGTGAACAAGGAGGCGGCCCGGCTCAGGAAGCTGCGGCGGGAGTTCGAAGCAGCTAGTCGCCATTACGCCAAGGCGGCGGAAGTAATGGACAACGACTTCCATGCCTGGGCACTGCTCGCAACCTGTTCGCAGGCGCTTGGCGATTTCGAAAGAGTGCGGGCGTGCGCCGCCAAGATGGTATCGGAGGCCGAAAAGGCGCTCCAGCAGGACCCCAGCAACGGCGCTGCCCTTGGAATCGTCGCCGGCGGTTATGCGATCCTCGGCGACTCCGATCGCGCCCGCGAATGGATTGAACGGGCAATGCTGATCGATCCCGACAATTCGAACATGAAGTATAATTTCGCCTGCATCCTTGCAGCCTATGTTGGCGACAAGGACGAGGCGCTGCGATTGCTCGAAGCTGCTTTATCGCTTTCGGGAGCGACGCAGCTGAGGATTGCCGAAGCCGATCCCGATTTCGACTGCCTGCGAGACGATCCGAGATTCAGGAAACTGCTCGCTCGTGAAAGGAAGCGTCACGGCATCGAGCCGGCCGTGGCGGTCGAGATCGTCAGCCCGACTGCTGCATCCTGAGCGCAATAGCGCCGCCTCGCCAGGGCTTTGGCTATCCTTCGTCAATCACCGCCTGTAAAGTTTGCTACTCAAGAGGGAGGCCGGCCGGCGCGTGTCGCACGTGTTCATCTCTTATGCGCGATCGACCGAGGAGCAGGCGATCCAGGTCGAAAAGGCGCTTCGCGACACCGGCTACGGCGTCTGGCGCGACGCCGAGCTTCCGGCCCACCGCACCTATGCGGATGTTATCGAGGAACGGCTCAAGTCCGCCAACGCGGTCGTCGTCTTGTGGTCGGCCGAAGCGGCGAGGTCGCAATGGGTGCGGGCCGAAGCGGACGCCGCTCGCGAGCTGGGGACGCTGATCCAGGCCAGCGTCGACGGCACGGTTCCGCCGATGCCGTTCAATCAGATCCAGTGCGCGGATCTTAAGGGTTGGAAGGGTGGCGATGGCGCCGGTTGGCAGAAGCTCTCGGCAAGCGTTGCGGCGCTCGCCGGCGGTTCGACGAATCAATCGGATCGGGCGAAGGCAAAACGACAGACGAATTCAGTCTGCGTGCTGCCCTTCGCCAACATGAGCGGCGATGCCGAGCAGGAATATTTCAGCGACGGCATCAGCGAGGACATCACTACGGATTTGTCGAAAATCTCGGCGCTGGCCGTGACGGCGCGCAACACGGCGTTTCAGTTCAAGGGGCAGTCGGTTGATGTCTCCGATGTCGCGAAGAAACTCGGCGTCAGCCATGTGCTCGAAGGAAGCGTCCGCAAAGCTGGCAATCGGGTCCGGATCACCGCGCAGCTGATTGACGGGGCCACCGGCGATCACGTCTGGGCTGATCGCTACGACCGGGACCTCACCGATATCTTCGAGATCCAGGACGAGATTTCGAAAGCCATCGTGGAAGCGCTGAAGGTCAAGCTGCTGCCGGAAGAGAAAAAAGCGCTCGAGCAGCGCGGCACGACAAGCGCCGACGCGTACAACTTTTATCTGATGGCCCACAATTATTGGGTGACGGGGAACTGGGGCGACGTCCGCCAAACGGAATTGGTCGAAAGAATCTGCAGGCGGGCGGTCGAGGTCGATCCGGAATATGCGAGGGCTTGGGGCCTGCTCGCGATCGCCGAGTCGATTCTGCATTACATTTACGGGCGCGAAGGTGAGGACGGCCTGGCGGCGGCCGAGCGGGCCCTCGAGCTCAATGCGAACATTGCCGAAGCCTATGTCGTCAAGGCGCGGCACCTGTACGAACGGGATCGGGTCGAAGAGGCGAAGCAAGCGACCGAGCGCGCGATCCAGCTCGATCCGGAATCCTGGGCGGTCAATCGCGAAGCCGCGCGCATTTTCTACTTTCAACGCGACTTCGAGGCCGCTGCCCGGTGTTACGAGAAAGCGATATCGATCGTCGAAACGGATTATCATTCCTGGGGAATGCTGACGTCAATCTACATGGCGCTTGGCGACAAGGAGCGTTGGCTGGCGGCCGCACGCATGGCCGTGTCCCACGCCGAGCGGGTCCTCGCACACAACCCGACCAACGGTGCCGCACTGGCCATGGGGGCCACCGGTCTCGCGATACTGGGAGAGCATGACCGCTTCCGCGAGTGGGTCGACCGCGCGCTTCTCGTCGATCCGGACAACGCGATCATGCAATATAATTTCGCCTGCGCCATGGCGCTCCACTTGAAGGATTACGAAGGCGCGCTCGACCTGATTGCCCGCAGGCTGGAGAAGATTACGCCGGCGCTGTTCAGGGGAATACTCACGGATCCCGATCTTGATGGGATGCGGCAGCTTCCCCGATTCCAGGCCATGATCAAGGCAGCCCAGGATCATCACGGAATGCCTACCCTGGCGGGGGAAACTACTCCGCCTGCTGCATCCTGAGGGCGATCTCGCTCATGAATCGTGCGTCGTCGCCGTCGGCAAGCCATTGCGCCTCGTCGGCGATCGCGGCCAGCAGGTCCGAGAGCGGCTCCATCTCCGATTTGGCATAATTGCCGAGGACATGCGCCGTCACCTTCGCCTTCTGGCCCGGTCCGGGGTGACCGATGCCGATCCGCACTCTCCGGAAATCGGGTCCGAGATGGGCGTCGATCGAGCGCAGGCCGTTGTGCCCGGCAAGCCCGCCGCCGACGCGCACCTTCACCTTCATCGGAGCGAGGTCGAGCTCGTCGTGGAACACCGTCAGCGCATCGAGGTCGAGCTTGTAGAAGCGAAGGGCCTGGCTGACCGCATCGCCGCTGTCGTTCATGAAGGTCTGCGGCTTTAGAAGGAGCACTTTGTCGCGGCCGATGCGGCCTTCGGACAGGAGGCTTCGAAACTTCTTCGTCCATGGGCCGAAGTCGTTCAGTTCGGCGATGGCGTCGAGCGCCATGAAGCCCACATTGTGGCGCTGGAGGGAATATTGCCCCCCCGGATTGCCGAGCCCCGCCCAGATCTGCATATTTTTTCCCTAGCCGAGGCGGCGCAAAAAGAAACCGCCCGCCCTTCCGGGCGAGCGGCTCCGTGTCTGGTGTTGAAGGAGGAGGGTTACTCGGGAGTCCCCTGTTCCTTGTCTTCCTCCAGGCCTTCGCCTTCCTGCTCGATCGCGGGAACTTCGTCGGCTGCCGGAGCCGCGGCTTCCTCTTCCTCGGCCTTCATCGCCGAGGGAGCGATGACGGTGGCGACGGTGAAGTCGCGGTCTTCGATTGTGGGCTTCGCGCCCCCGGGAAGGTCGACGTTCGAGATGTGGACCGCGTCGCCGATTTCGAGGCCGGCGAGAGAAATCACGATCTCGCCCGGGATCTTGGCCGCGTCGCAGACCAGCTCAAGCTCGTGACGGACGACGTTGAGGACGCCGCCGCGCTTGAGGCCCGGCGCTTCCTCTTCGTCGACGAAGCGGACCGGGATATTGACCGTGACCTGCGCATGCTCGCCGATGCGAACGAAATCGACATGGATCGGCCGGCTGCTCACCGGGTGAAATTGCACGTCCTTGGGAAGCGTGCGGTTCGGCTTTCCGCCGACATCGACCATGATCACAGAGTTCATGAAGTGGCCGGTCGAGAGCATCTTCGTGAGAAGCTTCTCCTCGACGTGAATCGAAAGCGCTTCTTTCTTTTCGCCGTAGATCACGGCAGGCACCCGTCCGTCGCGGCGCAATGCACGGGAGGCTCCCTTGCCAGCCCGTTGGCGCGCTTCAGCGGGCAGCGTCAGCTGATCGCTCATTCGCTTGTCTCCAACTAGATTTGCCCCGCCACGCCTCCAGGGATGACCATGGCCAGGGGAGCGGCGCCTATAGGGGAGGGCGCGCTGCTTGGCAATTCCTCCCCGGCCGGGGCGAATCAGTTGATCCGCGCGGATTTCACTCCCATCGCGGCGAGCTGGTTCTGGACGCTGTCGGGGCCGCTGAGGTGCCCTGCGCCGACCGCGACGAACACGGTGCCGGGCGTCTTGAGGCGGTTGGCGATCCAGCCGGCCCAGCGCGCGTTGCGATCGACGAACATGGCCTTGTAGGTCGCCGGCGACTGCGCCCGCATCTGCATCAGCATCGGAGCGAAATTGTCGAGGTCGCCGCGACTCCAGGCCGCCTCGAGTTGCCTCAGCACCTGCGCCAGGGCCTGTATCGACTGGCGGTCCGGCACCGCCGCTTTGGGTGCATCGGGAAGCGAGCTGAACATGTTCAGCTGGAACTGGAAGCTTTCGAGGCCAGCGACCTGCTTACCCGATTGTTCGGCCGCCTCGCGAAGCACTGAATCTGCGCCGAACCTGGTCGACATGCCCTCGCTATGGCCGGCGCTCATCACCGTCCGGGTCGACGCGAGGAGCGAGGAGGCCGAGGGTGCGAGGGTGACTGCCGGACCCTGCGGCGGCACGACACGGGCGACTGCCGGTGCCGGCATCTTGCCGGGCTCGGGAACCAGGGTTTCGAGCATCAGCTGGTCGGATGCGGAGAAGGCGGTTTTCACCGCCTGCCCGAACCAGTCCGACTTGCCATCGAGCGCGTGGAACGTGCCGAACAGGTAGATGATCGTGTCGCTGTCGTTGATCACCCACAGGGCCGGATGCTGGGGCGCAACAGCGGGCGCCGCCATTGGCTGGGCGGCCTGCACCGCTCCAGGATGAAGCGGCGCCGCTGCTATCGATGCACCGATCAAAATGGGGAAAATGCCCATTGCGTCCCTCCGATCCCGTCGGGCGAGACGCCTCCGGCTGACGATTCATGTGACCGCGTTCATGGCGTGAAGCCGCCGCCGCGGATCACCGAATCATCCAACCGGTAGTTCGTGGCCCCCGCCCGATACCGCAGCCAGGATGGTCACTTACGCATCAAGAAATGTCTAGCAAAAACAGGCGGAAGTGAATTTTTCTCGTCAAACTGCAGGGTTTGCGCGATGGGCGGGGACTATTGGATGCGGCGCACTCGATAGCCATCATGCTCGAGAAGCGACTGAACCGATTTCAAGCCCGCCAAATGGCCCGCGCCGACCGCCAGGAACACGACCCCCGGCTGGGCCATCCTTTGCTCGATCCAGCGGCTCCAGTTGGCGTTCCGGCGGTCCAGGAGGGTCTCGCGCAGGGCGGGAGTCTCGGCGAGATCGTGATTGAAGGTCCTGGCGATCGCCTCGACATCGCCGTTTGCCCAGCCGCGAAGCATTTCGGAAAAATCGACGGTCGCGGTTTTGGTGGGCTCGATGGCGCCCTCGAGGAGGGAGCGCTGCGCGCTTTCCGGAAGGACGTCGAAAAAGCCGAGCTGCTGCGCATTGGTTTCCAGTTGCCCGACCGGTTTGCCGGCCGCCCCGAAGGTGTCGCGAAGGGCCTGCTCTGGACCGTTCTCGCCGCCCAGCCCGATCTCCTTGTACTGGACTCCGAGCAGGGTGAAGGCCGCGGCCCATGTTTCCATCTTGTCGAAATATGCGCGCGGGATGCCGCTCTTGGCGATCGCAGCCTCCAGCAGCGGGCGCTTGGCGGGGTCGATCCGGTCGGCCAGCGGCGGAAGCCCGTTCCCGTAGCCGAGCGTCCGCATCGCCATGATCAGCGGCTCCGGGTTCTTGGGATCGACGATGGTTTCGACGTAGAGGCTGTTCGAATTGGCGATTGCCTTGTCGATCACCGGCGTGCGCCACTGGTAATTGTCGGGAAGCAGGTGGATCGTTCCGAACAAATAGATCGTCGTGTCCTGGTCGGAGACCTCCCACAGCGCGGGGCGGGCGAGGGCGGTCGGCGCGACGGCCGGCTGCGGAGCCGCAAAGGCGGCAGTCGCAAGGCCGAGGAGCGCGAGCGCTCGCTTGAGAACTTTGAAAAGCATCGGGAGCCTTTTGCCCAGCGAAGTTGAACCCGCGATGTAGGAAGGCGGCTTGCCCCTGAGAAGGCGATACGCCAAAGCCCGCGAAACCGTGAACGGGGCTGTTTGGTGCCGCTGAGCTTCCAGGACCTGATCTTGACTCTGCATCGCTACTGGGGCGCGCAAGGCTGCGTGCTCCTGCAGCCGTACGACCTGGAGATGGGGGCGGGCACGTTCCACCCGGCGACGGTTCTCCGGGCGCTCGGGCCGGAGCCGTGGAAAGCGGCCTTCGTCCAGCCTTGCCGCCGCCCGACCGACGGCCGCTACGGCGAAAACCCCAACCGGCTCGGCCATTATTACCAGTACCAGGTGATCCTGAAGCCGAGCCCGCCGGACCTGCAGGACCTCTATCTCGGCAGCCTCGCCGAAATCGGGATCGATCCCCTCGAGCACGACATCCGCTTCGTCGAGGACGATTGGGAGAGCCCGACGCTGGGTGCCTGGGGCCTTGGATGGGAAGTCTGGTGCGACGGAATGGAAGTCACGCAGTTCACCTATTTCCAGCAGGTAGGCGGCTTCGACTGCAAGCCGGTTTCGGGCGAGCTCACCTACGGGCTCGAACGGCTGGCGATGTATATCCAGGGCAAGGACAACGTCTTCGACCTCGATTTCAATGACGCCGGAGTGAAATACGGCGACGTTTTCCTGGAGAACGAGCGCGAGCTTTCGACCTGGAACTTCGAGGTTGCGAACACCGATATCCTGTTCGATCTCTTCAAGAAGGCCGCGGCCGAGTGCGAAAGCGCTCTGAAGGCCGAGCTTCCGATCCCCGCCTATGAGCAGGCGATCAAGGCCAGCCACATCTTCAACACGCTGCAGGCGCGGGGCGTGATCTCGGTCGCCGAGCGCCAGGCCTATATCGGCCGCGTCCGCGACATGGCGAAGGGTGCCTGCGCGGCGTGGATCGACGCAAACGGGTGGCCAGCATGACCGCCGATTTCCTTCTCGAATTGCGGTCGGAGGAAATTCCGGCGCGGATGCAGGCGGCGGCGCGCAACGACCTTGCGCGGCTGTTTGCAGAGGAGTTGCAGAAGGCGGGCCTTTCAACCGAGGCGATCGACACCTTTTCGACTCCGCGGCGGCTGGCGCTGATCGCACGCGGGCTGCCGCTCGAAACGCAGGCGCGAAGCGACGAGATCAAGGGGCCGCGAACGTCCGCTCCGCCGCAGGCAGTGGAGGGATTCCTTCGCAAGACGGGGCTGACTCAGGAGCAGCTCGAAGAGCGCGACGGGATCTACTTCGCGATGGTCGAAAGTGCAGGACAGCCGACGCACGACCTGCTCGGGCCAATGGTCGAGCGGATCGTCCGCGCCTTCCCCTGGCCGAAGTCGATGCGCTGGGGCGCCGCTTCGTTGAGCGCGGAATCCCTGCGCTGGGTGCGGCCACTGCACGGGATCGTGGCGATGCTTGGCGACGACATTGTTCCGGTCGAAATCGACGGCATCCGGTCGGGCGCGACGACATTGGGCCATCGATTCCACCATTCGGGTACGATCACGATCGGCGGCCCCGGCGACTATGCGCAGAAACTTTGCGCCTGCCACGTCGTCGTGGACCAGGACCAGCGCGAGCGGATCATTCGCGAAGGCGCTGACAAAGCGGCAAAAGAGGCGGGCCTGAAGATCGTCGAGGACGAGGGCCTGGTGGTGGAAAATGCGGGCCTCACGTCGTGGCCGGTGCCGCTGCTCGGCCGCTTCGACCCCGATTATCTCGACGTGCCGCGCGAAGTGATCGTGCTTACGATGCGCTCGAACCAGAAATATTTCGCCTGCACCGGCGACGACGGCGCGCTTGCGCCGGCGTTCGTTTGCGTCGCCAATATCGAGGCGAAGGATGGCGGAAAGGCGATCGCGCAAGGGAACTCCCGGGTGCTTGCCGCACGGCTCGCCGATGCGCGGTTTTTTTGGGAGCAGGACCTCAAGGTCCCGCTCGAGGAGCAGGCAAAGAAGCTGTCTGGAATCATCTTCCACGACAAGCTCGGGACCGTGGCCGACAAGGTCGAGAGGGTGGCGAAGCTGGCTCGGTGGCTGGCGGAGGAGGGGATCGTTCCTGGAACCTTCTCCCCGGCGGGGAGAGGGCAGGGTGAGGGGGCTCCGGCCTCAGCCGCCAAGGCCGAACCCCCTCATCCCAACCTTCTCCCCGCCGGGGAGAAGGGGCAATTGGCCGACCAGGCCGAGCGCGCGGCGCGGCTGGCGAAGGCCGATCTCGTTACCGGGATGGTCGGCGAATTTCCCGAGCTTCAGGGCGTGATCGGCGGCTATCTGGCACGCGAGCAGGGCGAGCCGAACGCGGTCGCCGATGCCATTCGCGATCATTACGGAACGCCAAGCGAACCGGTTTCGGCGGCCGTCGCTCTGGCCGACAAGCTCGATACGATCTGCGCCTTCTTCGGAATCGGATTGAAGCCGACCGGTTCGAAAGACCCGTTCGCCTTGCGGAGGGCAGCGATTGGCTCAATCGAGATCATCGTTTCGGCGGGCCTGAGGTTGCCGCTTACGCAGGCGATCCGCGGTGCGCTCGCCAATCGCGCCGGACAGGCGAAATCGAGCGAAGCTGCTCACAAGCTCGACAGCACGGTTCCCGAAATCCTCGACTTCTTCGCCGACCGTCTGAAGGTCCAGCAGCGCGAGGCCGGGGTTCGGCACGACCTGATCGATGCGGTGTTTGCGCTGGGCGGCGAGGATGACCTTGTGCGGCTTCTGGCTCGGGTCCGGGCGCTCCAGGACTTCGTCGAGAAGGAGGAGGGCACGAACCTGCTCACCGCCTACAAGCGCGCGGCGAACATCCTCAAGAAGGAGAAATGGGAGGGCGGCAAGACCAAGGCCGGCACCTCTGCCGACCTGCAGGCGCAAGAGGCGGCGCTGGTCAAGGCGCTCGACGCCGCCGAGCCCAAGGCGAGCGCCGCGATCGAGAAGGAGGAGTTCACCGCGGCCATGGCGGCGCTGGCCAGCCTTCGCTCGCCGATCGACGCCTTCTTCGATCAAGTGACGGTGAACGACCCAGATGCCGCGAAGCGCGCGCGCCGGCTCGACTTTCTGATGCGCTTCCGCGACGCCGTTAACCGCGTCGCCGACTTCTCGAAGATCGAAGGCTAGCCCTAGATCTCGTCTCTATCGGGAACGCCGTCGCGGTCCTTGTCCTTGATCGCTGCGCCGCGAAGCGAATCGCGCTCGCGCCATTCCTTCTCGCGCTCGTCCCATTCGCGCTCGCGCTCGCGGTGCCGCTCCTCGATGGCTTCGCGGTCGCGGACCTCGTCGCGATAGCGATGCTTCCATTTGCGGCCGCTGCCGGCGAGCAGGAATGCACCGATGAGCAGGCCGAGCACGAAAACCAGCGCCAGGATCACCCACTGGTCGGATGTGAATGCAACCATGCTGTCCAAATCCTCATCCGGTTGACGAGGGTAGAAGCGATGGGCGGCGGTTTCCGTTCCGCCGCCGCAATCGTCAGTGCCGATTGATGAAGTTGTCGTGGATCGAGCAGGCCGCGGGGCCGAGGATGACGACGAACAAGGTCGGCAGGATGAACAGGATCAGCGGAACCGTCATGATCGCCGGCAGGCGCGCGGCTTTCTCCTCGGCCCGCATCATGCGTTCGTTGCGGAACTCGGCGGAGAGGACGCGAAGCGCGGAGGCCAGCGGAGTACCGTATTTCTCGGTCTGGATCATGGTCGTGACGACTCCGCGAACCGCTTCCAGGTCGACTCGCAACGCGAGATTCTCGAACGCCTGCCGGCGCTCGTTCAGGAAGCCGAGCTCGATCGCGGTCAAGCCGAACTCGTCGCCGAGCTCCGGATAGGCCTTGCCGAGCTCCTTCGACACGCGGCCGAAGGCGGCGTCGACGGTCAGGCCCGCCTCCGCGCAAATGACGAGCAGGTCGAGCGCATCCGGGAGGCCCTTGCGAATCGCATGGCTGCGCTTCGTGACCTTGTTCTTCAGCCAGATATCCGGGGCCTTGTAGCTGCCGACGAGGATTCCGGCGACGGTCGCATAGCGGCGAAGGCCGCCCCACTCCGGCCAGTGATTGACCACGTAGATGAGCACGATCGCCGTCAATCCGAGAACGACCGGGAGCACAAAGCGCGCGAAGATGATGAAGAAGGCCAAGTCCTTGTTGCGGATTCCGGCCTGCATCAGCCGCTGCTGAGTCTTCTGCAGCTGGTCCTCCTGCAGCATCTTGAAGTTGCTGAGGATGGCGCGGACCCGGTCGGCCGCCTGATTGCGGTTGGCGAGCTTCTTGCGCTTGTTGGTGGAGGCCACGATTCCGGCCTTCAATTGCTCGCGGCGCTCATTGAGCGCGCGCACCCGGCGGGCCATCGGATCCTTGACCGTCGTCACCGCGTAGATCGCGAGGATTACGGCCATGGTCGCGACGCCGCTCAGGATCGTCGCCACCCAGATGATGTCGACGCCGAGGAGAGAGGGGTGACTTGGCTGCATGGTCTCGCCCCTAGATCTCGAAGTTGACCATTTTGGCCATGACGAACGCGCCGATTGACATCCAGATGAGTCCGCCAATGCCCGCGACCGTGAGTCGCTGGTCGGTGAAGAAGGTGCCCATGTAGGTCGGGTTGACGAACCACACGAGGATGAAGACCACGAACGGAAGCGATCCGACGATATAGGCGGACGCCTTGGATTCGGAGCTCATCGCGCGGATCTTCAGCTTCATCTGCGCGCGTTTGCGAAGAACGTCGGCAAGGTTCGACAGGGTCTCGGCGAGATTGCCGCCGGTCTCGCGCTGGATCGCCAGGGTAATGACGAAAAACTGGAACTCCGGAGTGCCGAGCCGGTCAGCGGTATCCTGAAGCGCGCCTTCCATGGTCCGGCCGATCTTCATCTTGTCGGCGACGGCGCGGAACTCGAGTCCGACCGGGCCGCCGATCTCGCTGGCGACGATCCCGAGCGTTTCGCTGATCGGAAGGCCCGAGCGAAGTCCGCGGACCATCAGCTCGATGGCGTCCGGAAAGTTCGAAGTGAATTTCTTGACCCTGCGCGTGATCAGCTTGCCGACCACGAAGTGGGGCAGGCCGAAGCCGGCGAACAGCCCGACGAAGAGCCCCAGGATGACCGGTGCCCCGCGAAGAATGAGCAGCGCCATGACGATCAGCGTCAGTCCGAGCGAGAAGACCGCATATTTGCCGAGCGTGATCTTCTTGCCGGTCATCTCCAGCCGCTTGCGCAGCAGCGCCGGGCGCGGAATGATCGAGGAGGCGAACCCCTCCAGGCGGCTCGAGCGCGCCGCCATTAGCTTTCGGATCTGGGCCTGGGCGGCGGCGGTCACGCCTTCCGCATGCCGCTCCTTCACCATCTCGATGCGCCGCTTGAGCGCCTTGCCGGGCGATGGTCCGCTAGCCAGCTTTAGCAGCAGGACGAGCAGCCCGACTCCGCCGACAATGAGGATCAGATAGAGAAGCATCGACCATCCATTCCTTTTCGGCACGGCAGGGCTGGAGCCCCGCCGGCCGTCCAAGTCACGCTGCTTTTGCCTTCGGCTTGGCGAGCATCGACTTCAAATTGTTCACCAGGGACTTGCTGCCGCCCGGCTTCTTGTCGGCATCGGCGGCGGCACCTTCCTCGCTGGCATGGCTAAGGACCATGTTGACCAGCGAATTGAACGGCGCCGTGATCTTGCCGGTTGCGATCTCGGCAAGAGGCTTGCCGAGCTTCGCCGACTGCGCGGCCAGCTTTGCGTCGAACGGGAACACGATGTCGACGTTGCGCTCGATCGACTGCTCGAAATCCTTGCGGCTGATCTCGAGAGCGCCGCCGTTGGGAACGCCGTTGGCAACGACGATCACCTTGGTCTGCGGAGCATTCGACTTGAGCCAGGCGAGAATCCGGATCGCATCGCGCGTCGCTGCCAAGGTCAGCTCGGCGACGACCACTGCGACATGCGCGTCGTGGACCAGGTGCGGGTGCTGGATCAGCATGTGCCGCGGAAGATCCATGACCGTCGATTCGAACGCGTTGCGCATCTCTTCCTGCAGATGGAAGAAGGCGGTGCCGTCGGTGATCAGCGGCTGGTGGATCGGAGCTTCGGCCGAAAGCACCGACAGCCGCTCGTTGGCGCGAACCATCGCGCGTTCGATGAACAGGCCGTCAATTCGGCTCGGATTTTCGATCGCGTCGGTCAGGCCGCGGCCTGGCTCGAGATCGAGAGCCAGTGCTCCGGTGCCGAAGTGCACGTCGAGATCGAGAAGGGCGGTGGTGCGGTGCGAGCGCTCCCCGAGAAGCCACGCAAGCGAAGTCGCCATGGTCGACGCGCCGACGCCGCCGCGGACGCCGATGACCGCGGTCATGACATGCGGCTTGTCCACCTGGGCTTCGCCGCGCGGACCCGAAAGGATCATTTGCGCGTGGGCAAAGCTGTCGCGGAGCTGGTCGACGGTGAACGGCTTCAGCAAATAATCGTGAATGCCGCTGGCGACGAGGTCACGATAGAGCCGGACATCATTCACCTGGCCGGCCGCGATGACGATCGTGCCCGGCTCGCAAACCTCGGCCAGGCCGTTGATGTCATTGAGCGGGTCGGCCGATTCCGACAGGTCGACGAACAGGATGTTCGGGCTGGCCGAAACGGACAGCGACTGGACCGCGTTGCGAAGGCCGCCCTTGTTGACCTTTTCAGGGCTCCAGCCGTGCTCGACCGCAACCGGCCGAAGCATGTCGGCGGTCGCATCGTCACAGACGAAGGCCGTGAAGGGGTCGCGCAAACCGGCGCGAGCCTGGAACGGAGCGTTCATGCTATTTGCCCTCCGTGGTCGATTCGACCGTCTTGAGTGGACGCTTCTTCTGACCTTCCTGGATGCCGGTCAGCGGCCAGTCCCGGTACATCTGGATTGCTTTTGCGCCGGCGATCGCGTCGACCGTCGCCGGGCCCTGGCGGCCGTGGAACAGGTCTTCCGGATTGGCGACCTGCATTGCCAGGTTCGAGTTCACCCCGCAGCCGAAGTTCGACATGGTGGTGTTCTCGAAATTTGGCTGCGATGCCACGCTCCAATTGGGACAGTTCGGCACCTCGGCGCGGGTACGGCTGACGACCACCCGGACCATGTCCGAAGGAACGGCGCCTGCCGTCACCGGAGCGGCGGGAAGCACCATCATGCCGTAATTGCCAGCGATCCGTGCCACCTGGACCCGGGCCGTGTCGGCATCGCCGCCGTCGACGTAGATCGAATCTCCGTAGCCGAGGTCGAGGCTTCGAAACCAGCCGTCGAGACGGGCCTCTTCGGTGGGAGCAAGAACTCCGCCCGGGGCACCGACGTCGAGAGCAAAGGTCGACCGGTTGAGCACCGGCTGGTTGACCGATTCGACCCCTCGCGACGCGAGCGGCGCACCGGGCGTCATGCAGCCGGCAAGGGCCGAAGCGAGCAGAAGCGGGACCAATTTCCTGACCATGACTCTATCCTTTTCCATCGCCGGCGTCACAGCTTGAAGCCCGGCGCCGCAGTGGTGGGCGAAGCACCGATGACCGGTGCAGGAGCCCGGGCAACCGCCGCCGGACCGCTCACGCCAGTGTACGTCTGGCCCTCGAGGAACTGCTGCGCGTCGCTCGGCGCGCGGTAGCCGTTGGTCGGCAACGCCATCTGCCCGTTGACCGGCCGCACCAGGTACGGGGTCACAATGATGACGAGCTCGGTTTCCTGGCGACGGAACTTGGTCGAGCGGAACAGCGCCCCGAGGATCGGCAGGTCACCCAGGAACGGGGCCTTGTCGATGCTGTTGTTGTTGGAGTTCTTGAGCAGCCCGGCGAGCATGAAGCTCTGGCCGGAGCCGAGTTCGACGGTCGTTTCGGCGCGGCGGGTCGTCAGCGCCGGGATGGTGAACCCGCCCAGCTTGACCGAGCCCGCATCCGACAACTCGCTGACTTCCGGCCGTACCCGCATCGAGATGCGCCCGTCGGCCAGGACGATCGGAGTGAAAGCCAGCGAAACGCCGAACTGCTTGTACTCGATCGTCACCGCGCCAGCGGTTGCCCCGCCCTGCGACACAGGGATCGGGAACTCGCCGCCGGCCAGGAAGCTGGCGGTTTCGCCTGAAAGCGCGGTCAGGTTCGGCTCGGCGAGCGTGGTCACCAGGCCGTCGGTTTCGGCCAGGTCGAGCGAGCTCAAGATATCCATGCCGAAGAGCTTGCCGACGCCGGACAAAGTCGAACCGGTGGCGCTACGGAGAATTTTCGGCGTCAGACCCGTCGTATCGTCGGGAGGAGGGAGGAAAATTCCCGAACCCTGCGAAATTCCGATGCCGCCGCTGCCGGTGAGCAGGTTCACTCCGATCGACTTCAAAAGGTCGCGATTGACCTCGGCGATCCGCACCTTCAGCGTGACCTGAAGCGGTGTTGCGGTGCGCAGCCGATTGAGCGGCACGATGTTCAGCGCGTCGCCCGGCTTGATCCCGGGGTTGAGCACCGACGAGACAAGCGTCTCCGCCTGGGCTGCATCGTCGGGGGACGCGACGGTCCCGTTGATGACTGCGACCTGGCCGACGGTCGTCACGGTGATGTTCGAGTCCGGCATCGCGGCGCGAAGCATGTCGTTGACGCTCGACAGGTTCTGGCTGACGTGGACTTGCGCCCCGTAAACCAGCGACCCGTCGCGAGCCGTCGCGATGATCGTGGCGTCACCCATCTTCTTGCCGAAGATGTTGATCTGCCGCGGCGAGTTCACATAGACATCCGCGACGTCGGGGTTCGACGTCCAGACGCTGGTGACGCTCTTCGAAAGGCTGATCATCTGACCCTCGCCGGTCGACAGCGTGAGCTGACGGGTCGGCTTGTAGGAGGACGCGCTCTGCGCGGCCGCCGGGGTCACTGGTGCCAGCGCGGTCGGGACGGCGATTGCCAAAGCGGCGAGCGCTGTTCCGAGCCGGGCCCGGCTCATGATGGTACGAGTGGTCATTAGCGAGCTCCCACGGGAACGACAGACACTGCATTGCCGCGGGCAACACGAACGACCGGACCGCTCGGAGCGGCGGCGGCGGGAGCAGCACCAGTCGGGGCCGAAGCCGCGGTCGGTGCCGCCGGAGGAACCGTGCTGCGCTGGAAGCGCGACACGTCACCACCCGTCGTGTAGGTCGTGTTGTTGTCCGTCGGACGATTTGCGAAAGCGGTCAGAAGCTGGCGCTCCTCGGCGGGATCGGTCCCCTGCGGGATCTTGATGTCCCCCGAGGCAACGGCGCGCTGGATGTCCGACGACTGGTCGGCGATCGAGCGGAGCGAAAGCGAAAGCGTTCCCATGCTCTGCGCGACGGCGACCTTCTCGGCGATCCGCGGAGTCACTTCCAGAGTGACGTTGCGCGCTTCCTTGACGACCGTCTTTCCGTCCTCGTCCTTGTCCGTGTAGCGCTGGTCGGCAGCGAGTACGCGGATGTTGCGGACGATGGTTTCGGATGCGTGAAGCGGTTCGCCTTCACCGCCGCCGCGAACTTCCTGGGTCAGGACGATGTCGACGCGATCGCCCGGGAAGACGAAGCCGGCAATGCCGGTCGACGCGTTCACCGGGACGGTGACGGCGCGCATTCCGGGGCCGAGCGCAGCGGCGAGGAAGCTGCGATCCCCCGGGCCGACGATCGAGCCGCGGGTGAGCGGCTGGCCGGCGGCGATCGGATAGCGAACCACGGTTCCGAGCATCTTGCCAGGATCCGAATCGGCCTGGCCCTGCTGGTAATAGGTGGGCTGCATCGCGTCCTTCGGCCACGGCGTCCAGTCGATCATCGTCGCATCGATGATGGTGCCGACCGGAAGCGGCTTCTTGGCGATCAGAACCCTCGGGCCCTGCGGTATGGTAGCGGCCGCGGCCTGCGGCGCGCTCGCTCCGGCAAACATGTTCTTTGCCATGACTGCGGTTACGACCGCGACCATGAGCGCTCCGACAAGAAGCACGATCTTCTTAAAGTCCATGGCGAAAACGCCTCCCCTGCGGGCCCCGTCTAATTCCGACACACATCAGGCAAATTGGTTAAGAAAGCGTTGGGCGAGAATCGCCAGAGCGCCGATTGCGATCGCAACGCCGTACGGAACTTGGGGCTGTCCCCCTCTGGAACGGACCCGGTGAAGAACGAGGACAACCAGCGTCAAAATTCCGCCGGCGATCGACATGAACACAAGGAACCGAAGCGTCGCCGGCGGCGAAAACCAGAGCGCGAGCGCCGCGGCGAGCTTGACGTCGCCGCCGCCCATCATCCCGGCGAAAAACGGAATCGCGAGCAGCAGGAAGACGCCGGCGGCGACCGCGATGTGGATCGTGACTCCGGGCCAGAGCGGCAGCGCGATTGACCACCAGAAAGGCAGCGCAAGCAGGGCGACGGCGACGTTGAGCCGGTTCGAAATCGTGAACGTGCGAACGTCGATCGCCGCCGCGATCACGAGAATCAGCGCCAGGACCGCGAGCAGCAAATCGGTGAATCCGAAGTTCATCATGATTCGCGAGGTAGACGGCGCGGCTTTCTAAACCGTAACCAGCGCCGCAAATGACCCAGGTTGATGTCCTGATCGTCGGCGGAGGGATCGGCGGAGCGAGTCTCGCCGCCGAGATTGCCGCGTATCGCTCGGTCCTGCTGGTCGAGGCCGAGGCCCAGTGCGGTTTCCACTCGACCGGCCGCTCCGCCGCCTTCTGGCTCGAAAGCTACGGCGGCCCCATCGTCGCCCAGCTCAGCTCGGCATCGCGCCTTTTTCTCGATTCGCCACCGGCCGATTTTTCGGATCGCGGCTTCCTGCGCACGCGCGGCGACTTGCACATCAGCCGCGGGGACCTTCTTCCCCAGCTTCCGGAAGGGATCGAATCGCGGGTCGTCGAGCGGCGGGAGCTCGAGGCGATGGTGCCGGGAATCCGGCCGGAATGGCGAAGAGCGCTGTTCGAGCCGGGGTGCGCCGACATCGACGTGGCGGGACTGCATTCCGCCTTTCTGCGCCGGTTCCGGCGCGCCGGCGGCGTCATTCGGACCGATTCGCGGGTGCAATCTGCAAGGCGGCAGGGCGGGCAGTGGCTGGCCGAGCTTCGGGACGGTTCGGCGATCAGCGCCGCCGTCATCGTCAACGCAGCCGGCGCCTGGGCCGACCAGCTTGCGGCGGCCGCCGGTGTCGAGCCGCTTGGAATCGCCCCGAAACGGAGGACGATGGTCCAGCTCCGGGTCGGCCGAAGCGGACTTCGCGACCTACCGCTGGTCGACGATTCGCAAGGGACCTTCTATTTCAAGGGCGAGGGCGACCGGACGGTGTGGCTCAGCCCGCACGACGAAATCGACAGCGACCCGTGCGACGCCGCTCCCGAGGAAATCGATGTCGCGCTGGCGATCGACCGGTTCGAGGGCGCCGTCGACTGGCCCATCGAGGCGGTCGAGCGAAAATGGGCCGGGCTTCGCAGCTTCGCGCCCGATCGGGTGCCCGTCTATGGATTCGAACCGGGGGCGCCGGGCTTCTTCTGGTGCGCGGGCCAGGGCGGGTTCGGGATCCAGTCTGCTCCGGCCGCTGCGAAGCTTGCGGCCTCCATCCTCCTTGGGAGCGAGCCGGATTCGGTGGTCGCGCATATCGACCCGGCGCCGTTCTCGCCGGACCGGTTCCGCTAGCCCTTCTGCTCGTCCGCCTCGGCGCAGGCGAGCGCGTCGACGCGGTCGTTTTCGGGGTGACCGCTATGGCCTTTCACCCAATGCCAGAGCACCTGGTGGCGAGCCCCGGCCTCGATCAACTCCTGCCAAAGATCGGCATTCTTGACCGGCTTCCCGTCTGCCGTCCGCCATCCGTTGCGGGTCCAGCCATGAATCCACTTGGTGATGCCGTCGCGGACGTAATTGCTGTCGGTGTGAACCTCGACCCGGCACGGCCGCTTGAGCGCTTTGAGCGCCTCGATCGCCGCCCGGAGCTCCATCCGGTTATTGGTCGTGTGCGGCTCGCCGCCCTTGATCTCGCGCTCCTTGTCGCCGGTCCGAAGCAAAGCGGCCCAGCCGCCCGGCCCCGGGTTTCCCCGGCACGCTCCGTCCGTGAAGATTTCTACGAACGGCAGGTCGGCCATTCAGGCGACGAGTTCGCGCGGGAGCTTGAACACCATCCGCTCGGGCGTGTGGTCGGCGATTTCCTCGGTGACCTCGAAGTGCCGGGCCAAAGCCTCGATCACCTCGCGGACGAGAAGCTCGGGAGCCGAGGCGCCGGCGGTGATTCCGAGCGTATTCGGCTGGCCGAGCCAATCCCAGTCGATCTGCGAGGCCCGCTCGATTAGCCGCGCCGGCACGTTCAGCCGCTCGGCAACCTCGGCGAGTCGAAGCGAGTTGCTGCTGTTGGGCGAGCCGATCACCAGCAATTTGTCGCATTCCGGAGCGATCGCCTTGACCGCCGCCTGCCGGTTCGAAGTCGCATAGCAAATGTCCTCGCTGCGCGGCGCGCGAATGGCGGGAAACCGGGTCTTCAGAGCTTCGACGATCGCCGCGGTGTCGTCCACCGACAGAGTCGTCTGGGTGAGGAAGGCGAGGCGAGCCGGATCGGAAACTTCGACGTTTCGGGCATCCTCGACCGTCTCGACGAGCGTGATCGAGCCTTCGGGCACCTGGCCGAATGTGCCGATTACTTCGGGATGGCCGCCGTGGCCGATAAACAGGATCTGCAGGCCGTCCTCGATCAGCCGCTCGGCCTGGCGATGGACCTTGGACACGAGCGGGCACGTCGCGTCGACATAAGCGAGCCCGCGATCGCGCGCGCCGGCAGGGACCGACTTGGGAACTCCGTGCGCCGAGAACACGACCGGGCGGTCGTCGGGAACCTCGTCGAGCTCGTCGACGAAAACCGCGCCCAGCTGCTTGAGCCGATCGACGACGAATCGGTTGTGGACGATTTCGTGGCGGACATAGACGGGCGCGCCGAAACGCTCGAGCGCAAGCTCGACGATCTGGATCGCTCGGTCGACACCGGCGCAAAAGCCGCGCGGGGCCGCGATCAAGACTCTGAGGGGCGGTCGGTTCATGATGCAGACAGCCATGTAAGGCTTCGCTTGCAGCCTTAGAAGGGGCTTCCTATGAACGCGCACCACCTATTCCGGCCTCGTAAGGACTGCCCGCTCGTGAAGCTTCCAATTGCCTCCCTCATGGTTCTCGCCTTGCTCGCCGGTTGCACCCGCAAGGGCAATATCGAGGCCGGCGGAATCTATACGGTCCGAAGCGCCTGTCCGCAGGTCGCGATCCCGGCAGCGACCGGCGACGTCACGCTGTTCGATCCGGCAACGAGTCGCGATTCGTCTGCAATCGACGTCGAAGCGACGATCACCAACCTTCGTGCCAATTGCCAGGACGCCGGCAGCGAGGTCGTGTCGACGGCGACATTCGACGTCGTCGCAACCCGCCGCGACCCGACCCAGGCGCGACAGGTCGTGTTGCCCTTCTTCGACGTTGTCGTGCAGGCGGGCCAGAATGTCGTCGCCAAGCGGGTCGGTGCGGTCGCGCTGAACTTCCCTGCAGGAAGCCTCCGCGCCCAGACGTCGGGCCAGGCGACCGCGCGGGTGTCGCGGGCCGCGGCGACTCTTCCCGAGAGCGTCCGCGACCTCCTGACCAAGCCGCGCAAGGTCGGCGATCCCGATGCTGCGATCGATCCCATGAGCGATCCCGCGGTCCGGGCCGCGGTAGCGAACGCCTCGTTCGCGCATCTCGTCGGCTTCGAGCTGAGCCAGGACCAGCTCAAGTATAACGCCACCCGCTAATCGCGATTGACTTGGGCAGCGGGCCCAGCCAAGGCTCGCCGGGTCACCTCCGGAGCAATCCGGCGGGAGGCCGCGTGGGAGAGTTCGTCAAATGTTTCAGACATTTGGCGACGCCGAAGGAGCAACCGCCCCCGGAATCTCTCAGGCCACGGGACCGCGCGCGCCTGACAGTCTGGAAAGTGCCCTCCTTAGCCTCGAGGCGACGGAGGGCCGCCGAAGGGGCAAAGCTCTCAGGCGCAGCGACAGACGGGGGCAAGGCCAAGGGCTTGACGGCCAGGACGCCAACTGTCGCGGAGGCAATCGAATGAGCGATCACGACGACCAGGCAGGCGGGACGGAGCCGCAGCGGCTTGCGCTCGACGACTGGCACCGAAGCCGCGGCGGCCGCATGGTCGAGTTCGCCGGCTACTGGATGCCGGTCCAGTTCGAAGGAATCATGGCCGAGCATCTCTGGACCCGAGAGAATGCGGGCCTGTTCGACGTCAGCCACATGGGCCAGGTCTATGTCCACGGGCCGGAAGTCGACGCCGCGCTCGAGACGGTTCTGCCCGGCGAGCTGCTGGCGCTCCCCGACCGCAAGCTGCGTTATTCGCTTCTCCTCGACGACAGCGGCGGGATCATCGACGACCTGATGGCGACGCGGCGCGGGCGGGATTTCTACATCGTCGTCAACGGCGCCACGAAGCATGGCGACATCGAAGTGATGCGCCAGATCCTGCCCAGGGACATCTTCGTCGACCACATGACCACTCAGGCGCTGCTCGCGCTCCAGGGGCCCAAGGCGGTCGAGATCCTCGAAACGCTCGTTCCCGGCGTTTCCGAGCTCGGGTTCATGGAAGGGAATGCCTTCCACGCCTTTGGCCACCCGGTCTGGATCAGCCGCTCCGGCTATACCGGCGAGGACGGGTTCGAGATTTCCATTCCCGCGGTCGCGGCCGAGAAGCTGGCCGACTCGCTCGTCGCCGACGAGCGCGTGAAGCCGATCGGGCTCGGAGCGCGCGATTCGCTTCGGCTGGAAGCGGGGCTGCCGCTTTATGGTCACGACCTCGATCGCCACGTCACGCCGGTGATGGCCGGCCTCACCTTCGCCATTCAGAAGCGCCGCCGCGCCGAGGGCGGTTTTCCAGGCGCGCCGCGTATCCTCGCCGAGCTGGAGGACGGCCCGGTCCAGAAGCGGGTCGGTTTCGATATCGAAGGGCGCCAGCCGGTGCGCGAGGGCGCGCTCGTGCTCGACGGCGAGGGCAACGAGGTCGGCAAGGTCACCAGCGGCGGCTTCTCGCCGTCGCTGCAGCGGCCGATCGCCATGGGCTATGTCGCCAGCGGCCTCGCCGAGCCCGGAACCGAACTGAAGCTCGAGCAGCGCGGCAAGTTGTTCGACGCGCGGGTGGCGCCGATGCCGTTCGTCCCGCACCGCTATCACCGCAAGGGAGCCCCACAATGACGACCTATTTCACCCGCGAGCACGAGTGGATCGCAGTCGAGGGCGATACCGCGACGGTCGGAATCACCGACCACGCGCAGGAAGCGCTCGGCGACATCGTCTTCACCGAGGTCCCCGAGGCGGGGAAGCAGCTGAGCAAGGGCCAGGAAGCCGCGGTCGTCGAATCGGTGAAGGCGGCATCGGACGTCTATTCGCCCGTCACCGGGGAGGTGATCGAAGGCAACCAGGCGGTGGTCGACGATTCGAGCCTCGTGAACAGCGACCCGGAAGGGCAGGGCTGGTTCTTCAAGATCAGGATGACGAATCCGCCCGAGCTCGACGGACTGATGGGCGAAGACGATTACCGCGCCTGGGTGAAGTCCCTCTGATTCAGGCAGCCGCCTCGACCAGCCGCTGGGACGCGGCGGACTATGCCAGGGTCGGCGCGTTCGTGTCCGAGCTGGGAATGGCGGCGCTCGACCTGCTCGACCCCAAGCCGGGCGAGCGAATCCTAGACGTCGGCTGCGGCGACGGGGTGCTGACGAAGAGGATTGCCGAGCGGGGAGCGACCGTCACCGGCATCGACAACAGCCTCGACATGATCTGGGCGGCGCACGCGAACGGCGTCGACGCGCTGGTCGTCGATTCGGCGGACATGCATTTCGACCGAGAGTTCGACGCCGCTTTTTCCAACGCCGCGCTCCACTGGATGCTCGACAGGGACGCCGTCGCGCAGGGGATATTCCGCGCGCTGAAGCCCGGCGGGCGGTTCGCAGGCGAGATGGGCGGCGAGGGCAATCTCAGGAAGCTGCGCGAGGCGCTGGACGAGGAGCTTGTCGTCCGCGGCTATACGCCGCCGGTCGAAGCCTCCAACTGGTACGCTTCGGCGCAGGAATTCGCGGATGTCTATCGAGCCGGTGGTTTCGATCACATCGACGCGCGGCTGATCGACCGGCCGACTCCTCTCGAGCACGGAATCGCCGCCTGGGTGACGACCTTCCGCAAGGGCTGGCTCGACCGCGCCGGAGTGCCCGAAGAGGAACGCGCCGGGATCGGCGCCGCAGTCGCCGAGCGTATCCACTCCAACGTCGCGGATTATGTCCGCCTCCGCTTCATCATGAGAAAGCCTGATTGATGCGTTATTTGCCGCTCAGCGACTCCGATCGCAGCCAGATGCTGCAAGTGGTCGGCGCAAAATCGATCGACGATCTGTTCGTCGACGTGCCCAAGGCGGCGCGGCTCGACGGGCTTGTCGACGGCCTGCCGCTGCACGCGTCGGAGCTCGCCGTCGAGCGGCACATGGGCGCTCTTTCGCGCAAGAACATGGTCGCGGGCGAAGTGCCCTTCTTCCTCGGCTGTGGCGCCTACCGTCACCACGTCCCCGCCAGCGTCGACCACATCATCCAGCGCGGCGAGTTCCTGACCAGCTACACGCCCTACCAGCCGGAAATCGCGCAGGGCACGCTGCAGATGCTGTTCGAATTCCAGACGCAGGTCGCGCGCCTGTACGGCTGCGACATCGCCAATGCGTCGATGTACGACGGCTCGACCGCCTGCTGGGAAGCGATCCTGATGGCCGGAAGGATCACCCGGCGCGAGAAGGCGATCCTCTCCTCGGGCCTTCACCCGCATTACGTCAGCGTCTGCAACACGATGGCGAAGTTCACCGGCGATACGCTGGAAACGAGCGCGCCCGCGCTTTCGGCCGAAACCGATGCCGAGCAGCTGATTGCAGCGATCGACGACCAGACCGGCGCGGTCGTGGTCCAGTACCCCGACATCCTGGGCCGGATCACCGACCTCGCGCCAATTGCCGAAGCCGCGCACTCGAAGGGCGCGCTTCTGATCGCGGTCGTGACCGAGCCGGTCGCTTTGGGACTGATCAAGTCGCCGGGCGAGATGGGCGCGGACATCGTCGTTGGCGAAGGCCAGAGCATTGGCGTCGGCCTCCAGTTCGGCGGACCCTACGTCGGCTTGTTCGCTTGCAACGAGAAGTTCGTGCGTCAGATGCCGGGACGGCTCGCGGGCGAGACCGTCGACGCCGAAGGCAAGCGCGGGTTCGTCCTCACCCTGTCGACCCGCGAGCAGCACATCCGGCGCGAAAAGGCGACCAGCAACATCTGCACCAGCTCCGTGCTATGCGCGCTGGCGTTCACCGCACATCTGACATTGCTCGGAGAGAAGGGACTTCGGCAGCTCGCTTCCCTGAATCACGCGCGCGCGTGCGAGGTGGCGGATCGGATGGCCGCGATCCCCGGTGTCGAGGTCGTCAACAGCAGCTTCTTCAACGAATTTACGCTGAAGCTTCCGGTCGAGGCGCGGCCGGCGGTCCACGCGATGGTCGAGAAGGCCGTGCTGGGCGGCGTGTCGCTAGGCCGGCTCTATCCCGATGCGCCGGGCCTGGCGAACGGTCTTGTGATCGCAGTTACGGAGACGGTGACGGATGAGGATATCGACGCGCTTGAGACGGCGCTGAAGGAGGTGGCCAGGTGACCGTCAATCCGTCCGGCTGGCGGCCGACCGCCCCGACCAACGCCAGCGACTCTGGTCCCGCAACCGTGACCGGAAATCGCGCGCTTCAGCTCGAGGAGCCGTTGCTGTTCGAGCGCGGACGGCTCGACGAAACAGGAGTGGATCTTCCCGACGCGAAGCACTCCGGCGCTCGCCTCGGCGGACTCGAGCGCAATCGCGACATCGGGCTTCCCGGGCTTTCCGAACCGGAAACGGTGCGTCACTACACGCGCCTGTCGCGGCAGAATTATGCCATCGACCTGGGATTGTTCCCACTCGGGTCGTGCACCATGAAGCACAATCCGCGCCTCAACGAGAAAGTCGCGCGGATGCCGGGCTTCGCCGACGTCCACCCGCTCCAGCCGCAGGAAACCGTGCAGGGCGCGCTGCAGGTAGTCGGCGAGCTTGCCACGTGGCTGCTCACTCTCACCGGGATGAACGCCGTCGCGATGAGCCCGAAGGCCGGTGCTCATGGCGAGCTGTGCGGCCTGCTCTGCATCCGCTCCGCTCTCGAAGCGCGCGGCGATGCCCGTGAAGTGGTGCTGGTCCCGGAAAGCGCTCACGGCACCAATCCCGCAACCGCCGCCTTCGCCGGCTACAGGGTCGAGAATATCCCCGCGACCAAGGCGGGGCGGGTCGACCTGGAAGCGCTGAAGGCGCGGCTCGGCCCCGACGTCGCCGCGGTAATGATCACCAACCCGAACACCTGCGGCCTATTCGAGCCGGAGATGATCGCGATTTCGGCGGCGGTCCACGCGGCGGGCGCGTTCGTTTATTGCGACGGAGCGAACTTCAACGCGATCGTCGGCAAGGTCCGTCCGGGCGACCTCGGCATCGACGCGATGCACATCAATTTGCACAAGACGTTCTCGACGCCGCACGGCGGCGGTGGGCCGGGCTCGGGACCCGTCGTCCTGTCGGAAGCGCTGGCGCCGTTCGGACCGCTGCCCTTCGTCGCGAAAACGGCCGACGGATCGTACAGGCTGGTCGAGGAAGAGAATGCTGGCGAGGAGCATCACGCACGCAGCTTCGGCCGGATGACCGCCTTCCACGGCCAGATGGGCATGTTCACCCGGGCGCTCGCGTACATCCTCAGCCACGGCGCCGACGGCCTTCGCCAGGTCGCCGAGGATGCGGTGCTGAACGCCAATTACGTCCTTCGCTCTCTCGCGGACGTGCTCGACGCGCCGTTCGCCAAAAGCGGACCGTGCATGCACGAGGCGCTCTTCTCCGACAAAGGCTTCGCCGAAGGGCTGAGCACGATCGATCTTGCCAAGGCTCTGATCGACGAAGGCTTCCACCCGATGACCATGTATTTCCCGCTGGTCGTCCACGGCGCGATGCTGGTCGAGCCGACCGAGACCGAATCGAAGGCGGCGCTCGACCAGTTCATCGCGGCGATGCGCTCGATCGCGGAGCGCGCGAAGGCGGGGGACCAGAGCCTGAAGGCCGCGCCCGTCTATGCGCCCCGGCGGCGGCTTGACGAAACGCTCGCCGCAAGGAAACCCGTGCTCGTCTATCGCGAACCGGAACAGGCGGAGGCGGCACAATGACGGTCGAGCAACCCCACGGCTGGCTGGCCACCCTTCTGCCGTTTGCGATCATCGTGGTCGTCGTCGCGCTTCGGCTTCGAACCATGCGCAGCGAGCGCAAGCTCAACCTCAAGTCGCTGTGGATCGTGCCCGTCGTTTACCTGATCCTGATCGCCTTCATGTTCACCGCGCTTCCGCCGACCATCCTGGGATGGGAGCTGATCCTCGGCGGGCTGATCATCGGCCTCCTCGTCGGCTGGTATCGAGGCCGGATGATCGCGATCCATCGCGATCCGGCGACCGGCGAGCTTCGCCAGAAGGCGTCTCCGCTGGCGATGCTCCTGCTCGTCGCGATCATCGTGTTGAAGCTCGGCGCGCGGCAGGTCTTCGGCGAAACCGCGGCCTCCAATGCGTCCAGTCCGGCGATGCTGATGACCGATGCCTTCATCGGCTTCGCCCTCGGGCTCCTCTCCGCGACTCGAATCGAGATATACACGCGGGCCCGCGGGCTGGTCGCGGCGGAGTGAGCGGCGAGCGGCGATTCTACGAGGCTCCCGCTGCCGACGGGCGACGGTCCGCTCCCGCGGCGCTGAGGAACCGCGAGCCGATCGCCGATGTGCTGGCCGAATGGCTGCCGGACAAGGGTCTTGTGCTGGAGATTGCCAGCGGCACCGGTGAGCACGGCCGCTATTTTGCAGCGCGCTTCCCCAATCTGTCGTGGCAGCCGAGCGATGTTCACCCCGAGGCGCTCGAATCGATCCGGTCCTGGCGAGCCGCGGCGAACCTGCCGAACCTGCGCGAGCCGCTGGTCATCGATGCCGCGTCAGCCGACTGGCCGATCGACAACGCGGATGCGGTCCTCAATATCAACATGGCCCACATCAGCCCGTGGGAATCGTCGCTCGGGCTGCTGGAGGGAGCATCGCGGCTGCTTCCCGCCGGGGCGCCGCTGATTCTCTACGGCCCCTGGCTGAACGACGATGTCGAAACCGCGCCCAGCAATGTCGCCTTCGACGCCGATCTCAAGAGCCGCGACCGGCGCTGGGGCCTTCGCCGGGTGGAAGATTTCGTGGCCGAAGCCGAATCCCGTGGTCTCGAACTGGCGGACCGGCGGGCAATGCCGGCGAATAATGTGATGCTTCTGTTCCGAAACGGCACAATCGAAACAGCGCCTTAAAGCTACCTTTACTCCGCGCGTGTATTCGCGAGGAGAATGGACCAGAGCACCGCAATCCAGAACCGGCGGCACCGCCGATCGAATGTCATGTTGAAGGCGACGCTGGAGATACCCGGCGAGTCCCTGCCGGTCGTGCTGCGCAATCTTTCGCAGGAGGGCGCACTGGTCAAAGGCGAGGACTTGCCCGACCAGGGCAGCCGGGTCCTGTTCCACCGCGACGGCTTGAGCGTGCCCAGCCGAATCGCCTGGTCGCATTGCGGGCACGCCGGAATCGCCTTCGACGTCCCGCTCTATCCTAAGGAGATGCTCCGGCACGTCCCCGACCGGCAGCCGAAGGTCGAGCTCCCGATCAATCGCCGGCCGGGCTTTTCCTGCAAACCGCTGTCGCCGGCAGAGCGGGCATTGATCGAGCGGTGGGCGATCCCGGGAGGCAGCAGACTCGGCGAATGAGGAGTCAGGCGCTCGAGCGCCCGTGCAGCCATTCGGTCAGTGCCGCCAGTGCAAGCACGGTGTTGAAGCTGATTCCGTAGCGCGACCCTTCGCACCAGCGGATCACCGCTGCCAGTGGCGGCAGGCCGGGCAGGCTCACGGTCACCTCCGCGCCCGGAGTCAGGCCATTCTCGCTCTCGACGCTCATGCCTCCCTGAGAGATGTTGATCAGCGTCGTGCGGTTGGTCGTCGCGCCTTCGCGGACGGAGACGATGCAGCGTACCTCGACCCGGGGCATGCGCGGGCGTGGGCCCTTCGCGCTGGACTTGAGAAGATCGACGATATCGACGGCTTCGTCGAAGGTGATCCCGGCATCGGTGCCCTTGACCCAGTTCACTCGGCCGGAAATCGGCTGCTGTTCCTTGAGCTCGATCCGAAGCTCGACATCGGGCTTGAGCCGGCAATAAGCGCGGATCAGTGCACCGCCCGCGGAGATGTTCTTGACCAGGCACAACTCGCGCCGGCCCTCGAGCAGGATCGAACCTACCCGAAACAGGGTAAGGTGCCGCTCGTCGACCCGCCGTTCCGGCAGGGCCGGCGGGTCCGAGGACATCGAGTAAACTGTCGTTTCGATCGGCAGCTGTTCCAAGCGGTTCCACTCCGCGGCAAGCGCGGCTCCTGTCTCACAAGCCAGCAATAGAGCGGGAAAGGCGTTACCATCCGGTTGAGATTCGCTCCGGTTTGGCACCGGATTGCCTTGATCGCGGGCAACGCAAGCCGCAGCCGGCAAACGCCGATTTCAAGGCTCGCGAACGGAACCTGTTCCAGCCGTCCGGGCTTCTGTACATTGCGTGGGAATGTCGAACGCAGCGCGATCGCTGGTGATCCGGTCGGCCGGAGTGCTGATCCTTCTGCTCGCCATCGGTGCCGCCTTGCTGCCGATTGCCAAGGGCATTCCGGCGCGGGTCGAGATCGGCGTGCTCCTCGCTGCAGCCGGGATATTCGAGCTAGCAGCGGTCGCCGCCCGGCGCGGCCATCACATCGCCGCCGGCGCCGCCGCTCTCGCCAGCCTGCTCGCGGGGCTGAGGTTGCTCCTCGATTCGGATATCAACTTCCTCACCATCCTCAATTTCGTCATCCTGTGGCTGGTGCTGCGCAGCGGGGCGCTGCTGGTTTCGTCGCGCCACTCGCCAAGCCCGCTGTGCACCTGGGTCTACCTGGCCGCCGCCGTGGATTTCGCGCTTGCCGTTCTGCTTCTCGTCGGCTTGCCGGTCGCGGTCCTGGTCTACGGCTTGTTCGGGACCACCGACGAGATCGTCGCAACCTTCGCCTGGGTTCTCGCGGCGAGCTTCATTGCCGCCGCCTGGCTGCTGATCGTCGCCGCCCCGATCGAGGCCGTCGAACCGACCTAGGGGTAGATCGCCTCGACGAAATAAAGACCCTGCGGCGGCGCATTATAGCCCAGCGCCGACCGCTCGCGGGCGTCGAGGGCGGATCTGACGTCGGCAGGATTCCACTGGCCTCGCCCGACCAGCGCGAGGCATCCGACCATCGATCGAACCTGGTGATGGAGGAAGCTTCGCGCCGCCGCTTCGATGTGGACCTCGTCGCCAAGGCGGGTGACGTCGAGCCGGTCGAGAGTCTTTACCGGGCTGTCCGACTGGCACTGAACCGATCGGAAGGTGGTGAAATCGTGTCGGCCGACCAGCAAGGCGGCACCCTCGGCCATCGCTTCGGAATCGAGCGGGACGGCAACGTGCCAGATCCGGCCGCGGTCCAGCGCCGGCGGTGCCCGGCGGTTGAGGATTCGGTAGAGATAGCGCCTGCCGACGCAGGAAAATCGCGCGTGCCAGTCGTCGGGCACATGCTGCGCCGACAGGACCGAGATCGGGTGCGGGCGGACCAGGGCGTTCACGCCCTCACGCAAGCGGTATGGAGTGAGCGTCTTCTCGATCTCGACGTGCGCACTCATCGCCAGCGCATGGACTCCGGCATCGGTGCGTCCGGCGGCGTGGATCGTCGGAAGCTCGCCCGTCATCCGCGCCAGCGCCTCCTCCAGCGCCTGCTGCACCGAGGGCCCGTGGTCCTGGCGCTGCCAGCCCATGAACGGACCGCCGTCATATTCGATGGCGAGGCGCCAGCGTGTCACGTCAGGATCGCGCCCTTCGGGATCGGGAAGCCGCGAAGCAGCTCGTCGGCCGTCATCACGCCGCGCCCCGCGCGCTGCACCTTGAGCGGACGCACGTAGCCCGAGCCGCAGGCGATGCTCAGGCAATCGTCGAGGACTTCCCCCGGCTTGCCCGATGCATCCGTTCCCGCGTCCGCCTCGAGCAGCCTGATCCGCTCGCCATTCGCTTCGAACCAGGCACCCGGCGACGGGGCGAAAGCGCGGACCTGCCGCTCGATGTCTTGCGCGCTGTCCGACCAGTCGATCTGCGCCTCGGCCTTTTCGATCTTGGAGGCGTAGGTGACTCCTTCCTGCGGCTGCGGCACAGCCTTCGCGGGCTTGTCGAGCCAGTCGACCAGGGCTTCGGCGCCGAGCTTCGCCAATTCGTCGGCCAGTTCGCCCGCGGTCTTCCGGTCGACGGGCGTTTCGCGCTTCAGCAGCATCGGCCCGGTGTCGAGCCCTTCCTCCACGCGCATGATCGTCACGCCGATCACTTGGTCCCCGGCGAGGATCGCTCGCTGGATCGGTGCCGCCCCGCGCCAGCGGGGGAGGAGCGACGCATGGACGTTGATGCAGCCGCCCTTCGGCGCCTCCAGGATCGGTTTGGGCAAGATCAGGCCATAAGCGGCGACGATGGCGATATCGGCGTCGAGCGCGGCGAAGCGCCCCTGCTCCTGCTCTTCGCGCAGGGTGGAAGGGCAGCGAACCTCGATTGCGAGCTCGTCCGCCCGCTGGTGGACCGCCGTCTTCTGCGCGCTTTTGCCCCGCCCGGCGGGCCGCGGCGGCTGCGTATAGACGCACAGGATTTCGTGCTTTGCCTCGACCAGGGCGTCGAGGCTAGGCACCGCGAATTCCGGCGATCCCATGAAGACGATGCGCATCGCGGTGCCCTATGGCGCGAGAGCGGCGAAATTCCTATCTCAACTGCCGTGGCAAGCCAGGAAATCGAAACATTGGCAAATGCACTGGCGCGGCTTCCCGGGTTGGGGCCGCGCTCGGCGCGCCGTGCCGTGCTTCACCTGATGAAGAAGCGCGAAAGCATGCTCCAGCCCTTGCTCACCGCTCTGCAGAAAGTTTCCGACACGCTCTCGACCTGCTCCACCTGCGGCAACGTCGACACGTCCGATCCTTGCGCGATCTGCCGCGACCCGCGACGCGACGACCGCTCATTGTGCGTGGTCGAGGAAGTCGCCGACCTGTGGGCGCTGGATCGCTCGCGGCTGTTTCCCGGCCGCTATCATGTCCTGGGCGGCCGGCTGTCGGCGCTCGACGGGGTGCGGCCGGAGGATCTCACCGTCGACCAGCTCGTCAGCCGCGTTTCGAAGGGTGGCATCGACGAAGTCGTGCTGGCGATGAACGCGACTCTCGAAGGGCAGACGACCGCCCACTATCTCGCCGAACGGCTCGAGGGCTTTCCGGTCCGCCTGACTCAGCTCGCGCACGGGCTCCCTGTCGGCGGCGAGCTCGATTATCTCGACGAGGGAACCCTGGCGCAGGCACTTAGAGCGAGACGGCCCGTTGCATAATCCGATGGCGGCAGCACCGGACTGGCAGAATCTCGCGATCTACGCTGTCGGGATCGCCATCATCGTCATTCTTCTTCAGCGCCTGCCCTATGTCGGCCGGATCTTCCGGTTCCTGTTTTCCTTCGCGATCCTTGCGTTCGCGGTCTTCCTTTTGCTCCAGCAGGCCCCGTACCAGCCGACTCTCGCGCGTCTCACCGAGCGGCTCGGGCTCGATAACCAGAGCGTTGCCGGCAACGAAGTTCGAATTCGAATGTCGCCCGACGGGCATTTCTGGGTCAACGCCAGCATCAACGGCGTGAAGCGCCGATTGCTGATCGACAGCGGGGCGACGGTGACCGCTCTATCGACCGGCACGGCGCGCGCGGCTGGAGTCGACACCGGCACGGGCCTCGCGCCGGTCATCCTTCAAACCGCCAACGGAGCGACACGGGCGCAGACCGGAAGCGTGGACGAGCTTCGCGTCGGCAACATCGTCGCTCGCAACCTCAAGGTCGTCAGCGCGCCCGGGCTCGACCTCGACGTGATCGGGATGAACTTCCTGTCCGAGCTCGAATCGTGGCGGGTCGAGGGTCGCACCCTCGTTCTCGTCCCCCACCACCCGCAGCGGAGCGCCGGACTGCGCTCCCTTGCAGGGAGGGGAGGCGAGTCTTAAATTCCAATCCATGGCTATTCGCACGATCCTCGAGGTTCCGGACCCGCTGCTCCGGCAGAAATCGACACCTGTCGAAAAGGTGGACGACGAGGTTCGCTCGCTCATCGCCGACATGTTCGAGACGATGTACGCGGCGCCGGGGATCGGCCTTGCCGCGATCCAGGTCGGCGTTCCCAAGCGAATCCTGGTCATCGATCTCCAGGAGCCGGAGGAGGAAGGCGGCGAGCCGGTCCGGGACCCGCGGATCTTCATCAATCCCGAAATCCTCGATTCCTCGGACCAGGAAGTGCCCTACACCGAAGGCTGCCTGTCGGTGCCCGACCAATATGCCGAGGTCGACCGGCCCGACTGCATCCGGGCGCGCTGGCTGGACGAAAATGGCGACCGGCATGAAGCCGATATCGAAGGGCTGCTCGCCACCTGTCTGCAGCACGAGATGGACCATCTCGAGGGCGTCCTGTTCATCGACCATCTGTCGCGCCTCAAGCGCGAGATGATCCTCAAGAAGCTCGCCAAGCTGCGCAAGGAGCAGGAAAAAAGGGCCGCCTAAGCCTCAGCCTTGGGGCGTGGCCTCATTCGCAGGCGCCGCCGCGTTCACAGAGTTTCCCGCCGTCGCCGCCGCATTCACATCATTGCCCGCCGTCGCATTGACGTCGCTCGCCGTCGGGGCGGCGGCATTGACGTCGTTGGCTTCAGACGAGCTCGCGTTGGCCTCGTTGGCGAGCTGGGCCTGCTGATTTGCCCAATTCGCGCGATTGTTGCAGGCGGCGAGCAGCAGGACCGTGGCGATGACGATTGCGCGGCGCATTCGATATTCCTCCCGAAATTGTGACGAAGGACTGTAGGCGACGGGCCGGGCTGTCAACAGGCCCGAGGGCGCTTCAGACGTCGCGGCCGCAGAAGACGAGGCCAGTGTCGGCGATCGCCTTCGAACTGAACAGCATTGCCTTGGCCGATTCTGCGAAGCGGATCTGCAGCGTGTCGGGTGCCTCCGGTCCTTTGGCCTTGCACATCGCCTTCACATCGTAGCCGCCGGGCACCTCAGTCACCTCGTCGAAGCTGCAGCTCGAGCCCGCGGGCGTGCGCAACGTCGTCTGGGTGAATTGCCAGGCGGCGGAATCGCAGGATTTCTGGTCGGCGGCCCATTTTCCGACGAAGCGCGGAATGGGTCCCGGCGCCGGCAGGTCGCCGGCCTTCACCGCCGTCGCTTCGCCGCCAGTCACTGCGTTCTTGGCGTCCGCCCGTCCGGAGGCGATCGGTCCGCTCGGAGCGCCGGCGACCGGCCCGCCCGGCTCGCTCGTTGCCGGGCCCTTGTTGCACCCCGCGAGGATCAGCAGGCAGGCGACCTTCGCAAAAATCCGCACGCTCAACCCTCCGGAGTGATGCTCGCTGCCGCGTTGCGGCAATCCTCGGCGCACTCGCGGCACATTTGCGCGCACAATTTGCAATGCTCGTGGTCGTGGCGCTCGCATTCCACGGCGCAGGATTCGCACACCCGCGCACACAGCTCGAGAGTCTCCTTGAGCACCGCTTCGTTGGAGCCGGTGCGGCGAACGGCGAGCTTGCCAGTGGCTTCGCACACGTCGGCGCAGTCGAGGCAGGCGCGGACGCATTGCCGCATGTCCTCCTTCTCGGCGTCGCAGGAGTCGGCGCAGCTCACGCACATTCGCGCGCAATACATCAGGTGATGCGCCGCATCGGTGAGCGCCTGGTTGACGCGGCCGGCGACGTCCGGGTGCAGCGCGATCATCTTTCGGATGGACATTGGTTTCTCCTGCTCTTCGGGACGAACTTGCGGAGAGGGTGCCGGTTCCGCTTGAGCATGGCAAATGCCGGGCGTACGGTTCCCATTCTGTTCCACCGGGGGAATGAGTATGGACGTGGGCCTGATCCTCGCCGCGATCGTCGCCCTGACGGTCGGGGCCGTCATCGGATGGCTGGTGGCGAGCCGCAACTCCGCCGGCGCTGCGCAGACCGTCGAAAACCTGCGGATGCAGCTGAACGGTGTGACGGCCGAGCGCGACGAGGCGCGGACGAGCCTGGACTCGACCGCGCGCGAGCTGGCCGCGTTGCAGGCCGACGCCCGCAATTTCGACCAGAGAATGAAGGATCTCGCCGAATCGAAGGACGCGCTGGTCGCCCAGTTCCGCGAGATCGGCGACAAGCTTCTCGACAAGGCGCACAAGGATTTCCTCGAAAAGGCGGGGGAGCGGTTCACCGCCGCCGACAAGGCAAGCGAGACCAAGCTCAAGGAGTTGCTTGCGCCGGTGGCGGAAACGCTAAAACGATACGAGGACGGCCTGCAAAGGGTCGAGAAGGAACGAATCGATCATTATGCCGGCCTGAAATCCGTCGTCGAGCAGGTGCGCGAGGGGCAGGGCAAGGTCCGCGACGAGACCCGCAATCTCGTCAACGCGCTTCGCTCCTCGCCCAAGGCGCGCGGCCGCTGGGGCGAGCAGTCGCTCCGCAATGTGCTCACTCAAGCGGGACTGGTCGAAGGCGTGGATTTCGAGATGGAGGTGTCGGTCAACACCGAGGACGGGCGGCTTCGGCCAGACGTTGTCGTGAACCTGCCATCGGAGCGCAAGCTGGTGATCGACGCAAAATGCTCGCTCAACTCCTATCTCGAGGCTTGCGAGGAGGTAGATGACGAGAAGCGGCTCGCCTGTCTCCAGGCGCATGTCGCCTCGATGCGAAACCATGTTCAGCAGCTCGGGTCGAAAGCCTATTGGGCCCAGTTCGGCGACGCCGCCGATTACGTGGTCATGTACATTCCCGGCGAGCATTTCCTCACCGCCGCGCTGGAGCAGGATTCGGGACTTTGGGAATGGGCGTTCGAGCGGCGCGTCCTGCTCGCCACGCCGACGAACCTGGTAGCGATTGCGCGCACTGTGGCGACGGTGTGGAAGCAGGAGAAGCTGGCGGCCGAGGCGGGCAAGATCGCCGAGCTCGGCAAGGAGCTTCACTCGCGCCTTGCGACCATGGCGGAGCATGTGGCGTCAGTCGGGACCAACCTCGGCCGGATGAACAACGCCTATAACAAGATGGTCGGGAGCCTTGAGAGCCAAGTGTTCACTCAGGCCCGTCGGTTCGAGGACTTCGGCGCTGGAAGCGCGAAAGAGATCGAGCCTCCACCGGTGATCGAAGCCTCGCCGCGCCCGCTGACGAAGCTGCCGGCAAAGCAGGCCGAACCGGTGGAGCTCAGCCTCGACGATCCGCTGGCGCCGCGGCTCGAGCCCGCGGACGAGGAAGACGAAGCCTAGAGCCCGCCGCAGCCATTGAAGCGCTTGGCGTCGACGGTGACCTGCAGCTTGTCGGGATAGACGCGGTCGCTCATCCCGTCGCTGCACGGGGCGTGGACGATGTTCACGTCGATGCGCGGGGTCTGGTAGATTTCACCGACAATCCCGATGATCGCCTTTGGCCTGGGCTGAACGATCGGCTGCTCGCCCGACAGGATGAAGGTGACGTTCCGATCGTCGATGATAAGGCTCCAGAACGGCTCGGTGCCGACGCCGTGATACGGCGCGGGCGGAGCCGGCGGGAAGGGCGCGCAGGCCGCGACGCCTAGAGCGAGTATCGGAATGAATGCGGCGCGATTCATGCTATCTCCGTCACCCTGAACTCGTTTCAGGGTCCATTGCTGACACGTAACCAAGCTTCATGGAAATGGATGCTGAAACAAGTTCAGCATGACGATCAGGTGGGCATCAGTTCCGCCAGCTCGCCTTCACCGCGAACGCCATCACCGCCGCCGCCATCGCCGCATTGAGGCTGTCGGCGCGGCCGGCCATCGGGATTTTGACGAGGAGGTCGCACTCGGCTTCGTAGCTTTGTGGAAGGCCCTGCTGCTCGTTGCCGATGAGGAGGAAGCAGGGTGGTTCGTACCGCGCATCCAGATAATCATCCGTCGCTTTCAGGCTGGTTCCGACGAGCTGCCCCGGACCCGAGCGAAGCCACGGCAGGAATTCCTCCCAGCGAGCGAGGGCGACCTGCTGCGTGAAGATCGCTCCCATCGAGGCCCGCACCGCCTCGACCGAAAAGGGGTCGGCGCAATCGTCGATCAGGATCAGCCCGCCGGCCCCGACCGCGTCCCCCGTCCTCAGGATAGTCCCGATGTTGCCGGGATCGCGAAGCGCCTGGGCGCAAATCCACAGCGGTGCCGCGCTCCGGTCGATGCGCTCGAGCTCCATCTCCGGCTGGCTGAAGGCGCCGAGCAGCAACTGCGGATTGTCCTTGCCGCTCATCTTGGAGAGGATGTCGGGCGTCGTTTCGATCGCATCGCCGCCCGCGGCTTCGGTCGCGGCGATGATGTCGGCGGCAAGCGGGTGCTTCGCGCCCTCGGTCGAGAAAGCGATGATTTCCGGAAGGCGGCCGCTGTCGCGCGCCTCGGCGATGATCCGCAGCCCCTCGGCCAGGAACATGCGCTCGGCCCGCCGAGCCTTCTTGTCGCGAAGCGAGCGCAGCCGCTTGACGGTCGCGTTGGAAAAAGCAGTGACCTGACGCGGCACCGCTTACCCGCACTCCTCTTCGAAGCCGCATTCGACGAGCGCGACCAGCCGCTCCAGCGCGTCCTCGGCATTGCTGCCTTCGACATGTATCCGGATCGAATCGCCCTTGGCCGCTCCGAGCATCATCAGCCCCATGATCGAGGTGCCGCACACCCGGTTGCCGTCCTTCTCGACCTCGATCTTCGAATCGATCTGGCTTGCGAGGTTGACGAACTTGGCGCTGGCCCGGGCGTGCAGCCCGCGCGAGTTGACGATCCGGACGTCGCGCGAGACTTCGCTCAAGCGGCGGCTTCCCCGAGAATTTCGGAGGCGACGGAGATATATTTGCGGCCGGCTTCGCGGGCGGCCGCGACCGCGGCATGGACACCCATCACCTTGCGGGCGCCTTCCAGGCGGATCAGCATCGGCAGGTTGACGCCGGCGATGACCTCCACATTCTCGGTCTTCATCAGGCTGATCGCCAGGTTCGAGGGAGTCCCCCCGAACAAGTCGGTGAGGACGATCACGCCCTTGCCTTGGTCGACCTTCTTGATCGCGGCGGCGATGTCCTTGCGGCGCGCCTCCATGTCGTCGTCGGGGCCGATGCACACGGCCTCGATCGCTTCCTGCGGTCCGACGACATGCTCCATTGCGGTGATGAACTCGGCCGCAAGACGACCGTGGGTCACCAGCACCAATCCAATCATTCGTTCAACTCACTTCCACTCTCGCTATGGCGCGACCCCGGCCTTGTCCTCGATCCGGTCGCTCGGCGCCGAGGCCAGGTCGCGGTGACGCAGGTTCGGGGTGAATCCCGCGGCCCGCAATCTTTCCGCCATTTCGACTGCGGCGGCCACCGAGCGGTGTCGCCCCCCGGTGCAGCCAAATGCAACCGTAAGATATGTTTTGCCCGCGGCCCAGTAGCGGGGAATCCACTCCCTGAGAAGCGCTTCGATTCTGTCCATCGAATCGGCCCAGCCGGAGTCCTTCGCAACATAGTCTCGAACGTCGGAATCTTCACCCGTCTGGTCGCGAAGATCGTCGACCCAATGCGGATTGGCGAGAAAGCGCATGTCGAACACCAGGTCGGCGGTCCGCGAGATCCCGTGGCCGAAGCCGAACGAGACCAGGGTCAGCACCGGCTCGCGCTCGTCCCCGAAGCGCCGGCGGAGCTCTTCGCGAAGCTCGATCGGTGACAGATCGGTGGTGTCGACGACGCTGTCGGCGGCGCTCCGCAGCGGCGCCAGCACCGATCGCTCGCGAGCGATCCCGTCCTCGGCCGGCCGGTCCGGGGCGAGCGGGTGCCTGCGCCGGGTCTTGTCGAATCGCCGCATGAGCTCGGCGGTCGAGCAGTCGAGGAACAGGATTTCCGGCTCGACCCCGTCGATCGAGCGGATGAGGCCCGGAAGCGCGGCCGGATCGAAGCCGCGGCTCCGGACGTCCATTCCGATCGCGACCGGCGCCGTTCGGCACTGGTCGCTTCCGTGAACGAAATCGCGGAGAAGGTCGGCGGGCAGATTGTCGACGATGTCCCAGCCCATGTCCTCGAGCGCGTCGAGGACCGTGGACTTGCCCGCCCCGGACATTCCGGTGACGAGCAGAAACCGCGGTTTGAGCGGCGCCTCGCTCACTTGAGCCCGAGCCGGTCGAGCGCGAAGGCGACTTTCGAAGCCGCCGACGCGGTCATCGCGTCGATGGTGACCAGCGGCAGGGGGATGCCCAGAACCGGCCGTTCACGGCTGTCGTCGGGAAGCCGCTGCATGTCGCTCGTCAACTCGACCAGCAAGGCGACCGGAATGTCGCTCGCAATTTGCATGTCGATGATTCCGATGCCGCGGATTTCCAGCTTGCCGGCGATCTGCGGCGGGGCCGAGGCGATGAGCCGATCGCCTTCGCGGCGGACGGTCGTCCGGTCGTCGCTGACCAGGGTGAAGCCGCGGTCAAGGAGCCTGAGCGCGAGATCGGATTTTCCGGAGCCCGACGGGCCGGTGATCAGCACCGCCCGGCCGTCGATCGCCACGCTGCTGGCATGGACGTTTTCTGCCGACAGGGCGCGCGGCGCATTCATTGCTGCTCCATCGCCGGAAGAGAGATGGTGAAGCGGGCGCCGGACGGCGAATCGTCGCGATCGAACACGCTGATTTCCCCATCATGGCCTTCGACAATAGCCTTGGCGATCGCCAGCCCCAAGCCGGAATGCCTTCCGAAATGCTCGCTTTCGGGGCGGATCGAATGGAAGCGGTTGAAGATCGCTTCGCGCGCCTCTTCCGGGACTCCGGGCCCCTCGTCGTCGATCCGGATTCGGACACGGTTGCCGACGCGCGATGCCGCGATCTCGACCAGCCCCCCGGACGGCGAGAAGCTCACTGCATTGTCGAGGATGTTGTCGATTGCGCGCGCCAGCCGGCCGGGATCGCCCAGGACCATCGCGCTTTCCTTGCGCGGCCGGGCGTAGGCAATTCGCGCGTCTCCCTTCTCGCGCCGTCCGTCCCAGCTTGCGATCAGCTGCTCGATGAGAAGACCAAGGTCGACCGGCTCGAACCGCGCTCGGGCCAGCTCGGCGTCGGTTCGCGCCGCCTCGCTGATGTCGCTGATCAGCCGGTCAAGCCGGAGCACGTCCTCGCGAGCGACCTGCATCAGCCGCTCGCGAAGCTTCTCGTCCTTGACGTTGTCGAGCCCGTCGACAGCGGAGCGAAGCGAGGCGAGCGGGTTCTTGAGTTCGTGGGTCACGTCGGCCGCGAACGCCTCGATATTGTCGATCCGGTGCCTCAGCGACTGGCTCATGTCGGACACCGACCGCGCGAGGAGGCCGATCTCGTCGTGGCGCGAGGGAAGGCGCGGCACCCGTACTTCTCGCGCCCGGCCGAGGCGAACCCGGTGCGCGGAGATTGCGATCTTGCGGAGTGGCCGGACGATGGTCCGGGCGAGGAACAGCGACAGCAGGACAGAGATCAGGATCGCCACACCCATCGCGATTCCGAGCGCCGCCCGCTGGCTCCGCATCGAGCGGACGAGGCTTCGCTCGTTCGAGGTCACGAGGAGCGCGCCGCCGTCAACGGGAGCCGCGGCCGAGAGGACCGGAGTCAAATCGGGCGCTGTCCGGATCGTGCTCGTCACCAGATTGTCGCGCCTTGCCTGGTCGGCTTCGGGCCACGCCGCCATGGTGTCGTTGGCCGGCTCGACGAACTCCGGCGCATATTCGGCACCGACGATGAAGTTGAAACCGCGGTCGAGCGCCCTGGCCGCGTCCTTCATCCAGCTTTCCTGGCGAGGATCGCGAAGCCGGTAAGTCGGGCCGGTGATCGTCCAGCTGTCGGCGACCAGCCGGCCGTCGGCGCCGAACAGGCGGATTCGGCTTCCAGTCGATTTCGAGATTGCGGCGAGCGCCTGCGGCCGTTTCTCCGGCGGCAGCGAGCCGGCGATGATCGCGGTGATCTGCGCTTCGCGCTCGGTGCGGTGGATGCGCTCCTTGCTCAGCTTGTTGCGGAATGCGTCGAGATAGATGACCCCGAGCGCGAGGATCAGGATGGTGAGGATGTTAACTGCCAGGATTCGCCAGGTCAGCGTCCAGCGAGCGGTCCACGGACGGGCGTCGCGGCGGCGGCGGCGTCTCACCATTGGCTGCGCTTACTGCTCAAAACGATAACCGACGCCATAGAGCGTCTCGATCGAGTCGAATTGCGGATAGGCGACTCGGAACTTGCGCCGGATCCGCTTGATGTGGCTGTCGATGGTGCGGTCGTCGACATAGACGTCGTCCTGGTAGGCGATATCGAGCAGCTGGTTCCTGCTTTTCACGACTCCGGGTCGCTGCGCCAGCGCTTCCAGGATCAGGAATTCCGTCACCGTCAGCGTCACGTCCCGCCCGTCCCATTTCACCTTGTGCCGGGCCGGGTCCATGCTGAGCCGCCCGCGGACGAGCATTTCCGGCTCCGCCTCCCCGGCGGGCGTGGCTTCGGTCTTCGCCAGCTCCTGCCGGCGAAGGATCGCTCGAATTCGGGCGAGGAGAAGCCGCTGCGAAAACGGCTTGGTGATATAATCATCGGCGCCCATCGCCAGGCCCAGCGCCTCGTCGAGCTCGTCATCCTTGGAGGTGAGGAAGATGACCGGCATCGAGCTGAACTCGCGAAGGCGGCGCAGAAGCTCCATCCCGTCCATCTGCGGCATCTTGATATCGAACACTCCGACGTCGGGCAGGTTCTCCGAAAACGCCTTCAGAGCGGTCGTCCCGTCCGTATAGACTCGGGTGACGAATCCTTCCGACTGGAGGGCTATGGACACCGAGGTCAGGATGTTGCGGTCGTCGTCGACCAGCGCGATGACTTGGCTCATACGGGCGATCCAAGCCGGGCTTACAAGCCGCTCAATGGCGAGACAAGCGAAACGGCCGCTTTTGACCGGGCAACTTTTTCGGGTCTATAGGCGCTTGAATAATGGTGCGGCGGCTGCCGATGGGTCGCCGCCGCTTATTCTTATCGGAAGGGAAAGAAGTGGCCGACAGGGTCGCGAAGTACGGGTTGGACGCGCAGGGGATCGTGACCCCGGCCGAGTTGCACTGGAATCTGGTCACCGCGCCGCTGGTCGAGTTCGCCATTCAGCGCAGCGAAGGGCTGCTCTCGAAGGACGGCCCGATCGCCGTCAAGACCGGCAAGCACACAGGCCGCAGCGCCAGGGACAAGTTCACCGTCAAGGACGAGCTGACCCAGGACGTGATCTGGTGGAACAACGGCAACAAGCCGATGGACCCCGCCGCCTTCGACCGGCTTCACGACGATTTCCTCATCGCTCTCGGCGAGAAGGAGACCCTGTTCGTCCAGGATCTGTACGGCGGCTCGCAGCCCGAGCACCGGGTCCGCGTTCGAGTGATCAACGAGCTGGCGTGGCACAGCCTGTTCATCCGAACGATGCTGGTCCGGCCCGAGGCAAGCGAGCTTGCGGGTTTCGTCCCCGAGTTCACCATCATCGACCTTCCCAGCTTCCGCGCCGATCCCGAGCGCCACGACACCCGAAGCGAGACGGTGGTCGCGGTCAATTTCTCCAAGAGGCTGATCCTGATCGGCGGCACCGCTTATGCCGGCGAGATGAAGAAGTCGGTTTTCGGAGTGCTCAACTTTCTGCTTCCGCCGCAGGGTATCATGCCGATGCATTGTTCGGCGAACATCGGCCCAAAGGGCGACACGGCGATCTTCTTCGGTCTTTCGGGGACCGGCAAGACGACGCTTTCGGCCGACCCGAACCGGACTCTCATCGGCGACGACGAGCACGGCTGGTCCGATACCGCGGTCTTCAACTTCGAAGGCGGCTGCTACGCCAAGATGATCCGTCTCTCGGCCGAATCCGAGCCGGAGATTTACGCGACTACCAAGCGCTTCGGAACGGTGCTCGAGAATGTCGTCGTCGATCCGGTCACCCGCACCCTCGACCTCGACGACCCGACGCTCGCCGAGAACAGCCGCGGTGCCTATCCGATCGACTTCATCCCGAATTCTTCGGCGCACAACATGGGGCCGCCGCCGAAGAATGTCGTCATGCTCACCGCCGATGCGTTCGGCGTGCTTCCGCCGATCGCGAAGCTCACTCCCGAGCAGGCGATGTACCACTTCCTCTCCGGCTACACCGCCAAGGTCGCCGGAACCGAGATCGGGGTGACCGAACCGCAGGCGACCTTCTCGACCTGCTTCGGAGCGCCCTTCATGCCGCGCCATCCGTCGGTTTACGGCAATCTCCTGAAGAAGCGCATTGCCGAGGCGAACGTCGATTGCTGGCTGGTCAATACCGGCTGGACCGGCGGCAAGTACGGAGTCGGCAAGCGCATGCCGATCAAGGAGACACGCGCTCTCCTGAACGCCGCGCTGGACGGAAGCCTGAACAACGCCAAGTTCCGCAAGGACCCGAACTTCGGCTTCGACGTGCCGGTCGCGGTGCCTGGCGTCGACAGCGATCTGCTCGACCCGCGCGGCACCTGGGCCGATCCGGCGCAATATGACGCGATGGCGGCGAAGCTCGTCGATCTGTTCGTCGAGAATTTCGCCCAGTTCGAAGACCATGTCGACGAGGGCGTCCGCCAGGCGGCACCGAAGGTCGAGCAAGCCCAGGCGCAACCGCAGACGCAGACCACCCCGGCTTGACGCCCGGTCGCTGACCGGGCCCTGACAGGACCCGATCAGATGCCCGAATTCGAACCACGCCTGTTCAACTCTGATGCCGAGATCGAGCATATCGGGGAAGGGCTCCTTGCGTGCACCCTGCCGCGCGAGGAGTGGACTCACGAGGCCCACCTTGCCGCGACGGCGTACCTTCTGCTGAAGCTCCCCGATGTGGACCTCGACAAGGTGCTGCCGGACATCATCCGCAAGTACAACGAGAGCGTCGGCGGCGTGAACAGCGACAGCGAAGGCTATCACGAGACGATCACCCGCGTGTTCCTTCGCGGCGTGCGCCTGTTCCTGGCCGAGGCGGACCTGAAGGAACCGCTCTACGAGCTGGTCAACGAACTGCTTCTGTCACCGATGGGCCGCCGCGACTGGCCGCTGCGCTTCTATTCGCCGCAGCGGCTGTTCTCGATTGAGGCGCGGCGGGAGTGGATCCCGCCGGATATCGCTTCAATTCCGTGATTTGGTAAGCCCGATTTCTAATGCCATTTCAAAGCGCAGCCGGGTTGAAATAAACGAGGGCGGCGCAAGTGATGCCAATTGCCAGGGCTATTGCCGCTCCGCCGGAATAGAGGACGAAGTACCACGAGAAGGTCCAAGGAGATTTCTCCTTCGAAACCCGTATCCGGTACAACGGGAACTCGAAATAGCCCCGACGAGCACAAGCTCGGAGTTCTTGTACAACGACCGCGCCAGCCGAAAGCAAACTGACCGCGATGAGCAAACTGACTGTTCGGCCAATCGTGAAATGACCGATCAACCCGACCACAATGGGCAGTGCAACAACTGCACCAAAAAACAGAAACGCATGTCCACTTTGTAGTGACTCACCTGACTGCGTGGTCAGTTCGGCCCATTCATCATCTGGTCGATACCCACGCATCAAGTGTCTCCAGGTGCAACGGTAACACTCTTGTTGATGTCCGCAATGGCTCGAAGTGCGCGGAGCAGATCGGCTATTCCGGATAGCGAATGCTCATTACCTCGTAGCTTTTCTCCCCGCCGGGGAGGCGAACGAGGCGTTCGTCGCCGACCTTCGCTCCGATGAAGGCGCGGGCGAGAGGGGCGCTCCAGCCGATCCGCCCTGATGATGCATCCGTCTCGTCGTCGCCGACGATCGTCAGAGTCCGGCGGTTGTCGTTCTCGTCTGCTATCTCAACTGTCGCTCCGAACCGCACCTGGTTGCGGGTGGGCTGCTCCGAGGGATCGACGACTTTCGCCGCCTTCATCACGCGCGCCAGGTGCGCCAGCCGCCGGTCGATCTCGCGAAGGCGCTTCTTGCCGTAGAGGTAATCCGCGTTTTCCGAGCGGTCGCCGAGCGAGGCGGCCCAGGACACAACCTCGACGATCTTGGGCCGCTCGATTCCGAACAGCTCGGCATATTCCGCCTTCAGCCGGCGGAATCCGTCAGGCGTGATGAATCGCGGCTTGTCGGCCATCCGGGCGGCTTAGCCCGGCGAGCCCTTCCCGAGATAGCGGGAAACGTGGAGCGCGGTCCGGCTCGCTGGCTGCGGGTTGATGCTGTCATAGACGACGCTGTTTTCGATCACCCGCTGCACGTAGCCGCGGGTCTCGGTGAACGGGATCGCCTCGATCCAGCCGATCATGTCGACCTGGCCGGTGCGCGGATCGCCATAAGCGTTGATCCATTTGCTGACGTTGCCCGGCCCGGCATTGTAGCTGGCCACCGCCAGCGGGACGCTCCCGTTCCAGCGATCGAGCATCCGCTGGAAATAAGTGGAGCCGAGCATCACGTTGTAATCGGGATCGTGGAGGCGATTGCTGTCGTAGCCGACGCCCAGCTTGCGCGCCTCGTCGCGAGCGGTCCCCGGCATCAGCTGCATCATTCCGCGCGCCCCGGCATAGCTGATCGCATTTTGGTCGAACGAGCTTTCCTGCCGCGTGATCCCGTTAGCCAGCGACCATCTGGTCCGCGGGGTGGCGTGCAAGGTCGGATAGGCATCGCGCACGTAGAAAGGGTCGCCGTCGTTGCGGGCGGCGCGCGTCACCCAGACGGCAAGGTCGCGGCGGCCGAGCTGACGCGACATCTCCAGCGCCAGAGCGCGCTGCTTGTCGGTCTTCAGCGATTCGGCGAGCGCTCGAACGAACTGCATGCGTTCGCTGGCACTGCCGTAATAGGCCATCGTCCGGGTCGCCTCCACCAGCCGGTTGGCGTTGAAGGCCGTCCGCGCCGGGTCGGTGGCCGGTACTGCGGTGGGATAGCCCGGCGCAGGGACCGAGCGGCCCAGCCGCTCGAGCGCGAGCTGGCCGTAGAACAGGTCCGGATAGATGGCCGCCCGCTGGAAATAGGCGCTTGCGTCCGCCGGCCGACCGGCAGCGAGCGAAGCCCGGCCGGCCCAGTAAAAGCCCTTGGTGGCGACCTGCAGCGACTGCCCGCCGTAAGCGTAGCGATAGAACATCGCGACTGCGTTGCTGGGGTTATGCAGCCGGTCGAGCGCAACACGGCCTGCCAGCCAGGCGAGGCTCGTGTAATCGTCACGAACGCCATAGGGCTGTTCGGAGACCTGCGCGCCTTGCGGCAAGGCGTCGTCGAGCTGGCGGGCGATATTATAGGCGCTGTTCCACTGCCGGTCCTGGACCGCTCCGTTCGCCAGGAGAAGCAGCATTTCGTACCAGCGCTCGGCGTCGGCCGGCTTGTCGGTGAAATGGTGGGGCTGGGCGGCAAGCTGGCGGGCCAGGTTTTCGTTGCCGCCGTCGCGAAGGTAGCGGAGGCGGCCCATCATCAACCCGGCATCCGCGCTTATCCGGTACGAAGCGGCGCGGAACAGGGACTCGGCATCGGGCGAGCGCTGCTGCATCGCGATTCGGGCAGCGAAGGCCGCCCGGCGATCAGGCGTGGTCCACTGCAAAAGCCTCGCCGCGTCGTCGGGATCCTTGTTCAACAGCAAGGCATCGACCCGGGCGTTATGGTCCTGCGCGGTCAGGTTCGCTCCGAAGCGGCCAAGGACATAGGCCTCGTCGGCGGCGCTGAGATCGTCCGAGGCCCAGGCGTGCCTGGCCGCGTCGAGCGCCTCGCTGGTGCGCCCGACGGTGCTCAAAGCGTCGGAATAGCGGGTCCAGCCGTTGCCGGTCTTCGGTTTTTCCTGTCCGTAGAAGCCGAGGACCAGCGAGGCATTCTCGCCGGCGCGCATCGCCTTTTCGGCATTGCGGCGCATCGCTGCCTCGCCGGGCCAACCCGGGTTGTAATTGAGGAAGCGCGCATAATCGGAGAAGCTGAAATTTCCGCCCTGGCGCAGCTGCCGCCATTCGGCGATCGAGGCGCTGATGCTTGCGCTGGCGGCCGAGGCCACGCCGCTGTCGGGGAAGGCGATCGACGGCAGGACCGCGGAAGCCGAGGCGGTCAACGCCAGCAGGATCGGAATGATAAACGCCCTCTTGCCCATGCTGGACATTCTACCGACCGTCTCCTTATCAGGGGGTGAATAGGGCGCGGATTCTAACCCCGTCGGGACTTCCAAGTGAAGGAAAAACCATGTTTTTCGGCTCCATACCGGCGCTGGTGACCCCTTTTTCGGGCAAGTGTGTCGATGAAGACTCACTTTGCGCCTTCGTCGAGTGGCAGATCGAGCAGGGCTCGAACGCGCTGGTTCCGTGCGGGACGACGGGCGAAGTGGCGACCTTGAATGCTGACGAGCATCGCAAGGTGATCGCGACGGTGGTCCGAGCGGCCAACGGCCGCGTCCCGGTGATCGCCGGCACCGGCACGTACGATACCGAGGCTTCCATTGAGCGGACCCGGGCCGCCGCCGACCTCGGCGCCGACGCGGCGCTGGTCGTCGTTCCCTATTACAACAAGCCGAGCCAGGCTGGGCTCGCGGCGCACTTCACCGCGATCGCCGATTCCTCGCCCATTCCGCTGGTCGTCTACAACGTGCCGTCACGGACCGTCGCCGATATTTCGGTCGAGACGCTGGGGGAGATCGCGAGGCACCCGAGAATCGTCGCGGTGAAGGACGCGACCGGCAATCTCGCCCGAGTTTCGGCCCAGCGGATCGCCTGCGGAGCGGACTTCTGCCAACTCTCGGGCAACGACGACATGGCCCTTGGTTTCAACGCGATGGGCGGGGTCGGCTGCGTCTCCGTCAGCGCCAACGTCGCTCCCGGGCTCTGCTCCGACTTCCAGAAGGCGATGCGGGACCAGCGCTGGGATGACGCGCTGCAGCTTCAGGACAAGCTCTATCCGCTTCACTCGGCGCTCTTCACCGACGCCTCGCCGGCGCCGACCAAATATGCGCTGTCGAGGGTCCGCAACGGCTTCCCGACCGAGCTTCGCCTGCCGCTGGTCGAAGCCTCCAAGGCATCGAAGAGCGCGGTCGACGCGGCGCTGGAGCACGCCGGACTCGTCTAAACCCCTCGCTTGCGGGCGGGACAGTCCCTACGTACCGGCGGTAGCAATGCCCAAGCCCCTCGCGCCCCCGTTCGACAAAGCCAAGGTCGTTGCCGAAAACCGGCGCGCGCGCTTCGACTATTTCATCGAGGACAAGTTCGAGGCGGGGATCGCGCTCACCGGCACCGAGGTGAAATCGCTCCGTCACGGGGAGGGGTCGATCGCGGAAAGCTATGCGACGGTCGAGGGCGACGAGATCTGGCTGATCAACAGCCACATCCCCGAATACAGCCATGGCAACCGGCTCAATCACCAGCCGCGCCGCCAGCGCAAGTTGCTGCTCAGCAAGCGCGAGATCGCCAGGCTGAACGGCGCAATCACCCGTCAGGGGCTAACAGTCGTCCCACTTTCCATCTATTTCAACGGGCGCGGGCGAGCGAAGGTCGAACTGGCTCTCGCCCGGGGAAAGAAAGTGCACGACAAGCGAGCGACGGTGAAGGAACGCGACTGGAAGCGGGAGCAGCAAAGGCTGCTCCGGCGAAGCGCCTGATCGTGCACGCGCCCGGCTGGATCACCCGCCACATTCCCCGGCGGGAAACGATTCACGAGAACCGTTTCCTTCGGCCGTTCGCGCGCCATCTGGCCAAGCCGGAGCTGTGGCGGATGCACCGCCGTTCCGTGCCTCGCGGAGTCGCGATCGGCCTCGGCGTCGGGATCGTCCTGCCGTTCATGCACATGATCATCGCCGCTTTGCTCGCGATCCCGCTTCGAGCCAATGTGGCTATCGCGGCGGCGTTCACGCTGCTCATCAACCCGATCACGATCCCGCTGATGTATTATGCCGCTTATCGCACCGGCATGTGGGAGCTTCACGCGGACGCGGTCGTCATGACCCCGGCGGTTGCGCAGCAGGCCTCCGGCGAGCTGGCGCACTTGCTGTTCTGGGCGCGGGAGGCCTCGGGTCCGATCGCGCTCGGAATCCTGACGATCGCGATTGCCGCGGCCGTTATCGGCTATTTCCTGACGGCGATCGTGTGGCGGATGTGGCTGGCGAGCAAGCTCCGTCGCCGGCGGCGGGCGCGAACGGGATCATGATCCCGGCCTGAGCGGCGCTCCGATCTGGGCGGCGACCGCTTCGATCCACTTGACGACCATCTCCAGCTCTTCCGAGTGAGCCTCTGTCGCGGCCTTGTGCTCCTTCTCCCGCGCCTGGGCGTCATAGTCGCGGTCGGAAAACTTGCTGTGCTTCGAGAAGACCGGGCCGGCGGCGATGGCATCGACCCGGCTTCGGTCGAGGGCGAGGCCGAACAGCGCCTGCGCCTCGTCGATCGCGGCCGCGGGATCGGCAAGCAGGGTCGCGGAGTCGAGGATCAGCACACGCTCGCGAAACGCCCGCGCAATCGCATCGAAATGATGGACCTGCATCAGCCAGGCGAGCGCGGCCACCTGCACATCGGTCAGCTGGAGAAGCTCGTCCGGACCGTAGCCGAAATCGAGCGGGCTCCAGCCTCTGAGCTGCGTAAACAGCCGCCTTCCGAAAATCCGGCCGAACATGCCCCGCTTGAGGAGCGAGCGAAGGAAGGTCTCGACGTCCGAATAGAGCAGGACGGATTTCGACCGGGGGCGCTGCGCAAGCACGTTTTCGAGCAGGCGGTTGGCGAAATTGGTCGGCTTGACGATCACCGCCTCGCAGGGTGCGAGTGGGCGCTCCAGCAGCCGAAGCACCAGCTCGAGCCGCTGGCGGTTGGCCTGGTCGTCGCTTCGAATCAGCCGGTTAGCGAGGTTGATGAAGACGTCGGGCTCCTTGAGCATGCTCGACGCCCCGGGAACGGCAAGCGCGTTCGCCAGCAGGGTCGAGCAGCAGAAGCCGGTGTGGAAAATGAAATGAATCGGAGCGCCGGGGACGTTGTCGCTTCCGGCCATCACCGCCGCGGCCGGAAAATCCGCCTTAGCAAAATTGCCGGCGAAATGCTCGTCGGACAGGAACATGAGGTCCGCTCGCGCGGCCGCGGGGACATGAACGAAGGTGAGGTTCAGGCCCGCGGCATCGAAGGTGTGCGGCATCCACTCGGGATCGAGAACGACATCGTGGAAGGAAGGCGAGACCATGCCTCCTTCTGCGTTCCGGCGCGCGGTTTCTGCAAGCGGCTTTGACGGGTTTTGCCGCGCTCTCCTATAGATCGACGTTCTCGCGGGGAGGTTTTGTCGATGCGTATTCTTTTTGCCGTTCTTGCAGCCGGGACGATTCTCGGCGGCTGCGCCACCCGTACGGCCCAGCTTCCCGCGCCTCCGGAAGCCTCGCTCGTTCCGTCTGCCGTCGTTCCCGCTCCGGCTGCGGCACCGGCCCTGGCTCCCAAGCCGCAATATGGAGACTTCGGGATCGACACTGCCGGCATGGACAAGAGCGTCCTGCCGGGGAACGACTTTTTCGACTATGCAAACGGCACCTGGGCGAAAAACACGCCGATCCCCGCCGACAAGGCCCGTTACGGCATGTTCAACGTGCTCGACGACCTGTCGAAGGAGCGGACCCGCACCATCATCGAGGAGCAGGCGAAGGATCCGGCCAGCAAGATCGGAGCCGCCTATCAAAGCTTCATGGATGAAACCTCGGTTGAGGCGAAGGGCCTCGCTCCGTTCGAGCCGTGGTTGAACCAGGTCCGCACGGTCAAGTCGAAGAAGGATCTTCCGAAGCTTTACGCCGAAGCCGATCACATCAGCATCGACACGCCTTTCAGGATGTTCGTCGGCCAGGACCGCAAGAACTCCGACCGATATGCCTTGAACGTGTTCCAGGGCGGTCTCGGAATGCCCGATCGCGACTATTATCTGTCGACCGATCCGAAGCTGGTCGAGACCAAGGCGAAATATCTCGAGCACCTGACCAACATGCTGAACCTCGCGGGCGAGAAGAATGCCGCCGCACGAGCCAAGGCGATCCTCGATTTCGAGACCAGGGTGGCGAAGGTTCATTGGGCGCGCGCGGAAAGCCGCGACGCCAACAAGACGTACAACAAAATGACTCTGGCCGAAGTGCGGAGGTTCGCGCCCGGCTTCGATTTTCCAGTTTATCTGAAGGACGAAGGCGCCAACGTCGATTACGTCATCGTCTTCCAGCCTAGCGCCTTCAAGGGGATCTCCGGCCTTATCGGAAGCACGCCGCTGCCGGTCCTTCGCGATCAGCTGCTGGTGCGATCGCTCGATTCCTACGCGTCCTACCTCCCCAAGACGTTCGACCAGGAGCGGTTCAGCTTCTACGGCACCGTTCTGTCAGGCACTCCGCAGCAGGAGCCGCGATGGAAACGGGCGGTGAACTTCACCGTCGACACGATGGGCGACGACGTCAGCAAGCTCTACGTCGCGAAATATTTCCCGCCGGAAACGAAGGCGGCCGCCGACAAGCTCGTCCACAACCTCATCTCCGCAATGGACAAGCGGATCGACAATCTCGACTGGATGAGCGCCGAGACCAAGGCGCGTGCGCATGCCAAGCTTGCCGCCTTCACTCCGAAGATCGGCTATCCGTCGCAGTGGCGTGACATGAGCGGACTGGTCGTCGATCGCAATGACCTGATCGGCAACGCGATGCGGTCAGCAAGGTTCGAGTTCGGCTACCAGCTCGGCAAGCTCGGCGGTGCGATTCGCCGCTGGGAGTGGGGCATGACTCCGATGGAGATCAACGCCTACTCCAATCCGACGATGGTGGAGATCGTCTTCCCGGCTGCGATCCTTCAGCCGCCCTTCTTCGATCCGCATGCCGACGATGCCGTGAACTATGGTGGGATCGGCGCCGTCATCGGCCACGAAATGAGTCACCAGTTCGACGACCAGGGCGCGAAGTACGACCTTCACGGCAACCTCGTCGACTGGTGGACACCGAGCGACGCAAAGAACTTCCAGGGGCGGCTCGACAGATATGAGGCGCAGATCAATTCGTACGAACCGCTTCCTGGACTGCACGTCAACGGCAAGCTGACGATGGGCGAGAATGTCGCCGATCTCGCCGGCCTGACCGTTGCGCACGACGCCTACATCACCTCGCTCAACGGTGCTCCGCCGCCAGTCATCGACGGCTTTACCGCAGACCAGCGATTCTATCTCGGCTGGGCGCAGGTGTGGCGCTGCAACGACCGCGAAGCCGCGCTTCGCCAGCAGCTGCTGACCAACCCGCACTCGCCGTGCCGCGTTCGCACCGACGTCGTCCGCAACATGGATCCGTGGTATTCGGCCTTCAATGTGCAGCCCGGACAGACGCTTTACCTCGCCCCCGCCGACCGGGTGCGCATCTGGTAAAGCCGCGGGCCTGAGCGGCTGATGCTTCAGCAGCAGCTCCCGCTCCTCGATTCGCGGCCGGTCGGCGGTGCATCGCGCTGGCTTGTGCCCGCGATCGCCGCCGCGTCCGCTCTGACCGGCGCCGGGCTGCTGTGGATGGCGGGCACGGGGACCGCGGCTCTGCTGTTCCTCGCGATTTGCGCGGTCGGATTTCCGGCCGCGGCGCTGCTTCGGAAGCGGCGGCCGGCGCAAGCCCCGAACCTTGAGCAACTGGTCTCCGCCCCGGATTACTCGCTGGTCGGCTCGATGCTCAGCCTGACCGCCGATGCCGCGGCAGTGACCGACGCCGACGGAACCTTGCTGGCCGCCAATGCCGTCTATCGCGAGCGGTTCGACGGCCGCCCGCCCGGCAAGCTCCCCGCCGATTCCGACTCCGCCCAGGCGCTTGAAACCGCGCGCTCGATGGCGTGGCGTGACTCCGGCGGCTGCGCGACCGGGATCGAGACCGAGGCGGGCACCTTCGCGGTCGAAGTCGAGCGGGTTGGTGCCCGCAGCGACCTGCTTTTGTGGCGCTTCCTCAAGCCGGCACCCACCGATCCCGTGGCGGTGACCGCGGCTCGGATGCGTGGCAAGCCCGGCGAGACGCTCGCCGCCGCCGGTCTGCTGGCCGCTCTCGTCGATCCCGACGGGAGGCTGGTCTCGTGCAATTCGCTGTTTGCAACCCGCGCCCTCGCCGGCCGCGGCGACGGCGAGCCGCTGCGCCTCGCCGACCTTGTCGAGGCCACCGAAGAAGGCCAGTGCCGGCTCGTTGCCGAAGGGGAGGTCGGGCGTCCGCTGCGCGCCATCCATTTGCCCATCGACTCGCCCGGCGCCGACGGCTGGTCCAATTTCTATCTGTTCGACAGTCCCGACACTTTGCCTTTGTCCAGCTCGCAACATCTGCAGGCGATGATGGACATCCTGCCCATCGGCCTGGCGCTCGCCGACCGCGACGGCCGCTTCCTGACGATGAACGACGCCTTCCGGACAGCCGCCGGGATCAAGGCTTCGCGCCCCGTCTATCCCGGCGATCTTGTCGTCAAGGAAGACAAGGCCGCAGTCGCCGACGCGGTCCGCCGCCATGCCCGCGGCCCCGCCATGTCCGGCGACCTCGCGGTTCGCCTCGCCCGCAGCCCCAAGGAACCGGTCGCGCTGACCATCGCCGGTCTTCGCGGCCTCGGCGACGCGGCCGTCCTGCTTCTGCTCAAGGACAATAGCGAGGAAGCCAAGCTCAAGCGCCAGGTGATGCAGGCGACCAAGATGCAGGCGGTCGGCCAGCTTGCCGGCGGAGTCGCCCACGACTTCAACAACATCCTGACCGCAATCATCGGCCATAGCGACCTGATGCTGATGCGGCACACGCCCGGCGACAGCGACTATGACGACATCCAGCAGATCAAGTCGAACTCCAACCGTGCCGCCGGCCTGACCCGGCAGCTGCTTGCTTTTTCGCGCCAGCAGACGCTTCGGCCGCAGGTGCTCCAGCTGACCGACGTCGTCGCCGAGGTTTCGCATTTGCTCAAGCGGCTGCTCGGCGAAACCGTGAAGCTCAACGTCAAGCACGGACGCAATTTGGGCTCGGTCCGTGCCGACCCGGGCCAGCTCGAGCAGGTCATCATTAACCTCGCCGTCAACGCCCGCGACGCGATGGCGGCGAAGGGCGGCGGAACCCTCACCATCCAGACCTACGCGGTCCATGCCGACCAGGTCGCCGAGCTCGGCTCCGACATCCTGCCCATCGCCGACTATAGCGCATTGTCGGTGACCGACACCGGATCCGGGATCGCGCCCAACGTGCTCGGCAAGATTTTCGAGCCGTTCTTCACGACCAAGGAGGTCGGCAAGGGCACCGGCCTCGGCCTCTCGACGGTCTATGGAATCGTCAAGCAGTCGGGCGGCTTCATCTTCGCCGATTCGAAGGTGGGCGAAGGCACTCGATTCGTGATCTACCTGCCCGTTCACCGTGTCGAAGCCGAGCCTGGCAAGGCGAAGATCGACGTCAAGCCCAAGGACCACGAACTGTGGGGCACCGGCACCGTGCTTTTGGTCGAGGACGAACCGATGGTCCGCGCCGTCGCCGAGCGCGCGCTCACCCGCCACGGCTACAAGGTCGTTACCGCCAACAATGGGGAGGAAGCGCTCGAGGTGATCGGCCGCGGCGAGGAGATCGCGCTCCTCATCAGCGACGTCGTCATGCCGGGAATGGACGGGCCGGCAATGGTCGAGGAAGCGCGCAAATCGCGGCCCGAGCTGCCGATCCTGTTCATGTCCGGCTATGCCGAGGAGCAGCTCAGGAAATCCATCGATCTCGACAAGGTCGCCTTCCTCCCCAAGCCCTTCTCCGTCCAGGAGCTTGCCGAGGCCGCGCGGCGCGCCATCGAAGCCAAATAAAGCTTGCCGAGTTATTTCAAGGCGATATTCCCGCCATGATGTCGGGGCGTTCCATCCTGGTTGTCGAAGACGAGCCGCTGATCGCGATGATGCTCGAAGATTTTCTGGAAACGCTCGGCCACAGAGTCCACGCCACGTGCGACAATGTCGAGGGCGCCATTGCCGAGACAAGGAAGGGCGGATTCGACCTCGCCATCCTCGACGTCAATCTCGGCGGGGAGACCGCCTGGCCGGTCGCGCGCGCGCTCCGCGACAAGCGCATCCCTTTCGTCATCGCCACCGGCGGCCACGTCGAAGCCCCGCCGCCAGAATTCGCCCACGTGCCGATCATTGAAAAGCCCTACACTGTCGACCGCGTCACGCCGGCGCTCGAAAAAGCGCTCGCCGAATAATTTGGCGATCCGACGCTCTAGTAGTTCGTTGCCGTGTTGTTGACCTGGTTCATGCCGGTCGCGTTCATGGCCGACTCGTTGGCTGTGTAGTTCGACTCGTTGGCCGAATAATTTGCCGACTCGCTCGTGTAATTGCCGGCCTCGTTATAGGCGGCGCCCTGGTTGTAGGCCGTCTCGTTGTTGTAATTCTTGTTGCCGTAGCCACACGCCGCGAGCCCGAGGGCAAGCACGCCCGTCGCCACATGGAGCGCTCTCATCGCATTTCCTCCGTTGAGGGCCTGTCAATGTCCGCCGCGCGCTGGAGTTCCGGAAAGTTAGCGGACGCAAGTGCAATGTTCGCTACTTGTTCTCCGAGAACAAATAGGATACGAAGCTCGCTTCACGGGCGGGCTCGGCCGCTGATGTTTGGTCTTGAACGGAGGCAGGGGACATGGCAGCGCAGTTGAAGGTTATTGCTAGCGGATTGGAAGTACCCGGAATGGATCGTCAGAAGGCTCTCGAAGCGGCGCTCGCACAAATCGACCGGGCGTTCGGCAAGGGCTCGGCGATGAAGCTGGGCAGCCGCGAGAAGATCGAGATCGACACCGTGTCCACCGGCAGCCTCGGCCTCGACATCGCGCTCGGGGTCGGCGGGCTCCCGCGTGGACGGGTGGTGGAGATTTACGGTCCGGAGAGCTCGGGCAAGACGACCCTGGCGCTTCACGCGATCGCCGAAGCGCAGAAGGTTGGCGGCACCGCGGCCTTCGTCGATGCCGAACATGCCCTCGATCCGGGCTATGCGAAGAAGCTCGGGGTCGACATCGACGAACTGATCGTCTCGCAGCCCGACACCGGCGAGCAGGCGCTCGAGATCGTCGACACATTGGTGCGCTCGAACGCGGTCGACGTGCTGGTCATCGATTCGGTCGCGGCGCTCGTTCCGCGCGCCGAGATCGAAGGGGAGATGGGCGACAGCCATGTCGGCCTTCAGGCGCGGCTGATGAGCCAGGCGCTGCGCAAGCTCACCGGCTCGATCAGCCGCTCGCGCTGCCTCGTCATCTTCATCAACCAGGTGCGGATGAAGATCGGCGTGATGTACGGTAACCCGGAGACGACGACGGGCGGCAACGCGCTCAAATTCTATGCGTCCGTCCGCCTCGACATCCGCCGCACCGGCCAGATCAAGGACCGCGACGACATCGTCGGCAACTCGACCCGGGTGAAGGTGGTCAAGAACAAGGTCGCGCCGCCGTTCAAGCAGGTCGAGTTCGACATCATGTACGGTCAGGGCATCTCGAAGGTCGGCGAGATTCTCGATCTCGGAGTCAAGGCCGGGCTGGTCGAGAAATCGGGCGCCTGGTTCAGCTACGACAGCATCCGGATCGGCCAGGGTCGCGAGAATGCCAAGGAATATCTCAAGGAAAATCCTGACATCGCGCAGCGGATCGAAAACGCCATCCGCGGCCGCACCGAAGAGGTCGGCGAAGCGTTGATGGCCGGCCCGGACAGCGACGACGGCGACATCGCCGCGGAATGATCGCAAGCAGGGCAGCCGGGGACTGGCCTGACCCGATGATCTAGATCTCCGGGGGCGGTTCGGCCGCCTCCGGAAGCACCGTTTCGCGAGCAATCGGGCCGGCGAACAGCCGCTTCGGTTCGGTCAGGAGAACGGCGATGAAGGCCCCGCTCGCGCAGGCCGCCATCCCCCACAGGAACGGCTGGGCCGTGCCGTCGAACGCGCGCCCGATAGCGAAGCCGAGGATGG